>ERZ1046740.42-NODE-42-length-115927-cov-21.123412_pt1 | contig 115927 bp, 106 predicted proteins | sample MGYA00383093_ERZ1046740 | MGnify/ENA primary metagenome ERZ1046740 (study PRJEB29581, sample SAMEA5548363) | metagenome | biome: marine; feature: coastal; material: water | depth 25 m | study: Short-term variability in the microbial, nano- and picoplankton... | reverse complement strand
AAAGATAAAAGAATTTATAATTGATTTATTTGTTGAGTTCTAATTGTGCCTAACGATAAATGTAAAAAGTCTTTTCAATGCTTTTTACATCTTGTTGTGCGTTTGTTTTTTATTTTTTCAAGCTACGAATACACAAACCCATCTATGATTTATTTAGTTTTTTTTAGTTTTTTAATTTGCTACTTCATTTTAATGGTGCGAATCAATTTGCGTATTTCTTCGGCATCAAACTCTCCCCCTTCTTGAGATGCGATTATTCTTACTTCATTCCCTTCGTGCACAACACTTTGCATGTACATATATGAATTAACTTCATCAAAACTTCTTTTCTTAAGCACGCTGTAAGAGTCATATCCGTTTGCTCCTAATTCCGATTCATAAATAATGTCTGCATCTTCAGCCCAAGACATGGTGTTAAATAACGCGTTCACCCAATTTTTTAATTGGCCCTCATTGAGGCCTTCATCCCACAGATAAAAGGGTTCTGCTGTCAACAAGATCATCGGTTCTTGAGTAGAAACCTGTGGTTTTCCATCAATCGTGTAACTAAAAAAGTTGTCTTTGGCTGCTAGAATTTTGAATTTACTCTTTGAATCATCTAAACTGAAAAATTGAGCAGCGTAGGCTTTGTTGTTATTTTCAGAAGAGGGCTCATTTGCTCTAGATGTATTTTCCTTATTAATCTGCTTGCCATTAACATCCCATTCCATTTGCTCACCTTCACGCTTACCGTTTCTATAGTTTGATTTGACTTTAGTTTTTCCATTTTCATACCATGCGGTCCATAAGCCTTCCTTGTTCTCATCTTTATAGTTGGTTTCGGATGCCATTTGTCCATTTTCGTACCAAGTTTTCTGAAGACCATCTTTTTTTCCATTTAGATAGTTTGCTTCATATTCCTTTTGACCATCTTCATACCATTTTACTTGCTTACCTTCTTGCTTCGCGTTTAGAAAAACTCCTTCACTTTCCTTCTGACCATTTTCATACCAACTAGTCTGCTTTCCCTCATTTTGGCCGTTTAGTAAGTTAAAATCATGTCTTTTTTGTCCATTTTCATACCAAGTTTCCTGCAGGACATAGTATTTACCTTTTACGAGCTTGGCAGTAGCAGAACCTATTCTCTCTCCATTTGGCTGCCAAACCGCTATTGTACCTCCTTTGGAAACTAAGAATCCAGCCCAGAGGTGTATGCTCTCATTTCTTAAAAATTTTGTTTCTTCATAAAACACTGAACTCTCTATGTGCTTTTGCCCATTTTCATACCACATTGTTAGTAGGCTGTCTAGCTGCCCACTTACAATGTTGCACTCGTATTTTTTTTGCCCATCTTCATACCACTTTGCCTGCTCTCCATCAGGTTTGCCATTGATGTAATTTACTTTTGACTTCTTTTGGCCATTCTCGTACCACTCTACTGCTCTAAAATCTTTCCGGCCGTTTATTGTACCTTCTGATTTCTTTTGCCCGTTTTCATACCATTCGGTCTGCAACCCTTTGCGTTTACCATTTGCATAATTATATTCACTTTCCTTCTGCCCATCTCTATGCCAAGTCATCTGCAATCCTTCTTGCTGACCATTGAAATAGTTTTTTTCGCTTTCCTTTTGCCCGTTTTCATACCATTCGGTCTGCAACCCTTTGCGTTTACCATTTGCATAATTATATTCACTTTCCTTCTGCCCATTTCTATGCCAAGTCATCTGCAATCCTTCTTGCTGACCATTGACATAGTTCTTTTCGCTTTCCTTCTGTTCTTTTCCAAGCCATTCTTTGACTGCTTTATTGCTCTTGTCTTTACGCCTAATCGCTTGAGAGGTCTCTACGCCAGCTTCCATTGCACCCAATGGTGCATCTTCCATCACGTCTGTGCTTTCTTCTATAGCTTCCGAAGCATCATCATCATAGAATTCCATGTATTCTTCGGCCTCTTCAGTATCGTTGACTGATGCTTCCAAATAATTGTACCATAGGGTCTGCAAGCCTTCTTGCTCTCCATTTTTATAATGAAATTCAGATTGTTTTTGTCCAGTTTCATACCAACTAGTCTGCACACCTTCCTGCTGTCCATTCACGTAGTTTTCTTCGCTTTTCTTTTGCCCATTTTTATAATAGGTGCAGTTGCGAACTTTTTCACCTTTTACATATTCAGTTTCTTCTTTATTGTAATTGTCCATCAAAACAAAGCCGCTAAAAGGCTTTTTACTTTGTTCTTGGTAAAACAATCCGTCATCTCGCTGGTCAAGGTATTCGTTTGTTAAAGTATCTGTAGTTTGGCCTATGGCCGAAGGAATATTACAAATGGTTGTTGCTATGAGTAATAATGATAGGAGTTGATTTTTCATAAAATTTGGTTTAATTTAAATTATTATCTCGATATGCTTACAAAACTTGTGCCGAAGTAGGATAACGCACAACACTTGTATATGTACATGGCACATATATCTCATGTCTGTTTAGTGGTTTCTATTCCTCGAAATTACCTTTTTCTATAAGAATATCAAGAGGGCTTTTTATGGTTTTATTATTGACATTTAAAACATGGGTATAAATTTCTGTAGTCTTAGGACTGTTGTGCCCCAATGCACTTTGTATATAACGAAGGTTGGTTCCTGCCTGCATTAAATGCGTAGCAAAACTATGCCTAAGTGTGTGGGGTGTGGCCCAAGCATTGCAGCCACTGGATTTAACTGCCCTTTGGAAAATATGCTGAACACTTGTTGCACTATATTTTCCGCCCGTTTGTCCTTCAAATAACCAATAACTCGGTTTATACTTTTTATAATATTTACGAAGAAGAACCAGTAAGGCTTGCGATAGTACAGTATTCCTGTCTTTTTTACCTTTGGCTCCTTTTATCATAATATAGCCATCGTTACTTTTTATATCTTGTACTCTTAGGTTTAATACCTCACTTCTGCGTAGCCCAGCACTATAAATAGTATACAATATAGTCTTGTGTTTAAGGTTTGATGGTGAATTGATTAACTTTATTACTTCCTGTTCGCTAAGTACATTTGGAAGTGTCTGAGATTTTTTAGGCCTTTTTATATCATATAATGTTCTATCTCTATCTAAGGTGTGCTCATAGTAGCTTTTTATGGCATTGATTATTTGGTTTTGTTTTTGCTCGCTAATTCCGTGATTTTTTATTAGAAAATAAACATAATCTTCAATCTCATTTTTTGTAATATCAGCAAGCGGTTTCTTGGCTTGGAAGTGCCCGAAAAAAGGTATTAAGCAACTTTGATAAGTTTTAATAGTATGTTCACTTAACCCCTTAAGAGTAAGGGCTTTTAGGTTTTCTAAGATTGCATTTATACTAACTGGTATAAGCTCTGGGTGTTTTTGTTTAGGCAATTTCTCAGATTCTTTTATTTGCAACTTGCCTCCGAAGAGTTGTTTAAGCTTAGCTACATTTTCTTCTGTATTAACCAAACTCCAAAGTTTCTGTGTAGGATGGTAAAATGAACTATTTAATGTCTTAAAGCTTTCTCTTTCTTTTAGGAGTTGATAAGGTATATGTACCTTAATGCGTTTACTCTTTGGAGTAGGTTTAAACATCGTGATCTGCTGACTTACAGTGTTTTGGGTAGTTCGCGTTGCAATCATCATATAAAAGTATGCAGAATAAGTTCAATATTCAAGGTATAAACTTTATTTATATATCATTAACCGTTATAAACGGATAAGTTAGTTTTGTTGATGTAATTGAGTTTGTATGCGGATTAAATGTAAAATATGTAAAAAAGTGGTTGAAGGTAGAACGGATAAGAAGTTCTGCTCTGTAAAGTGTAAGAACTATTATCACATACATTTAAGGCACGCGTCTAAAAAAGCGGCAATTCAAATTAATGAGTACCTAAAACGTAATCATGGAATACTTTTAGAACTACTAGGAAAGAACAAAACACAAATCAAGGTTTATAGAAATTTGTTAGAAGATAAAAGGTTTAGGTTCAAGTATCATACACATACACATGTAAACAGCAGTAGAAAAACTTTTCATTACATTTATGATTTAGGTTGGATGGAGTTTAGTGATGATGAAATACTTATTGTACGTCAGCGGAAATAACCCACGGCCATAGATGGGCCAAAAACATTAATATTGGACGTTTGGCTATTTGTTTGTAGCAGAGTTCGTTAATTTATCTAGGTATGTCATAAAATATAGCTGCGGTTATCTTGAGTTTTACCTTTTTGTACTTTTCTTTTTATAGTACTTGTCCATTCCTTGGTTATTTGGATTGCCGTGTTTCTTTATAAACTTGTTAGCCTTGCCTTTGTACCTTTTCTTTTTGTGTGCATTATTTTGCTTTAGCAAAATGTTTATTAAGCCAGATTGTTTGGTGCCATTAAGTCTATCTCTAATCCACTGGTGGTTTTCTGGTTTATACCAAAAGAAAAATCGGTGTTGATTTTGCTTTTCTTGCTTTGTTTTAGGTACAAAATACGCTTGCAATTTATATGGGTGGTAGCCAGAATAATAAATTACCGTAGCCACTGTCATTGGAGTAGGGGTAAAGTCTTGCACTTGCTCCAATTTAAAGCCCAAATCCTTTGTTTCTGCAGCAAGGTTAGCCATATCCTCTTCTTTGCAAGCTGGGTGGCTTGAAATAAAATAAGGTATTAGTTTTTGGTTGAGGTTGTATTTTTTATCAATACTATCATACAGTTTTTTAAAGGATTTAAAATGCTCAAACTTAGGTTTACGCATCACCTTTAAAGTATCATCTGATGTATGTTCTGGAGCAACTTTTAACCTACCGGATACGTGTTTGCGTTGTACCTGTTCTAGGTAGTTCCGCATGTCTTTTGGGTCTCCTTTTTTATTGTAAGATTTGGTCAATAAATCGTACCGTATACCAGAGCCAATAAATGCTTTTTTAATTTTAGGGTTTGCATCAATTTTTTGATACAAATCTGTCATCGCTTTGTGGCTGGTATCTAAATTATCACAAACTACAGGATGTATACAAGAAGGAGCAATACACTTATCGCAAATGGATAAATCTTTTCCTTTCATTTTATACATGTTGGCAGATGGGCCTGCAATGTCAGACAAGTAACCTTTAAAGTCGGGCATTTCTGTTACTGCTTCTACCTCTTTAATGATAGATTCTTCGGATCTGCTTGCAATAAACTTTCCTTGATGGGCAGATATAGTACAAAAGCTGCACCCTCCAAAACAACCTCTATGCGTGTTTATAGAAAACTTAATCATATCATACGCAGGAATAGCCCCTTTTTTATTGTACTTGGGGTGCGGCATACGTGTAAAGGGTAAATCAAAAGATTTATCTACTTCATTTTCCGTCATTGTTGCAAACGGCGGATTTATTATTAAGTTTTTATCGAATGTATTTTGAATAATTCGTTTAGCTCTAACACTGTTTGATTCTTGTTCTACGTGCTTAAAATTTGCCGCAAAGGCCTTTTTGTCTTGAAGGCACACTTGGTGAGAGTTAAGTTCAATGTCTTTCCAGTTTTTATTTTTAGGAACACCACTTTCCACGCTTCTTTGGTAGGCTGTTTGCCTAACCATAGTAAGTTGATGAAAAGGAACTCCTTTTTTTAAAAGTGTTAAAACTTCTCGCAACGGTTGTTCTCCCATACCATATACCAATAAGTCTGCATTACTACTTTCTATAATATTTGGTAAAAGCTTATCGCTCCAATAATCGTAATGCGTAATACGCCTCAGTGAAGCTTCTATACCGCCAATTAATACAGGAGTGTCGGGGTAGATTTTTTTTAGTATTTTGGAGTATACAGAAAGGGCATAATCTGGCCTAAAGTTGGATGCACCTCCAGGAGAATATGCATCTGAAGATCGTTTTCTTTTACCTGCAGTATAATGGTTAACCATAGAGTCCATATTGCCAGAAGTTACCCCAAAAAAGTACTTTGGTGCACCGAGCTTTTTAAAGTCTCTTAAATCGTCTTGCCAATTGGGTTGAGGAATAATGGCTACCTTAAATCCTTCACTTTCTATTATTCTGCCAATTACAGCAGCACCAAAAGATGGATGGTCAATATAGGCGTCTCCAGTTATAATAATTACATCCAATTGAGACCAACCGCGGTTTTCAACTTCTTTTTTGGTAATGGGTAACCAAGCAGATAAAGGACGTGCTCTCATTAAATATTATAAAATGTAAAAGTAGGTGTTTCTTTTGAGTGCCTTAGTTCTTTGGTAAATTTTATCAAAATCATATAATATTATTAACCAATATTGGCAATCTAAAACGCGTGATGCAAGCTAATTTGAATTTGATTTTTAGACCAATTGTCTGTAGTTTGATTCATACCTCCCAGTTGAACTTTTAAACCTTCTTTAAGCACATAACCTAGTGCAACATAAAACCTGTTTCTATCAAAAAATTCAACAGATTGAGCGTTTCCTATATCTCTTTGTCCGTTAATAAAAAGTTCATTATACAATGCTAAATAAAGTGTTTCTTCTGCTAGCTTAAGGTTATTTATTGGGATGTTAACAAACAAGTTGTATCTGTATCGTGTTCTTAGATCTTGATTTTCTACAAACCGTTGCTCATACCTAATACGATTGTTTAAATATACACGCTCCCCTATTTTAAGAGGAAATAAAGCTTCTTGGTAGATTCTACTTTCTGCAGTTGTAGCAGAACTGTTTCCAAATGTTCCGGTAGTGATATTTCCGTAACCAAGGGTGTATTTTATTGCGGCATTGTTAGGTTTATACGTAATACCTCCTCTTAATAGTAATTGCTCCAAATCTCCACCTAAATTCCAGTTTCTATATTGAACATCTCCTTGTATGCCCCATTTACTTTCTTTATTAGTGGTGTTAAAAAAATACATATACCAAGCACCAGCTTGGTCTCCATTTATTTGTGCATTGGTTGTGCCTGTTAAAGCAATAAATAATAGAGTGATTATTCTAAGTTGTTTCATTTTTTTAAAAAGTAAAAGGCTGCACTTTTATGCAGCCCTTGATTAGACATTATGCTGTTTTTTGAGCTTTTTGAAGTATCTGTTTAAACTCTTTCTTAGAGTTTATTTTAATTCCATTTTTTAGTGATTTTAATTCAACTTGAACGTTCATGAACTTAGCATGAATTCTAAAATCATTAATGATCTCTTTTACATCTGGATGTATGTGTGCTGTATCTCTTGCATCTATTACTACCTTAGAGTTTTTTGGGATTTGATTTAACGTTTCCAAGATACTTGCTTTGTGAATAAAGGTAACATCTTCGGCAAGTTTAAAAACAAACGTGTTTTTATCGGGATCAAGGTCAACCAGATAGGGTTTTTTATAGTTTAAGTAGAGTATTTCAAATACACCTATAATTAACCCAATACTAACACCCCACAATAAGTCTTTGAAAATAATAAAGAATATGGTTACTATAAAAGGTATAAATTGAGCTTTTCCCGCTCTCCACATTGCTCTAAATTGTGAAGGGTTTATAAGTTTAAAACCAACTATAAGCAGAATTGCTGCCAAACTTGCTCTCGGTATTAGATTTAATACCACAGGAAGAAAAGCTACAAAGCCAAGGATGAAAACTCCATGAACCATAGCACTCATTTTGGATTTACCTCCACTTTGAATATTAGCAGAACTTCTAACGATTACTTGGGTTATAGGCAAACCACCTATTAAACCGCTAATTATATTTCCAATTCCTTGAGCTTTTAATTCTAAGTTAGTTGGTGTAATTCTTTTTTGAGGGTCTAGTTTGTCAGTTGCTTCTACGCAAAGCAAAGTCTCTAAACTTGCTACAATCGCAATTACAAGGCCTGTTTTCCATACCAACGGATTCGTTATGGCTGAAAATTTTGGAAAGGTAAAAAAACTAAAAAATTCACTAGCCGAACTTGCAACCGGAACAGCTACTAAATGTTCAGAAATCATTTCTAAACGAGTTCCAGAAAATGCATAAACTAGGGAGATTCCTGCAATTATTGCTACCAAGGGTCCTTGAACAATATTAAAGAGTTTAATACTTTTAATTTTGGAAGTTTGCCAGAGTAAGAGAATTCCTAATCCAACAGCAGATATAATAACCGCTCCAAAATCCATGTTGCCTAAAGCATTAACAATTTCAGTAAACGTGTTTTCTCCGTCTATTTGAAAGAAGCTAAAGTCTCCTTCAATGTCTTTGTCGTAACCGAGAGCGTGCGGTATTTCTTTTAAGAATATAGTAAGACCAATACCCGCTAGCATTCCTTTAATGACAGAACTTGGAAAGTAATATCCAATAATTCCACCATTTAGAAAACCAAGAATGGTCTGAATTATCCCTGCTATTACTACAGCAAGTAGAAACAATTGTAACGCTTCAGAAGCGATTTCTGCTTGCGAAAGGCCATCTCCAACGTTTTCCTTAAATTCTTGAATAGCAGTAAATACAATAACCGCTAACCCTGCAGCAGGGCCACTAACGCCAAGTTGAGAACCACTTAAGACTCCAACAACTATGCCTCCAATAATGCCTGCAATTAATCCAGAAAATGCAGGAACACCACTTACGGCTGCAATACCTAGACATAGCGGAACTGCAACTAAAAAAACTACCATACCGGCAGGCAAATCTGATTTCAGATTTGAAAAATATTTTTTCATTTAAAAAGTTAAATAGGTTGATATAAGTTTAAAACTTAAGAGTACGAAAAAGCCTGAAATTCTTATGTAATCTCAGGAGGAGGAGTCTCCGTGCCTGGATAGTGCATTAACTCATTGTAGAATATTGAGTTAATAATCTTTATTGAAACTAAATTGGAGGATGAATTGATGCGGTATCCTTCAAAAAGTTTACTCTCTTCTTCTTTCTCTTCTTTTTCTTTTTTGCTACTGTCTTCTACTTCTGCCATTTCTATAATGGAGTCTAATGAAGTAAACAAATCACTTAAACCACTTAGCTCTAATCCTAAAATTATTAGAAAAATAAACGAAGTTATTTGGAGTAGTCTTTTCACTTTATTAAAAGTAAACAGAATTATAAATAAAATGTTCTAAAGTTTTTCAATTCCCAAACCTTCTCTAGTTAATTCCACTTCTTGTTTGGTAGCATCAAAGACTGTTGTTCCTATATTTTGACCAGCATCGCCAGCAATTATAAAATCTACCTTACCATTCCATTCTTCAAAAATCTCCTCTGGCTCTGTTAGGTATTGTTGTATTTCGTCTGAGGAATGTATAGATGTTGAAACCAAGGGATTACCTAATTCTTTTATGATTGCTTGAGTAATGCTATTATCTGGCACTCTAATTCCAATTGTTTTCTTAGACTTTCTAAATATTTTTGGAACGCTTCCTCCGGCGTTTAAGATAAAAGTATAAGGTCCTGGGAGCAAACGTTTCATTAACTTATATGTTGGATTTGCAATTTGACTTGTATACTCAGCGAGATTTTTTAAGTCTTTACAAAGTATAGAAAGATTTACTCTATTGGGCTTTTTGTTGGTTAATTTACAGATGTTTTGCAGCACACTGGCATAATGCAAGTCACCTACAATTGCATATATAGAATCTGTAGGAATTATTGCAATACCTCCATTTTTAAGGCAATTAACAACCTCATATATTTCTTTGGTATTAATATTATATGGGGATATTTCAATGTATTGGGCCACTATTGCAAAACTAATTGATAAAAATTTTGCAAACACAAGGAATGTAAAATGTTTTATGTTTGTCAAACATAGGAAGCAATAAGGTTTTGAGTTAAGTTTTAATGCTCTACCCTTGAATTATTATTAATTATAAACTAAATAAACATATCAATTGGAATTTTTAGACATACCATTTTTTGATGATGATTTTTACAAGATGATTTTTCGTTTTGCATTAAACATTGTATTTTTAAGTATCATTATCAGGGGCTTATATTACAGTGCCACAAAAAGAAGGGATTATTTATTTACCTATTATATGATAGGTATTATCGTGTTCTTTTTATGTTTTACACTTAAAAAGTATGAGTTAGATATAGGTATGGCACTTGGTTTATTTGCCATTTTTGGAATTATACGATATAGAACTGATCCAATAGAGATTAAGGAGATGACGTATCTTTTTGTAATTATTGGTGTCTCTGTAATTAACTCGCTGGCCAACCAAAAAATGAGTTATGCAGAGATTATTGCTAGCAACGTAATAATTGTTATTGCTCTTTTTATCATAGAAAAAATGTGGCTTACGCCAACACCTGTTGTGATTAAACTGCCTACTAAAAAAATTGAATACAATAATTTGGATAACATCCATCCATCAAAACAAAATATACTTTTAGATGAGCTTAAGAAAGATACAGGATTAGATATTGTATCCTTAGAAGTAGGAGACATCAACTATACCTTAGGTTCTGTAAAACTAAAAATCACATACAATACACAAGATAAAGATGAAGAAGTTAATAATTAGCCTAATTGCAATGTCCTTAAGTATTTCCAGTATAGCACAATCGACCGTTACAGTTAGAGATTTTGAAACTTGGAGTGCTTTGGCCTTAAATTATAAATTAAATAAAAAGGTTACTCTTGGATTAGAAGAGCAATTAAGGTTAAAAGACAATTCTTCTGTTATAGATCAGTACTTTACGGAGGTTACGGGTAAATACAAACTAATTAATGGTTTATCACCCGGCCTTGGGTTACGATATATTCGAGAAAATGATAACGTAGGTAAGGTGCAAGGTTATGAAAATCACTTGAGATGGAATTTTGACTTAGGGTATAAACATAGTATTAAAAAAATTGCTCTAAAATACCGTTTGCGATATCAATCTAAGAGTGAGCTAGGTGTTGACGCAGCCGAATTAGATAATACAGTAAGATTAAAAATTGGTTTAGGATATAATATTAAAGATTGGAAATTAGATCCCTGGGTTTCTGGTGAAATATTTAATACCGTTGGTAGTGAGAGTGATCTAAAAAAGTATCGTCTAACTCTTAAAACTGAGTATAAAACTAAGAATATTGGGAGCTTTGGGGCATTCTATAGATTGGAGCAGCAGTTGAATAAAGCTAATCCGAAGACAACAAACATTGCTGGATTTAAATACACTTATGCATTAGAAAGGAAATAGCATGAAGAAGATAATTATTTTAGCATTTACTTTTTTACTAGCCTTTAGCTTCGGTTGTAAAAAAGAGATAATAATAGATGAAGGGAATGATTTTACAGATTGGAGTAAAGAAACACATTCAAATGATGTTGAGGCAAATTATGATGTAGTATTTGATGACTTAAAGATAAATAGAATTGATATTGTTTTAACTGCAGACGAGTGGGTAGCAATGCAAGTTGATTTGGCTGAAGTTTTAAGCTCTGGTGGGGGCGGTGGTCCGGGCGGGGGAGGGATGTCTTTTTCTAATCAGACACCACAATATTTTGCCTGTGATTTTTATTTTAATGGGAAACAATGGTATAATGTAGGTGTAAGATATAAAGGGAATTCTAGTTTACAATCTACTTCAAGATCTAATATTGCTAAACTGCCATTTAGGTTAAATTTTGATGAATTTGAAGATGAATATCCAGAGATTAACAACCAGCGATTTTACGGTTTTAAAGAATTAGCTTTAGGGAATAACTTTAAAGATCAATCTTTAATGAGAGAAAAATCCGCTTCTGATTTATTTCGAGGTTTTGGTGTGCCAGCAGCACGAGTAGCTTTTTATGAAGTTTATTTAGACAAAGGAAATGGAGCAGAGTTTATGGGAGTATACTCTTTAAACGAAATAGTGTTTGATACCTTTTTAAAAGACTATTTTGGTAGTGATAATGGCAATTGCTACAAACCAGATGGCGATGGAGCAAGGTTTGCAGCAACTGGGTTTGATTTGGATGATTTTGAGCTAAAAACAAATGAAAGTTTAAATAACAAAACTGATATTGAAGCGATGCACGATTTTATCCATGCATCTACCAGAACAAGTAACTCTGCTCAGTGGCGTACTGATCTAGAATCTGTATTTGATGTAGACGGCTTTTTGAAATATTTAGCCGTAAACAATACCATTCAAAACTGGGATACTTATGGGTTAATGACACACAATTACTATTTGTATCACGATCCCATGGATGACCTTATAAAGTGGATTGTTTGGGATAATAATGAGGCATTTACCGCAGGTGTTGGGAATAGGAATGCATTGTCTTTAGGCATGACAGAGGTTAATACGTCTTGGCCTTTGATAAATTATATAGTAAATGATGATGTATATTTAGCAAAATACAAGTCTTATATCAAAGATTTTATAACCAATAACTTTACAGTAAGCTCTATGAATAATGTATATGGTAACCAAGAATCATTGTTGTACAGTTCTGCAGAAAAAGATGCAGCTGCGTCATCTTTTATATCCAATATAGGTGGGTTTACTTCAGCTGTAAATACCTTAAAAACACACTGTGCTACAAGGATTTCTCTTGCAGAAAGTTTTGTTGATTAAACTGTATTTTGGTTTGATAAAAGATTAGGCACAAAAAAACCTCCAAGCATACGCTTAGAGGTTCTTTAATATATTTTTAAAGCAATTAAGCTAAAACAGCTTTAACCTTATCAGCTGCCTCTTGTAATACTATTGCAGAAACAACTTTAAGTCCACTTTCATCAATAATTTTCTTTGCTTCTTCAGCATTGGTTCCTTGCAGTCTAACAATAATTGGAACTTCAATTTCACCAATAGATTTATATGCTTCTACAACTCCATTTGCTACTCTATCGCATCTTACAATGCCTCCAAAAATGTTAATTAAGATGGCTTTAACATTTGGATCTTTTAAAATAATTCTAAAACCAGCTTCAACAGTAGTTGCATTTGCACCTCCTCCAACATCTAAAAAGTTTGCTGGTTCTCCGCCACTTAACTTTATTATATCCATAGTAGCCATTGCTAGACCCGCACCGTTTACCATACAGCCAACATTTCCATCTAACTTTATAAAGTTAAGATCGTGTTTTTTAGCTTCTACTTCAGTTGGATCTTCTTCAGATTCATCTCTTAATGCTGCATAATCTTTATGTCTGTATAATGCATTATCATCTAATGTTACTTTACTATCAACAGCAATAATTTTATCATCAGATGTTTTAAGAACAGGGTTAATTTCAAATAATGAAGCATCTATGCCTACATATGCATTGTATAATGAGTTTACAAAACGCACCATTTCTTTAAATGCAGAACCACTTAAACCTAAGTTAAAGGCGATTTTTCTTGCTTGGAATGGCTGCAAACCCAAGGCAGGGTCAATCCATTCTTTATGTATTTTTTCTGGTGTATTGTGGGCTACTTCCTCAATATCCATTCCTCCTTCTGTAGTGTATATAATTACATTTTTGCCAAGAGCTCGATCCAGCAAAACACTCATATAATATTCGTCTGGCTCATTTGCTCCAGGATAATAAACATCTTGTGCTAAAAGTACTTTACTTACCAACTTACCTTCTTTTGAAGTTTGTGGTGTTACCAATTGCATACCCAAAATATCATTTACAACTTGTTGTAATTCTTCATCGTTTTTAGCAAGCTTAACTCCTCCGCCTTTTCCTCTTCCTCCAGCGTGTATTTGAGCTTTAACTACCATCCAATCTGTGCCAGTTTGTTCTCTAAGTTTTTTACCGGCAGATAAGGCATCTTCCTTATTGTCTATAACAATACCTTCTTGTATTGAAACGCCATATGATTTTAGAATCTCTTTAGCTTGATATTCGTGTATATTCATAAATTGAGTGCAAAAATAACGCTCGTACTTGGATAGAAAATTATATTTATTAAAAAAGACTTAACATCAAGTATTAAGTCTTTTAAATTGTATGTCTTCTGATATTTATTTCGTTTCTTCTTCCTTAAAAGGATTTGTTCCTGGCTTAGGAATAACGTATGCCTCAAAAACCAAATTTACAGCCCCTCCATTGGTTTCTAAGTTAACTCCTTTGGCATTATAACCTGGTCTTCCTTCAGTATTAAAGCTTACAAATAGCGAATCTCTTTGTCCTGGCTTAATTTCATATTTAGGCCACTCAGCAACGGTACAACCGCAGGTTGGATGTACATGCGATATTTTAAGGTTTGAATTTCCTGTATTTGTGAAATAGTAATAGAATTCTAAAGTTTCCCCTTCTTTAATATCTCTAAATATTTGTCCTTTTTTCTCAAAAGTTGCCTTTGCACCAGTTTGGGCAGAAACACCAAAAGAACATAAAGCTAAAGCGATAAGTAAAATGTTTTTCATCCGTTACAAAAATAGACCATTATCGTGCCAAATAGGTTGCACCTAAACCGTTGTTTTAAAAAGGAACCTTAAGTAAACTTTTAATAATTTTTAGTTTTAGTGCCGTTCTGGGATAGTACTTGAGCTTAAGCTCAAACCAAGTTGGCTTATGCAATACACTTCTTAAATGACTAAAGGCTTTAAATCCTTCATATCCATGGTATGCTCCTAGTCCACTAGAACCTACACCACCAAAAGCAAAATTGGGATTAGCGAGATGTAGAACCGTCTCATTTATTCCCCCACCTCCAAAAGATAATTGATGCAGAGCCTTTCTTTCTTCTTCTTTGTTTTCTGTAAACATATAAAAAGCCAAAGGTTTGGGAAGTTCTTTAAGCTTCAGTAAAAGTTGACCTAAATCTTCGTAATCTAGAATTGGTAATATCGGTCCGAAAATTTCTTCTTGCATTACAGCATCACTAAACTTTACCTGGTCTAAAACTGTTGGCTCAATGTATCTTGTTTCTTTATTACTTGTTCCTCCTAAAATTATTTTATCTTTATCTATAAGGCTTATAAGTCTATTAAAGTGCTCATTATTAATTATTTGTACGTAATTATGGTTATTAAATGAGTAATGTGCTTTTTCAATTTCAGCTTTAATATGAGTAATAAATTTTGATTTTATGGATTTGTGTACCACTATATAATCCGGAGAAATACACGTTTGACCGCTGTTAATAAATTTGCCCCAAACTAATCGTTGTGCCGATATTTTTAAATTGCAAGATGGAGTGATTATAGCAGGACTTTTTCCTCCAAGTTCTAGCGTCACAGGAGTTAAGTTTTTGGCGGCTGCTTGGTAAACTATTCTGCCCACTTTCTCACTTCCTGTAAAAAATATTTTATCAAATTTTTGTGCTAGCAGATTACTTGTTTCTGCAATACTACCTTCCACTGCAGTAAAGTAATCTGCATCGAAATTATTATTGATTACTTCAGTAATAGTATTGCTCGTGTTGAAAGGTAATTCACTTGGTTTTAGCACTACAGTGCAACCGGCTGTTATAGCCGTTATAGCTGGGCTAAAAGTTAGCAGGTAGGGGTAATTCCAAGCACCGATTACAAGAGCTACACCTAATGGTTCAGGATGTACTTTGCTGGCTGCAGGTATATTTATAGCGTTGGTTTTTACTCTTTTGGTTTTAGACCATTTTTCTACATTTTTAATGGACTCATTAATTTGAGCAAAAACTAAGGCTAGTTCGGTTGTATATGTGTCAAACTCAGATTTTTTAAAGTCTTTGTAAATTGCATTGTAAAGTCTTTTTTCATTTTGTTGAAGAACTAATTTTAGCTTTTTGAGTTGTTCAATTCTAAAAGCAATGTTCTTTGTTTTGTCGGTGTTAAAAAAACTGCGTTGATTATCTATAATGTTCTTCATTTATCTTATTTATTTAGCATCAGTTTCATTAATTTACTTGCCGCTACCTTACTCTTTAATTTAATTTCAGCCTCGGGTGTATTATCTCCAATCTCAAAAACAAGTGCTTCTGCTTTGTGTTCAAAGTAAAAGTAAGACATAGAGTTTATTCTAACCTCATTTAGAGGGCGTGGACTTATGTTGGGGTTATAATCTTTAATTTCACTTTTCATTTCTTTTATTAAAGTTGGAATTAAATTAGGCATTTGACCTTTAAAACTAGGGTCTAAGGTGTAGAAGATATCTTCCCAAGTGGAGTGAAAATCAATCATACAAATAAACTTTTGACCTTTTAATTTCAACTTTTCAAAATATGATTTTATAGCATTGGTTTCAGGCTGATTAAAGCTTGCCCAATCTCGGTTTAAGTCTATGCCATTTGAGTTGTGTCTCCAATTCCCTAAATCAACACCATCAGGATTTACCATAGGAATTACAATTACCTTGTATTGGTTTAGAAAATCGCTAGAAAGTTGACTTTCTTCTAAAAGTGATTGTACAAAATACTGCATTGCAAGGTACCCCGTTACTTCTGGCGGGTGCTGTCTTGAGAGCACAACCAAATTTTTTAAGCTTTCTTGATTTCCAAATGTAAAAGCATCTATGTTTTTATTCTGCCCACTTTTGTCGATATAAAATTGGTTTATACTATATGATTTGCCCAGGTTATTAATCCATTTTTTATTATTTTCTGATGTAATTATTTCTTGTGCTGCAACCCACAAGGTATCTTTATCTAAACTTAAATTTAAGGAAACACTCTTAGGGCGTTGCCACGGATTGTTTAATGGTGGTATTATTCCTTTATGAAATTTTGTGCTATCAAGAGCAGCCCACGAGATACCATCCTTGCTTGTTTTAGGGTAATATCGGTGCAACTCGTTTTGATAGACTAGCTTTAAATTAACTTCAATATTTTTATTTGCCCAAAGTTTAAAACCATACCAAGGGCTGTCATTAATAGGGCTATTTTCAGGAGATATTGTTACAACAACGGTGTCGTTTATAAAGTCAACATTATTTAACTTGGCACCTGCAAAATTGTTAGAAATTGAAACGCCGTTTGACATTTTATAAGCACCTTTTTTTTGATAATCTATACTAACAGATGTTGTGTTAATCACCTGCATAGCTTCTTGACCCTGCCATTGCTTGGTTTTGCAACCAATGAAAATTAGAAAAAATAGTTTAAATGTTATAATTTTTGTCTTTGTCATTTTATATGCCGTATAAATCACAATAAAACTTGTCTTTTCCTCTTAAAAACACCAAGCTTGCAAAGTGCTTTTCTGGAACTCTAACAGCTAAAAATATTTAGACTTTTTTTACGTTTTGAGAACCAAAAACTCTTCATTGTTAAAAGCTTAAATAGTTTTTGCAATCTGTTTATATATAAAGCACAAAGATATAGCTACACTTGAAAAATTACATTTGGCAAACGCATATCGAAAATTATTAACCTCCATATTTTATTGATTGATGCCATAAAAGGTTAACCGTTCCTTTCCATATAGTCTTGGATAATTGGTTCAGCTTTCTCTAGATGTTTTTCGTAAATGTACAAGTCAACAGCCGTTGGCAAACCTCCAGAGATTCCGGCGATAACTCCAGAATTGAAATTGTTTTTAATAATGCTCGGAACATTAATATTACTCAGTTCAGCTTTAAGTAGATTTACTACTGTTTCAGCTCCAGAAAATACACGAATAGTTTTAAGTTCTAAATCCAACATTTCCATAAATACAAGCTGCGTTTTCTGAGAATGATTACTACTCCTTTTGGCGATTACTTTTTCTCGATAAAAAATGTAGATTTTAGAGTTTAAGCATCATTTGGGTGATACTTTTTTGCAAAACGTTTTAGAATTTTAGCAGTATGAGGAGTTTCTTTTCCTATTATACTTTCTATTAACTCATCAGCTGTATTTGGCTCAAAATAACCGTGATTTTTATAAATATTTATTCTTAATATAAACTCTGCTACATCAGCTTCTGGGTGAAATTGGGTTGCATAAATGTTATTTTTTATGCGAAACATTTGAACAGGGCATTGCTTTGATGATGCCAAAAGAACTGCTCCATTTGGAACGGTATCACAAGCTTCTTTGTGTCCTACAAAAGCCAAAAAATCGTTTGGTAAGCCAAAAACAAGGTCATCTTTTTTACCATCTTCGGTAAGATAAACTGTTACGCTGCTAATAGGTTCTGAGTGTTTTCCAGATATCGGTGTGTTACAATATTGCCCTAGCAACCCATTACCTGAGCATACTCCTAAAAATGGAAAATCCTTTTCAAAAACTTGGTCGAATAAATCATCATAAAAAGCTTCTACTTGTCTTTGTACGGTACTTTTTTTATTGGGTGGGCAGCTTACATCAAATGGACTACCACCAGCAATTATTGCACAGTATTTATTGAGGTCTAAATTGAATTTTTCAATAGTTTCTACTCTAATTCTGTGTACTTCAGACTTGTTTATTTCTGCTACTCGTAAAATTGCATCAAACTCACTATCCGCAGTTTCATCTTCAGGACGCATTTGTAAGATTAGATATTTTTTCTTTTCCAAATTGGTCTATTTAGTAAGCTTTCAAAGATACGTCTAACATTGCTTTGGAAGACCACCTGTATACTTGGTTAAAACGATGCTTTCGCTCAACCACCTAAAGAATATAAATCCGGTTGCTTTTAGTTTGTTACAGTCTCTGAGGTTGTGAATAGTGCCATCATTCCATTCATTATCTTCAAATTCAAAACTTGTTAATACAAATTTATTCAACCATTGATTTTCTTTTATATCACAGCTGTTTTCTGCATATGTACTTTCAGGACAAATTTTAAACCAAGCTAACTTACCATAGAACTTGCCGTTTTTAGCTTTATAACATCTTACAATAATGTCTTTATCAGGTGATAACCAATTACCAACTATTTGATCAGGATTTACTGAATGAGGATACATCCCTTAACACATAAATCCAAACATTAAATGCAAAGACTTTTAACCATATAATTCTATAAACGCAAGGAAGTTATAAGCCTTAACATTTTTAGCTAAAGACTATCCACAAATGCTTTAAATACGGCTTTGTGTTTGTCTAAATCCATATTTGCAGATAATGCTACACGAGCTATGTAATCTTTATCACTTTCTTTAGTAGTTCCTTGTGTAGATGTGGCAGGGATTGTCCAATAACAACCTTTTAGCTGGCCATAACTTACGCAATATTTACTTTCCGTTGGTATTTCTGTAATCATCATACCAATTAACTTATGGTTTAGTTTTCGCTTATAGGCCTCTCTTTCATTGTGCGATTCACCTTTTGCAGGTAAGTCTAACGAAAATACAGACGGGGTAAATCCGTGGCTTGTCAATTCTTCTGATACAAAATTGATTTTAGCTGTTGGCAAGGTCTCTTTAATGTAATTTACAAACTCACGAGTATTAATGTAGGCGTTTGTAATTCTTTGGTTCATAGAAGGCATTTGTCTTGCCAATATTTCATACTGATAGTGCGTTGCCTCATTATCACATAATTCCAAATGTAATTCAATTTTGTGCATTACACTTTCCACTTTATTGTTGCCTATACAATAGCCAGCAGTGCACATTCCTCCACTTGGAAATTTAGACCCGCTGGCATAAGAAATTGCCCTAACGGAAGACTGTATAGCACCTTCACCTAGAAAGAGTACATTGGGACAAAACGTTTGATCTAAAATAAAAATAGGATTAATAGCCATACTGCCAGAAGATGTTTTTCGCTCTTTTGCCAATACGTTTCTCAACGCTATCATATCTGGTACTTCTACCCGAGGGTTGGTTGGTATTTCGGCAATAATGCAAGGTATAGCGTCTTCTTTAGCTATCTCATCTAATACCTTATCAATACTTTGTACCATATCATTGTCACCATCCACGGGTAAATCTACCACCTGTACATCGTTGTTACACGCTGCCACTCTTCTTGCCTGATCGTTAGTGCCTCCATAACAATTTGGCGGTACAACAAATTTTATTGCTTTGCCTCTATGGTTTTCTTGAGCATCGTGAATTAACCCCATCATAATGGCATATTGAATAGATAGTCCACTAGAACCCACTAATGGTTTAGTATGAGCTTTGGTTACCTCTTTTATACAAGCTTCAACGTTGGTTTTATTTTCTTTTGTTTTAGAATTGCTAATTTGAGTGGAGCTATTGCCAACAAGGTTATTCAAAACGTCAAAGCAATTGATTGGCGTCATTGCAATGGTTTCTCTTCTTCGAACATGTTGTATTTCTGATATATATGTTCGGTTGTTGTCCCCATTTACTAGTATTATGCTTCCAAAATAAGGATGCGAATTCACCTGAAAATCAATATTTGGATTTAGGTTGAAATCGGCTAAATTCTCTTGAGGTGTTATGTAAATAGTGCTGCCGTTAAAAGCTGGAATGTCATTGCATGATTTAACCTTTTTTAATTCAAAATAATAACCATATACGTTTTTGATTATATCAGCATTAAAAAAACCTGGAAGCTCGTCGGTGTAAGTTATTAGTGTCTTTTTACGTTCTAGTAAATTCTTTCTTAAGACTGAAAAAATTGGAGTAGTTTGAGAAGAAAAACTTATTACACTTTCTGCTTTAACATTATTTAATTTCGATACTGCCCACTCCAAAACACAAGATAAAGGGTGTCCTAGTCTTATGTAATCGTAAGCGGTCGGAATCTCATCAAGAGAAGAATGTGCAGCACTCTCAAGCTCGAATAAGGTGTTAAAGTGATTTGTGAACTGTGTTTTCGCATGTTTTTCGTCATAAATATCCAAACGATGTGTCGTTAAGTTAAGCCAATCAGATGGCATATTCTTTAGCACATCTTTAAGATAATTTATCAACTTTTTATTTTCCATAAATTTAATGTTTAGAAAGGGCGGCAACTTACATATATTCCAATTAGTTTAAAAGTTCTGGAAAGTGTTTAGTTTCAATTTATGCTACATAAAATGACTTATTTTATGTTTTTTAGAAACTATTGGTAGACTTAAAAACTTGATAGTATGACACAGTGCTTAGTGTTTGAGCACAGGGTATAGTCTTGACATCAGATCTAATCCTTAAACTTTACAAAAGTTTCAATTAGCTTATACAAATCTGAGGTAGCTTAAGACATTATAAGTTTGAGTCAATTCTTGTTATGAGTTGATAAATCGTAAAGTAAAAGAAGACTTGTAAATATATTTTCCTCGGTTGTTTTGATCAACCAAAAAAATATCAATTGTCAACTCGTCATCTTCTAAACACCAAAGTTGCTGCAAAGGTTGTTTGGATTGCAATTCACCATTTTACCCTTAAACCTTGATTTAATGGGGTATGCGATGTTTTCGTGCCGTTACTTATTATACTTCACCGCAGAGCTTAAAATTTGCCTGTTACTTTATTTTTTTTGCTTCTTTCAAAGCATAAGCAAAACCTACTCCAAACAAAATGGTTATAAGACCTGCAAAATATGGTACTATATCAATCATTTTTTGAAGCGTTAATTAGTTTAAGATAAACCCCAAATGCTAGTATTGAGGGGACCCATATCCCGATAAAGGCTGCGTCTTGTTTTTCTCCTTGGAAATAGAGTATTTCCGAAAAAATCAGTGATAATATTGCAGCGGTAAACAATAGTTTGTCTGCAATTGTAAATTTGTTAAACATATTTTTATTTTTAATTTATTGTTCTAGTATTGATTTGTAATCTATTTACATTTTTAGTTATTTTTTTAAGCATTCCATTGAAGATTATACCGTGGAACGGCAGAACCGAATACCAATATAATCTTCCAGCAAGGCCTAATGGCCTAAAAGTTGCAGTTTGTTCTAAATGATTGTCAATAACCTTAAACTCTAACCAAGCTTCTCCTGGAAGCTTCATTTCTGCAAATAATAACAACCTTCCTTTATCTTTATTAGCATATAAAACCCTCCAAAAGTCTAGGGTGTCACCAACATTTATTGATGTTAGGCTAGTTCTACCTCTTCTAAGCCCGACACCTCCCACAAGTTTGTCTAAAAAACCGCGTATTTGCCACAACCAATTAGCGTAGTACCATCCTGTTTCACCTCCAATACTCCAAATTTTATTCAATGTAAGTTCACTGTTCTCAATTTTGCGTTTTCTTTTGTCAACAAAACATCCAAAGGTTGGCACTTTAATAAATTCAGAAATATCGAAATTAATCCCACTGCTTGAGTAAGAGTCTTTCCAACTTGAGACGATTGAATTGCTATCGATTTTGTTAAATGCTCTTTCAAGTGATTCTATGTAATTTAAGGACTTAATTCCTAAAATTTTATTAAGTCTATCATCTTTACATACTACTTCTATTTTCATGCTATTTACTAAGGAAGTTGCTAATTTGTAAGAAGTAGAAGTAACAAAATAAAGCCAGTATGACGATAGCTTTGGCGTCATAATAGGAACTACATATATTTTACGATTTAAATTTCGGCTCTTTGCGAAACTTAATAGCATTTGCTTGTAAGTTAAAACATCAGGTCCGCCAATATCAAAGTTTTGATTATACGTTTCTGAGTTAAATAACGATTTGGAGAGAAATGAAATGACATCCGTAACGCCAATAGGTTGACATTTTGTATTTAACCATTTCGGAGTTATCATCACGGGTAATTTTTCAATTAAGTCGCGTATAATTTCAAACGAAGCACTTCCAGAACCTATAATTATTCCTGCCCTTAAGGTGGTGAAATTGTATTTGCCTTTTCTTAATTGTGTTTCTACATTCTTTCTTGAATTTAAGTGCTTTGAAAGCTCTGTCTCATTAACTATACCGCTCAGATATATTACATGATTGACAATGGTGTTTTTCAACGCATTCCTAAAGTTAATTGCAGATTTTTCTTCCAGAGTTTCATAATCATTCGAAGATGACATGGAATGTACTAGATAGAATGCCCCATCTATATTCTTAGGTATGCGACTTAACGATGATGCATTTAAGAGGTCAACTTCTATAACCGATATTTTAGATAAAACGGAGGCCGGAGGGTTAAATCTCTTTGCATCTCTAACACAGCAAACAACATCGTGCCCAGCTTCTACCAATACAGGAAGTAATCTCTTTCCTATATACCCAGTAGAACCCGTTAATAATATTTTCATTCTTAAATAAACTTTTGGCTGCCAATTCTACTAATTCCTTCAAATGAAATTAAAAAAATTGTTTTCGCTTGTGCTGACACAAGTTTAAACTCTATCTTATCCAAAAGAGTTGACCTTAAGAGAACAAATAAAAGTCACAACGGTTTTTTTGAGAGAATTTACATTCTCCTTCTTCCATTTGTGAGTAGCACTATTATTTCAACTAATTTCTAAGGTCTACGGCTCTAATATTAAGATTTTTCAGTTACCCAAATCTTCCGAGTTAAGGTAGATTTTCCCCGTTTAATAACTATGCCAAAATCAATGATTTTTAAACCAGCCTTTACTATCATAGGTTCAATTTCTGCAATTGATACTATGATTAATCGCGTTGCGAGTTTAGATGTCGATTCAATAATATTTTGAGCAATACCGTCTGTAGATTTGCTGTAAAGATTGTAAGGAAGGTCAATTATTGCAGCATCATATTTTTGGTTATGTTCCTTAATATCCTTATGATATATGTTTGCTGAATACTTATAGTGTTCGATGTTCCTAACGGCATTGTAGTATGCTTTTACGTTAATGTCGCATCCATGTATTTTAAAGCCAGCAATGCAAGCTTCCAAAATCACTGTACCAACACCACAACAAGCATCTAAAAGTTTATATTCTTTATTACCTTTTGCTGCAATACTTACCAAAGTTTTTGCAATTACCAGACCAATAGAGTTACTAAATGAGTAAGGTTTGTTGTTGTGTTTATGCCAGTCATTGTTTTCTTTTGTTAAAACACCAAAATGCCACATGTTTCTGTGGTTGCAAATGGCATAAGTAATTCTTGGATTAACAAAATCAGGTCCTCCCTGAATACAATATCCAACGTCCTTTTGTTTTTTTCTTCGATCCTCTTTAGCTAAAGTGTCACCATCAAGTATTAAATAATCTACAGTAAAACCGTGTAGTTGAATGTGCTGGTCTGTTATGAGTTGTAAAAATTCCTTGTATTCAATAGCAGAGGTTATAATATCTAACCTCGATTTAATAAAGGGGCTAATATTGGGGTCTATTTTTTGGTTTGATATAAGACACTTTTGCTCTACTTGTTTGTTGAAGAGCTGTCTACTCTCCAACTTGCATAACTCATAGTGATGATCGTTGTAATTAAAAGTATAAAGGTAGCTGTTTGCCAATTTTTTTAGATCTAAAAATCGCCTCAAATTTAGCAATTGAAAGGAAACAAATATACCTGCATTTGTAATTGTGAATGTTTTTCTTTGTAATTGCTTTTGATGCTTTTTTATGAGTCAGAAATTCGAGAATTATTTACTACAGGTTACCAAAGCTAAAGATTGTAAAGAGGTTGAAATTATTCAATCCCTATGGAGTGATTATGGCAAGATTTCAAGGTACCAGTTAATTGGGTCTAAAACAGAAACAGTAGTTGTAAAACATGTTGCACTTAATCAATTTACTAAGCACCCAAGAGGTTGGAATAGCCTTAATTCTCATAATAGAAAAGTCAAGTCGTATAAGGTAGAAAGAAGTTGGTATAAACATTGGTCCGGTATAGTGCAAAATAGCCGTGTGAGGTGCAAAATTCCGGAGTACTTTGGGTCTTTTGAAGAGGGAGAAAATCAATGGATTATACTTGAAGATTTAAATAATGGTTATCCAATAGGCAAACAGCAGATTAGCCAATTTGAGGTAAGAGCATGTTTAAAGTGGTTGGCTAATTTTCATACTGCTTTTTTAGACTATAAACCTAATGGATTATGGAATGTAGGCACTTATTGGCATTTAGAAACTAGACCAGATGAGTTAAAGAAGATTGAACATAACCGCTTAAAAGTAAAAGCACCTGTAATAGATAATATGTTAAACAGTTGCACCTACCAAACGATAGTGCACGGAGATGCCAAGCTTGCAAATTTCTGTTTTAGCGAAAATGGAATAGACGTTGCTGCGGTTGATTTTCAGTATGTTGGTGGTGGTTGTGGAATGAAGGATGTGGCATATTTTCTTGGCAGTTGCCTTTCTGCCATAGAATTGGAATCCTTTGAAAAAGAATTGCTAGATTTCTATTTTGAAGAACTTAAAAGGGCAATAGAATCAACTTCTCAAAATACAAACTTTACTGAACTAGAAAGGGAGTGGAGATATATGTATCCTATTGCTAGTGCAGATTTTGTGCGTTTTTTAATGGGTTGGATGCCAACGCATCAAAAGTTAAACAGCTATAACCAAAAAATGATGGAGGATGTTTTGGGCAAATTGGGAGAGTGATTGTTCTACTAAGTCTTTAGCAAGACCAATTTATCAATCATTTTTTTTTACAAAATCAATAACTTTAAACGTGTATGTTTTGGATGTCTTTATTTCCATTACCATCCATTTTTCTATAAATTGAAACTAGTTCTTTTATTACTTTAACCTGACGGTTAGAAATATCTTCGTCATTAATAAGATTTTTAAAGGAATATATCTTTAAAGCATGATTGTTAGCAAACGAAAAAACATTATTTAAACAAAGAACAAGTAATGTTGTGTTTCTGTATGGTTTGGTCTAATCTAGAATATTTTCTATTTACTTTAGTTCTTTCTAGATGGACTCAAAATAACTCTTTACCTCAGAAATATGCTTGTTCTTGGCTTCTTCATTTAACCAACTTGCTTTGAAGCTATTTATGGCAAGTTTCATTATTTGATCTTTTGATAACTTTAGAGCTTTAGAGGTTTCATAATAATTCTCATTCATATAGCCTCCAAAGTAAGCTGGATCATCAGAATTTATGGTTGCAAGTATTCCTTGGTTTAGCATTTTGGCAACTGGGTGGTCTTCCATTTTTTGGATAACTTTTAACTCAAGGTTACTTAGCGGACATAGTGTTAATGCAATGCTATCTTTAACTAATCTTGCTACTAATTTATCATCGGTTAAACATCTGTTGCCATGGTCTATTCTAATAACATTTAAAAGGTCCAAGGCTTCCCAAATATATTCAGATGGTCCTTCTTCTCCCGCGTGTGCAACTAATTTATAACCTTGATTTGCCGAAGCTTTAAAAACATTAACAAACTTGCTTGGGGGATTCCCTTTTTCAGAAGAATCCAAACCTACTCCGTTAATCCAATGCTTAAAGGGAAGGGAAGATTCAAGTGTTTTAAATGCTTCTTCTTCACTTAAATGCCGTAAGTATGACATAATTAGCCTAAACGAAATGTTTAATTCTTGCTCACCTTTTTTTAGAGCTTTATAAATACCATTTATAACTGTTGCAAACTCAACCCCTCTTTCAGTATGCGTCTGTGGATCGAAAAATACTTCCACATGTACCACCTTTTGGCTATGTACTTTGGTTAAATAGGCCCATGTTAAGTCGAAAAAATCTTGCTCGTGAATTAGAACTTGTGCCCCTATGTAGTAGATGTCTAAAAACTCTTGAAGGTTATTAAACTTATATGCCTGTTTCAGTTCATTAATGGAATTGTATTCTAATTTAATGTTGTTTCTTTTCGAAATTTTGAACATTAATTCAGGCTCAAAACTACCTTCAATGTGTAGATGAAGTTCTGCCTTTGGAATTCCTTCTATGAGAGCTTCAAGATTGTCTTTTGTCATTCTAATAGTAAATTGTTAGTGAAGAATATTCAGTTTAAGATACTCATTTAAATCCTCGGTTCTAAGCTTTAAAATATAAATTCCTGAAGCATATTTTTCTGCATTAAATGAAATGATGTGATCTCCTAGAGGTAGGTTCTTTTCACACAGAATATCAATAGTTTTTCCATTATGATCCAATAATTCAATGGTAACTAAATCAGCATGGATAGTTGTGATAGATAAATCTGTAATTCCTCTTGTTGGATTAGGGTATAAGGCTATGTTATTAATGCCTTCTTTAAAGTCTGAGATACGTGTTGTGGTTTTGTTTTTTAACGTAAAATCTGCTACAACGGGTAAATGGTCTGAAGCATCAACGACATCTCTAGCCATTAATTTATAGGTGTTTAGACTATCTTTATCTAATCCCGGTGTAAATAAAGTATAAGTATTGTCTAGTAATAGGTTTGAACCACTATACAAGATATAATCTAAACGACCCGGGCTAAAAGTACTATTTTCAGAATACCAAGAAAAAGTAAAGGGTATGTCTGTTGTGGGTGGCTTGCAATCTATAAGGTTATTTCCGTCCCAATCTGGAGTAAAATCAGATCCATATGTCGCTTCATTAGCTATATCGCCTGTAATTAAGGTTTCAAGTTGGTTGGCGTCACCTACAAAATTCATATCTCCTAATATTACTATTGAGGCATCTTTTTGCAATGGTATAGGGCCTTTTCCAGCCTTTGCTTCCCTTAAAAATTGCATTATAAGGTCTACCTCCATTTGTCTACCTTCATTGTTTGAGCAACATGGTGGATGTGCAACTATCAAAAGTATATCTGCAGTTGTATTTGGTAAATCAATTAGAAACGCACCATTTCCAGAACCACTAGAACCTGGAATTTGACTACTTTTTAAAATAGGATATCGACTTATAGCGTGGCAATCTGGATTAGCTTTTGCGTGGTGCCATTTCTCACCAGCTGCAGATGGTAACATAGTCTCAATATGGTTTGCAACTTGCTGTGAAGAATTGTTGTAAATCTCCTGGAATCCAATAATATCTGGATTTACTGCTTTTAAGATGCGAGTGTACATTGATACACGTTCTGCTTTAAATATTCCGTCTTTTTGCACATTGTAAGAGATTATTCTTAAGTCGGATTTAGAGGGTTTTTTAATGGAATATTTTGGTAATGCTGCTAAGTTGTTGTCTTGGAAAGTATACTCAATACCACCATTAATTGATGGTATTTGGTCGCCATTATTACTTACGTCTTTAAACATTAGTTTAATAGTGTTTGCCATAGATTTTGTGATGCCGTTAACAGCTATTTCTTTCTTAATCGCAATTTCAAACCTTTCTGATGTAACAGTAGGGGCAGTAATCAACCCTATATCTATTTGTCTAATTGAAAATGGGCTGCCAGAAATGTAGAAAGTTCCTGAGCGTTCTCCTAATTTATACACTAAGTCTGCTCCAATTCCATTGATGGAGGACCCAGTGGTTTTTGAATTGTCTATGTCGATATATAAAACTAGATCAGCAAAATCTTGAAGATTTATTTCTAGACCAGTTTCAATAGATAGAAAAAGATAATCATCATCGTTGAAAGCTTTGAGCTCTTCAAAATCCAATCCAGAAGTATTACCATCTCCTTGTGCATCTTTATTGAGGGAGGAGAGATTGTTCCAGTCTGCGAAGAACCCATCTACCATAACTCTGTTTTGAGCTGAACAGGGAAATTGTGGTATTGTTAACAAAAGAAAAGATAGAAATTTGTACAATTTATTTGGTGACATATTAAGGGTGCTAATTTAGATTAAATTGAGTTTACCGAGATGCTATGAAGTGACAAGTTTTATAAAAAGTGTAAAGATGTCTCAACTTCTATGTTGATACTTTAAGCCTCACTCTTTTGATTCTTTGAAAAGAATATAATAAAAGAAGAATACCTAGTATAAAAATTGGAATGCCTAAAATTACGGTTACTTTGCCATAAAAGCAAATTAACCAAGCTGTAAAGAAAAGGGCAATCCACCAAGTTGATAAAATAATTCCACCAATTTTTTCATAGGTAATAGTAACCAATACAAAACCAAACAAACAGAACAAAAACCATTGCAACTCCCAAAGTAGATTCTTTTAAAATTGCGTCATACGGAGGGAAAGCCTCATCGATAAAGATAAATAGATAGCAGAGAGCAGCTATTGATGTTAGAATACGAAGGACATTACGAGCTATTATCATTGCAGTAATGTTTATTTAAATTAAGTAATGTGTTCTTTAACCAGGTTTTTTATTTGCATAACTTGATTTCTACAGTTACATCTTTCTATTGAAGATATAATTTGTTATTGTTCGAAATTTGGTCTTCTTAACTTCTTTCTGCTATACTTTTGTTTTGGAGCATCATTAAAATAGCAGCTTGTTTTGTTTTTACTTCCAATTGTTTTTTGAAACCTGAAGCCAAGAAAAAAGTAATTATCATTATTGTCAGCATTTCCTCGTTGGCTGCCTTCAGTAAATCCAAATTCACTTCTATTAGCTAAAGCAGCTGCAACTTCACCGCTAGTTTCTGCAAGTGAGGCAATGCTAGCATATACTGTACTTACGTCATCCAAATAGTCTGTAAAAGATTTACGCATACTAATATCTAAGTTTATGGTTGAAAACTTCCCAAGTCTAAATTTATATCCTAAACCAAAAGGAATAATTAATGCTGTTCGTTTATACGGTTGCACGCTTGCAATGTAGTTTTGTCCTTCAGTGCCTAAAGGTTGTAGTTTAACCCATTCATTTTCATACAAAGCTTTGGGTTGGTAAAATATTCCGCTAATTCCTCCATTTACATATGCCCAATCTAAAACGGAAACACCTGCCAATAAGTCTAACTCTACCAAATTTGTGCGAACGCTTAGGTTTCTAACAGCTCTACACTCAATTTCGGTAAAAGCATCGTTACCTACTAAATGAGTTAAATATATGTTACTTTCAAAAGAAAAAAACTTGGTGTGATATTGTATTCCCCCACCTTATGCTAGTCTTGTGGCTCTAAAATTAAGATCTTTAAGGCCGTTTGTTCCAATTTGATTGGCACCTCCTAAACCTCCCAACATATTGCTAGCCCCTAAATATAAGCTGTAAGACCAAGAATTTTCAAATAGTGATTGTGAGAAACTGAACGACGAAAAACACAATAAAACGGCTAAAACTTTAAATCTATCCATATCTTATCTTTAAGGATAAAACGATGTTTTTATCCGATTAAATATGACGATTGAACTTTGAAATGATATTTTATGCAGGCGTTACAATGTTAGTTTAACCTCATAAACTTTACGGGAACGCCATCTATTATTTCGGTGTTAACTACTCTGAACTTGAATTTTTCATACATTTTAACATTTTTATCCGCAGTAGTATCTATTACAACGGGTAATGTATTTCCTTTAAAGTGGTTTCTTACTTCAACCATTAGCCTTGGTGCAATTCCTTTGCCTTTGCTTTGGTGTTTTACACCAAGAATTACTGGCTTAATATGCTTTTCTTTTGGATAGTATTTTTTAGTAATGGCTTGTCTCTTCAGTACTTTATGTACATTAAAAATACCTATGCATTTAACTGCTAGTTTTATATCTAAAAAAACTGATTTTAACGATATTTTTTCTTTTTCCGAATAACTTAAGAGCAAACAAGCTTGATTATTATCAGATATAAATATTTCACCAAACATATAAGACTGCTCAACTAAGTATTCCATCAATAATTGTGTGCGGTCTTTACGTTTAGAATCTTGCTTTACAATATGGTTTATAGAGTTTTCATCGGTATGGTTGATGAACGCAGAGGTTAATATTTCTGTTGCAATATGCTTATTCTTTGCTGTAGCTATTTTCACCTTTTAGTCCCATGTTTATAAAAAACAAAGTTAAAATAAAACACTTAGAAATTACTTGGTTGTTTCTCGTTAGTTTGAACTTTTGACTACAATCTACTTTGCTACTATATAGCTCTGCAATATCTCTAGTTGTGTAATCTATGTTTAAGAGTTTTAATGTATTTTTCTAGACTGGATCAACATCTACAATAATTCTTGTAGTGCTATAGGCTTTGTCTTTTTGTAGCTCGTTTATTGCTTGCCTCAATCTTTCTTTTTGAACTCTAATTTTAGTGCCGTTGTTTTCTATTTTTAAAACAAAATTTAAAATGTAGAGGTTGCGTATTTTACTCACATAAGGCTTTTCTGGCCCTAAAAGGTTGCTTCCAAAGTAATTCAGTAAGTGCGTTTTACATTGTAAACCTAGCTTATAAAGCTCTAATGCATCTTTGTGCTTGAGTGTTACTTTAATAAGTCTGTTAAACGGTGGATAGCTAAATGTTACTCTTTCAGTTAGTTCTGCCTCGTACATGCCTTCATAATCGTGCTCTACAACTTTGGTTATAGTGTAATGGTTAGGTTTACTGGTTTGCAGGTATACATTGCCTTGTAATTTTCTTCTACCTGCTCTACCGGCAACTTGAGATAACATTTGAAAAGCACGTTCATTTGCTCTAAAATCCGGAAAGTTTATCAGATGGTCTGCATTAAGAATGCCAACGGTTTGAACATTCTCAAAATCAAGGCCTTTTGCTACCATTTGCGTACCAATAAGTACATCTATTTCGCCTTTTGCAAAAGCACTAATAATTTTTTTGTGTGAGTTTTTTAGTCTAGTTGTATTGTAGTCTAGCCTTTTGATAATCAAATCAGGTAAATAGAGACTCAATTCATCTTCAATTCTTTCTGTACCATATCCAATTAATTCTATTCCATTGCTGCCACATTGGGCACATTGATGAATAACGGGTTGGGTGTAACCACAGTAATGACACCTTAAGTTATTTTGGTATTTGTAAAAAGTTAACGATATATCGCAATTTTTACATTTAGGGGTCCAGCTGCATACATTACACTCCAAAACGGGCACATAGCCCTTTTTGTTTTGAAATAGAATACTTTGTTTACCTGCTTTCTTAGTTTCTTCTAAGGCGGTTATAAGGGTGTCGCTAAATATACCTTTAATACGTTTTTGTTTCTTTTGCTTTTGCATATCCACTACTTCAATGTGCGGAAGTAGTGCATTATCATACCGTTGGGTAAGTTTAACAAGAGTATACTTATTGGTACTAGTATTGTAAAAGCTTTCTATGGCAGGAGTGGCACTGCCTAAAATAATATTTGCCTTTGTTTTAGCAGAAAGGTATAAGGCCGTATCCCTTGCATTAAACCTTGGAGCAGGTTCTTGTTGTTTAAAACTTGTTTCGTGCTCTTCATCTACTATTATTAGTCCTAGGTTTCTAAACGGCTGAAATATTGAACTCCTTGTGCCAACAACAAGTAACGGCTCTCCTTTTGCTATTGCTTGGTATACTTCAACTCTTTCATTATTGCTGAATTTAGAGTGAGATACAACCAAATACTCGCCAAAATATTTTTGAAGCCGTTTTATTAATTGACTGGTTAAAGCAATTTCTGGCAAGAGGTAAAGTACTTGTTTATTATTTTCTAATTGTTCTTTGATTAAGTGAGCATATACGTGTGTTTTACCACTTGATGTAACGCCATATAGTAAGGTGGGTTTATTCTCTTTAAATGAATTTTTTATCTGATTTAAAGCTTCAGCTTGTTCCTCTTGTAAACCTTCTAAGCTTTTCTGTTCAGTGTAAAATTCTAGTCTAGACTTTTCCCTATTTTCTTGAATAAAGATTTCTTTTGTTATCAATGCATTTAATGCTGCAGCACTTATACCTTGATTTATAAATTCTGATTTTTCAGCTTCGCCGGTTATACTATAGCTGGAAATAAATTTCATTAAAACTTCCAGTTGTTTTTTAGCTCTTTTTTCTAGCTCATCAAACAATTGATTTAACTTTTGATCTGTTTGTGCAATAGGATTTATGGAAACATATTTAACCTTTTTTGGTTTGTAAACTTCGCTTATATCTTCTTTTAAAACTATAGCACCCTTTAGGTATAAAGATTTAACATATTTGTGAATGTTGTTTAATCTAAGCAAGCTACTTGCTTGATTTATACCCAGTTCTTTACTAGCCCTAATAGCATCAATAATTATGGTTTCTTTTTCATCCAACGTTACTTTTATTATATCAAATTCTGGTTGAAGAATCATCTTGGACTCCCCTTCCATTTTTAAACCTGCTGGCATTGCTGCATTATATACTAATCCTAAGGATGTCATGTAATAATGTGCAATCCATTCCCAAAATTTAATTTGGCTTTCAAAAACGATAGGTTCGTTGTCTACAATATCAAAAATATAACGGGCTTCATAATCTTGTGGAGGTTTCTCTGAAATGGCATATATTAAACCTGCCATAATTTTTTTCTTACCGAAAGGGACACTAACTCTTTTGCCAATTATAACTTCTTCATTAAGCTCATATGGCACCCGGTAAGTAAAGGTGGATTTAATGTTTAGGGGCAATAAAACCTCAATAAACAGTGTTTGTCTTAAGCCGTCTGTGTCGAACAAGTGTAATAATTGCTATAAAATTGCTCAAAGCTAAATCAAAACTTAAAAACACGCACTACTTTTGTCCCGTAGATTTAAGAGGTGTGAAAAGAGTATCAAGATTAATATTTGCATTTTGTGCATTTTTTTTTGCAGGCTGTTTAGATATGGAAATGGTGGAAGTTCACGAATCTGACGAACCTACTCAGGTTTCAGTGGAAGTGCTATCAGAACTAATTTCAACGTTTGACATTTTAGATGATTTTGCAAGCACTAATAAAGTCTTAAATAAAAGGGATGATGCATTGCTACCAAATGGGGTAAATGTAAAATGTATAGACGAAGATTTTGAAGATGGTGATGGGGTTGAGGTAGAATTAGATTTTGGTAAATTGGGTAATGAACCATTCGGTGTTTTGTGCAAAGATGAAAAATATCGGGCAGGAAGAATAAATATAAAGTTGGACAAGCCGTATAGTGAGGTTGGAGCCCAAATGCGTGTTACTTTTCCGCAGCACTATACTTTCTTTTCTGGTAATGGGGGTACTATGACAGAATTTGATGGAAAAATTATAGTAAACCGGACTGAGGAGGATAAGTTAGTGCTTACCAGTAATGATCTAAATGCACATTATAATGGTGTTGTCAGTAATCTAGAGTCTGACATTTTAGTAGTAAGAGAAAGTGATTTAGGAGAAGGAATTTTAGATGATGTAATACTATTTGGAGGAACAGTAAGCGTTACTAATGGTGGTGTTTCCACTATTTTAAGTACACAATCTCCGTTAAAAAAAATATATACACGCAGTTGTGCTAAGCATATAATTAGAGGAAAAATGGATGTTGAAATCACCAATAGTAGTTCTGAAATGTATATAGACTTTGACCCTTACAAAGATGAAGCGTGTGACAATGTAATAGAAATAACTGTCAACGGTAAATCAGTAATCACGAGCTACTAAACATCTTAGGGTACATAAAGTAATCCAAAAAACCACTTTGTTTCTTTATTTCTGAGAAGCTACTAACATTAAATGTTATGCATCCTACGCCACTTGTAGGTACATTATCAATGTTTACCCTAGCCAAATCATAAAAAGCACAGGAAATTCCCGGGTTATGAGCAAGTATTAATACCGTGTTGTAAATGTTGTCTGTTGCCCTTAAAGTTTCAAATATTTCATCAGAGCTTGCAAGATATAAATCGTCAATAAATTGCACATTTTGTTGAATTTGAGTAGGCATTAAACTTAAAGTTTCCTTTGTTCTTGCAGAAGTAGATGAAATTACTAGATCGGGTATAATAGCTTTCTCAGCTATTTTGTTACCCATACAAGGAGCATCCTTTTTCCCCCTGCTATTGAGTGGCCTTTCTTTATCGTTTAATCCTGTTTCCCAACTTGATTTAGCGTGTCGCATTAGAATTACTTTTTTCATTTCTTTAAAACTGTATAAGCATACAAAAACCACGCTGCTACAAAACTCAATCCACCAATAGGAGCAAATAATGCAAACATGTTTATTTCAATTCCGAGTAAAGATTTGCAAGCGTGTATAACTAAGCTTAATGAAAACAGAACTAAACCGGCTACAAGTAAATAGTTTACTGCACTGTTGTTTTTCTGTAATTTATAATTACTCAAATTTATTAAAATCATAGCTAATCCATGTATAATCATATACCTCAATCCCGTGTGGTAAGTCTGCAGCTGGTCTGCGTTTAGCTTGTTTTCTAGACCGTGAGCACCAAATGCACCTAATATTACATACAGCCCACATATAATTGCACCAAATGCAATCCATCGTTCTTGTTTCTCAGTAGAACTTTTAACTTTGTTCATCAATCAAAATTAACCAATTATGAAAAAATTACTAATGGGCATTTTGTCCTTGGTGTTGCTTGGAGGATGTTTAAAGCAGATAGTAGACACGGTTGAATCTGTAGAAAAGGTAGATGTGGTGAAATGGGATGCCTCATTTGCAGTTCCGTTGGTGCATTCTACATTAAGCTTAAAAGATGCATTAGATCAGTTAGGCGATGTTGATTATCTTAAAGTAAAGAGTGACGGTGGGCTTTCGATTGTCTACTCTGATAGTTTTGAAACCAAACCTGCACCTAACATAATAAATTTACCAGATCAAATATTTGGAAATGCTCTTGCTATTTCTGGATCTGATATAACAGACTTAAATAACAATGGAACTGTTACGGTTAAAAGATCATTTAAAATGGTTTATAAATTTGGTAGTAGTGAGGTGGACCGTTTACTGTTTAAAGATGGAGGCGGAACTATTAAAGTTTCTTCAGATATGCAGCACGAGTATTCTTTAAAATTGTCCATTCCCGAATTTAAAAAAGATGGTATTGCATTTAGTCAGACCACGTTTGCTAGTTTCGATGGAACGGAAGCAACAGATAGTTCACAATATAGCTTTGATGGTTATAATTGCGATTTCACTAAAACAGCTCAAGGGCATACAGAGTTTGTTGTTGACATAGAGCTTACCATAAATAAAAAAGCAGGAAATCCTATTGACGCTTTTGAGAGTGTTGCTTTTGTGTTTGATTTGAAAGATCAAAAATATCAAGAATTAATTGGGTTCTTTAAATCGGTTGAATTTTCAAATGGAGTAGATACGTTAAACATAGACTTTTTTGAGACTGTAAAAAGTGGTAGTTTCTCACTTGCAGACCCGCAATTAAAATTTGTAATTACGAACTCATTTGGCATACCAATGGATGTAAATATTACCAAATTTGATGGAACTAGTGCCAATGGTAATCTGTTAAGTTTAACAGGTATGCCCTCACCTTTGCCAATACCCAAACTAGATCTTAGTGAGTTTGGGCAATCAAAAAAGGATTCATTTACGCTTTCGGGTACAAACAGTAACATAGGAGATTATGTTGGCAATATGCCTTTCGAAAATGTTTATCGTGTTGAGATAGTTACTAACCCAACTGGAATAGGACGAAATTGGGTTTCCGATAAATCTACCATTGGAGTTGATATTGATATAGATGTACCAATTTATGGTACAGCTAAGGATTTTGTTTTTGAACGAGATATTCCATTTAGTTTGGCAGATAATGCAGATATGAGTTTAGAAGAATTTGAGCAAATTCAAGCCTTATTATTACGCGTTTATACAGAGAATGGTTTTCCTATTGATGTTTCTGCACAGTTATATTTTGAGGATAGCGTAACTAGTACAGTATTGGATTCTTTATTTGGTGAAGATATACTAATCTTACAAGCTGCAAGTTTGGATGGTACTGGAAAAGTAACTGAAGCTAATCCAGATGCGACTGACATTTTGGTGGAGAATGAACAAATAAAGAATATATACGACGCAAATAATATTAGAGCGGTAATTAAATTTAATACAAGCTTTGACGGGACCAATCAACCCGATGTTAAGTTTTTTGAAGAGTATAAAATGCTGCTACAATTAGGATTACAAGCAAGTTTTAACATTAATCAAAAGTTTTAAGATTATGAAAAAATTATTATTAGCATTATCAGTTTTAATGGGCTTGTGTGCAAGTGCACAAAACTTAACACTTTACAATATGGAGTCTGTACCGCAGCGATTTTCTGTAAATCCAGCATTAGACCCAGATTGTAAATGGTATTTCGGTACCCCGTTGTTGTCTTCTTATAATGTTGGTTTATCCACCAATATAATAGAGCTAAATACAGATAAGTATTTGTTAAAGAACGACAATAATGATAGTCTTACTTTTTATCCAGCAGGTTTATTTACGTCCTTTGATAAAAACGCATATATCAGAAGTGATGTAGGAATTGAGATATTAAATTTTGGGTTTAGACTACACAAAAGCTTTTTTCACTTGGCTATTACCAATAAATCCAAAGTAAGAATGGCTTTACCCGGAGATCTTTTTAAATTTATTGGAGAAGGAAATGGTGGAAGCAATTTAGGCTATCAATTTGATTTTAATGTAGGTACAGATGTTATGTCTGTGAATGAATATGCAATCGGTTATCAACGTACTTCATTAGGTGATAGACTTAAATTAGGTGCTCGCCTAAAGTATGTTCAAGGGTTGGCTATTTTAGAAACAACTAAAAATGACATATCGTTAACAACAGACCCTAATAGTTTTGCGTACAAAATAAAAGGAGACATTGAAATAAATGCAGCGGCTCCATTCTCTCTTTCCTCTGCAGCAGCTGGAATAGCAACTCCAAACCCAGAAGATATTTTAAACTCAATTTTAAGTGGATCAAATAACTCAGGTTGGGGATTAGATGTTGGTGCACACTTTGAGTTAACCGAACGATTAAATTTTAGTGCAAGTGTTGTAGACCTTGGTTTTGTTAAATGGCAGAAAAATACGTACCGTTTAAAATCTAAGAATCCAGGTGCAATTTTTGAGTTTAAAGGGTTAGATGTTAGGGAATTACTAGACTCTAATAGCGGGGGAGCTCAAGTGATTATGGATACCATTATTAATACGTTTGCTGTAGATACTTCAAGTGGAGCCAGTTTTACAACAGGTTTAATGGGAGATATGTATGCAGGTGCTACCTTTAAAATTTTTGAAAAACATAAGGCAGGTGCTGTAATGCAAGGTAATTTTTATAACAAAGAGTTTTATCCAGCTTTAACCCTTTCTTGGAATTCAAGGTTTGGTAGAGTTTTAGGATTATCTGCAAGTTATACTATGATGCGAGGAAATTTTTTTAATGCGGGTTTGGGATTGAGTTTTAATGCTGGTCCGGGACAAGCTTATTTAATAAGTGATAATGTAGTTGGAAACATTACTTCCAACGTTAAAAGCATTAATTTTAGAGTGGGCTGGAATAGCACATTCGGTAGAAAAAAAACCCAAAAGAAAAAGAAAGATGGTAAACTTTAAAATAGTTTTAGGAGTAGTTTTAGTATTTGCAATAAGCAGTTGTGGTAAAGATCAAATGGAGGTAGATACAAATAAAATTGAGGAGTATTTAGAGGACAATAATCTTACTGCAGAAAAAACCGAAGACGGACTATATTATATTATTAATGAGGAAGGTACAGGTGCCAGACCGGATATAACCAGTGAAGTAACGGTGCATTACAAGGGTTATGTTTTAAATGGTGATATTTTTGATTCGTCTTACGACTCAGGTAAAAAGATTACTTTTCCATTAGCTAATGTAATTCAAGGCTGGCAGTTGGGCATCCCTCTTTTTAGAGAAGGTGGCAGCGGTACATTATTAATTCCATCTCATCTAGGATATGGAGAGTATCCACCAAATGGTTCTGTAATAAGAAAGAATGAAGTTCTTCTTTTTGACATAGAACTATTTGACGTTAATTAAGATGTAAATGCAAGCATTAATTGTTATTGTACTTTGTAAATTGATTTAAATGCTTTGGTATGCGGAGCATACAAATTACTAATTTGGTTACTCAAAAATAGGAAGTGATTCTCTTAAATTTTGGTGGATCTAATTATGAATGGATTGCCAATAGATCCTTACTCTATTCTTTAATTATTGCTTGTATCTGCTACTTAGAAGAAAAAGAAGTTAGTTAGGAATATGTTGTAAAACCTGTTCCAATTCAGGCTGAATTTCAATATAAGTACCTTGGTTTCTAAACCACGTCAATTGACGTTTAGCATAGTTTCTTGTATTTTGTTTAATTTTAGAAATAGCAAATTCTAATGTGTAATCCTTATTAAAATAAGCAAACAATTCTTTGTAACCTACAGTTTGTAATGCATTTAGGTTTTGATGCGGGATTAGGCCTTTTACTTCTTTTAAGAGATCATTTTTAATCATATTATCTACTCTTGTATTTATTCGGTTATAGAGTGCCTCTCTTTCTCTGTTAATGTAAAAATACTGTACATTATAATCCCGTTTAATATTTGTTTCTTGAGGTAAACTATCCCTTCCAATCTCTATTTCAATAAGACGTATTAAACGTTGTGGGTTATCCCATCCTTTTATGTTAGGTTTTAAACCAAGGTTTTCTGCTTTTTCTTGCAGTGCAGGCATTCCCTTGGAGGTTAAGAGTATATCTAACTCTTTTCTAAGTTTCTCATTTTTTAGTGGAAGCGGATCAAGACCTTCCAAAGCAGATTTTATATACAAGCCTGTACCGCCTGTCATAACTACTATATTATGATGCTCAAAAAGAGTTTGAAGGGTGCAATTACACTCCTTTTCATATTGGCCAGCGTTGTAATCTTTATGTATAGTGTGTGAGTTAATAAAATGGTGTTTAACAGCTGAAAGCTCTTCTGAATTTGGTTTGGCAACTCCGATGTTTAACTCTTTGAATAATTGACGAGAGTCACACGAAATTATTTCAGTATGAAAGTATTGAGCTACCTTAATGGCTAAATTTGTTTTGCCTACGGCTGTTGGTCCGGCAATTACAATTACCAAAGGTTTATTCAGGGGCTCCGTCATTTATTTGAGATTGGTCTATCTCAGACTCATCAATGTCGTTACCAAAAAGGTTAAAGTCATCTTTTTCGTCTTCCTCTTCCTCCTCCTCATCATCAAGTTCGTCTGTAAGTCCTTCAATAAGTTCATCAGCTTCTTTAAAAAGCTTTGCAGATGGGTCATCTACAATTGTTTTAGGATTAATAAACTGTTTTGGGGCTATACCAATACTTTTAAACAAGTCCGGGTAATCTTTACCAGCTTCCGCTCTAAAGAGTTTTACCACTTCAGCACGTAAATGCCAATTTCCTCCATCAATATCGTAAATATATAAAAACTTTTGATGTGGATCGTCAATAAATTTACCTAACTCACTTGCCCCCGCAGCTTTTGCGTTTGGTTTGGGGTCAGTACAAAACTCTTCATTTGGCCTCCAATTGTCGTTTGTTTTGAAGAAAGATGCCGATTTAATTTTATCAAACCCAATGGCATCTTGTATGCAATTATGGAAATCTCTAAACGTGTTTTTAGATCCAACGTCTATTATTCGTTCCACGTCATCCACATCTTCAAATATTACTTTAAATCTAAAAACTAAATTACTCATTGGCTTGCAAACCTATACTTTTTCCTTTTTTTATTACAAATTTAAGAGCCTCTTCATAGTTATTTTGAATAACTCCATCAAGAATGGCATCTTTAAGTGCATTTTTTATTATTCCAATTTCTCTTCCAGCTCCAATTTTAAATATGGTCATTATTTTGTTACCATCTATGATGGGTTGCCAATTTCTAATGCGGTCTCGTTCTTCAACTAAAGCAATGTTTTCTTCCACTAGAACCAAGTTAGCTTGAAACCGCTTTTCTTTTTGCTTGTTTTTAGTTGTAATGTCACTTTTACATAAAATCATTAGGTCTTCTAAGTCATCTCCTGCATCAAAAATTAGTCGTCTAATAGCAGAATCTGTAATGCATTCTTTGGTAAGTGCAATAGGTCTTAAATGCAATCTTACCAAGTTTTGAACCTTACGCATGCTTTCACCTAGAGGTAATTTTAATCGGGTAAAAATAGGTTTAACCATCCTTGCACCTTTGTCTTCATGGCCGTGGAATGTCCAGCCTTCTCCTTTCACAAATCTCTTGGTTGGCGGTTTAGCAATGTCGTGCATAATAGCTGCCCATCTAACCCAAAGGTCATCTGTTTTGTCGCACGTTTGATCAAGTACCTGAAGGGTATGGTAAAAATTATCCTTATGTCCTTTTCCTTCTCTAAACTCAACACCTTGAAGTTGAACCATAGCAGGAAAAAACTGATGAAGAAGTTTGGTATCAAACATTAGCTTAAAACCAATACTTGGTTTTGGCGTAAGCATTATTTTTTGAACTTCTTCTGTTATTCTTTCTTGAGAAATTATTGATAGTCGATTAAATTCACTTTTTAAAGCCTTAAATGTTTCTTTTTCGATATAGAATTTAAGCTGCGTGGCAAATCTTATGGCTCTCATCATTCGCAATGGATCATCGCTAAATGTAACTTTAGGATTTAAAGGTGTTTTAATAATTCCATTTTCAAGATCTTCAATGCCGTTATAAGTGTCTATAAGCTCACCAAAATTACCGTTAAGGCTTATAGCAAGGGTGTTTATGGTAAAGTCCCTTCTACTTATATCTTCTAAAAAAGTACCATCTTCTACCTTTGGTTTTCTGCTTTTTCTGTCGTAAGTTTCTTTTCTAGCACCAACAAACTCAAACTCCCAATGGTCTGTTTTAATTTGGGCAGTTCCATAATTTTTAAAAACAGCTAAGCTGGCTTTGTTAAATCTTTTTGCCACTGCTTTTGCTAGAGTTACTCCGCTTCCAATGGTTACAAAGTCAACATCCTTAGATTTGCGTTTCAAGTATAAATCCCGCACGAAACCACCAACAACATAGCTTTCGTATCCAAGTTTGCTAGATTCTTCAGCAACTATGGCGAAAATTGGATGATTTAGATGCTTTTTTAACACAGCCAGCAAATGTAATGGTATGATTAAATTACAATGTATGTGCTATGTAAATACCTCTAGTTTTTTAATATTACTATTTAGTTAAAAAAGTTTGGCATTTTTATTGAACTTTTGTAACTATGAAAAAAGAGGTTTTTGTTTTACTTGTTTTGTTGATATGGGGCGTTGGCTCTGCACAAAACTTAGAATTAAGAAGTGGAAAAGATATAAAACAACCTGGTAAAATTAATCCTGCACTGGCTGGGGTACAAGGAGATTTATTTAAAATATTATCAGATGCTGAAGTAGGTAAAAGCTATCAACTAATGTTAGAAGGTAAGATACCGCTTAAACTGGGAAACTACATGGTGGGCTATGAGCGAGTGTTTAATGAAAATGTTGCCAACAATATGTTTAACATTACCTACGGAAGGAGCAATAAAAAAGATAAGAATAGAAAAAACTTAAATTGGAGATACGGTGCTACCGTGCAAATACATAATAAGGCTTTTATAGCAGCTGGTTTTGATAGTACTGCGGGATATCAATTTACCGATATTAATGGTCAAGTACAATCTGTACCTAAGCTTGAAGATATAGAAACAAGCTTGGATTATTTTAACGTAGAGTTAGGTGGTAGTTTAAATTATAAAAATTTAATTGTAGGTATAAGCATTGAAAACATGTTGCAACAAAATGTTTCTCTAGCCATAGGGAACGAACGTAAAATACCTTTTACATCTAATTTAGTTATAGGTGGGTTTGTTAATATATCGGACAATATAACCTTATTTCCTGCAGCAATAGCCGTTTTAGCTGGTAAAGATTTTTATACCAAAGCGAGTATTGATTTAAGTAGTAAAAAAGTAAATTTTACCGCAGCATATACCGCAGAAAATGAATTGCAAGACATAAGTGCAGCAATTGGTTTTAGAGTGAAAGAGAAGACTCTTTTTGGTTTGAGGTATGCTCATCCACTTTCACAAGGTGGATCTGGATTAGTTAATATTATTCCAAGTTTTAACATCTTTCTAAATTCAACAGTATTTAAAAGTACAAACTTGTTTAAATCAGACTTGGCTAAACAAATGAAAAAGTTCTATTAGAATTGGAGTGACATCCAACATTAATGTATCTTTGCTTGAGTTGAAATTAACTTTTTTAGGTACAGGTACATCTCAAGGGGTTCCAATAATAGGATGCAAATGTTTGGTTTGCCAATCCTCAAATTTTAAAGACAAAAGGTTAAGAAGCAGTGTTTTTATAGAAGTTGATGGAGTTAATATAGTAATTGATACCGGACCAGATTTTAGGCAACAAATGTTGCGGGAGTCTATAGATAAAATGGATGCCGTTTTATTTACCCACGAGCATAAAGACCACATGGCTGGTTTTGATGATATACGTGCATTTAATTATATACAGCAAAAAGCAATGGATGTTTATGCTGATAGGTTTGTGAAATTAGCACTTCAAAGAGATTTTTATTATGCTTTTGAGGAGAATAAATATCCGGGTGTTCCAAACGTAAATTTACATTTAATCAAGAATGATAAATTTAAGATTAATGATGTTGAAATAATACCTGTTCAGGGTTTGCATTATATGTTACCAGTCTTCGGGTTTAGAATTAAAGATTGCACTTATTTAACGGATGTAAATTATGTAACTACCGAAGAAAAAGAGAAGATTAAAGGCAGTAAAGTATTAATTGTAAATGCCTTAAGAAAAAGCGATCATATTTCTCATTTCAGTTTACGTCAAGCTATTTCTTTTGGAGAAGAAATAGGTGCGAAGAGTGTATATTTCACCCATATGAGCCATCAAATTGGGTTGCACAATGAGGTAGAGAATGAACTGCCTCATAATATGCATTTAGCGTACGATGGATTACAGATTAATCTTTAAATAATATTAACCTCAGTTTCTAACTTTATTTTATAAGTGTCCCAAACACTTAGCTTAATATCCTCACTTAGTTTTTTCACCTCTGTTCCAGTAGCACTTCCATAGTTTATAAGTACCAATGCTTGGTTTTTATGACTTCCAGTATTGCCTACTCGTTTTCCTTTCCATCCTAAGCTTTCTATTAGCCAGCCTGCAGGCACTTTTACCTCATCTTTATTGACTAGATAACTTTTTATATCCGGAAATTTGTCCTTTAGTTTAAGAAAGTGTTTGGTAGATATAATAGGATTTTTAAAGAAACTTCCTGAGTTACCTAATTCTGAGGGGTCAGGTAATTTACTTTGTCTAATTTCAATTACGGCATCGCTAATATCTTTTATGGTTGGTTTAATTATTTCTTTGGCAGATAAAACATCACTTATTGCTCCATAGAGGGTGTTAATATTGTGCTTGTTTTTAGTAAGTATAATGGAGATTTTTGATATAAAATATTTTCCTTTTAGCCTTTTCTTAAAAATACTTTCTCTGTATCCAAATTGACATTCAGTATTGGTAAATAACTTAGGTGTTTTAGTTTCTAGATCTATTGCTTCCAAGGCTAATAAAACATCTTTTATTTCCACTCCGTATGCACCAATATTTTGCATTGGGGCTGCACCTACAGAACCAGGAATTAAACTCATGTTTTCTATTCCTCCAAAATTGTGCTTTACACAGAATAAGACTAAATTATGCCAAACCTCTCCGCTAGCTACTTCTAATGTAACAGTATTAGAGGTTTCATTGGTGATTTTAATGCCCTTAGTTTGGTTGATAACAACTGTTTGGTCTATGTCTTTTGTAAAGAGAACGTTACTGCCGCCTCCTAAAAACATACAATCTTTTAGGTTGTTTATATTCTTAAGTTGCTCAATTTCAGTTAGATATATAATATGCTCTGCATTTACATCAATGCCGAAAGTATTATGATTTTTTAATGATGTTTTGGTAAGATTTACACTCACGTTGCAATATTATAGTGCTATTATTATATTAAGTTTTATTTTTCCCAACAATTTAACAATCGATGAAATACGTACTTACTTTATTTGCTCTAATCTCTGTTTTGGCAATCTCTTGTAAAGATGATGATGCTAATCCAAATCCTACTGAAAATCAATCGCTTTGTGATAGTATTGATGTTACATATGAAGGACATGTGAAATCACTAATTGATGCTTCGTGTGCAACTGGGTATTGCCACGCCTCAGGTGCAGGTGGAAAGTATATGACAAACTATGAAGAAACAAAAGCCTCTGCAGATTATGCTGGTTTTCTGTTGGCGATTAAACACCAAACTGGGGCGGCACCAATGCCAAAAGGAAGTTCTAAATTATCTGATGCAGACATTCAGGTCTTAGAATGTTGGATTCAAAACGGCTTTAAAGAAAAGTAGAAAGAGTTTAGGGTTTTATGGCAACTGACATTTCTCTTTTGCCATTAGCACCCGGTGGGTTGTGTAATGAAAATCCTACTTGTTTTAAATTTCGTTTTAGCTGACCTGCTGCCGAATAGGTAGTCAAAATTCCTCCATTTTTCAGACTCTTATATAATTTCTTAAATATTGCCAATTCCCATAATTCTGGTTGTTTTTTTGGTGCAAATGCATCAAAAAAAATTACGTCATAATATTGAGTCACTAATTCTGTATTCTCTAATTTGTTTTTAATCTTCTTAATACTAAAATTGGTATTTATTTCTGAAAGTGTTTGCCATTCCACTTTATGGATTTTATTAAATAAGTTTTCATTGTTTAATACCTCACCATAATTTAGTGCTTTTATTATTTCAGGTGGGATAGGGTAGGGTTCTAAAGAAGTAAATTCGATCTTAAGATTTTGTTTGTTTGCTTCTATAGCTGCAATAAGAGTATTTAATCCTGTTCCAAATCCAATTTCTAAAATTCTTATTGGAGTAGATTTTTGCTTAATTCGATCTAAACCTTCTTTTATAAAAACGTGTAAACTTTCAGAAATAGCACCGTCTCTGCTGTGGTAAGTTTCGTCCAAGTCTGGCAGGTAGATAGTGCTTTCTCCGGTCTTTGTGGGGTAGATTTTCACTTGCTCAAAATTAACCTAAAAACGCCTTTATTTGCAGCGAATGTCAACTAGTACACTTTCTATTATTATTCCTGTTTATAATGAGGAAAATACTATACACCTTATTTTAAATAAAATTAAGGATGTAAATCTCATTTATGGGATAGAGAAAGAGTTAGTAATGGTAGATGATTGTTCAAAAGATCAATCTTTTAAGAAATTACAAGCGTATAAAGAACAAAACCCAGATTTAAATATTTCCTTATATCAACACAAAAAAAATAAGGGTAAGGGTGCAGCATTGCATACAGGTATTAATCAAGCTAATGGTGATTTAATTATTATACAAGATGCAGATCTAGAGTACGATCCTAATGAGTATAATGAGCTACTTAAGCCCATATTGGATGGGCATGCAGATGTTGTTTACGGATCTAGATTTATGGGAGGTAAACCACATAGAATCTTGTTCTTTTGGCACAGCATTGGAAACGGAATGCTTACACTTTTAAGCAATGCTTTCACTAATTTAAACCTCACAGACATGGAAACGTGTTATAAGTTGTTTAAAGCTGAATACATTAAAGGTTTAACCTTAAAAGAAAACAGGTTTGGTTTTGAGCCAGAGGTGACTGCTAAAATATCTCGTTTACCAAAAATCAGAATTTATGAGATTGGTATTTCTTACTACGGCAGAACATACGATGAAGGCAAAAAAATAGGTTGGAAAGATGGATTTAGAGCATTGTACTGTATTCTTAAATACAACATTTGGGCTAAGTAAAACTACTTTATTGCTTTTTCTTTTTGAGCATTAACAAAGAGAATATTACCTACTTTATCAAAACCCATAAATATTTCTTTTCCTTCATGCTTTACTAGCTCATATCTAAATCCTACAATGGTCAAATCAGCATCTCTACTTTTTTCGTTAATTACTTCTTTGGTAGTTACGTCAGTTGCCTTAGGAATTAATTCGATGTTATTTGCAGAGATAGGCAGTCTTCCAGTACTAATTCTTTCTTGTATTTTGGTTCTTTGTTCTTCGATTTCTGCTTCTGGATACACTGCAAAAAGTTTAATAATACCTGTTTTTGCCCATTCTGGATGCCCAAGAATAATGTATGCTAGATAAATCATTAAGTTGGCATTTTGAAAATCATTGCTTGTAATCCAAAGATGTATTTCTGCATTAAACCCAAAATCTTTGTCGCTACTAGAAAGTATACATATGTCATAGTTAACAGCCTTAGCTAAACTTAGATTGTTTATAATATCATCACAATCGTTAACCTTATGCTTGTTAAACTCAAACAATATCATATTGTTATCTTGGCCACTAATGCCTGGTAATTGTAATACTTGTGATATACTGTTTGTGTAGCTTGGGTTAATTATCGTGTCAACAAAAACACTGCTGTCAGAAATTTGCGTCATTTTTACAAGTCGCTCATAATCGGCTTTGGCTTTTTCTCTAGTTTCCGTTGAAAGATATCCATCTATATGATGAATATATGTGCCAAACCCAATTTTTTTAGATATCCATCGTAATAAGTCAAATGCTGCAAATCGGTCGAAAGAATCTTTAGAAATAGCTACAACTGAAGGCCTCCATGCTTCATCGGCATTTGCTTTTCTTTTTTGAAGAAAAATTTGCAGGTTTCTACTTGCTTGAAAAATTACTCCACTAAAGATAGCTTGCATATCGCCCTTTTTCTGGTATTGATTTAATGCTAAATAAATACCGGTCATAATAATAATAGCAAAAACAGCATATAAGGCATTAATCATAAACATGAGCCAAATACACATTACTGCACCAATTAAACTAATGTACCATTTTGATTTAAAGGATGGTCTATACCCAGGATTTGCCGCAAAATTTTCAAATAATGAAATAAGACAAATGGATCCATAAGTAACCATAAAGAACATAGAAATAATTTCTGCAACGGCATTTACATCTCCCATTAGCACAAAAAAGAATGCAATAACACACGTAATTAAAGATGCATTAACAGGTTCTCCATTCTCTTTTCTAACTCTAGATAACCAATAGTTAAGTCTAGATATGGGTATTATTTTATCTATGGATATTGCGTTTAGTGTTCTAGGAGCAACCATAACACTTCCAAGTGCTGAAGATATTGTGGCTGCTGCTAATCCAATTGGGATAATGGGCCACCATATTGCAATGTCTGCCATAATCAGTTGATGGTTTTCAATATCACTCAGTTGAGCTTGGTTTGCACTGTTTCCTAACTTAAAGGCTATGAAAATGTAAATAATCATACCAATAATTGTTGCTGCTAGAGTGCCAACAGGAATAGATTTTTTTGGATCTTTTAAATCACCCGATAATCCGACACCAGCAGTCATACCAGTAAAGGCAGGGAATATTATGGCAAAGACCATAAAAAAATCATTTTTACCTTCAATAAATTTTAGAGTATCTGGTTCTTTAAAACCTTCTATTGGTCCGCCAGCAAAAAACATGATTAAAGATAATCCTAAAATAGCTACTACAACATAGAGCAAGGTCATTCCGCTACCTGCTCCTTTGGTTAGCATTAGCCAAGCAAGTAATAATACAGAAACTATTCCAATAGATGTTTTGGTTATTGTAAAATTATAGTTGGTTTCAACAAAGGCAATAACGGGCTCAAAGGCTTCGGTAAAAGCTATTATATAGAAAGCAACACTAATTGCTTGCGAGAAATATAAGGCTATTCCTATTGCTGCTCCAATTGTTAACCCAAAAGATCTCGAAATAATAAAATATTCTCCACCACCTTCTACTTTTTGATTTGTTGCAATTTCTGCTAAAGACATAGCCGTAGGAATTGTAACTAAATGACCAAGTAATACAATAGCAATGGTGCCTACTACGCCAACTTCTCCAACAGAATATCCAAATCTAAGAAACATTATGGCTCCTAAAATTGTGGATATGGCAGTTAAAAAAACAGGTGCAGTACCAAACTTTCCTTTTGGATTTAATGCGGTCGACGACATTTAATAGGTCCGAAATTAGATTAAATGCAATTAAAAGTATGACTTATTTTAAAAAAAAACGTTTAAACCATAAGACCGATGGATAAAATATTTACAATCATATTGGTAAACATTGCGGCTTTATTCTTATCATCAGTGTCTTTGGTGTCAACGGCAACTAAGTTCCAAGAAACTGTTTCTTTGAGTGTTTTATTTAAACTAGGAATATCTATCGTTTTATTAATAGCTGCATTTACATTTTACAAGAATGGTAAGAAACTTTTAATCTAAGCTAGAGCAGTTTTATAAGCTTGTAAGCATCTTTCTCTGGCCAATTTATGGTTCACAACCTCGTTTGGATATTTATCAGTACCATATTCAGGTATCCACTTTTTTACATATTCTAAATTATTGTCAAATCTCTTCAGCTGTGTATGTGGATTAAAAATTCTAAAGTAAGGTGCAGCATCCACTCCACATCCCGCAGCCCATTGCCATCCACCATTATTGCTTGCAAGGTCATAGTCGTTGAGTTTATTGGCAAAGTACGCCTCACCCCATTTGTAATCAATTAAAAGATGCTTGGTTAAAAAGCTTGCAACCACCATTCTAACCCTATTGTGCATAAAGCCCGTAGCGTTTAGTTCTCTCATACCTGCGTCAACCAGCGGGTATCCTGTTTTTCCGTTGCACCATGACTCAAAATCGTCTTCGTTGTTAATATGTTTTAAGTTGGCATACTTAGGCTTGAATTCACCCTTAGCTACCGATGGAAAATGAGATAAAATTTGGATGTAAAAATCTCTCCAAATTAACTCGTTTAACCATTTCTCAGAATAAGCTAGACCTAATTTTACTACTTCTCGTATACTAATAGTACCAAACCGTAAATGAACAGATAACTTAGTTGTTCCGTTTTTTGAGGGAAAATTACGATTTTGGTAATAGTTTAGTAGTACATTAGCTTTCAGTTTAAATGTATCAATTTCAATATTAGATTCAGTAAAGCCGATATCTTTCAGACTTAGTGATGTGCTTGATCTAACCTCTTTAAAATTTTGAATAAAAGGTTCAATAGACAATGTTTCTATCACATTCTCTGCTAGTTTATTCTTCCATTTTTTACTGTAAGGAGTATAAACTACATATGGGTCTCCATTGTCTTTTAGTACTTCATCTTTTTCGAATATAACGTGGTCTTTAAAACTGAAAGTTTCAACCTTGTTTTGGTTAGCTATTAAGGTGATCTCTATATCTCTTTTTGTGGCATAGGGTTCGTAATCCCTGTTAAAGTAAAGTTTTTGAGCATTTTGGTCCTTAATAATCCGTGGCCAAAGCTTAATTGGGTCGCCATAATATACGAGTAGGTCAGAGTTAAGTTTGTTTAATGTTTTTTTAATTCTCTCCAATTGCTGATGAATAAATGTTACACGAGCATCATCTTTGTTTGGAAGCTTATCAAGAATTGCTGTGTCGAAAATAAATACACACACTACATTCTTGTTATCTTTTAGGGCATTAAAAAGTGCTGTATTATCTTTAAGCCGTAAATCTCTTCTAAACCAATGTATAGCGGTCATAGATTCTCGATTGCCTCTTTAATGTTAGAATATAAAAAAAAGTCGTTGTTCAATTTCTCTGAAGTAACATTATAACTATTCAACAAGGCACTGCTGGCTTCTCCTAGAATAAGTTTTAAGGCGAAAGCTGGAATGTTGGGTAAAAGCATCTTAGATTTTGAGTTGTATATTACCTCTTTTACAAAATCATTTAGGGTACAAGCTTGTTTCCCAACTGCGTTGTAAGTGCCTGCTTTTATTCCTTGGTTGATGATTCTTAACACCAATAGGTTAAATTCATCTCTATGGCTATAGTTTACATACTGTTTCCCAGATCCAAATCCTGAAGCTAAGTAGAACTTAGATAAATCAGATATTTTTTTATGCACTCCGCCAGATTTACTCAGATATAGTCCTATCCTAAGAATAGATAGTTCAACATTGTTATTCAATTTCTTCGCTTCATTCTCCCAGTCTTCGCATAGCGATGCCATAAAATCTTTTCCATTTTCTGAGCTTTCAGTTATTGGCTTATCTCCACTATGGCCATAGTATCCCATCGCAGATGCTTGTATAAAATGTTTGATGGGAAGTTGTTTTTGATTAATAGTGTTTACCAATAATCTTGTTGATAAAATTCTAGAATTCCTATGCTTTTCTTTGTTTTTAGTTGTCCATCTATTCCCAATTATTGGACTTCCAGCTAGATTAATAACAACAGATACATTCTCAAAAGCTTCTTTGTCAATATATTGAGTGTTTAGGTTCCAATTGTGGATATTCTTTTCTTTTTGGGTAGGTTGACGACTTAAAATGTTTATGTTGTATCCGTTAGTTTTTAGAAACATCTTTAATTCATTACCGATAACGCCAGAACCTCCAGAAATTAAAACGGTGGACATATGGTATTAAACGCAAGATATACTGGTTTAGTTTTACCTTATTAATATAGCCAAGATAAATACTTGAGATTTGTAATAAAAATCACAAATTTGCTGCTTGAGTAAGACACAAATAAGGGTAAGAGGGTATCACTGCGATGCCTATGGTCACGTAAATAATGCTCGTTATCTTGAATTTTTAGAAGAAGCAAGGTGGGAATTTTTGCAACCTGCAGTAGATGAAAACTTTTTTAATGAGCGAAATTTAATTTTTGTAGTTGCAAAGATTAATGTTGAGTATAAAAAACCAATTGTTCCCAATGATTTGATAACTGTTAATTGCGATTCTATAAAGTTTAGTAACAAGAGCTTGGTTATATCGCAAACAATTGAGAATAGCGTTACCAATACCTTATGCAATAGAGCCGAAGTGAGTTTTGTTTTATTAGATAGTCAATCCTACAAGCCAACTTCTATAACTTCAGAATTAATAGATAAGTTTAATCATTTAATTACATTGTACAATGCTTAAGAAATTATCAAAATGGGTGTTTCTAGATTTATTAGGCTGGCAAATAATTGGGCCGGTTCCAAAAATAAAAAAGTATTTAATAGTAGTTGCACCACATACTAGCAATTGGGATTTCTCGATTGGTGTGCTCACGAGAAAGATTACGCCTCATTTTAACCCTATGTATCTGGGGAAAAAAGAGTTGTTTGTTTTTCCTATTGGATATTTTTTTAAATGGTTAGGAGGTTATCCAATAGAAAGAAGTAAGAATACAAATTTTGTTGATGCTGTGGTTAATGTTTACAAAAGTAAGGAAGAGTTTGTAACGTCCATTACCCCAGAAGGCACAAGAAGCTATAATTCAAAATGGAAAACTGGGTTTTATTACATTGCTAAAAAAGCAGACATTCCAATTTTAAGGATAGGGATTGATTTTAGTACAAAGCAAGTGGTGTTGGATAATTTATATAAGATAGAAAAACCAGTAGATAAGACTGTAGATGAGTTTAAAGAATACTTTAGTCAGTTTAAAGGTAAAAAACCAGAAAACGGAGTAAGATGGCCAGAATGAAAATAAAGTTGCCAAAACATTGGCAATTCTCACACGAAATTGAAGTAAGAGTAACGGATCTTAATTATGGCAATCATTTAGCAAATCAACAATTTTTAGCATTTGCACAAGAGGCTCGTCTCAAGTTTTTTAAAAAATTTGGATATTCAGAATTGAATTTTGGAGGCGTTTCTCTTATCCAAGCAGATGCAGCAATTACTTTTAAGGGAGAAGGACATCTTGCTGATTCAATAAAAATTGAAGTTTCAGCAGTGCAATCTGGGGGTTCATCATTTAATGTGTTCTACAAGTTTTGGAATAACACTACAAATTTATTGATGGCACAAATTAGAACAGCACTTGTGTGTTATAACTATGAGACTGGGAAACCTGTTCCTATGCCGAAAGAAGTGATAAAATCTGGTGTGTTTCTATCAATTTAGAAACTTCTTTAGCTAATTTAAGAGTTGGCTTTTAGAATGATATCCAATTTCTTTTCTCACAAGAGATCCATCCGGCTTTACAAAAAGTAAAGTGAAAATTAACGTGCTACCTTCGACTGACTAGCATTCCCTATGTTTTTTCCATGTCCATTTTACATTAATGAAGTTTCTATTAAAATAAGCTCCAACTTCTTAGTCTGTAAACACATTTACTGCCATTTTTTTGCAAGGGCCGCACTATATTGTATAGCCATAAATATTGATTTGTTAGTTTCTCGTGCCAATTTTTTAGCTTCAGAAAACTTTCCGCCATAGAATGAAATTCCAAAATTTGGTTTAGATGTGAATGAGGATGCAAATACTAATGCGGTGGAAAGAAGTATTAGCTTTACTAAATTCATATATGCTACAATTATAGATTTAAAGAAAAGTATTTAATCAGAAAATCGTGGTTATTTGTTTAATATTGTGGGTTTTAAATATGTGGCTCACCTTTTTATCGAATAGTATAATCTTTATTACAGCAGTAATACTTTCTAGAAGTTTACACAGAGAAAGTGGAAGAACATACTTCTATTGGTTCGTGCTTTTGACGGGTGTAGGATCCTTTGTTGCTGCATTTGGTCACTTGACTATTATTCCGTTAAAGCTTCAAAGTGGTTTACTGTTTTTTTCAAGAATTATAAATATTATAACTGTATTTTGTTTTGCAAGTGGAATAATTAGTAAGTTCTATGAGAGAAAGTACTCTTGGTTTGCGATAAGTAATATCTTGCTCGCTGCCGTATTTTTTGTATGGCTTTGTTTAAATAATGTTTTCCTTCCAATACTCTTTTACGGTGTTTTTGGAATTGGCATTATTAGTCTTGGTCTACTTCTTAAAAATTATAGCCATAATAAATCAGCCTATATGCTGGTTATTCTGGGTATAGCAGTTCTAGTGCTTTCGTCCCTAACCCTCTCTCTTTCAACAGATCCAATTATTAGGATGGACTTATCACACTTGTTAGTGGCAATATCTCTTGTCATAATGACAAAAGGGTTTAAACAAATGAAATATGCAGAAATTGAAGCTTAGCTTTTTGTCCTAAGTTATATTTTTTAATACTCAATTATCTTTTGCTCAGCAAACTCTTGACAATAATGATGATTCATTAATTATTAGAAAGCTTTATGATGAAGCATTAGTAAGCGGAGCAAGCTACAAAAACTTAGATTATTTATGTAAGGTAATCGGGCATAGACTAACTGGATCTCAGCAATCTGAAGATGCCCTTGCTTGGGCACAACGCGAAGTAGGCAAGTATGGCGTAGACAGAATGTATATGCAATAAGTTGAAGCTCCGCATTGGGTTAGAGGAGATAAAGAGTGGGTTGCAATTAATGAAGATGTAGATATGCTTTTAAATGCGTGTGCTCTAGGTGGTTCTATTAGCACAGATGGACCTTTGCAAGGACGTGTAGTTGAAGTAAATGGCATCGAGGATTTAGAAAATTATACCAAAGAGCAACTACGTGGTGCTATTGTGTTTTATAATAAGCCCATGGACAAGCGTAAAATAAATACATTTAAAGCTTATGGTGCTTGTGCCTCTCAACGTTATTGGGGTGCAGCTGAAGCGGCAAAATATGGTGCTGCCGCGGTAATTGTAAGGCCGTTAACAACGTTAACAGATAATTATCCGCATACAGGAAGTATGGCGTATAAAGACGGCGTTGCAAAGATTCCTGCCGCTGTAATAAGCACACAAGATGCAGATATATTACATGCATATATAGAGGATTTGGGTAGTGCTAAAGTTACTATGAACCTGAATAGTTATTCTATCCAAAATGTATTTACGCATAATTTAATAGCTGAAATTAAAGGTTCTGAAAAACCAGATGAAATCATTGCCTTTGGAGCTCATATTGATAGCTGGGATAAAGGAGAAGGTGCCCACGATGACGGAGCAGGCGTTGTTCAATGTATGGAAATTTTAAGGTTGCTAGAGGAGTTAGGCATAAGACCAAAACATACCATTAGAATGGTGTTGTTTATGAATGAAGAGAACGGAAATATGGGAGGGGTTACCTACGCATCAAAGGCTAAGTTAAATAATGAAAGCCACATATGTGCCATTGAAAGTGATAGAGGAGGGTTTTCTCCAAGAGGATTTAGTATTGATGCCAAACAATCTCAGATTAATGCCATATCTCAATGGAAAGATTTGCTAGAACCATACGACCTTCACTATTTTAAAGCAGGTTACGGTGGTGTTGATATTGGTCCACTGAAAAGTAAAGATAATATAGTGAATCCTAACCTTGTGTTTATGGGGCTTTATCCAGATTCTCAACGTTATTTTGACTATCATCACTCTGACGATGACGTTTTTGAAAATGTTAACCAAAGAGAGTTGGAGCTTGGTGGTGCAAGTATGGCAACGATGGTTTACTTAATTGATAAATATTGGATTGATATTAACATAGATTAAATTTGCCATTCTTATGAAAAAGGTATTTTTATTCTTACTAATTATAATTAGCAATTTTTCTTTCTCACAAGTTAAGTTTAATCATTTAGGATTGGGGTTTAATTACAATGGTACAGGTCAACCTCCAAGTGGAATTGTTCAATCTATGTATGATGAATCTGCAAATTACGAATCTTTTCCTGACGGCTATGGCAATATAAACAGGCTTTTTAGCTCTTATGAGTTTGGTTTACAGCCTGCAAATTATGACTTTGTATTTTTTGATTTCGATTTGTTGCAAGGTGTAGATTACATTTATTCAAGCAACTACAGCAATAGCACAAGCAATGATACTTCCATAAATAGAAGCATAAACTTAGATATGACTTCTTCTCTTATTGGTATTAAGTCGATGGCACGAATTACAACTCCATACAAAAAGAGGTTTTTTTATAATTTTGGCATTGGAGTAGAGGGCCTAGTTGCCTATAATGTGGATGCAAGCGGCTCCGCAAGAGTATCAAAGAATCATTGGATGTCTGGCTTTTGGGATGAAGAAGTGGTTAATTTAAACAGTTCTTCAATTGATAATTATTATAATGTGGGTTTGGTGCAACAAGTTGGATTATCGTATAGATTAGGAGAAGATGAAAAAAGTTTTCCGTTAAACCAAAGCTATTTAGAACTTGATTTTCAAATAATTAATAATTTTTCAAATATTAATGAAGAGTGGTTTAAGTATAGAAACTATGGTTTAACACTTTCTGTAATTTATGAAGTAAAGTAGCTTTACCTCAATAAAGAAACAGTTCCTTTCTCAACAAATTTCTTTCCATTCCAATCAATTAGTTCAATTACAAAGAGGTAATTACCTGCTAGGGCTTCTGTTCCATTTGTAGTCCCATCCCAACCAACTAATGAGTTATTGGTCTCAAATACCTTTGCACCCCATCTATTGTATATTCTTAAGACGTATTCTTTCGTTACAGCCAAGCCAAGCGGTTTAAATGTTTTATTAAGATTGTCTTTATTTGGAGAAAATGCCGAAGGAATGTATAATTTGGTGTCGGGAAAAATCGGTAATGCAAGAACTAATGTATCCGTGCAACCATTAACAGACTCTACGATTAAAGTAATGTTATTGGTGCCAGTATCGCTAAAAGTTATGATAGGGTTCTCAAGGTTACTAATTAAACTGCCATTGAGCAGCCACTGCCAATTAATTGCATCAACCGATAAATCACTAAACTCAAAGTTCGTTTCCAGTTCCCAAGAGCTAATTTTGTTATAGTTAAAGTTAGCAGTAGGATTTGGTAAAACTTGTACTTGATCTGATTTGGTTATACTGTCTTTACAACCTTTATCCGTTTCAACAACTAGCTTTACAGTATAATTATTAGCTGCTAGATAGTTGTGAGAAGGGTTTAGAGATTGAATTTTATTTCCGTCTCCAAAATTCCAATTGTTTTTTGCAATCATTCCAGAAATTACGGAACTGTTATTGGTAAAGTTGATAGATTCTCCTAAACAAACTACTTCACCAGTAAAGTCTGCTGCTGGTGATGGATTTATGATAATATTAATGGAGGAATCGGCTTTGCACCCAGCATTGTTTGTGGCCATATACGTGACAATATAACTGCCATTGTTTGCATAGGAGTGATTTAATGGTGTAGCAAGTATACTATTATTTCCGTCGCCAAAATTCCATGCATGACTACTGATAGAACCAGAAGTAGTGTTTGTGAAATTAAGTACATTTTTATTTAAACACTGTACAGAGTCTTGAATAGAAACACTAATGACAGGCTCAGAGTAAATAATTATGGATGAATTAAAAGTATCTGAACAGCCAAAACCACTAATTGCTATTAGTTCTGTGTTATACGTTCTAGCACTTTTATATGAATGGTTCACTACAGCTTGATCTTGCAATATGGTTCCGTCGTCAAGATTCCAAATTGAAGAAAGCAAAGGGTTACCAAGATATTTACTAGTGTTTGTCAATACGATTGCATTATTCTCTAGACAAGCAGAAGAATTTGGTGTTGTAAAGCTTGCTTTTGGATTTTCCAGTACCATTAAGTTTAAAATAGAAGTATCTGTACATCCTAAATTATTAGCTACAACCAATTGGGCCGAATGGTTTTTAGCTGTATTAAAACTGTGTTGAAATGAGGAGTTGGTATTTGTTGTCCCATCGTCTAAGGTCCAACTATGGTAAAGTGGTACACTAATGCTAGTTGAATTGCTGTTAAGAGTGAAATTGTTTTGGTCTATACACTGCGTATCCTTATTAACGTTGAACAAAGAATTTGGATTTGAGTTAACTCTCACTGTTTTAGATGAGCTATCTGTGCACCCATAATTTGAAGTAGCAATTAACCAGATTTTAAAACTTCCTGTATCTGAATATGTTTTTATGGGATTATTACTGGAAGAACTTAACCCATCTCCATATTTTAAGATTGTAGTATAAGTGCCTCTTGATATTGAGTTTAAATAGTTGAATTCAAATTGATTAGAGTTTAGGCATTGCGTGTCTGCACCAATATTAAAGTCTACAGATGGCATTGGTGAAACTACAATTGTTACAGAGTTAGAAGTGTCTACACATCCATTTAAACTGCCAATAGAAGTGTAGCTTCCAGAATCTAATTCTACTGAGTTTTGTATTCTCAACACACTATCATTTTCAAGGTTAATTGGATTTTTATCTTTTGTCCAAGAATAATTGATTTGATTAGCAAAATTGGTTGTACTTGATAGTTTAATGCTTCGTCCTTGGCAACCGTTTACCGAACCGCTATCTACTGTTAAACTTATATCTGGAGCTGGTTTAACATAAACAATACTATCTATACGTTTATTAACTATGCTGTCGTTTAAATACAGCACCGCGAAATAATAGCCAGTATCTTTTAGATTAAAACTAGCAATGGAGTCTTGACTTACGGAAAGCGAAAGTGTATCATAGCTTTTTACCAACCAATTTCGGTCCATTGTTTTTCCCAAACTTGTATCTGTAAGTGTTATGTCGTTTCCAGAACATATTTTATTAGTGTCAATTGTAAAAAGTGGTTCGGGTATTCTCTTTTCAACTACAAGTCCATAATCTTCAGTCTGCCCATAACCTAATGTATCGCAAGGGTTTATGGGTATGGTATCATAATCACTCATAACTCGCATTCTTAAAATGATATTGGTTACTGCGTTAATAGGTACTTTGATGGAGTCTTTTTGGATGTTTTTGCCTTTAGCGTAAAACACCATCTCGTCACTATCTAGTAGGTCTCCATCGTTATTGAAATCAATAAAAATACGGGTATATTGAGTATATGCACTGCCTCCGGTAACAGATGCTAAATATGTTGTATCACTCTTTAAATTAGCAATTTTTGTACAGCTATAATCCAAGTATCCGCCTTCAACCTTGGTACCAAGAGATGACTGATTGAAATCGTGTATGGTGTAATTAAATATTCCTATTGAACCAAAGTTTTCATTGTTGGTTACACCTGCACAAGAAGAAGACTTTACAGCTTCAAATACCTCAATGTAATCACTAAATGAGGTAGAATCTGATCCACCACAATTTTCAACAACCAGCTTAATCGCATACTTTCCTGTGTTGTTAAACTTTACAATTGGGTTTTGGCTGCAATCATCTGTTCCATTTAGATAGGTAATTGTATTGGGTGTAATTTCCCAAAACCACTTTGTTGGCGTGTGGTCACTAGTGTCTTTAAATTTAACAATTTCATTTTGGCAAATTTCTAAATTGTTTGATTCAAATCCGGCTACAGGTTCGTTTTCGTCTTCATCATAAAGGGGAGACCACCAATTTCCTCGACCATAGGTAGCACAAACTATATGACTTTTACCTCGTCCACTTGGACTATGATAAATCTCAATGTCCCGTACTCTTGCATTGGTCGGCATATTATCGTTAAACCAGATCCAACTTGACATAGTAGTGTCTTTATAGAAAACACCCATATAAGTACCTATGTACAACCCTCTTTTTTTACTACTGCTATCTTGTGCTATGCATAAAATTGGTAGATTAGGGAGACCGTTAGAGATGTTGGTCCAGGTATTTCCCTTATTTGTGCTTTCGTATATTTTATTGCTTTGAGAAATCCAAACTGTGTTGGATCTTTTATGGTCGCTTTCTATCCATCTAATCCCTGCATTATTGGGTAAACTAGTTTTTAAGTTTGTCCAAGTAGGTGTTGCAGAATTAATATTATCAGACCTTAAAAAAGCATTACCTCCTTTTGCTAAGTATAAAATGCTAGGATCTGCTGGGTTATTCTCCAAATACGTAATATTTTGAGAGTTGTTACCAGCTAAATTATTTGAAACTTTAGTCCAAGAAATGGTGCTTGCCGAAGAGGCTTGAATATTTGTTGATACCCAAACATTTTTGTATCCAATATACATTGTAGATGGTAAGTCTTCTCTTAACACAAAAGGAGTAACCCAGCCCCCTTTTTCTGTAATTCCATTGGTGCCGTTTGCTGCTATTTTACCACTATAATTGCCATTTGTAAATCTTCTTACATCTCCGTAGTATAAATTACTATAGGAGTAAGAAGTGTTTTGTGGGTCAATTGCACATTCCATACCATCACCTCCCATAATGGTGTACCAGTTGTCGTTTCTGAACATACCTGTACCATTATCTTGGTAACCGTTAATAACATAATTTTTAACTTTTGCACTTTGTCCAAGTCTGTAAATCTGAGAGTTGCCTATGCCGTCACTTAAATCAGTCCATTTTTTTCCATCATCTTTAGTGAAATATACTCCACCATCATTACCAACAAAGATTGCATTTGTTAAAGGTTGAATTTCCAATACGTGTTGGTCTGCATGTATGGCTGGAGCTCCACCACTTCCTACCCAATGAGCATTAATTTTCCAGGTTTTGCCACTATCTAAACTTTGAAAAATATTTACACCACCCACATAAACAATGGATTTGTCAATGGGATCAACAGTAATATCCAAATCATACCAAGCCTGACCGCCCGTTCCGCTGCCATTTGTAGAGTAGTCCATAACGTTTGGAGTTGTACTCATTGTAGTAAATGTAAGTCCTTTATCTGTACTTAAATATATTCCCTTAAATGCTCTGGTTTCAGTAACTAAAGCGTAAACAAAATTACTGTCAGCAGGTGTAGTAGATATAACCATCCGGCGTTCGCCAGTAGGTAATCCAGAGGTTATTTTGGTGAAATTAATACCGTTATCCGTACTTCTATAAAAACTAGCATTTACGTACGATGCAGCATATACATAGTTGGAGTTAGAGTCACAAATGTCCAAATCTTTAAAGTTACCTGCTGCTGAACGAGACCAGTTAATTCCACCATTAGTACTTCTATAGATCCCGCTACTTGTTGCTGCAAGTAATGTTAAATGATTACTAGGATCAATTATTAGTTTTCCCACAATAGTATTGCCCATCCCTGTACTTAAAGGAGACCATGATGTACCACCATCGTTACTTCTAAATACACCACGCCCATAGCTGTCGCTAGCATCTCTATCTCCTGTACCAATGTAAATAGTATCAGGATTAATAGGGTCAATAGCAATGGAAGACACCCCTAAAGAAGCTAATGTGTCTGTTGTAGTTTTCCACGTGTTTCCTCCATCATTTGATATCCATAAACCACCTGCTGGAGCTCCTACATAAATTTTATTGGTGTCAGTTGGGTGAAACGCTACAGCATTCAGTCTACCAACTCCATTGGGTTGTGATGTGTTGTTTGCGGGCAGAGTTTTTGGGCCTATTTCTATCCAATTACCACTTTTTAAGCAGTCTGCAGTGCCTGTTCCTGGCATAATTATTCCAGAACCAGAACTTGCTGATTTTTGGGTTTTATATTGCTGAATTCTCTGTTGAAGAACTCCGGGAGCTGGAATATTTCCAAAGTCATCTATTACTTCAGAGGTGTTATATTCCCATCTCTTAAAAGGCTTATATCCACTTCCTTTTTCAATGGGTCTGTTTTGCCAATATATATTAAACGCCCTTTGAGTTTGGTAAAAGTTTGTAGATGGGTCTTCCATCATATCCAAATAATATGGAGTTTTAGCAGTATCTGCAGTTGTTTGACAGTAGGCACTGTAAAGACCCAACATAAAAGGAACACAAAAAAGAATCTTTTTAAATTTCACAAGGTAGATTTTTAACAAATATAAGAATTGTTAAAATGTTACACGTTTCCTAAATTACAGAATGAAAATTGTATTGAACTGCCATTAAGAATAATGCCAATAATGCAATAACTAAGGCTAGGTAGTTTATATGCTTGTCTTTGGGTAACTGCATTAAAGAAGCTACAATAACATAACTAGAGGTGAAAAGAGCATATATTATTAAAAGTGTTTTTAGCAATACAAAGGCCTTTGCTATAATGGTGTTAGAATAGGCAATTACAAAAGCAAAAAATGATATTAGCTCAGCAAAAATTACGGCTAAAAGAGATAGAACAGCGGATTTTATTTTTACATCCGTCCATAATTCTATTATCATTTTAATCTGCAGGTTCTAATCTGCTAAGAAACATAGATACAGTTCTTGGACTTGCACTTCTAATTCTAAACCTACCTTTACTCATTTTGGGTCCTTTGTCTTTAATAATCTGGTTGAACTCTTTGTCTGTACTTGCAACATTTAAAGATCCCAAATAGTAATCTATATAAAACCAATCGTATTTACTTACCTCCAAATACATGGTGTATCTCGTTCCACTTCTCTTTTTAGTGATTTGGATTCTTGAGTCTATGGCCTTGTTAATTTGTGTGCCGTTAATAGTAGCAATGTGCAAGGGTTCAAAACTTACAAAAGATTTTCTTGTAGGTGAAAAATGAACACTCATATTGCTAATAAAGAAGTTTCTATTCAAATCTCCTTCGGGATTAAGCTCACCCATAGTTGGGGCATTTTCAACTGACTTATTTAGCTTTTTGTCATTCAAATATTCAGACATTGCATTCACAACAAAGTCGTTATCATTTTCAGCTCTTTCACTACCGTCACCACTTTTCTGAATTACGTCCATAATTCTTCCATAGCACTCATCTGGTAAACTAATGTTTAAGGCTAAAATACTGTTTATAATAAAACTGGTATCTGTTGCAGATCTGCTAACGTTTCCAGCCATTAAACCGTTAAAATGTTCATTTTCCGAAAGTCCAAAGTTGATTTTACCTTCAGAATATACTTCACCTGTTTCATCATTAAACGATAAGTAGCTTCCTCTTTTGGATCCATCCAATAACTTATTTGAATCTCCAACATAAAAGGTACTAGCTTCTTCATCATAAAAGAAGATTCCAGTATCTGTAGTTAGTTCTAAATCCGCATAGCTTCTTTTAAAGGCGAACATAGATGGGTATATGTGCGTAGAATCATTTGCTATACTTACAGAAGCAGACATACGTCTTTTATCTTCATTAAGTATGGTGTAAGCAGGCACTATTACGTTTTGAGGATCTGGTTGATCGGTATATCTAAACCAATTGCTTGTATATTGCTCAAAGCTATGTAATGGCTTAACATAACCGTTGAACAATACAAATTCTTCGTTACTGTGCAATTCAATTTTGCCTTTGTAACCAATCTTCGGACTAACCGTAAAATTTAATGAGTCTTTTATAAAGCCTCTTGCTACAATGGTGGTATCTCTATGTCCAACAACCCGCATTTTGTCTAGAAAAACCATCTGCTCGGTTTGATGCTTGTCTTTGTACTTGTAGTTACCAAATCCATTTAGGTCATACCTGCCATTAATTTTAATTGACGCGTCAAATATTTCGTGGTATTTGTTTTCTCTAGATGCAAGCAATTTCGCATCTTTTAGCGTTTGCATATTTGCATTCTTAAGAATGGTAACTTTCTTCTCAAAAGGGAATACCCTACTATCAGCAACGTCAACGTAGGGAACTTCTTTTGCATAAATTATGCCTGCTTTCATGTCAAACAATGCATTGGTGCTTTCAAACATTAAACCATCTTGATCCGTATTTTTACTAATAAAATAAGACTTCTCTTTAGCAAGTAAAGGCCCTTTATTTAATTCTATAGTTTCGGCATTCATATCCCAAGTATACTCATCCATAGAACTTGCATAAGCGTTGTAAGGGAAATCAGTTAATTTACCTTTTTCATTGGCTTTAAATTCTCCTATTCTAGTATTAAAATCAACTTGAGATTCTACATTATATGAAGCAAAAGCAATTTTATCTTCCGTAATTGCTCCAATTTGTATTGTACTTTTTACAGCATCAACTTTGTTTGGTTTATATTTCATATCGCCAGATGTTAATGTGGCTCTATCCCAAGTTAAAACACCGTTTCCTGCTATTTGCTTACTTGTTTGAACCAGGTTTCCTTTGAACTCTTGTTCATCTCTTAAAACTTTAACGGTATGACCATTGGTATTAACAAACATGCTGTCCTTGTTTGGTAACCATCTGGTTAAAACATCCTTTGCAAATACATTGGGGTATTTACTGTTTTCTTTAACAATATAGCTGTGTGCTGCAGCTAGTGTGCTATCTGGTGTAAGTAGAATATCATCAGAAACTACTTGAGCACCTGAATAGTCAATGGTTCCTTTTGCTGTAAAGCCTTCCTCGCTTAATTTAATGTCAATTTCTCCGTGTCCTGCACCTCCGTACATTGGGTATCCGCCGGGTGGATTTCTTTTTTCAAAACCTAAGGAGTAATCATCCATAATGGTAGCTTCATATCTAAACTCTGGAATTATTCCTCCTGAGATAAAGTTACCAGGAAACTCAAGACCTTGGGTAGTAAAGTTATCTAAACTATCCACCACAAAGGGGTCAACCTCAAATTTAAATCGAGATTTATCATAGGCTCCATTGTGAATGTTAGGCTTATCATATGCAATTAATGCTCCTTTTTTACTTGTAAATCTTGGGTATTCAGGGTAATTTTCCAATCCAGATTTGTTGGTGGATTTGTCAATTTCTAGTGTACCGTTAATGTCTCTAAGAACAGATTTTACAGCTACCAATCTATTAGCACCACTAAAGTCTCTGGTATATATACGCATTGAGTCTATGTGGTCTGATGAAATGTCAAAGGAGTTGTAATCAAAATCGTATCTGCTAGCATAAAAATCAAACTTTCCAGCGGTAAGTTTACCACCAAATTCCATTCGTCTGCCATGTTTAAGAATAACTTTTTGATCATCAGGAAACACGTATACACTTTGGCTATCGCTAAACCTAAATGCTCGCACCCCTTCTAACGTCATAGTGTTGTTAATAAGGTTTAAAAAAGCATTAGATCTGGCACTAATAACAGAAGAAAACCGAATAACATCATAGTCAGCAAGTTTCATGTGAGAAAGAACAGCGTGGTCTAATTTCTTTCTCACTTTAATAGAATCCGTATCTGGATTGAAGAAAATATAACCATTATCAGCCAAATCTATAATTTGAGGCTTCAGATAGGTTTGCTTGCTTCCCATCCAATTTGCATACTCTGTAAAGGTGAATTCACGTTTTCTGTAACGAATTACAAAATCTCTCATTTTTGATAGAGGATGGTACTTTAACATACCTCGAGGCAGTCTCTCATAACGTACCTCTTTATAAAAATCTGCTGACTCTATTATTGCCTTACCATCTGCAGCAGCCATATCAAACTCTATTTTAGGTAAATCTAGTTTCCAAATAACTTGGTCTACTGAAATTTCAACCAAATGGTCGGTATTAAAAAAAGGTGCACGCTCTAAACCATCTTTACCTCTTGTTAAAAGCAGCATTTTGTTTTCAAGATTTAAGTTAAAAATGAGCTTTGGGTGATAGATCTCACCACTATCAGTTTTGATTACAACTTCAGCACTTTTTGCAGTTATTTTGTTTTGCTTAAGACTAAAATAGTCAGACATAGCAATTACTCTAGGTTTTGTTTTGTAATATATTTCTACAATTGAAGGGTCTTTAGCAGAACCTGTAGCTATAATTTCAGTACCTTTCATTGCATAACCACCTCTAAATTTAACGGTATTATCAAGGTAAGATCCCAATTCTACATTTTTATCGTATGATGTAAATTGTGGGAACGCAGAGTTTAATAATACTTCTTTGGTAATTTGATCAGCACTGCTTGCTCGATCTCTTAATTTACCCATCAATGATTTTGATAAGAAATCTATATTAGTGAACATTACACTATCTACTTCTAGCTGTGCTCTATCAAATCTCATATAATAAAAGCCTGGTATATCAGCAAAAATGTTGTCTTTACCAAATCCAACTCTTTCCCAGGTTACTCGCCCTTTTGAGCCTTCCCAAACATCATTATCTAAATAGTAACTTCCAGAAGTATTGTAAACAACTAGTTTGTCTACATCTGCCTGACAAGTAAGATCAATATTGTCAAAAGAAATTTTGACTCGATTACCTTCAAACTTAAAGATGTAATTGTTTTTAGAGCTGTACCATTTTTTGGTAGACGATGCGTATAAAATATTATCTTTAAATAAGTTCTTTGACGAATTAAGCAGCGTAATAAACGTTTTATTTCCAGATCTAACCGCCGGAAGTAAAGCTTTTATCCAGTTTTCGTATTTGTCATTTTCAACTGAGTCTTTGCCTAATAACACTGTTTCTGTAAGCAATACAAAATCATGAATCCTAAGGTCGTTCATCAACATTTCATTGCATACCTTGGTAATGGTTCTTTGCTCTAGTTCTGAGTAATGTCCAGAATCCCACTGTACAGTAAAAATTTTCATAATCTCTGAACCCTCTTTGGTGTTTTCTGTGCTTATATAATTGTTAAACTCTTCAATAAATACAGAAGGTTTTTTAGAAAAACTTCTTGGTTGTGAGTAGGCAACAACACCTAACGCCATTGTTATTGAAAGTAATAATATTTTACGTGTTGCCATTATTTGTTTAATGTAAAAGTTGTTTGCAACCAATTTTTAGCGGTAGCGTGATTTAATAATTTCAAATTGTGTACCATAGCCTCTTTCTTTAACTGGTCTAAGTCTTTATCCAAGAATCCACAAAGGATTAAAGTGCCATTTTGCTTGAGTTTAGCAGCAAATTGAGGCAATAAACTTAGATTGATGTTTTTAACAATATTACTTACTATAATGTCAAATTTATAAGTCAGATGTGTCACATTATCAGAATGTTCTACACTAACGTTTTGTGCATTGTTTAATTGTACGTTTTCTATTGAGTTATCAACGGAGTTTTGGTCATAATCTATTGCTAAAACTTGTTTTGCACCTTTTTGAGACGCTAAAATTGCAAGTAAACCACTACCGCAACCCATGTCTAATACAACCTTGTTTTTACAATCTAGCTTATCTAAGGCCGCAGCTGATAATTGAGTTGTTTCGTGATGGCCAGTGCCAAAAGCCATTTTAGGAAGTATAACAATGTCGTGCTTGTAATCTTTAGAAACATGAAATGGAGCTCGAACTCTAATGTCTCGACTAATGATGGATTCTTTAAAATTATCCTCCCATAGTTTATTCCAATTTTGTTCTTTTTTTTCAGTAATTTGTTCTGCTACAAGGTTAAAAGATTCTAGTAAATGATGAACAGCACTTGAGTTGTAATGGTTTGATGAAAAATAGGCTATTAATCTTCCATTTTCATACCAAGTACCATTACACCCTTGTTCTCCTAGCATTACAGAAATTGTATCTGCAAGGGGTTGGGGACAAACTATATGTACAGCAAAGTAGCTCATAATTTAACCACAATTATAATTGCTAATTGCAAGCAGAGATTGTTATTGGTTAATTTGTTAATTAATTTGAAGACTTAAGCTTATTTTCGGCTACTAGATTATATAATTCTCTTTGCATAAAAAAGCACAAAAAATAGCATTAGATTGGTTTAAGTCTAGAGGTTGGAGAATGTTTCCGTTTCAAAAGGAATGCTTGCAACATTATTTTGACGGTAAAAATGGACTTTTAAATGCTCCAACTGGAAGCGGTAAAACCTTTGCAGTGGGATTACCATTCCTAATAAATGACGTGTTAAAAGGGGATTATAAAAAAGGTCTAAAAGTGCTTTGGATTACGCCACTTAGAGCATTATCCGTAGACATTGCCAATGCTTTGCAAGAAGCTGCTGATGAGCTTAATACGGGTTGGAGAATAGAAAGAAGAAGCGGAGATGTTTCAGCTTCTAAAAAACAAGCACAATTAAAAAACAGTCCGGATTGTTTAGTTACCACACCAGAGAGTTTACACCTAATGCTGGCAAGGAAAGGATATGCAAACTACTTTAAACATTTAGATTGTGTTGTTGTAGATGAATGGCACGAGCTTTTAAGCAGTAAACGAGGTGTGCAAGTAGAGTTAGGTTTAAACCGATTAAAGAATTTTTTGCCAAACTTAAAAACTTGGGGAATATCTGCAACTATAGGTAATATGGTTGAAGCTATTGAAGTGTTGATGGGAGATGCAGAGTCTTTAGCTAAAACAGAAGTTGTTCAGTCTAAAATTAAAAAGAAGCTTAAAATTACCACAATTCTTCCCAACAAAATGGAAGATATGCCTTGGGCCGGGCATCTTGGAGTAAAACTTCTTAAAAAAGTTTTACCCATTATAGAGAGCAATTCCTCTACCTTAATTTTTACAAATACTCGATCACAAGCAGAAATTTGGTATCAAAAACTGATTGAGCAATTCCCTGATTTAGCAGGATTAATTGCCTTGCATCACGGAAGTTTAGATAAAGAAGTAAGAAGCTGGGTAGAAAGAGGATTACATGCTGGTAGTTTAAAGGCTGTAGTGAGCACAAGTAGTTTAGATTTGGGTGTTGACTTTAGGCCTGTCTCTGCTGTAATACAAATTGGGAGCCCCAAGGGCATTGCCCGCTTTTTGCAAAGGGCAGGCAGAAGCGGACATTCGCCTGAAGCAACGTCTAAAATTTATTTTTTACCCACTAACTCTTTAGAAATAATTGAATCTTCTGCCATACAAAGAGCGATTAAAGAAGGGCATATTGAATGCCGAATCCCTGTTTTTAGGGCAATGGATGTTTTACTGCAATATATGGTAACGTTAGCAGTTTCTGACGGCTTTAATGAAGAACAACTTTACAACGAAATAATAAAGACGTATTGCTTTAGTACCATTAGCAGAGAAGAATGGGCTTGGATGCTACGCTTTATTACAGTTGGGGGAGATAGTTTGCAGGCATATGAAGACTTTAATAAGGTAAAATATGTAGAAGGTAAATACAAAGTGCTGGATAGACGTATTGCTATGCGGCATAGATTGAGTATGGGAACCATAGTGGGTGATACCAGTATGCTAGTTAAAATGGGTCGCAAAACAATAGGTACTATAGAAGAGTATTTTATATCAAGGTTAAATATTGGAGATGCTTTTATTTTTTCGGGCCAAAAGTTTGAACTTATTAAAGTAAAAGGCTTGGTAGCCAGCGTAATACCTTCTAATAAAAAATCAGCAGTAATCCCGAGTTGGAATGGAGGTCGAATGAGTTTGAGTTCTGAAATAGCGGAAATGTTACGGAAAGAATTTCAATACTTAACTGGCGAAAAATTAAACAGAGAAGGTAAAAAGTTGCAGAGCTTGCTTAATATTCAAAATGAGATTTCAAGCGTTCCACAACCCAATCAATTGCTAATTGAATATCTAAAAGATGATGAAGGACATCACGTTTATATTTACCCTTTTGAAGGCCGCATGGTACACGAAGGAATTGCTCTTTTATTAGCATATAGACTTAGTAAAATAAAAAGATTAAGTATTTCTTTAGGGATGAATGATTATGGTTTTGAGCTGTTATGTGACCAAGAAATTCCATTTATGGAAGCATTGGAAGAAGACTGGTTTACTACGAATAATGTATTGGAAGACATAAGAAATAGCAGTAATATGACGGCCTTAGCGGGAAAGAAATTTAGAGAAATAGCTGCAATATCCGGACTTACATTTAAGGGATATCCAAATAGACAGGCTAAAGAAAGACACTTACAAAGCCATTCGCAATTATTTTTTGATGTATTTAGCGATAGCGAACCGCATAATCTGCTTTTGCAACAAGCCTTTGAAGAAGTGCTCTACTACCAATTGGAAGCAAACAGAATTAGAAAAGCTTTAAAACGTATGGATAATCAGGAAATCATGGTTAAAAAAATAAAGAAACCTAGCCCATTGTGCTTTCCATTGTTAGTGGATAGTATGAACAGAGATAGAATAAGTAATGAGAGTATTGCCGACAGGGTTAAGAGGATGTTGGATTTTACTTAATTTTTTTCCATAATAGTATAACGGCAAAAAATATAGCTCACACTTAAATTTAACATTGAAATAGTTTTTGATGTATCCTTTAGGAAGTTCAAAGAAGACATTTTTACTTAAAACTAGTGGACAATACTTTTTATTGAATCATAAGACAGTTCATTTCAATACCTAAATTCGCAAAGTGAATATTAAAATTAGAAAGCCTTTAGTAGTTTTTGATCTAGAAACTACTGGTATTCAAATAGCTACAGATAGAATTGTAGAGATATATTGTATAAAGATTCAACCAGATGGGAGCGAGGAGCATTTACATCAAGTAATAAATCCTACCATACCCATTCCGCCAGAAGTATCTCAAATCCACGGTATTTGGGATAAAGATGTGGTAGGTAAACCTACATTTAGTGATTTTGCTGCAACGCTAAATCAGTTTTTAGGAGATTGTGATTTTGGAGGATTTAACAGCAATAGATTTGATTTTCCATTGTTAGCAGAAGAATTTTACAGGGTTGGGGTTAACTTTAATACTACTAGAAAGTTTATAGATGCTCAAAGAATATTCCACAAGATGGAACCTCGTAATTTAACTGCTGCGTATAAAAAATATTGCAACAAAGATCTTACAGATGCACATTCTGCCAAAGCTGATACAGTTGCTACTTGGGAAATAATTAAAGCACAAGTAGATCATTACGATGAACTTGATGGAGACATAGATTTTTTAAACTTATTTAGTGGAGAAAGCGAATTTTTTGATTTTGCAAGAAGAATAAAAAGAGGAGAAAACGGAGAAGCTTACTTTAATTTTGGCAAGTATAAGGGCCAAAGGGTCGTAGATGTTTTTAAAGGCAATAGAGGATATTACGATTGGATGATGAAAGGGGATTTCCCAGAAAATACAAAACAAGTAATAACCAAACTTGCTCTGGAAAGCAGGAATGCGTAGTTCTGCTTCTTTTGTAAAATATTCTCAACCTATTTATATGTAAAACAAGAAATCTCAATTGAAAAGGTTTTACTCCAAACTTTATATTTATTGGTGTTAGCGGAAGTTTTGCAACTTGGGTAGGCACAATATTACAGGATGTTAACACACCAGTAATATTTATTGCTGATAAGGGTAAAGAAGAAGAAGTTGCAACACGGATGGCTCGTATTGGGTTCGATAACAATATGGGGTATTTAAATGGAGGTATTAAAACTTGGGTAGATTCTGGCAAACAATTAGATAGCATAGCCTCAATAACTCCAAATAAGTTTGTAGAAATTTCTAAAGTAGAAAAAGGATCAAAGGTAGCAGGCACAGTGACGTATGTTAAAGCGGATAAGATAGATGTTAAGGGTGGCTCACAGTGGATACAGAGATAGAAGAAGAGGCGAGCTTAACACTACCAATATTCTATTCTAACCCTTACTGCAACAGTGGCAATGATGTAAAAGTTAAGGATAATAAAACTGTAATTCTAACGGATTCTATTTATAAGAAAATAGAGATAGGTAAGATCAGTAAAGTAACCTTTGCAAGTGATGTTTTATACATTAAAGAATTGAAGACAAAGTATACCGATACCATAGAGTTTTCGTCAAATTGTGTGGCCATGTATGTATGTAAAAAAGTAGATCTTAAAAAGGACAACATCTTTAACTCCAATGGAAAGAAAGTAGTGATGTACGTAGAGGAGGATTTAGACGTGGACAAAGGTTCTAACTTTACCGGTTCTGTATATAGTGAGAAGAAGATAGACTCTAAAGGATACAAGAACGCTCGTACAATAATGAAAGGAATGTTTATAGCGGAACACATACACAGTAAGTACACCGATTGGAATTGGGATACCAACTGTGGAAGTTGTGCAAGCTTTAACACTTAGCGAGATAATACTCCTATAGAAGACTTAAGAGGAGTTGTTAATCCTTTAACTATCCGATTAAATGTATATCCAAATCCAAATAAAGGTGAATTTAGAATTGATTTAATCTATGTATTAGAAGGTCAGTACAATATTGATGTGTATGATGCCTTTGGAAAACTAGTATTTACATCTGGTACTAATGTAATTGATGGAGCAACGTATGTTCCTATAAATTTAGAAGGAGCAAGAAGTGCACAATACTATATTAGAGCTACAGTAAATGGAGAAGTGATTACCAAATCTGTAATTGTAATGAATTAAAATTAGTATTATTAAAGTTTAAACGCCCCCAATTAGGGAGGCGTTTTTTTATTGTTAAAATTTGAAGACAACATAGTTTGTCAAATTGTACATTTGCCATCCATGGAATTAGCCGAGTATCATAGTTTAAAAGACTTAAGAAATATCGTATCTAATAATGTAAAGGTTTCATTATCTGCAACAGCAAAACAGAAAATAGAAAAGTGCAATCTGTATTTATTGAAAAAGGTAGAACAACATGGACCTCCAATTTATGGAGTTAATACAGGTTTTGGTTCTTTATGTAATACAGAAATTAACAAAGGTGATTTAACTCAGCTTCAAATTAATTTATTGAGATCTCATGCTTGTGGCACTGGAGCGTACGTGCCAAAACATATTGTAAAACTTATGTTGTTACTAAAAGCACAGAGTTTAAGTTTTGGACATAGTGGTGTACAATTAGCAACGGTAGAAAAACTATTAGAGTTCTATAACAACGATATTATTCCAGTGGTTTATGAGCTTGGAAGTTTAGGAGCCAGCGGAGATTTAGCACCATTAAGTCATTTAGCTCTGCCTTTAATAGGAGAGGGAGAGGTTTGGGCAGCTCCAAATACTACTTCTAATTCAAGCATCAAGGTAAAAGCAGAAAAATCAAACTTAGAACTAGGGCCAAAAGAAGGGCTAGCATTAATAAATGGAACCCAGTTTATGCAAGCATATGGAGTACAATGCTTGTTTATGGCAAAAGATATTCTTAAACGAGCAGATTTACATGCTGCAATGTGCATAGATGCGTATGATGGAAGAAAAGAAGCATTCTATGAGTATAGCCATAAAATAAGACCGCACAAAGGACAAATAGAAACGGCTAAAGCCATTTTAAACCACTTAGAAAATAGCGAAATTTTAAATCAGCAAAAAGTACATGTACAAGATCCATATAGCTTTAGATGTGTTCCTCAGGTGCACGGTGCTAGTAAGGATGCCGTAGCACATGTAGAGGCTGTTTTTGAAACTGAAATAAACTCAGTTACAGACAATCCTAATGTATTTCCAGATGAAGATTTGGTGCTCAGTGCAGGGAATTTCCACGGACAACCTTTAGCACTTCAATTGGATTTTTTAGCTATAGCAATAGCAGAAATTGGAAGCATTGCAGAAAGAAGAATTTATAGATTAGTAGAAGGTAAAAGAGGTTTACCTGCATTTTTAACATCTAACCCTGGATTGGAAAGTGGTTTAATGATTGCACAATACACAGCCGCAAGTATTGTTAGCCAGAATAAACAACTGTGCACTCCTAGTAGTGTAGATACCATAGAAAGTAGTAATGGGCAAGAAGACCACGTTAGTATGGGTGCAAATGCAGCAACCAAATGCTTAAGAGTAATGGAGAATGTAGAACGTCTACAAGCAATAGAATTGCTAACTGCAAGCAAGGCTTTAGAGTATCGCAGACCGCTTAAATCATCAGAAAAAATAGAAATCTTACTCAGTAAGGTGAAATCACTGGCAGATATAAGTGATAAAGATCAAATTTGGGCAGATCAAGTGGAGTTAATTAGAAGAAGTTTTTAGTATCTTCTTATACTCGATTTAGTAAAATAGATTTGTATAAACTTATGTTATTTACTAATCGATTACTCAGCTCCTTCTTCTAACACTTTAAAGAACCGTAAAATTTCTTCTCTAGTGTTTGTGGCATTAATTGTAACTAAACGTACAAATTCAGTTTCTCCAAACTTGCCATATCCCACCAACGTTTCGGCATCTTCATATAATTTAGTACACAGTTTAGCAGCCGGTATGTCCTTGTAATTAAAGCAAACAGAAACAGAATCTGGATAGCTATATAAAGTATAATCTGGGTGCTTAGTAACATAATCTCGGGCAACATCAGCAAGGTAGAATTGATTGTCTACCATTTCTTCAATGCCTTTGTTACCAACGCTCTTCCAAAGAGTCCAAAGCTTAAGTGCATCATTTCTTCTGCCACATTGTATGGATGTTTTTCCAAGGTCAAAATCATTTGCATCTGTTTGGTATAAGTATTCAGCTTCGTTACTAAAAGACATTTGCAAGTTCCGTTTGTCTTTGGTAACTATAATGGAGCAAGTTAAAGGAGTGCCCAGCATTTTATGAGCGTTAAAGCTAAAGCTGTCGCTTAATTCTATGTCTTTAACTAGGTGCTTGTATTTTTTACTAAAAATTACTCCGCCACAATATGCACCATCAACGTGTAACCATAGATTGTGTTTTTTACAAACTTTACTTACTTCGGTAATACTATCAAATGCTCCCAACACAGTTGTTCCTGCAGTTACATTTACAAAAAAAGGAATGCATCCTTTAGCTATGTCATCTTCAATAACTTCTTGCAGATGGTTAACGTCCATTTCACCAACATCATTGGTGTTAATGTACCTTACGTGGTCCCTGCCAACACCCATAAAAGCAGCATTTTTAGGGATAGAGTAATGAGATTCAGCAGAGGTGTATAATGTCATGTTTTTTGTAACTCCGTGGTTTCTAGCATTATTGTCGCTCACATCACGAGCCATTACCATGGCCATGAAATTACACATACTTCCACCAGGAGCAATCGTTCCATCGCCATTGGAATATCCAATTAGATTGCACACTTTATCTAAAATAGCTTTTTCAATGCCTACATGTGGTCCTGCAACCTTATATGTATACATACTGTTATTTAGAACAACAGCTAGTAAATCTCCAATAACCGCTTTGGGCTGCCTTCCACCAAAAAGTTGGTTAAAAAACAATTTAGAAGCAGTTCTTGGGGTGCTTAAAACAACATCTTCAACAAGTTTTTCCCATTCCCCATCGTTTATTCCTTCATCATTAAACTCCAAATTAAGAGAGGTGTTTAACTCTTCAGTCGGAATTGGATGTATTACAGGTGTTTGATTTTCAGCAGTTAATAGTTTTTCAACAAGGTTATTAAAAAAAGTTATTTCTGAACGCATATAAGTGCCCCAAAGTTGGACTAAAAGCTTTAATAAACAAGAGCGTATTTTAAAATGTTACCTTTGGAAGCGATTTGGGTGAAGCAGAGAGGACAACAATTAAAAACTTAACGGATTTAATTCATAATTTAGAGGATGGCAACTATCAGTTGGCTTCAAATGGGGTGGAAGGTCTTAGAATTACCCCAGAAGAAATGGACACGTATTCTTTTTTTAAAGATGATGTTTACACAAGAAATTGTGTTTCAAGAAACGAGGATTATGAACTTATAGCTTTGTGCTGGCCTGTTGGCCAGGTTACGGCTATACACGGGCACGATAATCAAGAATGTTGGGTGAAAGTGGTAGCGGGTACTTTTGAAGAAATTATTTATAAATACGATTCTGAAAATAATAGAATGGTGGAAGAATCTAAGCACATCTTACAAGAGCATAACTTAGCTCATATTGATGATGAAAATTTATTTCATAGCTTACGAAATATAAGCGACCAAAAGGCAATTAGCCTTCATTTGTATATCAAGCCAATAAATAGTTGCGAAGTTTATAACAAGAAAGATGGAAATCTTGTAGTAAGAAACTTATCTTATTTTTCTGAAAAAGGAGAAATTTTAATAGACTAAAAACTAAGATCAAGCTTAGATCATAGGTTTAATACTCTTAAAAGTGCTTTAGGTTTTTTGGTGAAAAGCTCCGTTCTGGAGTAAGTTTTTCCGCATCTTTTAAGCTATACCAGGCAGACTGGCTGTTTGATCGATTTAAAAATATTTGTGTTTCTTGTGCTGGCATATAACTTTGGGCAAGCATAAACTGTTTATTACCTAAAGAGTCTTTGGCCATATTTACAACTATTACAGCGTGACCATAGGGTCTGCCTTTTTGGACAAATACATCCCCAATTTGCATTTGCATTATTGAGCGATGTGCTAGCTCATCATACAAAGAACCCGTGTTTGCATAAGAAAATATGTACTTCATATATTTTCTATACTTGGTGTAACTATAATCTCCTTTGGCATAAGAGGTGTAATATCTTGGTTTTCCATCAGAGATAAAATTAAATCTCATTATATCGTTTGTGTTTATATAAGTACTCGCCTCTTAACCGCATTACTGCATCTGCACATTGTTGTAAGTCTACAGGATCTATTTCTTGATTAACTACTCCACAATAAACGTTGTTATTGGATTTAGTTTGACCATTATAGTAAGAAACTTTTGCCCCCACTTCTTTTAAAGGTAAATCCTGTAAATACGTGGCAAATGAATTTGGTTGTGATATATATGTTGTAAAACCTTTGTTAGGTAAAAACCGTGTAGCTATGGTGCTGCTTAATGAATCAATATCAGATCTTTGACTGTCAGTTTGCGTTATTGGTGTGCAACCAAAAAGAATAAGGAATACAAAAACTTGAGTTAGATATATATAATACTAAACACGTATTTATACCAAAAAGTATCTAATGTATAATGTTTATTCGCTTAACCGCAGATTTGTTTTTTGCAGTAAGCTTAATGAAATAAACCCCTGAAGGTATTTTGGAAGTGTTGAGTTTAGTGTAATAAATAAAATTCTTTTGCTTTATTAACCTACCTTCACTATTTATTAAGCCAAGTATCGCTTGTCCGGTATTAAATCTAACTTCTATTTCTTGAATTGCAGGGTTTGGATAAACATTAAAATCGATGATTTCTACCGAATTTACGCCTGTTATTTTGGTGTATTTATAGCATTCAGACGTATCCTTACACTCATTCTTATCAACTTCTACTGCATAGCTTCCAGAAGCACTTGGGTTATAAGTTCTATTTGTTTCACTGTTTATAAACGCGAACCCATTATCACAATCCAACCACCTATAATTTGCATTGGCCAAAGAGGCCTCAAGTTGTTGTTGGTCTTTTTTAATGGTTACGTTATTGTCTACAATGTTTAGAACTATTTTGTGTAAACTATCACAACCTTTTTGATTAGTTAACACGATGTTATATACGCCAGTCTTGGAGTAAGTGTTGCCCTTAATGTCTGTATATGGTCCACAAGATTTAATATTTTCAGTACCCGTATTGGCAAAAGATATGTTAACCGTGTATCTAATAATACTGTCGCAATTAGAAATATTGTTCAGTTTTTCTGTATACATTCCTGAGTTATACCACGTATAATTTCCACTTGCAGTAGTAAAGCTATCGCAAACGTCTACAAATATTGTGCTATCGGAACTTTGAGTAATCGTAAGGTCTAAAATTACAATACTGTCACAGCCATTGTGACTTGGGATTGTATCTTTATAAATACCGCTTTCTGAGTATGTTTTACTTCTTATGCTGAAAAAAGAATCGCAAGCTGTTTTAGAAATGTTAGCCGAAGTACTTTGGTTTATATTGAGGTTAATAATTAATATACTATCACAAAGAGCAGCTGTAAGAATAGTGTCTTTATATACTCCTGAAGTGCTCCAGTTGTACTTTCCGCTTGGTGATGTGTAAGAGTAACAAGCATCAATATTAATGTTTTTGGTAGAAGATTTATTAATTGTTACTAGAGTTTGAACAGTACTATCACATTCCCAAATATTAGTAAACGTTTCATTGTAAATGCCAGTGTTTTTATAAGTATAAAGACCACTTTCACTTACAAAACTATCGCAAGCAGATACACTTTTGTAAATAAATGAGTTGCTTTTAATGGTAACATTAATGGTAAGATTACTGTCGCAACCTATATGATTTGGAATGATTTCTTTTATTGTTTTGCTTATGGTGGTGTAGGTGCCTCCAGGACTAGAATAAGAGCCACATTCTTCAACGCTAAATGTAGTGTCGGAGTTTGGGGCTAAAGCAATGTTTGCTCCGTTTACCCAGTTTGAAGATGATCCAGTTAAATCAAAGTTGTTGAGAGTGCCATTGTTTGTACTAGAAACTGCATCAATTAAGGATGTAACAGTGGAATTATTCCCTGATGCACTGCCTTGGTTAAATCTGTAATACGCCTCTAAACCAGTATAATTTGAGCATATTTCTTTTGACCTAAAACTATCAAGCTGTGCTTGACTTCTTGCATAGTTCCAAACTCTAACTTCATCAATATTTCCAGAAAAAGGTTTAACCCCATCTAACCTTAAACCAATTCTCATATTTACCGCACTTCCTGTATTAATAGCTGTAGAAATATTGAAAGAGCTGTCTAATTTCCCATCAATATAGGTTCTGTAATTTGGAGATGAAGTAGCGTTGTAAGTTGCAGCAACGTGGTGCCATTGGGTGTCTGCAACAACAGTTGGCGATGTTACTCCAGAACCTTGAACTTCAACTCTAAGTTTACCATTAATTAAAGCAAAGGTAAATCTCTGTCCTGTAGCAGAAGTTCCCCAACAGGTAATAACCTCTTGTCCAGAAACATATGGAGTCTTTATCCAAGCCTCAACGGTTCTTGCACCAGTACCTTGAATTCCACCATAATTGGTTTGGATGTAATCATTAGAGCCATCTAAATCTAAGCTATTTTGAGAAGCAGTTTGGCCAAAAATTAATGTTGAAAGTAAACTAAGAAAAAGTATTAAGGTTAATTTCATATCGCAAATCTTTCTGCAATATAATTAAGAAAACAAAAATTATCTTAGTAAGTGCAGCAATACAGAAATGTTTGATACTTTTTCAGTACCGTCGGTAAATTTAATCTTGTAGAGATATACCCCAAATGGTGCAGGGGTATTTTTATAAGTGCCGTCCCAAGGTAAATTCATATTATTGCTTTCAAAAACTTGATCTCCCCATCTATTATTAATTTTAATATCATAATCATTATAACCTTGATGTTGCTCGGTGGTGATAAACAATGAATAATAATCAAAAAAGTCATTTAATCCATCTCCATTTGGGCTAAATGCATTTGGTAAATGGTAGACCTCCAATGTGAACGAAATTGTTAATGTTTTTTTCGCTAACACACTTATTATGTTTGTAAACAAGATTTAAATTGAAGTTTCCAGTATCTCTAAATGTAAATTCACCCTCAAACTTATTGGTCATTTTACGAGAGTCGTAGTCAATGTTCCAGCAAGTAAAGGTTTGTTTATTTGTTTGTTTAAATGTTGCTGCTTCGCTTAAACATAAGTTTGTTTTAATCCGTTGAAACATTTAAAGTGGCCTTATCACCCAAGTAAATGTAACTGTTTTTATATTTTTCGTAAGCGCAACAACCATTTGTTTTAATAGTAATAACAGTATTAAAAACGCCAATATTATTTTACTCAACGCCATTTATATTTACTGCGGTGTTATTGTTTTTATCAGATCCGGGTAATGACCATAAGACGCTGGTAATGATTTGGTTGTAAAGATTGTAAGAGCAGGAGTAGTTGGTAGAAATAGGATAGCAATTGTCTTTGTTAGAATGGTCAAAGTCTAGATTAATGTCATTATAAACCTTTATTAGTCCCTTAAGCGTTTTACTGCCTGTACACCCGAATGAATCTTCAGCAACCAACGTTACATTTTGATTTCCAACACCTGGCAAATTATTTAGAGCTACTTCATCGGTATTTCCCAAAATCTTATTGTTGATTACCCAAGATATTCTAGCTGATTTATCGATTAGATCAAATAGTGTTATAGTGTCTGTTCCGCTGCATAATAAACTCCGAGATGCTATAAAACTGGCAATTGGCAAAGGTCTAATTGTTGTAACATTTTTTGAAGTGTAATTACATTCTGTTCCACTTGATAGCGTAACTCTTACATCTGCATCTAAAGTGCCATCATTAAAGGTAGTGCCTAAAAAAGTGCTGTTACCAAAAATATAGCCATCTCCAAGGTCCCATTCTATCGATGCCGTAGTCGGCACATTTGTAATCTTTAATTCAACAAAATCAGAGATACAATACTCTGTTTTTGTTGCGGATAAAGACACATAGGGGCATTGTGCAATTAAACCCAAAGCTATATTTAATATGCAATATGTTACAAGAAACCGCAATGGAGGGTAATAACTAATGAAAATAAGGATTTATAAAGCTATGTAGATGTTAATTTTTTATGATAAAATTAGATTACATTTTAGTTTTTTTTTAAGAAGCAGCGGAATCTTTTTGAACTTATTTTTGTCTATTAAAAGAAATGAAGTTCATTTTATTCACTATTTCCATCTTATTTAGTTTCACTGTTATTGCACAAACTACATATCCACTAGCAGGTACGCTAAAAAATAAAAGTACAAATGAGCCTGTTGTTGGTGCTACAATTTTTATTGTAACTCAAGACAGTAATCTTGCTGCAGGAGCAATTTCAGATGCAAAAGGTAAGTTTCAAGTCAAGCTTAAGCGAGGTCTTTACACGATAAAAATTAACTATTCTGGTATGAAACAATACGAAGAAGAGTTGCGTTTTTGGAGGGATGACTATTTGGGTACAATTTACTTGGAAGAAGGAACAGAAGATCTCAAAGGAGTTGAAGTAAAACGTAAAGCACCACAGGCTTCTGTCGATGGAGATACTACATCTTATAGTGCTAAGGCTTTCAAAACAAATAAAAACGCAAACGCAGCAGACCTAATTAAGAAAATGCCCGGTATGCAAGAAGATAATGGCGAGTTAAAAGCAGAAGGCGAAAAAGTGAAGCAGGTTTTAGTTGATGGAAAATCATTTTTTGGACAAGATCCCAATGCAGCTCTAAACACTCTGCCAGCTGAAGTCGTAGATAAAATACAAGTGTTTGATGATCAAAGTGAGAAAAGTAAGGCAAGCGGAATTGACGATGGCACACGTATTAAAACGGTTAACATAGTTACTAAAATAAATATGCGAAATGGAGAATTTGGTAAAGTTTATACTGGTGGAGCAACAGATTCTAAATTCAGTGCAGGAGGTAACATTAATAAGTTTAAAGGAGACCAAAGGATTTCTTTAATGGGGCAGATAAATAACATCAATCAACAAAACTTTAGTACAGAGGATTTGCTTGGAGTTGTTGGAGATAATTCGGGAAAGAGGGGGCACAAAGGACACGGCCCCGGGGGTAAAAGGCCCTCGTTTTTAAGTGGTTTTGCTGCTGGAGGTAGTGCAAGTGATTTTATGGTAAACCCTTCCGGCGGGATAACAGAAACAGTTGCAGGAGGCATAAACTATCAAGATAATTGGGGTAAAAAAATAGATGTTAGCAGCAGTTACTTTTATAACAGTGGAGATAATAACACTACTTCAAACACTTTTCAAAACTACTTTTTGCCAAATGCTTCAGCTCAAACTTATACAGAAAAAGACAGCACTATATCTTCAAATGTTAATCATAAATTAAATGCCAAACTGGTTTTTAAACTTAATCCTAAAACCTCTTTTTATTACATTCCTAGTGTATCTGTTCAACAGAATAGTGGTACAAGCATTCTACAGGGAGAAACAAGTCAAGAAGCAAGTATTATCAATGCTCTAAACCAAACTTTTACTAGTGATTTGACAGGTATTAACTTTAAAAATAACCTGATGTTTAGACTGAATGGGGAAAAGCGAGGAAGAAGCTTATTTGTTCAAGCAAAATATAATATAGATAAATCAGATGGAGATAAATATTTAGCCTCTCAAAATCAAGCAACTACAGGCATAGATGTGTTGAATCAAACGGCTATTTTAGATGAAAATACAAACGAAATTTCAGGCAGTGTAATGTTGTCCGAACCGCTAAATGCCAAAGGTTTGGGAGCTATGTTCTCGTATGATGTAAGTAACAGTATGGCAACATCAGTTACCAATATGTTTTCTAACGCTCTTGGTGGTGTCGGAGGGTTTTATGATACTTTATTGTCATCTAATTTTACAAATGACTGGATTACACATAGACCTGGAATTGGCATTAGGCAATTTGGGAGAAAAGGTGGTTTCGTAGCACGATTAACATATCAATACTCTGATTTAAATAATGTACAATCTGTACCCCTAAAATTAGATGTCAATAGAGACTATCACGCAATTTTACCATTCGTGTTATATCGTAAGAGGTTTAAAAATAAGGCAAGTTGGTTCTCTATGTACAGAACATATACTGTTGCACCACAAGCTTCTCAACTAACCAACGCAATAGACAATAGTAATCCATTGCAAGTAAGTACAGGTAACAGCCAATTAAATCAGCAATATGGACATTGGATAATGAGTAAATATAAGTACGCTAATCCAATTAAAAGCACCATTTTTTATGTAATGGTAAATGGAGGTTTAGCCAAAAACTATATAGGTTCTAGCACATTTACAGCAAGAAATGATACCACTATAAACGGAATTTTATTAACTCAAGGCAGTCAATTATCTTCTCCTGTTAACTTAAACAATCAATACACAGTAAATTCTTTTGTTACATATGGTTTTCCTGTAAGCAAATTGAAAAGCAATCTTAATTTAAACTTATCTGCGGGTATTATTAATACTCCAACCATAATTAACAATAGAGAATCAGTTACGTTTAACCAAAATTATGGCTTTGGACTAGTGTTGAGCAGCAATATTAGTGAGAATATAGACTTTACTATCAGCACTGAATCAGCGTATAATATGTCTTCTAATTCTCTAGATAAAGGTTTAAATACCCAATATGTCGTTCAATCTTCCAAAGTAAGTTACGATTGGGTAATGCCATTAGGAATTACTTTTAGGACTAAATTACAGCATCAGAAATATTTTGGGATGGCAGAGAGCTTAGATAATAATATTTTACTCTGGACTGCAGGAATAGGAAAACAGGTCTTTAAAAACCAAAGAGGTGAAGTGCAGCTGAGTATGTACGATATTCTTGGTCAAAATAATAACATTGCCCAAAACTTCTATAACTCTTATTATGAAGAAACAAATAGTAATGTTTTAACGCGGTATATAATGCTATCTTTTAGTTATAACATCAGAAACTTTAGGGAAGATAAGGATGTAAAAGAACCGCTTACTAAACCAAAGAGGTAATGGGCCGTATTTGCAAATTTGAAATTCAATCTCAATCTTTAGAACATTGAATTAAAACTCAAAAGGAGCAAAAACGTACTACTAGAGATAAACTTTATGTTTACTTCTTAAAATTTAAGTGGCGTGGCTAGCTAATAGTTACAACATTATGATTGCGGTTGGATTTAACCTTATTTATACCCTTTAGATGATATGTAACCTTGGTGATATTTTAAGAGTTTTACATATGCATATTTGCACCTATGCAATTTGTTAAAAAACATTGGTCTAATATTCTGTTTGTAATATTAATAGTGCTGTTGTTTATTCCGCAAACGGGCAAGCCTATCAGGGTGTTTGTTGGTAGGTTACTTGCTTTCAGTCCGAGTGTTGAGCAAGAGAGTAAAAGAGAAGTTTTAAGAGACTTCAATTGGCAATTGGTGGATTTAGATGGACATAAAGTAAACCTTCAAGATTATAAAGGCAAAAAGATATTGATCAACTTTTGGGCAACATGGTGCCCCCCTTGTGTAGCAGAATTACCAAGTATGCAAGCATTATATTCTGATTATAAAAATGATGTAGCATTTCTATTTGTTACAAATGATGATGATGCAACCATCGCTAAGTTTTTGCAGAAAGACATTTACACTGTTCCAATTTTTCATCCGATTACCGAAGCACCAGAGGCAATAAGAACCTATAGCTTGCCCACAACCTATTTAATCAACGAAAAAGGTGAAATCGTCATTGAGCAAACTGGAGCAGCCAATTGGAATAGCAATAAAGTTAGGGCTTTGCTTAATAAATAACCTTGCATTTTGTCAATATAAATTGGTTTGGCCGCAGTAAAAATGCGTATGAGTTATTTATGGTTTTAGAAGTCGTGCACTTTTTACTGGGATATCGGCACCAATAATTGAACAAAAGATTTAGTGAAATACTATTTATTGTAGAAAGTCTTCTGCAAAACGAAAACCTGATTGCCAAGAGGTAACAATGTTCAATTAGTTTTGTGCGGTGGTTTTAGAACAGATAGAGGTTGAATTAAAAAAGCGTTGGGCTTATCCATACCAATGGGGCAGAAAGCAAAACAATGCTTGGGACAAGCAAACCCAGTTTATCTATTCTGTTAATACTTTTAGTCAGTTGCAAGAAAGGCTTAATGAGTTTAAAGATTTATTTAACTTTTTAGAATTACAGAATTATGCCTTTAACCGATGGTATAATTTTAAATCGGCACAAGCAATAGAGTATATTTTTTGCTCACATTCAAAAGTTAATGCAGCGGCAAATCCTAAAGATAGAGAAAAAGATTTTTACATTAACAACCTTGCTTTTGATCATAAAACCACTGTTTTTCCCAAAGGGTTTAGCCATACGCTAGATTATACCACCAAAAGAAGATCTGAATTATTAAAGTGGCTCTACATAAATCAGAGCAAGCAGCAGCGGTTTCATTTGAAAAATAGATTATTTTTAATGTTACACAGTAAATCAAACGAGCATTGGAAACTAAAAGCAGAGCTGAAGTGGCTCAATATTTTAATTTGGGATTATTTAGATGCATTTGATAATAACCAGCTCTTAAAACTTAAACACTCCAAAGGTATCGTAGTGTGCGATATATTGGTATGTGTTAGGTAGACAATAAGATGTAAGATAATTAGATAACTAGATGTGAGATGGTTAGATGTGAGATTTGGATGGTAGGGATCATTAAGGTTAATACTGTGTAGAGGGTTAAATATTCCGTAGTCTAATATCTTATAATCTAAAGTCTATTTAAGTTAAAAATAATATTACTTTTGCAGCCCTGATAGAGTTGGGAGACCTATCAGAGTTTAAATAAACAGAAAATGGTAAAAATTAGATTACAAAGACACGGTAGAAAAAGGAAGCCTTTTTACTACATTGTTGCGGCGGATGAGCGTGCTCCTAGGGATGGTCGATACATTGAAAGAATTGGTTCGTATAACCCGAACACAAATCCAGCAACTATTGATCTTGACCTAGATGCAGCTGTGCGTTGGTTAGGAAACGGAGCAATACCTACAAATACTTGTAGAGCTATTTTAGGTTACAAGGGTGCTATGCACAGAAATCACCTAAACAAAGGAGTGGCTAAAGGTGCTCACACACAAGAAGAAGCAGACGCAAAATTTACTGCTTGGATGGATGAGAAAGCTGGATTAGTAGATGCTAAAATTGAAGGTTTAGCTAAATCTGTAGAAGATGCTAAAGCTGCTGCTCACAAACGTGAGGAGGAGAAAAGAGCTGCTATGGAAAAAGCTATTGCAGAAAAAAATGCTCCTGAAGAGTTAGTTGCAGATGCTGAGGCTGCTGCAGAAGAAAGTACAGAAGCTGCAGAAGAAAGTACAGAAGCTGCAGAAGAAAGTACAGAAGCTGCTGCTGACGAATCTGCACCTGAAGCTATTGAAGAGCAAGCATAAGGCCTATGTTGTCCAAGGAAAACTTGGTTTATATCGGCTATATTAGTCGTACACATAGTTTTAAAGGAGAAATTCAAATCTCATTAGATAAAAAAATCGTCTCGTTAACACGGGGCGATTTTGTTTTTATAAAAATTGAAGGTCATTTTATTCCTTATAAAATTGAAAATTTAAAGGGAAAGCAAGATGAGCCGGTTTTAACCCTAGAATTTATAACAGATTACGATACTGCATATACCTTAGTAGGTAAAGAAATTTATGCAGATATTGAAGAACAGCTAGAAGATGCTGAAATTACGTTTATTGGTTTTGATTTGGTAGATAAACAACTTAGTACGATAGGCACGATTAAAGATATAATGGAAATGCCTCAACAAATAATGTTGGTGGTAGATTATAATGATAAGGAGTGCTATATTCCTTTAGCAGAAGATTTTATTGATTACATTTCTTTAGAGACCAAAGAAATTTGGGTAGATTTACCACAAGGTATTTTGGATATTTAATGCATAGAATAGATATAATTTCAGTACAACCTAAATTAATGGAAAGTCCATTAAATCACAGCATAGTGCAACGTGCTAAGGATAAAGGGATTGTAGAAATTGTATTGCACGACTTGAGGGATTATGGTATTGGTAAATACAAACAAGTAGATGACACTGTTTATGGTGGAGGTGCCGGAATGGTTATTCGTTGCGAGCCGGTATTTGATTGCATTAATCATCTAAAATCTCAACGCATTTATGATGAAATAATTTATATGTGTCCAGATGGTGAATTATATAACCAAAAAGAAGCAAATGCCTTATCACTAAAACATAATATTATAATACTGTGCGGTCATTACAAAGGCATAGATCAACGTATTAGAGATGAAATAATAACCAAAGAAATCTCCATTGGTAGCTATGTTTTAAGTGGTGGTGAGTTGGCTGCAGTTGTAGTTGCAGATTCAATTTGCAGGTTAATCCCAGGTGTTATATCAGATGAAGAGTCGGCATTAACAGATAGTTTTCAGGATGATTTATTAGCACCACCAGTTTATACACGGCCTGCAGATTATGCTGGGTTAAAAGTTCCAGAAGTTTTACAAAGTGGGCATTTTGCTAAAATTGAAGAATGGCGAAATGAACAAGCTCTGAAACTTACCCAAGAAAGAAGACCAGATTTGTTGGAGTAATAAATGCTAATCTTTTCTTTTGGTTAAGTGAAATGATTAAACTTATTCTTTTAGATGACCATAAAATAATTTTAGATGGTGTTTCTACATTAATTGCCAGCGATCCAGGGATACGTATAATTGGAATCTTTCAAAATCCAAATGATGCACTAAAATTTATTGATAAAAACCAGACAGATCTCGTAATAACCGACTTAGATATGCCCGAATTAAAGAGTGAAGCTCTGAGTCAAATTACTGAAAGAGAAGAAACCGTAATAAAGATTATTATCTAAGATGAAAGAGTAGTAATTTTTACTTCAAAAAATAGAATTAATATCTTTCACCAACAGTAAGTTCCGTTGCTTCACTAAACAGTTGATCTCTGTCTATTGGAACTACTCCAACGTGTTCACAAACTATTCCTCCCGCTAGATTAGCTAATGCTGCTGTAACTTCGTCAGAAACATTTAAAGCAACGCACAAGGCAGCAACGCTTAACACTGTATCTCCAGCTCCACTTACATCCACAATTTTTCTTTGATGAGCAGGTAGATGAACGGAGTTGGTTTTGTTTACAATTACAACACCGTCCTCAGAAAGTGTGGTCATTATCTTGGTTGCATTCAATTTTTCTCTTGAAGATTCTGCAACGTTTAGCAAAGCCGTTAACCCAATTTGGGTTTTAATATTTTCAGATTGTAAAAGTTCTTTTTTATTCGGTTTAAATAACGTTACTCCTTTATACGCTAAAAAATTATGAAATTTTGGGTCTACTACAATGGGTACACTGTTATCCTTACAAAGTTTAATTACTCGAGTTATCAGACTGTTGGTTAGTAAACCCTTATTGTAATCTTGAAAAATTAGAACATCAACATTTTTAATTCTGTTTTCAATAGTTGTAACCAATAAGTTTTCTAAGGAGGTATCAATGTCTTGGGTTTCTTCCTCATCAATTCTTAATAGCTGATGACTGTTCCCTATAATTCTGGTTTTTACCGTTGTTATTCTCTTATAGTCATTAATTAAACCATCCGTACTCAGATTGTTTTGCTTAAACAAATTTTTTAGTTCATTTCCATCACTATCGTTTCCTTTAATGCTTACAACATAGGGCTCGGCACCAAGAGCTTTAAGGTTTAGAGCCACATTTGCTGCTCCTCCTAATCTCTTTTCTTTAGATTTTAAATTTACAATGGGTACCGGTGCTTCTGGGCTAATTCTAGATACAGATCCATAAAAATATGCATCTAGCATAGTATCTCCTAAAACAAGAACCTTACGGTTTTTAAATTCTTCAAATAGTCTGCTTATGTTCATTTACTTAGGGCTAATTTAATTCTTCTAACTGCTTCTCTTAAGTCTTTTTCTGATGAGGCATAGCTTATACGCACGTGGTCATCCATACCAAATGCACTGCCAGGAACCATACTTACCAATGCTTCTTCTAACACGTATTCGCAAAAATCAAGACTATTAGTTATGATTTTACCTCCAAGCTTTTTTCCAAAAAAAGACGATATTCTTGGGAACAAATAGAATGCCCCCTTTGGTGTGTCCACTTCTAATCCTTTAATATCGCTCATAAGTTCAACCATCAAGTTTCTTCTAGTTTTAAACCTATTTACCATTTCTGCAGTAGGAGACATGTTACCTTCTAAAGCAGTAACAGCAGCCCATTGAGCTATGCTGTTGGCTCCACTAGTAAACTGGCCTTGCAGTTTATCGCAAGCTGCTATAAGTTCTTTGGGGCCTGCCATATAGCCAATTCTCCAACCGGTCATTGCAAATGCCTTAGAAACACCATTAATTATTACCAATTGGTTTCTTACCTCTTCAAATTGAGAAATACTAATATGTTCACCATCAAAATTTATATGTTCATATATTTCATCAGAAATTATTAGCAGTTGTGGATTTGCTTTTGCAATTTTAATAAGTTCAGCCAGTTGATTTTTACTCAATACACTACCTGCAGGGTTACTTGGACTGCTAAAAATAATAACCTTTGTTTTGGAGTTTACACTCGCTTTTAATGCTTCAATATCTATAGCAAACCCATTCTCAAACTTACTAGGAACAAATACGCATTTCCCTCCTGCAAATTTCACCATTTCGCTATAGCTAACCCAATAGGGTAGGGGAATAACAACTTCATCTCCCTTCTGCACTAAACTTAGCATTACATTCATTATGCACTGCTTAGCACCTGTAGATACCATTACCTGATTGGCATCAAAATCTATATTATAATCTCTTTTAAATTTTGACCGGATAGCATTTTTTAATTCTAAAATTCCGCCAACAGCAGGGTATTTAGTTTTACCTAACCCTATGGCTTTTATGGCCGCTTCTTTTATATGATTTGGTGTATCAAAATCAGGTTCACCTAAACTAAGGCTGATAACATCTTTACCTTCAGCCTTCATCTCTCTAGATTTTTTGGCCATACCTATGGTTAAAGATTCTTCTACTCGGTTAATACGATCGGTAAAATTCATTCGGTTAAGCGAAGTTATTAAATTTACCTTTTGTGATGTTGCTTATTGCTGTTTTTTTATGGATTAGTATGGATATAACTGATTTGTGACGTTAATTAAAGTAAGTGTTAAAATGCTCAAACGACAGGCGTAATAATTCTACTTTTTTTGCTTGGTCTTCTTGAGTATTGGCTTCAGATAAATCTTTTAGTTGGTCTATGTAAGGAAGCAACCATTTATGCAACTCATCGTGAGCAACACCCGTCATTGTGCAATTTGATGTTAATGAGTCTAAATTGTGATTTAAATTTTCATTTAAAATCGTAAACGAAGATGAATCGTTATATGCAACAATATCCTGCTCCATCAGTCTTATTATCGCTAGCATGTTATCATCTACTTTCCATTTTTCTCCGTCATTCAAAACGATCTCATCTGTTGAATTATTGTGGTCTTTTTCATATGGGTTCGTGCAGCTAAATACAAGAAGAACTAAAAAAATAGGAAAAATGCTTTTCATTGTTAGCAAAGTTAGCAGAGAAATATTGCATGTCTAATACTTTGGTTACACATTTATCCAATTAATGGTTCATTAACTAAAAAACCTGCAGATACGAATACCTACAGGTTTTTATAGGTTTAGTATAGCATTTTTAGTTGATTTTACTACCTATACCATCATTTACCATACCATTATCTCCTCAGGTAAAGAATAGAAGAGCTTCTCCTGGAAGAATTATATACGATGTGTAAAAGGTGTCACCATCAAAATATTTATCATCATTTGGCCCAATAGCATATGTAAAAGTACCATCGGTTTTTAATTCAAAACCACCCCATTCAAATTCGTTTAAATCTTCATAAAGTACCCAGCTATATCTGCCTGATATCTCTTCTGTAGTGTATGTATTTGCAGAACTTTCTTTAGGTGAGACACCAAAGCATAATCTGTTATTTATGTTTCCTGATGACAACGAAGTGGCAAAAAGCTTGCCGGGTAATTCAACTCCATAAAAGAAGTCATTTCCAAAGTTAAACTTATATACTCCTTCTAGCTTAGGATTTGTAGACAGAACATAAGAACCCTCATCGGTAACATTAGTTGTTATATTAGTAAATAAGTATTTTTTGTTTTCAGAATCAATCTTTTAGTTAATTATACCTCCTTAGCTGCCTCCCACAAAATAAGATGTACTGGTGTCGGTTAGGGGGACTGGAGGAGTTTCTTATTCTGTACATCCAGATAAGTAGAGTGCGGATAAGCTTATTGCTACAATACACATATTAAAACTAACAGTTACTGTTTCAGTTGTTTTGCCTTGCAGGGCTGGATTACTGATTTTGTTTTTTAAAATAAGTGTCAGCAACTGGGTTTATCATTTTAAATTTTAAAGTTCCAGTATTTTGGGGTTCAACATTCTCCTTGCATCCTATGAGTAATAGAGATAAGCTAAATAATAATGTTTTTAATAACGCTTTCATAACACCTTGTTTATAGTTAGAGAGCCAGCTCTCAAACTATTTTTAAGTCAATCCTCCAATAATTGACCGTAGAATTTATGACGCTATTTCTCTTGTTTCAAAGTTATATATACTAAGAAAATGAATGTCGTTTTTAAGATAATTTTTAAGTGATGAAAGGCACATATTAATCCAATTTAGTGATGTAACTTTATACCGGTGAATATCGATTGTTCTATATCTTTTGAAAAATTAAAACATCAAAAAAGCCCCGCTAAAAGCGAGGCTTAAATCAATTTTTAAATACACTATTGTGCACTCATTGATTCTGCATTAGAAATATGAGCTTGAATAAGTTTTTTTTGTACTTCTCCTGATACAGGAGCATATTCTGCAAATTCCATCTCGTATCTGGCTCTTCCTTGAGTTAATCCTCTTAAAGAAGAAGAATACTGATGCATATTCGATAAAGGAACTTTGGCAGTAATTGTTTGAAAGTGTCCTTCTCCTGTCATTCCTTCTACCATTCCCATTCTTGTTTGTAAATCTCCCATTACGGCTCCTACTTGATCATCCGGACAAGTAATGTTAACCTTATAAATAGGTTCTAATAGTTGTGGTTTTGCATTAAGGAATGCTTCTTTAAATGCGTGTGCACCTGCTATTTTAAATGAAATATCATTGCTATCAACTGGGTGCATCTTACCATCATATAACGAAACTCTTATATCTCTTGCGTAGCTGCCAGTTAAAGGACCTTCTTGCATAAGTTCCATTATTCCTTTTTGTATTGCTAAATGGAAACGTGTATCAATGGCTCCGCCAACTATACAATTATAAAAAGCAAACTTACCACCCCAATTTAAGTCGGTAATATCCTTACCTCTTACTGGCAATCCCTCTGGATCAGGCATACCCTCATAATAAGGCTCTATGCGTAAATGCACTTCCCCAAACTGCCCACTACCACCACTTTGTTTTTTGTGCTTGTAATCGGCATTTGCAGTAGCTTGTATTGTTTCTCTGTAGGGTATTTTAGGTTGCTTAAATTTAACTTTTAAGTTGTGAATGTTGTTGAGCTTCCATTCTATAGTTTTTAAATGCAGCTCCCCTTGGCAATGGAGTAATGTTTGTTTCAATTCAGAAGATACTTCAAAATGAATCGTTGCATCTTCTTCTGTAATTGTATGCAGAGCATTAGACATTTTTTCTTCTTGACCTTTTTCCGTTACTGAAACAGCAACAGTCATATTCTGATGTGGGAATTCAATTGGTTCCAATTCTAAATCTGTACCCTTTTGATGTAAAGTATTATTTACGTGAGTAGACTTAAGTTTAATGGTAGCTCCAATATCACCAGCCACCAATTCTTTTACAGGCACACGTTCATGTCCCTCCATTATAAAGAGTTGATTTATTTTTTCGGTAACACCGGTGTTTTCATTTACAAGCTCCATACCCTCTTTTATTGAGCCACTGTAAACTTTAAATAAACTAAGTTCACCAATATGGGGTTCAATTATGGTTTTAAATACAAAAATGGCAGATGGACCTTCTGTTTCGCACTTTAACTCATTGCCTTTTTTAGTTATTTGAGCAGGCATTTCATTTGCAGAAGGACAAACATTATCTATAAAGCCCATAATTCTGCCACTGCCCATATTATTTATTGCACTAGTGCAGAACAAAGGAAAGATGTCGTGCTTAATTAGTGATGTATGAAGTCCTTGTCTCATTTCATCCTCATCCAATTCTCCTTTATCAAAGTATTGTTCCATCAATCCTTCATCATTTGCAGCAATTGCTTCTACCAGTTCTTGATGTAGCTTATCTGCTTTTTCTCTTTCAGAATCAGGAATAGCAACTTTTTCTGGCTTTCCACCTTCGGGTCCAAACTTATACACTACCATATTTAGAACATCCACAATTTGGTTAAATCCAACACCTTGGTTTAAAGGATATTGTACCACCACTACATTGGGCCCAAAATGTGATTTTGCCTCAGAAATTGTTTTTTCAAAATCAGCTTGTTCATGGTCTAAATGATTTGCAACTAGTATAGTTGGCGTTTTAAACTTTTCGGTGTAATCCCAAATAATATCTGTTGCAACTTCAACACCTGTTGCGGCATTAAGTAGCAGCACCCCAGTATCTGCAACTCTAAGTGCACTAATTACTTCTCCAGAAAAATCATCATAACCTGGAGTGTCAATAACATTAATTTTATACCCTCTCCAAGGTATATGCATTAAAGAAGAAAAAACGGTGCTTCCACGTTCTTGCTCAAGTTCGTGATAGTCACCTACAGTTGTACCTTTATCAATAGCTCCCAACCTGTCAGTTACACCCGCTTCAAACAACATGCATTCTGCAAGTGTTGTTTTCCCGCTGCCTGCGTGGCCTAGGAGACATATGTTTTTTACATGATTAGAATCATATCGTGCCATAATTGTTATCTTTAAATTTGGGTATACTCTTAAACTAAAACGAGTATAAAATTATCTATTTATGAATTTCTAAGAAGTTGTTGTACTCAGCCTCCAAGTGGTCTAAGTAGCTCGTTAACGAAGTAACTTTTTCTTCCATTTCTGTATGTACAGCTGGAGAAAATTGACCTTCAGGCTTAGAAATAATAACCTTATGCACCTTTAGTTCGTGCTTAAGATCGTGTATGTTTACCAATTGTATGTGAAATTGGTTATGAAAATGGTCTATTCCTTTTCTTGCTTCTGTATCCGTTTTTCCTGGAGAAAAGTAATAAAGACTGTCTTTAAGTTCGTTGAATTTTGTGCGATAAGCAACTAATGTTTCGTACCATTGGTTACTCTCGTTTAATCTCTGGTTTTCTTGTGTTTCTGATGTCATATCTCTTTATTTTAGGATTTTAAAGATAAGGTTATTTACCTTAACTTCTAATGTTAAACTTCTATTTCTGAAGATTATTAATTGTTAATCTTCCTTACAAAGGTATTTTAGAGAGACGTTGTGATATACTAGCTTGATATGATTTTGGTCAGACAATGATGTGATGTTGTTATCTGCTAATCACCGAACTATAAGTTGGAGGATGCGGGATGATTAAAGTTGTGTTAAATTTGAATCTCTTGTATATTAAATCAACCAATATCGGCGAGCAAAAATCTATACTTTGGAAAGGTAAGAATGTATTTACTGGTATTTATAAAACGCCTATCAATAGCATTGTTTTAGGAAAAGAAGATGTGAACAAAGATGCGGTAGTGGATAGAAAGTATCATGGAGGCATAGATAAAGCGTGTTACTTGTTCTCTGGAGATGTTTATTCAAGGTGGAAGGAAAAGTATCCAAACTTAGATTGGCATTTTGGGATGTTTGGAGAAAACTTAACAGTAGAAGGATTGGATGAGCGTGAAGTATTTATTGGAGATCAGTTTTGCATTGGAGAAACGCTGGTTGAAGTGTCTGAGCCAAGAGAGCCTTGTTTTAAATTGGGAATTAGATTTGGAACGCAAAAAGTTTTAAAAGATTTTATAAATCAACCGCATTGCGGAGTGTACGTTAGAGTGCTTAAACAGGGTAAAGTAAAGCCTCAAGACAAAGTTGAATTGTTTAAGCGAGTTCAAACCGATTTTTCCATTGCACGTATTTTCTGGTTAAGAAACAAAGCAACCAGTGAGCATAAAAAAGAAATTTTAAAGGCAATTGACCTAAGTTGGCTCGCTAAAAGTGCAAAACAAGGATTGGCCATGCGGTTAGCTGTTATTGATTAACTTATTTAGGTACATATTTCGGTCGCCACTTTAAAATTAAAGGTGTAAGTATTACAGTTGGTAATAACCAATAAATAAATCCTGGGATATTGGGTAAATATCCAGTATTGTTTATTAAAAAAGCGGTTGTAGCCGCAATAAAACCACCTGTCATTCTAATAATGTGAATCTTAAGCCAATACTTTTTCGTCTTTTCTAGCCCGCGGTAGTATTTAAAATCCTACCAAACTTCCGAAAGCCTCACAACTCCAAAAACTCCAACCACTATGTTAAACATATTGCCAGCTAGAAGTGATTTATTGGCTAAGAAGAGCAGAAATAGGCCACTAGCAAGCATAAGAATAGTCAATAGCCAATCCAAAGCTTTAGATTCTGCTATTTCACCTTTAAGTTTTAAATAAACATGTCGGCTACCAGTGCCAATTAGATAAATGGTAAATACTCCTATGGCAAACAAAAAGATGTTGTTTTTTTAATAAGATAATATCAATGCAATTATGGAAGACACCAGCATACTGTAAAGAAATACTGTTCCGAACCAGATCTCCTTTTTTACGAATAAGAACAATTAAACCCGTTAATAGACCAACCGAACCGAGGATGATGTGAAGAAGTAGCATTGTGTCAAATGTAATTTAAGATGAGGTGATTAATCCAGCACGTTTTAACAATGCATCGGGCTTTGCGTCACGTCTTCTAAATCGTTTCCATAAAATTGATGGGTGTTCGCTACCCCCAGCCGAAAGAATATTATTTTTAAAACTATCTGCAACTTCTTTATTAAAAATGCCTTTTTCTAAGAAAGCTTCAAATGCATCTGCATCCAACACTTCTGCCCATTTATAGCTGTAATATCCGCTGCTGTATCCGCCTTGGAAGATATGAGAAAATGAAGTTGATGTGCAACTTTCTTTTACATTAGGGTAAAAATCTAATCCCTTTATTGCTTGATTTTCAAAAGCTTGTACATCTATATATTGGTCATTATCTGGGCTTAAGGTGTGCCATCCCATATCTAGTTTACCCAAACTAATTTGCCTAACAGTTGCCATTCCGCTCATAAAATTGGCGGAGTCTTTTATTTTTTGAATATATTCTTTGGGAATAGAATCTCCTGTTTCAAAATGTTTAGCAAATAAGTCTAAACATTCTTTTTCATAACACCAATTTTCCATTAGTTGGCTCGGTAGCTCAACAAAATCCCAATAAACGCTAGTTCCACTTAAGCTCTCATAATTGCCATTGGCTAGAATACCGTGTAACGCATGTCCAAACTCGTGGAAAAGTGTAGTTACCTCATTAAACGTAAGTAACGATGGCTTTTTTTCTGTAGGTTTAGTGAAATTACAAACAATAGAAACGTGAGGTCTCTGATCTTGTTTTTCTAACTTTTTTTGTCCTCTAAAGTTGGTCATCCAAGCACCTTGCCTTTTGCCCGGTCTAGGAAAAAAATCAGCATAAAATATGGCTAGGTGCCGCCCATCTTGATTTTGTACTTCATATGTTATTACATCTTGGTGGTATTTATCAATATCGGTTATTTTATTAAATGTAATACCAAACAGTTTCTCTGCAGTTTTAAATACTCCTGCAATTACTTTGTCTAATTGAAAATAAGGACGAAGTAATTCATCATCAATGTTAAACTTCTCTTTCTTAAGTTTCTCAGCATAATATCCGCCATCCCATTTTTCTAACTTATCAATGCCATCTAACTTCTTGGCATAGTCCTTCAGCGTTTCAAACTCTGTTTTGGCAAAGGGGAGAGCCTTAGAGCTAATCTTGTCTAAAAAACTTAAAACTTTGTTGGGTGTTTTTGCCATTCTTTCAGCTAAAACATACTCTGCGTGATTTGTGAAGCCAAGTAGTTTAGCTCTTTGAGCTCTTAATTTTGTTAGGTTATTTATTATCACAGCGTTGTTGTTTTCATTACTTTTAATTGCTTTAGAACTAAAAGCTTTGTACATTTTTTCTCTTAGATTACGCTTGCTACTGTAGGTCATAAAAGGAATGTAGCTGGGGTAATCCAAGGTGAATAGCCATCCCTCTTTTTCTTTTGCTTTAGCCATTGCCAAGGCAGAATCTTTTATACCTTGGGGTAAACCATCTAATTCTTGCTCATTGCACAGCAACATCTCAAAGGCATTACTCTCTTTTAAAACATTTTCTCCAAATGTTAGGGATAAGGTTGCCAGTTCTTGATCTATTTTTCTGAGCTTTTCTTTATCTGATTTAATAAGGTTAGCCCCATTTCTAGTAAACCCTTTGTAGCTTTTTTCTAATAACGTTTTTTGTTCTTCTGTCAATGCTGTTTGACCTTTCTCAAAAACAGTTTTTACTCTAGCAAACAGTTCGCTATTCATTGCTATGTCGTTACTATGTGCGGTAAGTAAGGGAGAAAGATCTTGGGCAAGAGCCTGCATCTCCTGACTTGTTTCAGCTGAGTTTAGATTAAAGAACACAGATGTTACCTTACTCAATATATCTCCTGCATTTTCTAGTGCAACTATTGTGTTTTCAAAACTGGCAGTAGAAGTGTTATGGGTAATCTCTTTAATCTCCTTTTCAGATAGCTTAATACCCTCTTCAACCGCTGGTTTAAAATGCTCTAGCGTTATTTTAGAAAAAGGAATAGTCTCGAACGGAGTATTGTATTCTTGAAAAAATGGATTCATATTTTGAACTTCAAATGTATTCAATGATTAAAGTAAATGAGTCCATATTGTTTGAAATATTTAGGCGTAGTACAATTTATCATATAACACCTGTTTAATTATTCCTTTTGATTTTATGAATACTACAATATTGCAATCCGCAATTTTTTAAATAATTACTGCAAATTGTTCTTTTTAATGAATGCAAACGGTATCGTTAATTGCTCATTCGATACCTGAGCGTGTAAAGTATCTTTATTAATCGAATACTCTATTTTATTTGGAAATTCATTTTCTGGATTCTCACAAGTAAAGCTACTTTCAGTAAACTCTGTAAGTCTAAAAACGGTGGTTTCTTGGTTTACACCACTTACTTCTAAAGCCCACGTACTATCGGGCTTGTATAAAACTATTTGTTCGAAAAAGGTGGTGTCTCCTCTAGTTAAGGTTATGCCTTTCCCTAGATAAATATTATCAATTCTAGTCCAATACTCAAACGTAGTAATGGTGTCGTTATAAAACTGATCGTCGCCTACTCTTACCCAATCTCCAATCAACCAATCAAATTCAATTTCTTCAGTTTGTTTCTGTTCTTTAGAAGTGCAACTGGCAATTATCAATAATGTAAATATCAAGACTAAGTATTTCACTACTTTCAAAATTAATGTAACTTTTGATGTGTCAAAATTGCATAACTTGAAATGCTAAATCGAAACCTACAGACATAATGTCTTAAATTTCAAGCACTTAACATGTTTTGTAAGCCATTTTGACTGAAAAGTTGATATGGCTTGCAAATTGAGCCTAATGGAGTAAGAAACGATTTAAAGCTAAATCTACATACGTATAAGCATTAAAACGATTCAGATAAAAACAAGAATATGAATACAAATAATTTAACAATTAAATCTCAGGAAGCTGTTCAAAAAGCACAAGAGTTGGCAATGATTGGCCAGCAACAAGCTATTGAAACAGGTCATATGTTAAAAGCTTTGTTCGTAGTGGATGAAAATATAATTTCATATGCCCTAAAAAAAGTAAATACAAATGGCAAAAGAATAGAACAAGCCTTAGAAGGTATCTTAAATAGTTATCCAAAAGTTTCCGGTGCAGGTAAGCAGTATTTAAGCAATGCAGCACAACAAGCTTTAGTTAAGGCCAGTACTTTTTTAAAGGACTTTGATGATGAGTTTGTTACTATAGAGCACATTTTTTTAGCTCTGTTAAGAGGCTCAGATCAAGTTGCAAACCTTTTAAAGGATGCAGGCGTAAAATCTAAGGATATAGTAAAAGCGTTTAAGGAGTTAAGAGGAGGAAGCAGAGCAACAAGCAGCAGTGCAGAAGGGCAATATAATTCTTTAAATAAATATGCTAGAAACTTAAATCAGCTTGCTAAAAGTGGCAAATTAGATCCCGTAATTGGTAGAGATGAAGAAATAAGAAGGGTGCTTCAAATATTGTCTCGAAGAACAAAAAACAATCCAATACTAATTGGTGAGCCGGGTGTAGGTAAAACTGCTATAGCCGAAGGTTTAGCACATAGAGTAATAAGCGGAGATGTACCAGAAAATCTTAAATCTAAGCAAATTTATAGCTTGGATATGGGGAGCCTAATAGCAGGTGCTAAATATAAAGGCGAGTTTGAAGAAAGACTAAAGGCTGTAGTAAAAGAAGTTACATCGGCAGATGGTGAAATAGTTTTGTTTATAGACGAAATACATACCTTAGTAGGAGCAGGTGCAAGTGGAGAAGGAGCAATGGATGCAGCTAATATTCTTAAGCCAGCGTTGGCAAGAGGAGAGTTAAAAGCAGTAGGTGCAACAACCTTGGCCGAATACCAAAAGTATATCGAAAAAGACAAAGCATTGGAAAGAAGATTTCAAAGTGTATTGGTAGATGAACCAGATACGGAAGATGCAATTTCAATTTTAAGAGGGATAAAAGAAAAATACGAAGTACATCATAAGGTTAGAATAAAAGACGAGGCTGTTATCGCTGCGGTAGAATTGTCACAACGATATATATCAGATCGTTTTTTACCAGACAAGGCTATTGATTTAGTAGATGAGGCTGCAGCTAAATTGCGATTAGAGATAGATTCTGTTCCCGAAGAGTTGGATGAAATAGAACGCAAGATAATGCAGCTGGAAATTGAGAGAGAGGCGATTAAAAGAGAAAAAGATGTGAAAAAACTAGCTGTTTTAAATGAAAACTTAGCTAATCTATCTGAAGAGCGAAATCAATTAAAAGCCAAATGGCAAGAAGAAAAAGCTGTTGTAGAAGGTATTCAAAGCAAAAAAGAAGAGATTGAAAACCTCAGAATGCAGGCCGATCAAGCAGAGAGAGCGGGGGATTTTGGTAAAGTAGCAGAAATACGCTATGGTAAAATTAAATCTGCGGAAGAAGAATTGGAGAAATTAAAGAATGAATTGTATAAAAAGCAACAAAACAGTTCTTTAGTTAAAGAAGAAGTTACTAGCGAAGATATTGCAGAGGTAATTAGCAAATGGACCGGAGTGCCAGTGCAAAGTATGCTGCAAAGTGAAAGGGAGAAACTCTTAAACCTGGAAGCAGAATTGCATAAACGAGTGGTAGGGCAAGATGAAGCTATTGTTGCAATTTCAGATGCCATTAGAAGGAGCAGGGCTGGATTAAGCGACCCTCAAAAACCAATAGGCTCGTTTATTTTCCTTGGTACTACTGGGGTTGGTAAAACAGAGCTAGCAAAAGCATTGGCAGAGTATTTATTTGATAAAGATGATGCTATGGTAAGAATTGATATGAGCGAGTATCAAGAGAAACATACGGTAAGTAGGCTAATTGGAGCTCCTCCAGGATATGTGGGGTATGATGAAGGAGGACAATTAACGGAAGCTGTGAGAAGAAAACCATACTCTGTTATACTTTTAGATGAGATTGAAAAAGCTCATCCAGATGTATTTAACATATTGTTGCAAGTATTAGATGATGGTAGATTAACAGATAACAAAGGAAGAACAGCTAACTTTAAAAATACCATAGTTATAATGACGAGTAACATAGGATCGCACCTTATTCAAGAAAGATTTAATGATTTAACTGGCAACAATGAAGATGAAGTAGAGGCTAAGACCAAGGTGGAGGTTTTTGAGCTACTTAAAAAATCCATTCGACCAGAGTTTTTAAACAGAATAGATGAAATTATGATGTTTAAACCATTGAGCCGAGATAATATTAGAGGAATAGTGGATATACAGTTTATAGGTTTACAACAGATGTTATCAAAACAAGATGTTGCCATTTCTGCAACAACTGAAGCCTTAGATTGGCTTGGAGAAATTGGTTATGATCCACAATTTGGTGCACGTCCGTTAAAGAGAGCAATACAACGTGAAGTTCTAAATAAACTTTCCAAAGAAATTCTCAAAGGAACAATTACTGCGGATAGTAAGATTGTAATGGACATAAATAGCAATAAAGAGTTTGTTTTTGAAAATGAATTTGAACCAAGCTTAAATTAATTAAACCACAAAAGTGAATGAGGGTTGGCATTTGCCAACCCTTTTTTATTCTCCCAAAAGTGTAAAATTGTTTAAATGTTCCTTCTACAACTTCATTTTATCTAAATTTGAGATAGTTAATTTATTAAGTACAATCATTATGAAAAGGTCATCTATTGCATTACTATTGGTCACTTTATTTCTAGTTTTTATGAGCAACTCGTGCGACGAAAAAATACCAAAGCCTGCATACAGTTTGGATGGCGATTTTGCTACCAACATATTTAAAGCAATACTAAATTCTGAAGCTGAAGATAAGAATGTTGTTATCTCACCATTGTCAATTAGCACAGTTACAAAAATGATTCTTGCTGGTGCGGATGAAAATACGAAATCTGAAATTGAAGATGCATATGGTAAAAATGTATCATCAAAACAGCTTGTAGAGGATGCCGAAAACTACTTGAATTGGCTAAAAAACCGTGAAGGCAGCCCCATTATAGAGTTGAGTAATGCATTTTTCTATGATAAGGATAACTTTAATCCATTAACTACTTACAAAGCCAGTCTATCTCAATATTTTAATGCCTCTGAATTTGCTGAGGATTTTAGTAATGAAGAAAAGGCTCTAGCGTCTTTAAATGGTTGGGTGAGTGAAAAAACCAATGAACGAATCCCTAAAATATTAGAAACAATAAATCCTGATGAAGTGATGTTTTTGGTCAATGCTCTTTATCTGAAAGCCGACTGGAAAGAGGGGTTTGTGGAGGATTATACACAACCAGCCGATTTTACTTTAACAAATGGTAATACTTCTAAAGTTGATATGATGTATGCAGATAGGACAATAAATTATTTTGGAGATAATGATTTAGAAGCAATTGAGATACCTTACAAAGACGATGAAATTTCGATGTATTTGTTTAGACCTAAGGATGGCGATTTAGATGGTTTAATTTCAGACTTTAATTTTAGCAAGTTTGATAAAATAAGTGCTGAAATGAAAGCGAGTAGATATATGGTTTATGTTCCTAAATTTAAAGTGAAATACAAAAACGAAGAAGTGAAAAACAGTTTAATGCAATTGGGCATTAAAGATGCATTTTCAAATGGTGCAAATCTCTCTAATATGGCGGAAGAAAAGAATATTTCCATTTCTAGGGTAGTGCATAAAACCTATTTGAGCATCGATGAAAAAGGAACAGAAGGTGCTGCTGTAACAGTTGGTGGAGTTGTTTTAACATCATTGCCTCCTAAAGTTGCATTTAATTCTCCATTTGTATTTGTAATAGCAGATAATCAATCAAAAAATATGCTATTTATGGGGAGAATTAGCAATCCAAGTGAGGATTAAATTGCTATTCCCAAATCTTTCCTGGATTTAAAATTCCGTTTGGATCAAAGCTAGTTTTAATCGATTTCATTAGTTCAATATGATGTTTTGTAAGTACTTCAGTTAAGTACTTCTTTTGAACAAATCCTATTCCGTGTTCGCCACTAATAGTACCTCCTAATTCTTTGCACAACCTAAATATTTTGCGGATTCCTTCTTCTAAATGTGGTCCGTTCCATTCCTCATCGGTAAGGTTTCCCTTTAAAATATTGATATGTAAGTTACCATCACCTGCGTGTCCGTAACAAACACTTTCAAAGCCGTATTCCGTGCCCAAGCTTTTAACTCCTTGCATCAGTTTAGGTAAATTTGCTCTTTTTACTACCGTGTCTTCTTCCTTGTAAATACTATGTAGTTTAACCAGTTCTCCTATGCTTCTTCTTATCTTCCACAAACGTTCTTTGGATGCTGCACTGTCCGCAAATTGCACATCAAGAACATTGTGTTTTTCAAGAATTTCATTGATGCCCTCACATTCCGTAAACAAATCATCCAGCTTATTGCCATCCACTTCAATAAGTAAAAAGGCTTTTGATTGTGCGAGATAATCTAAACTTAATTGAGGTGCATGCTTTAAAACAAATTTAACTGCACTTTCTTCCATTAATTCTAAAGCACTCGGATTAAAACCAGCAATAAACATTTTCGGAACAACTTCACAGGCATCATTGATAGAACTAAAGCTAGCCAACATTAATAAGTTATGTTTAGGGTAGGGCAATAGCTTAAAAACAATTTTTGTAACTACTCCAAGTGTGCCTTCACTTCCAATCATTAATTGCGTAAGGTTATAACCTGTGCTGTTTTTAAGTGTATTAGCTCCAGTCCAAATTATTTCTCCATTGGCAAGAACAACTTCTAAATTTAAAACATAGTCTTTTGTTGTCCCATACTTTAGGGCTTTTGGTCCTCCGCTGCTATGGGCAATATTTCCACCTAAAAAACAACTGCCTTTGCTAGCTGGATCTGGCGGATAAAACAATCCTTTGGCTTTAACTGCTTCTTGAAAATCATCATTAATTACACCACTTTCAACAGTAGCTTGAAAATTTTCTTCGTCAATATCCAAAATTTTATTGAAACGTTCCATTGATAATGAAAGGCCACCATTTATGGGTAAGCTGCCGCCACTTAAGCCTGTGCCAGCTCCACGAGGAGTTACTGCAATAGATCGTTCATTACAAAAAGCTAAAATGTTGGAAATGTCTTTTACTGTTTGTGGTTTGGCAACAACTTCAGGTAAAAACTCTAAGTCTTCGGTATAATCACTTGCGTAGTTTCTTAAAACATCGGATTTTGTCGAAATAATTTCATTACCCATTAAGTTTTTAATCTCTTCTATCCAATCCATCTGCAAATTCTGTTAATATTGAGGCAAATTTATTCTAGGATGAGAAACTTACTTTTTTTAGTAGCAATAAGCTGTACACTATTTTCCTACAGCCAAAAAAGAGACATTGAGTTAACAGACATTTGGGCAAGTGGTACTTTCTACCCTAAAACCATAAGTGGATTTGTAAATCTAAACGATGGTAAAAGCTACTGCGTTCAAGAAGCGAACAAAGAAGGCTTCTCTGTGCTTAATAAGTATGACTACAAAACGGGTGAAAAAACAGGTGAAATTTTAAGTGCCAAAGACTTGTTTAAAGGCACAGATGTTAAAGACTTTGCATCTTATCATTTTAGTGATGATCAATCAACAGTTTTAGTCTATTTCAATTCAAAACAGATTTACCGTCATTCTTCAAGTGGTGAGTTTATAGTGTTGGATTTAAAAGGAAACATAAGAACAGGTTCTTCAAATGGAAATAGTGTTCGTTATCCAACTCTAAGCCCCAAGGGCGATAAAGTGGCCTATGTAAAAAGCAATGATCTTTACATTTTAAATTTAATCAATAATAAAGAAAGAAGAATAACCAAAGATGGAGCATATAACAGTATAATAAACGGAGCTGTAGATTGGGTTTATGAGGAAGAGTTTAGTATGAGCAGAGGATTTGAATGGAATGTGGATGGAAGTAAAATTGCTTTTTATAAATTTGATGAAAGTGCAGTGAAAGAATGGGTTATGCCTATGTATGGAGCGTTATATCCAGAACAATACAAGTTTAAATACCCTAAAGCTGGTGAAGCGAACAGTATAGTGAAGGTTTTTGTAGTAAAAGCTAAAAACGGTAAATGTAAAGAACTAGTATTGGGTAGTGAAAACGATCAGTACCTGCCAAGAATAAAATGGACAAACAATCCAAATACGTTATCTGTACAGCGGTTAAACAGGTTGCAAAATAAATGGGAGCTACTTATGGTTAACGGAACTGAAGTGTCTCAATCCTTAGAAGAAAAAAGTAAGTATTATGTTGATATAACAGATGAAATTTACTTCTTAAAAGACAATAAACATATGATTGTTAGTAGTGAACAAGATGGCAATAAGCACTTATACTTTCATAAGTTAGAAGGACCTCAGATTTATCAAATTACAAAGGGAAAATGGGAAATTGATAATGTATTAGGAGTTGATGAAAAAAATGAACTGATATATTTTACGTCTACTGAAGATTCACCAACTGAGCGACATATTTATTCAATTAACTTTCAAGGTAAGGGCAAAGCAAAATTAACAACAGAAAAAGGCTGGCACGGAGCAAAGTTTAGCAATGATTTTTCGCTATCACTCCACAACTTTACTACTGCCAATAGTCCGCATAAATATGTCATAAGAAATTCTAATTGGGAAGAGATTAGAGTGGTTGAAGATAATCAATCCTATATTGATAGAAATGATACTTTTAAGACAAGTGATGTTGAGTTTAGTCAAGTTTCTGTCAATGGAACAGAGCTTAATTATTGGATGGTAAAACCTGCAAACTTTGATGAAAATAAAAAGTATCCATTGCTAATGTTTGTTTATGGCGGGCCAGGATCTCAAACGGTTAAAAATGGTTTTGGTTACGGAAATTCATATTGGTTTCAAATGTTGGCAAACAAGCATAACATCATTGTTGCATCTGTAGATAATAGAGGTACCGGTGCTAGGGGAGAGGAATTTAAGAAAATGACGTATAAGCAATTGGGTAAATATGAAACAGAGGACCAGATTGCAGCAGCAAAGGTGTTTAGAAAGAAAGCGTATATAGATGCTGAAAGAGTTGGTATTTGGGGTTGGAGTTACGGTGGATATATGAGCAGCCTTTGCCTGGCAAAAGGAAATGATGTGTTTAAAATGGCCATAGCAGTTGCACCTGTTAGCAATTGGAGGTTCTATGATAATATTTATACCGAAAGATATATGGCACTCCCTCAATCCAATGGGAAAGGATATGATGATAATTCACCTATAAACTTTGTAAAAGATATAAAAGGTAAATATTTAATAGTACACGGAACTGGCGATGATAATGTGCATTTTCAAAATTCTGTTATGATGGTAAACGAGTTAATCAAGAACAATATTCCATTTGATTCCGAGTTTTATCCAAATAAAAATCACGGAATTTATGGAGGTTACACCAGGCTTCACTTGTATAATAAAATGACAAATTTTGTTCTTGAAAATCTATAAAGACTTGGTTTTTAATTTTCAGCATCTATTTTTACCGCAAATTAATCAACACAAATATGACAGAAGAAGTTATAATGGAAGAACACAAGGATGACCAATGGCCAGATTCGATGGACGGTCAGCCTAGAGGTCTGATGACCCTATTTTTCTCTGAGATGTGGGAGCGTTTTTGCTACTACGGAATGAGAACGTTATTAACCTTGTTTTTAGTTAAATCACTAATGAAAGGAGATGCGGAAGCTTCTCTTATTTACGGTGCATACACTGGATTAGTATATGCTGCACCAATACTAGGTGGTAAATTAGCTGATAAGTTTTTAGGCTATAGATACGCTGTTATGTTGGGTGCTGTTTTAATGGCAATTGGTGAGTTTCTTATCCTAGGAGGAACGGAACATATGCTTTTAATTGGTATGGGAGCTCTAATTGTGGGTAATGGATACTTTAAAGCAAATATTTCTACCATTGTTGGTAAACTTTATAAAGATAATGATCCTAGAAGAGATTCTGGATTTACAATATTCTACATAGGAATTAATATTGGAGCATTACTTGCAACAACAGTAGTCGCATTTGTAGGAGAGACGTACGGTTTTAAATATGGATTTGGACTCGCAGGCGTAGGTATGCTAGCCGGTCTATTAATCTTTTGGGCAGGCAGAGCAAATTATGCTGCTGCACCAGGCTTAGAATTTCACGCGGCAGGAAAGGCAAAAGCATTCGGACCATTTAATTGGATACAGGTTATAACAGTTGGCTCGCTAGCGTTAATTCCGCTGTGTTACTTATTAATTCAGAATAATAGCTTAATGGATTATATTCTGGTTGGTCTTTTCTTGTATATCTCGTACGCCATGATTTCTGCAGGAGCAAAAGAAGATGCGAGGGAAAAAGTTGGAATTTGGAGAGATAGAATGATTGCTCTTGTAATCTTTATGGTTATAAACATTGCATTTTGGGCTTGTTTTGAGCAAGCAGGTACATCACTTACGTTATTTGCAGATAGAAATGTAGATAGAGCAATAATGGGTTGGGAAATGCCAGCGAGTATGACTCAGTTCTTTAATCCATTCTTTATTATCACATTTGGATCTTTATTTTCTGTTATGTGGGTTAAGCTTGCCAAGATTGGTAAAAACCCGAGTATTCCAATGAAATTTGCTTTTGGTATAGCCCAATTAGCTTTAGGATTCTTAATAACACAATTAGGATATCAGTTTGTTAATGAAGCTTATCAAGTGCCATTACTAACATTGGTTTTCTTATATATGTTGCATACAACAGGAGAATTGTTTTTATCTCCTATAGGTCTATCGATGGTAACAAAATTATCTCCAAAAAATATGGCTGGAACAGCAATGGGAGCGTGGTTTTTAAGTTTTGCTATTGCAAATTATGTAGGAGGTAAAATTGCTACATTAACAGGTGGTCATGGTAACTCTGGAGAAGCACTTACAGCAGCTCAAGGTTTAGAGAAATATACATCAGTATTTTCAAATATTGGATTTGTTTTATTGGCAATAGCAGTAATAATTATGATTGCGAATAAGCCTTTGAAAAAATTAATGCACGGTGTAGAATAACACTTAAACTAAAAATAAATTAAATCCATTCGCTTAGGTGAATGGATTTTTTTTGAATAAAAACTATGGAGAGAACTTGGAAAGTTGTTTATGTGGCAAGCAGGCAAGAGAAAAAGTTAGCCAAAAGATTGGAGCAATTGGGTATAGAGCATTACTTACCTCTAAATAGAAAGCTACAACAATGGAGTGATAGAAAAAAATGGGTAGAATTCCCCTTATTTAATGGGTACTTATTTGTTAATCCCACTCCAAAACAAAGAGATAAAGTGCTAGAAGAACCTGGGGCTATTGCCTATGTAAGATACAATGGCGGAGATGCTCTAATCTCAGATAAGGAAGTAGAAATTATAAAAAATGTTACAGAATCTGGTTATTCTTTAGAAGCTGTAAATACTCCAGATGATTTTGAAATAGGAGAACAAGTAAAAGTTTTAGAAGGTCCTTTAAAAGGTCATAAAGTAGATATCATTAGAAGAAATGATATGTCGGAATTTTTGGTGTCTTTCGATACTTTGGGGCAAAGCATAAAAATTAATATGCCGTATCAAGTGCTTCAAAAAGTAAGATGATGAAAAACTGTTGGTTTTTAATTGCAAATAGGCGATAAAGATTAGATAAATTATCAATCTTTGCACCTTATTTTGGACCATTGAAACTGACTGATAAAAAAATTGCGGTAATCGGACTAGGTTATGTTGGATTGCCACTAGCTGTTGAGTTTGGTAAAATCTATGATACCATAGGTTTTGATATAAATCAATCAAGAGTGGATGAATTAAGTAGAGGTGAAGATTCTACGTTAGAAGTTGAACCTGAAAATTTAAAGTCGTCTGACAAACTAAGTTTTACAACCAATTTAGATGATATCTCAAATGCTCAAATTTATATCGTCACCGTTCCTACACCAATTGATAAAAATAAACGTCCAGACTTAAAGCCTTTAGAAAAATCAAGTGTTTCAATTGGCAAGGTTTTAAAGAAAAACGATATTGTAATTTATGAGTCAACCGTATTTCCTGGATGTACAGAAGAAGTGTGTGTGCCTATTTTAGAAAAGGAAAGTGGTCTTGGATTTAACAAAGATTTCTTCTGTGGGTATTCTCCAGAAAGAATAAATCCAGGAGATAAAGTCCATACAGTTACGAAAATTAAGAAGGTAACCTCAGGTTCTACTCCTGAAATTGCAGATGAAGTTGATGAGTTGTATAAGTCTGTAATTACAGCAGGTACTTATAAAGCATCTTCATTAAAAGTGGCTGAAGGCAGTAAGGTGATAGAAAACTGCCAAAGAGACTTAAATATTTCATTTGTAAATGAGCTGGCTTTAATATTTGACAGAATAGGAATAGATACCGTTGAGGTTTTAGAAGCTGCGGGCTCTAAGTGGAATTTTCTTCCTTTTAGACCAGGATTAGTTGGCGGACATTGTATTTCAGTAGACCCTTATTACTTAACGTTTAAAGCACAACAGTTGGGTTACTATCCGGATGTAATTTTATCCGGTAGAAGAATTAATGAAAACATGGGAGCATTTATAGCAAATAAGGTTATAAAGATGCTCATAGCGAATGATCATGTCATTCGATCTGCCAGAGTTTTGGTTTTAGGAATTACGTTTAAAGAAAACTGTCCAGATATCCGGAATTCGGGCGTTGTTGATATCATTAATGAATTTGATGAGTTTGGAACGGAGGTTTCAGTTTACGATCCTTGGGTTGATAAACAGGAAGTTAAAGAGGAGTATGGTGTAGATGTAATTGCAAAACCCGAAGGAAAGTATGCAGCTATTATACTAGCGGTTTCACACAGTGAGTTCTTAGCTATGGATATTCGATCCCTAATTGATGCTAAAGGTGTTGTTTTTGATGTAAAATCAGCCTTACCTAAAGAAATAGTTGACGAAAGATTGTAATTAAATATTAAACTTTGAGTAATTTTGTTACTCATTTATGATTGAAATTCTAATTTCATCAAAAACTCGGATAAAGCTTTTGCTAAAGTTCTTTCTGAACAGCAGTAATAATGGTTATTTACGTGGTTTAGAAAGCGAATTTGGAGAGTCTACTAATGCCATTAGATTAGAGCTAAATAAATTTGAGAATGCCGGTCTGTTAGTCTCTAAAAAAGAAGGAAACAAAAAATATTTTCGGGCAAATATTACCCATCCTTTATTTTCTGACATTAATAATATTTTGTTGAAGTTTACTGGGCTAGATAGTGTGGTTGAAAAGGTCATTGCAAAATTAGGTGATGTAAAACTAGTGTATCTAGTTGGAGATTTGGCAAATGGATTAAGTAGTGATGTAATTGACTTAGTGTTTGTTGGGAATATGGATAAAAAGTATCTATTTTCCTTAATTCAAAAGACCCAAAAATCGTTGGGTAAAAAAATAAAGTATTTGACATTTAAAAGCTCAGAAATGGATGAGAATAAATTGAGTCAAATGCATGATAACTATTTGCTTCTTTGGAGTAAGTAGTTGATTTACATAGGTGTTTAAAATCAGGCTGGGACTGAAGTGGCGAAGCCATGTCTAGGATAAAAAAGTATAAAGCACAGAAACGACACATTGCTAAGACAATTTCTTGGAGAATTATTGGTACAGTTGATACCGTTTTGGTTTCTTGGGTGTTAACAGGAAATGCATTAGCTGGATTAAAAATTGGGGCTGCTGAGTTTATTTCTAAAATGATGCTCTATTATTTTCATGAAAGAGCGTGGTTTAATATAGATGTTCCAAACTCCAATTTAAGGCACATTTACAAAACGATTACGTGGAGAATAACTGGGACCTTTGATACAGTGATTATTGCTTGGGTAGTTACAGGCGATATTACTGCCGGATTAGAGATTGGTGCTATTGAATTAATCAGTAAAACGATACTTTATTATGTTCATGAAAGGGCGTGGCATAAATCGAAATTTGGCCTGGTAAGAATATGAAAAATTTATTTGAACAAGAAACCTTGGTTTCAAGAAAAGATCGTTTAAAACTAAAGAATCAAAATTCTGTGGTTCTATGGTTTACTGGTCTTTCAGGTTCTGGTAAGTCCACATTAGCATCAAAAGTTAATTCGGATTTATATTCTAGAGGGAACAACTGTTACATGCTGGATGGGGATAATATTCGATTAGGTATTAATTCTGATTTAGATTTTACAGATAAAGGAAGGAAAGAAAACATACGTAGAATTGCGGAAGTAGCAAAACTGTTTGTTGATGCTGGCGAGATTGTATTGTGCTCTTTTGTTTCGCCATTCAAAGAGGATAGAGAACAAGCCAGAAAAATTATTGGCGAGGAAAATTTTGTGGAAGTATTTGTGAATTGTCCTATTATCGAGTGTGAAAAAAGAGATGTGAAAGGTTTATACAAGAGAGCTCGAAATGGTGAGATTAAACATTTTACAGGAATTGATTCTCCTTATGAAGCCCCTACTAATCCAGAGATTGAAGTACTAACTCATAAATATAGCATCGACGAATGCTCAGATGTAGTTATTAATAATATTTTAAATAAAATAGAATTTAAATGAAACATTCATTAACTCATTTAAAGGAGTTAGAAGCAGAAAGCATATTTGTAATTAGAGAAACATTTGCTCAATTTAACAAACCTGCTATTCTTTTTTCTGGAGGTAAAGACTCCATAGTGCTTACACATTTGGCTAAAAAAGCATTTTGGCCGGCTAAAATTCCATTTCCTTTGGTTCATGTAGATACTGGGCATAACTTTCCTGAAACTATTGATTTTAGAGACAAACTTGTAAAAGAGCTTGGAGTAAATTTAGTTGTGGGGTCCGTGCAAAAGTCAATTGATGAAGGAAAAGTAGCAGAGGAAAGAGGGTTAAATGCGACGAGAAACAGGCTTCAAATAGCAACCTTGCTAGAAACTATAGAATCAAACCAGTATGATGCTTGTATGGGAGGTGCTCGACGAGACGAAGAAAAAGCCAGAGCGAAAGAGCGTTTCTTTTCTCATAGAGATGAGTTTGGTCAATGGGATCCTAAAAACCAACGACCAGAGCTTTGGAATTTGTTTAACGGGTTAAAACACTACGGAGAAAATTTTAGAATATTTCCGATTAGCAATTGGACTGAAATGGATATTTGGCAGTACATTTTACTAGAAAATATAGAACTCCCAAACTTATATTTCTCGCATATGAGAAAATGTTTTGTTCGGAATGGTACTATACTCTCTGCAAATAATTACCAGGAGCTAAAAGAAAGTGAAGAGGTTAGAGAAATGCAGATCAGGTTTAGAACCATGGGAGACATTACAATTACCGGTGCAGTTGAGAGTGATGCGGATACCTTAGAAAAAATTATTGGCGAAGTAGCAGCAGCCAGAAATACAGAAAGAGGTGGAAGAGCAGATGATCAACGCTCAGAAACAGCAATGGAGGACAGAAAAAAGGAGGGATATTTTTAATGAGTGATAAAAATTATTTAGACCGAGATTTACTGCGTTTTACCACTGCTGGAAGTGTAGATGATGGGAAAAGCACCTTAATCGGAAGATTGCTGTATGATTCAAAGAGTATATTCGAGGATCAACTTACTTCAGTAGAAAATACAAGTAAGAGTAAAGGATTAGAGCATATTGATTTTTCACTTTTAACTGATGGATTAAAAGATGAAAGAGAGCAAGGTATTACTATAGATGTTGCATATAGATATTTCTCAACTCCTAAAAGAAAGTTTATAATCGCAGATACGCCTGGTCATATTCAGTATACTCGAAATATGATTACAGGGGCAAGTACTGCTAATTTGGCTCTTATTTTAGTAGATGCAAGACACGGTGTTATAGAACAAACAAAACGTCATTCTTTTATAGCTTCATTGTTACAGATTAAACACATTGTAGTTTGTGTTAATAAAATGGACTTGGTTGATTATACTCAAGATGCATATGACAAGATTGTAGATGAATACGAAGATTTTTCATCTAAACTTGATGTTGAGGATATTCGCTTCATTCCTATTTCTGCTCTAAAAGGAGATAACGTGGTAGACCGAGGAGAAAATATGGTCTGGTATCAAGGATCTACTTTATTGCACACGCTTGAAAATATCCATATTTCTAGTGATAGAAATATGATAGATTGTAGATTTCCTGTTCAAACTGTAATAAGACCACACAAAGAAGAGTTTCATGATTTTAGAGGCTATGCCGGAAGAATTGAAAGTGGTATTTTTAAGGTTGGAGATGAAGTAGCGGTTCTTCCATCTGGATTTACTTCAAAAGTTAAGGAAATATATTGTGATGAAGAAGAGTTTCAGGAGGCTTTTCCTCCAATGAGCGTAACTTTAACACTTGAAGACGATATTGACATCAGCAGAGGTGATATGATTGTTCGTCCACATAATCAAGCAAAACAAAGTCAAGACATCGACTTTATGATGTGCTGGATGGGCAATGAGCCATTTAATCCTTCCAAAAAGTATACTGTTTTGCATACAACCAACAAAGTAAGGTGTATAGTAAAAGAAGTTCGATATAAGGTAGACATTAATACCTTACACAGAATGGAAGAAGACAAGGCAATAAGAATGAATGATATAGCAAGGGTAAGAATTAGAACAACAAAACCGCTTTATATCGATCCCTATACAAAAAACAGATTAACTGGTTCTATTATTCTTGTAGACGAAGGCAGTAACAATACCGTTGCAGCTGGAATGATAATTTAATTAGTTAATGAAGAGTATAAAGAGGCAAATGAATTGCTTTCAATAACAGTAGCCTCAATTAAGACAGCTCGAAATAATTTAAATCGTAAACCATAATTCACATATCTAAAATGAAAAGGAACATTCTAATAACAGGAGGAGCAGGGTTTATCGGCTCACACGTGGTAAGGTTATTGGTAAGCAATTATCCTAAAGCAACAATCTACAATTTAGATGCTCTTACCTATGCAGGTAATTTAGAGAATCTTAGAGATATTGAGAATAAACCAAACTACAAATTTTTACACGCCGATATTCAAGATTTAGATGATTTAAGAAAGATTTTTAAAGAAAATAAAATTACGGATGTTGTTCATCTAGCTGCGGAGAGCCACGTAGATAGAAGCATTACCGATCCATTGGCATTTGTAAAGACCAATGTTCTTGGTACGACGAACTTACTTCAAGCAGCCAAAGAATATTGGGCTGATGATTTTACAGATAAGCTTTTCTATCATGTATCTACTGACGAAGTATATGGAAGTTTAGGTGATACGGGTTTCTTTTATGAAGACACTGCTTACGATCCAAGAAGTCCTTATTCTGCTTCCAAAGCATCAAGCGATCATTTTGTAAGAGCCTATTACCATACATACGGTATGCCTATAGTAATCTCTAACTGCAGTAACAACTATGGTCCAAATCATTTCCCTGAGAAATTGATTCCACTAATGATAAACAATATCATCCACAGCAAACCATTACCAGTTTACGGGGAAGGTTTAAATGTAAGAGATTGGTTATTTGTTATAGACCATGCAAGAGCTATAGATACAATATTTAGTAAAGGTAAAGTGGGTGAAACTTATAACATCGGGGGACATAACGAATGGACCAATATAGACCTCGTTCATTTACTATGTGATGTTATGGATGAAAAATTGGGAAGAGAAAAAGGAGATTCGCGTAAGTTGATTACATACGTTAAAGATAGAGCTGGACACGATTTACGTTATGCAATTGATGCAACTAAGCTTAAAAATGATTTGGGTTGGGAACCGAGTCTTCAATTTGAAGAAGGCTTAAGACAAACAGTTGATTGGTTTTTGACCAATGAAGAATGGTTAAACAATGTTACCTCAGGGCAATACCTGAAATATTACAGCAATCAATATGGCCAATAATCAAACCTCCATTAATAATCAGCATCTTAAGCTGGCTAATGAGGCTGCGTTAGCAGGTGGTAAAGCTATAATGAAAGTTTATAATTCAGCTGATTTTGGAGTTGAGATGAAAGCTGATAATTCTCCTTTAACATTAGCAGATAAGGCTGCACATAACGCCATTGTTGATATTTTGGCTAATACTAATTTGCCAATACTAAGTGAGGAGGGTAACGAGATTTCATATGAAGATCGTTCTAAATGGGATTTGTTTTGGATGATTGATCCATTGGATGGAACAAAAGAGTTTATTAAACGCAACGGTGAATTTACAGTAAACATTGCACTAATTCAAAATAATAAACCTATTTATGGGGTTGTTTATACCCCCGTTTTAGATAAGCTATTTTATGGAGGAACTCAAACAGGTGAAGCGTGGCTAATTAATGGCGAAGCTAAATCTCAATTGCAACATTCAAAACAAGAAAGTTTAGTTGATCTTATAGCACAAGAAGGCATACCAATTGTTGCTTCTAGATCGCATAGGAATAAAGACACAGAAGATTTTATAGACGGTTGTAACAATCCAATAATTGTATCTATGGGCAGTTCGTTAAAATTCTTAGTTCTAGCAGAGGGAAATGCACATATTTATCCTCGTTTTGCCCCAACAATGGAGTGGGATACTGCTGCGGCGGATGCAGTTCTAAGAGGTCTTGGATATAATGTTTTTATAGTTGAAGGTGGTAAACCAACTCAAAAACCCCTTGATTATAATAAAGAAGATTTATTAAATCCTTATTTTATTGCACATTAATTGGCTGAAACAATTCCACATATCCAAATGGTTGACCTTAAGTCTCAATATAAACGACTTAAAAAAGAGATTGACCCTGCAATACAAGCAGTAATTGATAGTGGTACATTTATTAAAGGACCAGCACTAAAAACATTTGAAAAAAACCTTGCCAAATATTTGGGTGTAAAACACGTTATTGGAGTTGCAAATGGTACCGATGCTTTACAAATAGCACTAATGGCTTTAGACTTAAAACTAGGAGATGAAATTATTGTCCCAGCATTTACTTATGCAGCTACTGCAGAGGTGATTGGATTATTAGGACTAAGACCTGTGATGGTAGATGTATATGAAGATACTTTTAACATAAACACAGATAAGATTAGAAAAGCAATTACGCCTAGAACTCGAGCTATAGTACCAGTTCATCTCTACGGTCAAACGTCAGATATGGAAGGAGTTTTAAGCATTGCAAAAGAGTTTGGTTTAAAGATAGTAGAAGATAATGCTCAGGCACTTGGTGCGGATTATAGTTTTAGTAGCGGCCAACAAGTTAAAAGCGGAACCATAGGCGATATTGGATGTACATCTTTCTTCCCTTCTAAAAACCTAGGTTGTTTTGGAGATGGGGGAGCTATTTTTACAAACAGTGATGAGTTAGCTGAAGATGTCCGTATGATAGCAAACCACGGTCAACGCAAGAAATACTATCACGATGTACTTGGGGTTAATTCTCGATTGGACACGATACAAGCTGCTGTTTTGGATGTAAAGCTTAAGCACCTCGATGATTTTGCAGCTAGGAGAAACAAGGTAGCTGATGCATATGATGTTGCATTTGCAGATTTAAATGAAATTGAAATACCATTTAGGTCCAATTTTTCAACTCACGTCTTTCACCAATATACATTGAAAGTGAAGAATGGCAGGAGAGATGGTTTAAAAGTACATTTACAAGATAAAGGCGTTCCTTCTATGATATACTATCCTTTGCCTCTTTACAAACAAGATGCGTTTAAGGAATATTTTACCGAAGCCAAGTTAGTGAATACGGAATTGCTATGCGACCAAGTATTATCACTGCCTATTCATACGGAAATGCAGGAAGACGTTCAGGCATACATCATTAAATCTGTTAAAGAATTTGTACAATGAAAAAAGGAGATAATATAAAGTTTGGTGTCATTGGTTGCGGCCATATTGGTAAACGGCACGCAACTATGGTGCAGCATAACCCAGAATGTGAGCTCATTGCTCTAATGGATATTCAGGATAAAGAAAAACTAGGCTTAGACGATTTTAACGTACCTTTCTTCAACACCATAGCTCAATTTTTAGAACAGGACTTGGACGTGGTCTGTATTTGTACGCCAAATGGGCTACACGCAACGCAAGCAGCATTGTGTTTAGACAAACATATGCACGTAGTTGTTGAAAAGCCTATGGGGTTGCACAAACAAGAATGTGAGAATCTTATTTTTAAAGCTCTTAACGTTTCCAAAAACATCTTTTGCGTAATGCAAAATAGATATTCACCTCCTTCTTTATGGTTAAAGGAGATGGTAGAAAGTGAAAAATTGGGAAATATTTATTCAGTGCAAGTCAATTGTTATTGGAACAGAGACGACCGCTATTATTTTAAAAATGGAAATAAGCACCCTTGGAAAGGAACTCCTGATTTGGATGGAGGTACCTTATTTACTCAGTTTAGCCACTTTGTTGATTTAATGTATTGGATATTTGGTGATATTACGGACATCCAAGCAAAGTTTAACAACAATAATCATGAACACTCCATTGATTTTGAAGATTCAGGGTTAGTCAATTTTCGATTTGTAAACGGGGGTATGGGATGCCTAAACTATTCAACATCTATATGGGATTCGAACCTTGAAAGCAGTGTTACAATAATTGCAGAAAAGGGTACTATCAAAGTTGGAGGTCAATATATGAATGAAGTAGATTATTGCAATGTCAGAGATTATACATTCATAGAATTGCCGCCAAGTAATCCTGCTAATGATTATGGACATTACAAAGGTTCAGCAAACAATCATCCGTATATATTCGAAAATGTGGCAGATGTGTTAAAAGGAAGAAAGTCAATATCTACAAATGCATTAGAAGGAATGAAAGTAGTTGATATTATAGAGCGAATTTATGCTTTGAGGTAGATGAGGAGGTTAGAAGAGTTTAGAAGTTTAAAGTTTA
>ERZ1046740.38-NODE-38-length-122774-cov-6.764935_pt1 | contig 122774 bp, 91 predicted proteins | sample MGYA00383093_ERZ1046740 | MGnify/ENA primary metagenome ERZ1046740 (study PRJEB29581, sample SAMEA5548363) | metagenome | biome: marine; feature: coastal; material: water | depth 25 m | study: Short-term variability in the microbial, nano- and picoplankton... | reverse complement strand
AAGGACAAGGTCAAGGACAAGGTCAAGGACAAGGTCAAGGACAAGGTCAAGGTCAGGGACAACAACAAGGTCAGCAAGGTCAGCAAGGACAGCAAGGTCAGCAAGGACAGCAAGGTCAGCAAGGACAGCAAGGTCAGCAAGGTCAACAAGGCCAGCAAGGACAGCAAGGTCAGCAAGGACAGCAAGGTCAGCAAGGACAGCAAGGTCAACAGCAAGACAATGGGCAAGGACAGCAGCAACAAGGTGGAGACCAAGGAGGCCAACAAGGCCAACAAGACAGTCAAGACCAAAACGGTCAGAACCAAAACGGTCAGAACCAACAGCAGCAAGGACAAACCCAGAACGGTCAGCAAGGTCAACAAGGCCAGCAAACCGATCAACAGCAAGGCCAGCAACTTGACAACCAAGACCAAAACGGCGAAAACGACAACGATGGAGACGGCATCCCTGATGACCTCGACAACGATGACGACAACGACGGATTGGTTGACGACCTCGACGACAACCCGCAAGATCACGACAACGACGGAATTGACGACGCTGAAGACAGCGACGACGATGGCGATGGAATCGATGACGATGAAGAAGTGAACGACAATGATCCTAATACGAACATTTACGATCACGACAACGATGGAATCAGCGACGCTGTTGACCTCGACATCGACAACGATGGAATCGACAACAGAAACGACGTTGCTGAAGATGGTGTTACCGATCTATCCCGTGACCACGACAACGATGGCATGGACGATGGAGTAGACGACGATGACGACAACGACAACATTCTTGATGTCGATGAAGCAGACGGCGACTTCGGTAACTACCGCTACGATCACGACAACGATGGAATCTGGGATCTCAGTGACACCGATGACGACAACGACGGTCTTTCAGACTGGTTTGAAGTCAACGATGGCAACGATCTCACTGGTCAATTTGACCACGACAACGACGGCCTCGAGGACAACCTCGATGACGACGATGACGACGACGGAATCATCGATTCCTTCGAAGTTTGAATACGTTGAACGGATTTATGTCGTAACTCCAATGCAACTTGTATTGGACGGCCGGGTCTCAGGGGAGTCAGCTCCCCTGAGGCTCCTTTCTTTTTGATATCCTTTTGTTATGGGTGATACTTTTGACTCTCAACTACCCATTGTTTTGATATACGGTTCTCTGGTCAGCAACTTGTTAAGAGGGGCTCACATGCTGAAAATCCGATACAAAAAGAATTCAGAATCAAACATACTCACATCAGTGATTTTAGTCATGCTCATGGTTATGAGTACAACACTTGCAATGATGATACCAACTGAATGGGATGAACCTGGAACAGTAGTTGAGGTTGAGTACAGTCCTATGGAAAGCAGCCCTGCTATGCAATCAATGAATCAAGGCGGCCAAGGTAACTACGATGGCGCAACGACGTTCAATACCGATAATGTCCACCCCTCTCTACGTGATATTATGTGGGCAGATACCGGTATTTCATCTGGTGTAATCCATGACGTTGCAGCAATCGAGGCAATTATGTCCTCAAACAACTTCCTTATCGAAGAATCTAATCGCGATGACCACGACAACGATGGAATTAGCGATTTGTACGATCTTGATGACGACAACGATGGAATCTACGATTTATTAGAACGATTTGATGGTTGCTTTGGTACAGATCCGTTCGATCACGACAACGACGGAATCCTCGATATCGATGATTATGACGATGACAACGATGGTATTCTTGAAGGGCCGATTGACTATGTTGCTCTCGAAGCACAAGGGTTCGACCCTCGTAACGTTTCCACCGACCGCTATGTTATCGAGACAACCCTCCACCCCTGGATCACACCCGCTACGGCAGTCGGCGCATTCTATCTCGCCGACCAACATCCATTCGATCACGACAACGATGGTGTAACTGACGAAGACACAGACGGTTCAGGATCTGGCCGATTCGACGAAGATGACGACAACGATGGCCGTATCGACCAATTCACATGGCCATGCGATTTCGACAACGACGGTGTCAGAGACTATTTTGACGAAGACGATGACGACGACGGCGTCCTTGACGTTGAAGACTCAAACCCATACGACGCAACAGTCACAACATCACATACCCAAGCAGGCAACCTTTTCGTAGCCCCTGTAACATGGGACTTTATCGACTACAGAGATTACTCTGGCGGTGTAAATTACGTTACATTAGAAGCAGCAAGAGTTGACGCCAACGACGAATTCGATTGGGCTGGTGGAGCGACAGGTGACGGCGCCGCAGGAACTCCTTCATTCATCGATATTATCGACGGAGATCTCGACGGAGATGGAATTCCAAACTTTATCGATCCTGATAACGACGATGACGGAACACCAGACTCTGCAGATACAGATGACGATAACGATGGAATTCTTGACATGTTTGATCCAGACGACGACAATGACGGCGTTCCAGATGTTTGTGTAAATGTTGATTTCAACAACGATGGTCTAAGTGATTACACGTGGACAAACAGGTCTCCTTACGAAACCCCTGGCGGCAACACTGACGGAAAGGCTGGAATGGATTGTGAGCTTGATTATGATCAAGATCTCGACGACGACCGACTTCGCCCATTCGACCAAAACTACAACGCAGTCTATGATTGGCTAGACCCAGACATGGGAGGAACAACTTCTCCTGACAACCTAGGAAATGTCTTGGTCAGTGGAGATGCTACAAACTTCGAGTATGACACGGATGACGACAACATCGACAATGAGAACGACAGTTTCCCTCTCGACAAAGCATCCGATGTCATCGCTTGGAACTGCCCGACAGCAGCAAATCCAAATCCTACAAATCCTGATTCACGATGTCAAACACGCCGTGCATCTTTCTCCCAATTCAATGATTGGGACGGCGATGGAGTTCTCAACTGGGAAGACGTCGATGACGATAACGACGGAATCATCGATATGCTTGACATCGATTGGGATTGTGATCTCGATAACGACGCCGACCTTCACGCTATCAACGGGGCACTCTACCGTGACGACGGTCCAAACGCTATCGATTCAGATATTGACGGGGACGGCCTTGCAAACGACATCGATTGGGATGATGACAATGACGGCCTTTCTGATTTGTATGATCCAGACGACGGAAACTGTGGGCTTGTAGACGCTGATTTGGGCGACGCTTTCCTTCAACCTGCTTACCCAGTTGGCGATGGTGGACTGCTTGACGGTGGAGCAGATAACCAAGACTACGCTACAAATGCTGATTTGTACTGGAGCATGGTATTCTTGCACAATCCGTTCTCTGAGATGATGCTCGACTACAATGGATATGATGGAACAACAAACCCAGTTACTCCAGGAACAATTCCAGAATTCTACTGGTTCTTATTCGCTCGCTGGTCTTCCTACAATGGTGGAAACGAATGGGATATCGACAGTGACGGAGACTCTCTAGTTAACGGCCTCGACATTGATCAAGACGGCGATGGACTACCAGACTGGTGGGACCAAGACGAAGGGAACGATGGAGTTCAAGACGTGAATGACGTAAAGATGGGTGGTTCATTCAACATGACTACATGTGGTATTACCGTTGGAAACCTTGGCCAAGGTTTCGTCTGCGGTTATGCTTATGCGATTGCTTACCAGATGCCACTCAACGGTGTAAACGCTCAATTCGGCCTCCCTTACTCAACACGGCCTGATGCAGTCGTCGACCAAGGAGCAACCACTGGTGGCGCCTCTGGAAACTGGTCTTGTACCCCCGGAGCTCAAGGTGGCTGTTGGCATTACGACTTCGGTGGAGACGGGAACACAGATTCTGCGATAACCTACCTTCAAATGCAAAACAACCGAGACTCTTTCGTCACATGGATGGGCCTTTCAACAGGTATCTGGCAATGGAACTCAGACAATGGGCCAGAAGCTGATTTCCCTGACGAACTAGGAGCCGATTTACTTCAAAATGAAGTAGACGGGGATGTCGATGGAGACTTCTACAACAACACCATTGATCTCGACGATGACTACGATTCTGTTTATGATTGGTTTGACGTTGATGATGACAATGACGGTCTTTGGGACTACTTCGAAATCGATACCAACGATGACCTTGATGATGATGATGGCCAAGAAAATGGCAATTTCTTTACTGGAACAAACTGTAACGATAACGACGATGATGGAAACGATGCAGATGCAGACGATGACGGATTCTATCAAGCAGTTTGGGACCGTGGCGACATGACTCTTGGACTCCTTCAACCTAAGGTGTATGACGTCGACAACGACAACGATGGTGTACCAGATGGCGAGGACGTTGACGATGATAACAACGGAGTTCTCGACGTTGATCAAGAACTTCTTGCTGGATGTTTCTGGGGAGAGGAACAATCGACTTGGGACCATGATAACGACGGAATTGTCAATTGGGCTGATGACGATTGGGATGGCGATGGAATCAGCAACACCGTTGAATTACAAATCTCGATCACTCAAGCATTTGACCACGATAACGACGGTCAAAGAGATGACATTGACGTAGATGACGACCAAGATGGAATGCACGACGAAGACGAGGTCATGCTGTGGCCAGAGCGATTTGGTCGAAACTCGACGAATCCATGGGATCACGACGACTTCGGCAGCGGAGAAGCCCTTGCTAATCCATCCGACCCATTCACAGGCCCAGACGTGATCGATGAAGATGATGACAACGACTCCAGAGTTGACGCTGATTGGGATCACTTCGAAGAAGACTACTCCTCAACTTGTGCTGCAGGACCTCTTTCATCAGACTGGGATTCGGATAACGATTGTACACTCGATGAAGATGACAAAGCACCTACATACATTACACTCGACATGCCAGGTAATCTTTGGATGGACGCTCAGAGTCCAGCCATCTTCAGCGGTGTTGTTCAATGGGTAAACCCAATCACACTGACTCTCGAAAATGCAAGCAACCTACCTGTCCAAATTCACATTGAATGGGCAGCGAACGGAACGACCGCAATCGAGACAACAAACATCCTCACTGGTCAAAATGGCCGTTTTTCAGTTGGACAATTCCTCTATCCTGAAGATATCGTTGTAGGCGATAACACGACCTACAAGGTCTATGCCGTTGTAACAGAAATGTTCGCTTTCAATGGCGCCACATCAGCCGACTACTTGGTCGGCGTTGAGGCGAATATGACGATTGATCCAAGCAGTAACAACTGGGAATTCTTCAGAAGCGATGAACAACAATTGTGGTTAGAATTTTATTCCTACTATACTGCTGACTATCAGCGTGGAATCTATTCAAACCCTATTCCATATGCTCCAGTAACATTTTCCTTCTATGGTGGGCTATTTGGTAACCTCACAGAGCCAACCAACTTTACCAACTTTGACGGACTCGGTTATCGGGCCAATTCTTTCGGACTGACATCGGTCTCTTTCGAACAAGTTGGAGGGGCGACTGGTGTATGGAAACAAGTACAGTTTAACTCCACAATGGATAATGGAGCAGGTGTAGCGCCTGGTGGACTCGAAGAGATTATTTGGAACAATAACACGAAGGTGCACGACGTCGTTCAAGACTCAAGTGGATTCTCTGCTCAGTATGATCGTGTTAACACGAGTTTACCAGCAGGCGACTACAGCTATATCGGTCGAGTCCAACCCGATCTTGCCTCAGAATACCCGTTCCCATTCTTACACGGCGATGAAGATGAACCTCGTTCAATGCGTGTCATGCACAGAATGAACATCGCAGGTACAATGACTCTGGAAGGAACTCAACCAATTTCATTCTTCGATGCAACCATCAACAACGGAGATGGAACATTCGGTAACTGGAGATACATGTATCACGCTCCTGCTCTTACAGCAGCAGGTATCGATTACAACGAAGTGTCCGCTTACAAGCCTTACAGTACGCTATGGGATGGTGACGATGCCTCTTTGACTGGAGAAGCAACCAACATCGTCGACTTCGTTGATGTGAATGCGACTCACTGGTTCATCACCCTCGTCAATGGTGGAGATTCAAATCTCCCTCCTTGTGGACAAGTTGATCCAAGCGACCCAGACAGCCCAGTACGATGCGAAATTGTCCCAGAAATGGACACAGGTACTTCTCTTGGACTTGCAGGCGCTGTTTCAAACAGAACAGAATTGCCATGGACAATCGATCCAATCGCTGTTCAACTTGACAGAGATCGAAACGGTATCTTTAGCAGCGGTGGAGAAACACAATTCACTCAAACACCAAAGTGTAGAGACGCTCTTGGAAACGATATTCTCATGACCTCACAAGGTGATGAAACAGAATGTCAGACGAAGGGTGGAATTGAAGCAGTTTACGATTACAACTTCACATGGGAAAGTCAATTCTCATCTGGAACCTACGGTATGCGTGTTGACTTTACAAATTCAGCGTATTACTTCACAGGTAACTCTTCGTCACTTGCAACCACGGGCGCTTACATCAACGTAACAGTCATCGGTACAACTGACTTCCAACTGACTTCAATCCCACGTTTGTATCGTAATACAAATACATCGATTCAGGCTCGATTGGTTGACAACTCGTTGCAACCAGTCCGTGAAGCTCCGGTCAACTACACTTGGTCGTTCGATGGTCGAACTGAGACAAGTTATACCGATACCAACGGATTCTTTGAGATGCCTTTCAACATCACTGCAGACGACGATCTTGGTTCATTCACATTAACATTCGATTACGAAGGAACATCATTGCTCAAACCGAGCAATGCGGTTCAACAGGTGTGGGTCGTCTCTCGAACCTTCGTATCAGTAATTTCGACAGACGGCAATAGACGCCAATCTGGAGATTTGTGGGACTTTACTGCTCAAGTGAAAGACGATAACAAGACATTCGAATATGATTCGGGTGGTCGTGATCTCGACGGAACAACTGCACCAAACGGTGGTCTCGTAGATGTCATCTTCGAAGGAATCGACTTTGATAATGTTCAACATCGGCAAGTTGTTGCAACCCTTTCACCATCTGCTGGTATCATTTCATTACCATCAACCCAGCCTGATAACGCTCACTTGTGTTATTATGATGGAAATGGCGATGGGTTCGCAGACCGAGACCTCAACCAAAATGGGGATCTAGAACGTCTGGAAAGCGTTGGTTGTTTGAAGGCGGACATCAGTCCATTGAGTCCACTCAAACTCAGAGAAGATCCGGAATCCTTCCTCCCAGACGGATTCGGACCTGTCAATGTCATTCTTCGATTTGAAGAATCATTGCCTAACGAAGGTTGTGCAGGTCTTGATGCAAGTTATCTCGGATTCCAAGGCCAATGGGACCCTTGTGCAAACGTACCAGGTAACAATCACTTCAGAACTGTCATGACGTACAACGCAAACGGATTCTCTTTGATTGGAAACACATACCTTTCAGTCGATGATCAGATTGTTTACACAAGCGAAATTGATCCAGTCACCGGTCTTGTTGTTCCTAAGCCAATGGTTGTTACAGGACAGCTAAAGGACGAACTTGGAACCAATCTAACAGACCGTACAATCCGTGTAAGTTATGAGATGGTAAACGGCCAAAGTGGTCCAGTGAATTGTAATGCTGGTGTTACTGATAGCGATGGATTCTATTCCATTGCTTGTCCGCTTTCCGATGCAAGTGCAGGTAAGACGAAGGTTACAGTATCGTATTCCTCCTATGATAACAACGACGCATTCCGTTACGACAACAAGACTGTACAAACAGAATTCGATGTGTTCTCAAATTCAACACTTGCTATCAATGAAGTTGGGCCGTTCAAGTCCAGCGTCGACACATACACAGTTGATGGAATCCCTTACCCAGTTCTATACCTGAAGGAATCATTCCACGTTGACGCCCTACTCTCTCAGAGTAACGGGCGCTCTGTTGGCGGTAAGTGTTTGAACATCTATCTCGACCCTGAAGAAAACATTCGACCAATTGCAACTATTCGCACAAGCGATGTTGATGGTACTGCAGAATGGTTCAGTGGAGATCCACTCCTTAACCCAACTCTACGCGGTGTTGAATTAACAGGTGGAAAGAAGGAAGGATTCAGAACTCTTCGAGTTGCCTTCGAACCCGACTTCAACATCCCAGGTGGTTGTGACAAGGATATTGAGAATGTCCTTAACGGATCATCTGCAGAAATGGAGATATTGGTACGTTCTCGCATAGATATGCGAGTTGAGACTACGTGGTTCAGAGGCGGCGACGCAGGTGTTCCAGAAGGTACTCCAATCATCGGTGAAGTAGCATTGCTACGTGACCGAATTGACGTTGCGATTGAGGCTGAAGAGATTCAATTCATTCGCCAATACCGAAATGATACTGGTGTTTGGACAACAATGAACGGAGTAACAAACAATTCAATCACAAATGAACAAGGAATTGCTCGATTTGAATGGAATTTCGATGGACGCACATGTGATGGAATGGAATGTAGCGGAGAATGGCGAGTCATCGCTGTATATGCAGGAAGTACAAACTTCCAAGCATCCCAGAACAACATCACCTTCGCTGTAGATTACAAAGAAGCTACTGAAGAAAGTAAGGCAGGCTTCTTCTCTCCAGAGAATTTGATGGCTTACGGAATTGTTCTCATGGCCTTGCTTGTTGCCAGTGCACTTTACTATCGCCGAGCAATGAGCCGTAAACAAGTTCAGTCTCTACGTGGTATTCTCACTGATACGATGATGCAACTTGAAGCGAGCAACGAATACATCAAGATCATCTTCGATTGTTACAAGAATCTCGTCAAGCACTTCCGCAAGTACGGCTTCATGAAGAAGGTTTACGAAACAACTCGTGAATTCGAAGCAGCAGTTCGTGCAGCATTCAACATGGTGCCTCCGCAACAACTCGATGGTTTCCTAACCATCTTCGAAGAGGCACGTTATTCCGACCATAACATTGGAGTCATGCAACGCGACCAGGCGATTTCAACACTTGGAGCAATCACCAGTTCGATCACAGCCGCTCTAGGCGAAGATTCGCTGGTGAAGCGATACGAAGCCACAGGCTTGTACGATAAGCAAACCAAAGCCGGAGAATTCGTTGCTGCAGACGGTACAACACGTCAAGCAGGAATCGTTGATGGCGAATCGACCGACTTCAAGATTTGAAGCGTGAACGAACCTCTACAAGGATTGGCCTAGCCAACCTTCAAGGGTGGGATGCGCTCTCAAGTTATCATGGAAGACTGGAAGATACTCATCGACCGAGCTATGCAGCAAGAAACAGAGAACACGATTGAAGCACACAAAATTTACGGTGATGCGGTACGTTCAGCACTCGCTCAAACACAAATGCTTCTCGGCGACCTTGAAGCGGCTCAAGTCATTGAGGCCTTGTACGGTGCTCTCGTAGCCTATTCGCAACAAGTCATGCTTCGAATGAAGGCAGAAGATCCAGAAGTCGGAGGGGTTGACCATGCATTCCGCGCAGGTCAAGCCTACGGAGTATCTTGTGTTCTCAACCACCTCATCGATCAATTAACTGACGTGGCTGGAATTACAGCTCTCGGCGCTCTTGATGACTTCTCAGACACACTTCATGATGAGATTATCATTCAAGGCCGTGCAGCGGGCTTAACCGTCGAACTCTTGGATGCAAAAGGCGAAATTCTCTACGATTGAGTCTCTCCTCTCGCGTCGGTGGCTTCATAACCAGCAGGTAGGTCGCGAGAATGCCTCAAAGCATCGAGGGAGTCATATGAGCAAGCCAATACGAAAGACAAACGCAGATTTGATCGAGTTAATCGGTCAACTGAAAGCCCAGTCTCGTGATACCGGTGTTGCACTATGGCGAGATGTTGCTCAGCGCCTCTCTAAGAGCCGCAAAAACTGGGCCCAACCAAACCTAAGCCGCGTAACTCGTTACGCCCCAGAGGATGTTACCATCCTTGTACCTGGGAAACTGCTTGGATCTGGTGAAGTCACAGGGAACCGCACCATCGCCGCCTACAGTGTCAGCACAAGCGCACGAGCCAAGATTGAAGCCGCAGGTGGGCGAGTTCTCACCTACGGTGAATTGATGAACGAAAACCCAAACGGAAACGGGGTGATTATCCTTGGATGAAGCAACAACATACGTCTTTGACGCTGATGGGCTCGTCCTAGGTCGTCTCGCATCTACAGTCGCAGATATGCTTCTGAAGGCTGCACGTTCAGACCGTGACGACAAAGTAGTCATCATTAATTCTGAGAAAGCAATCGTTTCTGGAAGTTCACGTTCTGTTCTACAGAACTATCACGACAAATACGCATTGAATCACGCTCGTAAGGGTCCTTTTTACCCACGTATGCCTGATATGATTCTCAAGCGTACTGTTCGTGGAATGTTGCCTTACCAAAGAAAGAGCAGCGGCCGCAGAGCACTCCGAAATCTACGTGTAGAAATCGGTTGCCCACATCATCTTGCTTCAGGCATGCCAGAAGGCCATGTCGAAGGCGATGACAGTAAAATCCGCAAATCCTTGCCAGAAAGCTATGTTCGTCTCGGCGACATCAGCGCAAGTCTTGGTGCACCAGCGCACCGATGGACCGGAGGTGAACAATGATGGCACGAAAGAAGAAGTCAGTAGAAAGTTCAGGAAAGAGAAAGACAGCGGTTGCACGAGCATCCGTTAAAGCAGGAAAAGGTCGAGTTCGCGTAAACAGTGAACCAATCGAAATCCTACAACCATCTCTTGCACGCCGTAAGGCAATGGAACCACTGATTATTGCAGATGCAATGAACCGCCTTTCCAAGGTTGATATCAACCTCACCACCAACGGTGGAGGAATCATGGGTCAAACCGATGCAATTCGTACTGCTATTGCACGTGGACTTGTCCACTACAATGGTGGAGCAGAAGGAATCGACGAAGAACTTCGTGACGAGTACCTGCGATTTGATCGTAGCCTGCTTGTAAACGATCCTCGCCGTAAGGAAGCAAAGCACCAACTTGGACGTGGTGCTCGCCGCAAGAAGCAAAAGTCCTACCGATGAGGTGATGAAAGATGATAATTCCAATCCGTTGTTTCAGCTGTGGTACCGTTATTGCTCACAAGTGGGAAGCGTTCAATGAAAAACTCGCAGAGGGTGCTAGCATTGGCGATGCACTCGACCATGTAGGTTTCGAACGCTACTGTTGCCGACGTATGTACGTCGGACACATTGATTTGATCGAAGAAATCGTTCCTTTCAGTGCTCAACACAAGTGAAGATATCAAGGGCCTGTGGGTTAGCTTGGCCTATACTTGGCGGCTGGGGGCCGTCAGACCCCAGTTCAAATCTGGGCAGGCCCACTCCGTAGATATTTACGGTTAACACCTGACCAATCAGCCTTGCATTGATATGGTCCAATCGCTAGCACTTGCTATGCGCTCCCGTGCCGTTGCATTGTTTGTCCTTCTCCTAGTGACCAGCCTCGCCCCATTCGTATCCTCAGACGTGACCATCACGGCCGCAGATGCTACGTGGAGTGGAGAGAGCCATGTCCTTGATGGGAATGTTACGGTTTCGTCAACATCAACCCTCACTATTGAGCCGGGGGCGATCATTGATGCCGGAGATTATTGGATCCAAATCGACGGCTCCCTCATCGCAACCGATGTGGAGTTCATGTCGAGTATTACGCCAACCAGCCAAGGTTCTACTGGAGCAGGACTGTGGCCGGGGATCATCATTTCTTCATCAGCTGATGCTGTACTAACCAATGTTACAATTCGAGGCGCTGAATCCGCTTTAGCAGTTCATGGAGATGTTACAATCCATGAAGAAATCCTAATTACAAACAGTTACATCGGTATTGACATACATGCATCAGGAACAGTGACTGCAGAAAATGTAACGATGGAAACAATAGACATCGAAGCGGTACACAATGATGGTGAATTCATAGTTACGACAGGTGAATTTACCAATGCTGCAACTGGAATTCATTCCTCAAATCAACTTACAGCAACCGATGTAACGTTTGATCAGACTGGTTTTGCTCTCGATATCGTTGCAGGAGACGCTTCAATTACAGGGCTTGGACTTGACAACGTTAGCGTAGGCATCGGTTCTGATGCAGGTGCTTCAACAACCGTAAGCAGCATTTTTGGCCAGTCTGTTACTCTGTTTATCGATGGTTCTGGTACTGATGATTTAACGGTATCAAACGCCCTCCTAACAGGCGACCGCCTCCTTTGGGGATCGGTTGAGAGCATCTATGTCTTCGACGTTGATTTTACTCAACAGGCTCTTGACAGAACAGCAATTGACATTCGCTGCACCATCGATTGCTTCTTTGATGACATAACGCTGTCCCAAACTGAAATTGGGTTGGATATCGATGGGCCAGGAGTTACTGAAATCAAGAACAGCAACATTGAGTCGGCAAACATCGCTCTACGCGGCTCAGGAGATGGTTTGCTGATTCTTGAGGAATCAAATTTCACCTCTCAAGGAAAGGTGATGACGTTTTCAGGTCTCGATACAGAGATCACAGATTCAAAGGCGGAATTAACTCAAGGCGATGGCCCTGCAGTCAACGTCTTGGAAGGCCAGCACGAATGGAATGCATTCAACGTTGAAAAAGTCTACAGTAGTTTTGATACAACCTCTCAAGGGATCGATGCATGGTACACCTCAATACAATCAACCGCGCTAACGACAAGCGGTTTCTCTACGGGGGCAGTCTTCGAAGACAGCACTCTGACTGCTGGAACTGCTACATTCATCAATGGAAAGACAACAGGTATCCATGGAATCCAGTCCACATTTACGTTTGAGGATTTGACAACATCGGCCCAACAATACGGTGTTCGATTGACAGATGAATCACACCTCCAAACCTCCACATGGGCTGCTAATTACCATAACACCCCACTTCTTCTTGAAGAAGAATCAACAGCAAATGCTCGAACATTCACTCCTCAAAACACAGCCCAAGGATCATCGGACGCAGTAGGCGATGGCACATTCCTCTATGGAGGGCCTTCTACAAGCTCAGTCTCAACAACAGCACATGGGTACCTTTACGAAACGTATGTGTCGTTTACAGATATCAACAATCAACCAATTCAAGCAGAGGCTTATGCACATGATTTCCTTTCAACTGCAGATACAAACGGGGTTGCATCTCTCCCACTCCTATCCACAGGTTCTATGGTTGACGTTCTCTATCAAGGGGCTGGTGTTCGAGCAGAATTGATTGGCAATCAAGCAGGTCAGTCAGTTCAGATCATTACCGTACCTCAAGGAGACTGGAATCTCCCTTCCTCTTCAACCATCGTTCTTGGAGCAAAACCTGACGGCACCCCTCATATGTTGAATGGAAACCTTAACTTTGCAACAAACTCCCAACTGAAACTCATCGATACAACACTCATTGTAGATTCTTCATCATCGGTTGATCTCGGGGCATCAGGCACCCTTTCTGGAGACGGAGGCATCCTTAACGCTACATTGTTGACGTTGAATGTTCAATCGACATTTACATCTGTGGGTGGCGGTCTAGAAATACAATCTCCTGTTTCATGGTCATGTTCATCAGTTCAATCTGTCAATAACATTCAATTTACTTCTACGCTGTCTATTGGTCCATTATGCGAGATTGAAATGACCGGTGGTGAGGCGAATGAACAGATTACAGTAGGTTCCGGAGGGTCATTCTCCCTTTCCTCGATTCTTGAAATCAGTGTTCTCGATAAAGGAGCACCTGTTGAAGGAGCGACAATCATTGTCGATGGACAAACTGTTTCCACAGATGCATTTGGTGAGGCTACAGCACAAACAACCGCACGCACAGTCGACTCACAGGGAGATGTGCAAGGCGGCACCAAAACCGTGACAATGCAGATTCAGTCGTTTACAGAGTTCTTTGCTTGGGACACAAAGAGGTCAACATCACATACGTTCATGGCTTCTACTGTGCCTACAGGTACCATCAACTCTTGGCTTGTTTTGGAGGAATCTTGGAGCCCATATCGCCTTGAAGGCGATTTAACAATTGCGTCCACAACAAAAATGACAGTTAATGACGGCGTTGAACTTCGCATCACTTCACAAGCTGTTATCGATGTCCAAGGCGTCTTTGAAGCAGGTTCTGCGACAATCTCTTCCACAGGGTTTGGAGCGCGTTGGGGCGGATTACTTCTCGATGGAATTGTTGGATCAAGAATACAACTTTCAGGAACTCAACTCGTAGAAGGATCACCACTACTCACCGTATCAGGATTCGGGGAGATGGTTGCAGAAAATGCCAATTTCGCCCGCTCAGCAGGAGCTGACCCTTTGATTTCGATCAGTTCGAGTGCACAAGCCACAGTCTCGATTTCAAATTCTCATCTCCGAGATGCAGGTTCGATGTGCATTATGTCACAAAGTGCAGATGCAAAGATCATCTTGGAAGATGTTGAATTCACAGATTGCAATGGCGATGCTGCCTGGATACGGCTTTCTGATGTTGATTTTAACAATGTTACAATCAATGAAGGAATGGAAGATGGGATTGCTCTAATCGGAGTAACAGGCCAGGTAAGTGGCTTGAAGACGACCTCTTTCGTAGGTGATTCAACAGTTCGATTAGAATCGATTGATGGTGATTTTATCCTTGAAGATTCCCAGATATCGGCAGGGTCTGAAGTCGGATTAATTGCCTTCAACTGTGAAGATATTATTCTTAGAAATTTGGAATTCACAGGGGCTCCAGGAATTGACATCGATGAAACATCTGGACATCTCGAGCAAATCAATGCTCATGGAAACGGCGCGGGGACAGGAGTGACGATTCGACACGGCAAAGCAACTTCAATGACGGTATCGGATATTTCCATAACAAATTATTCAGTTGGTTTGCGCCTACACGCTCATGATTTCGAGGAGCCAGGAGTTGCATACATACAGAATCTCACAGTCGATTCATCGAATGCATTATCAGTTGAATATTATGATGCTCAAATCTCTGATTCAGATTTAACAGGCTCAAATTCAGTTGCGGGAAGTACGGTCAATTTCGTTGATAGTTCACTTAGCGGTACAAACACCCTTTCGGCGGACGGGGTTCTCAATGAGTGGAGTACACACTCATTAAGCGCAATACTCAATGGGATAGCGGTTGATGCTACGTATGTTATTTCTACTGATTTACTCGATCAGCCAAGCACTTACAATGGGCAATTCGTTGATGCGACCCTTCAATATTCAAAGCACACGGAAACACAGTCCCAGTTCAGCACAAATGCAACGATAGAGACATATTCCGCCCTAAGCTTAGTCAATAATTCAGCATTCGAAATTGGAAACAACCTCAACCAACAGGTCTTAATTTCTCTTTCTCCAAATGCAGCTCCGATTGCAAGCGTGAGTGCTCCTTATTCCGGTCAACGGTTCATGGAAACTACGCCAGTCGAGGTCATGTACACGGTTGCTGATGATACAACATCGCCTTCTGACATTGTCATGTCTTGGAAAATATTTAACGCACAAAGCCAACTTGTTTCTGAAGGAGTGCTCAGCGATACGGGTTCTGCCTTCAACATTACAAATGTTAATCCAGGTTTGTATGTCTTACAACTTATTGCAACAGATGATTTGAACCTCTTCTCAACAGTTGAAGTGGACTTTGAAGTAACACTCTTGGATACAGACGGAGATTGGATTTCAACATGCAGTTCAGACACATGGTTTGATGCAGCAAATGGGCTTCAATGTGGTCCAGACATATACGATCCAGACGATGATAATGATGGACGACTTGATGAAAACGACGTGTGGCCAAAGGATGCATGTGCTTGGATGGACACCGATGACGACGGACAACCAGATCGTGTCGAATGTCCAGAAGGCGAGACAACCATGCTCTTCGAAGACCAGGATGATGATGGTGACGGAACCCCTGATGAACTTGAAGGAAAGTCCTCAGAAAAGAGCGAAGACCAAAGCACAGCACTTCTTTTGATTGGCGGAATTATCGTTATTGTTCTCATCGTTTTCTTCGTACGAACCCGGGGACCAGGTCCAAAGAGCCTCGGCGAGATTGACGAACGTATGCTCTGAGGTGAAGGGATTGTTGCCAAGTGCTGAACCGTTTGCATTAGCGATGGTTGTCATTCTTGGAGCCATTGTCGTATGGGACGCTTGGTGGTTGACGCGACAACACTTGGACATCCCTTCCTTTGGAGTCTTGTCAAACAATGGATTCGCATGGAAGAGTAATCAGCACCATGAAGTCCTACGTCAATGGGCTAATTTGGGCTCTATGGCAGCCATGATTGCCTTGCCTTGGGGGTTTGCATCCTTTTCAGATACGCCTATTCTTTACGTCATTCTATGGGATGCTTTACTGAGTTTACACATCATTTCTCTTCTCGTTCCAAAGCGATATGCAGTTACTGCAACACATCTGTTTGCAGATGGACAGCGGTATGAATGGAAACGCCTTGTCTTAGCCAAAAGGCAACCCAAAAAACGGATTATGCTCCTGAGAAAAGGCTGGGGTCCTTTCGGACCACTACCCCTGGGGGGTTCTCGTGAAGATCTCGACAAAGCAGCAGAACGAATCGTAGCCATTCTTGTTCCAGTTGAAGAGGAATGAAGAGAGGTATTCCTAAGTGGTTCCTTGGCCTGAGACGTTTATGGAATGGGCACGAAGTGGCGATGACATCATGCTGGTGCTTGAACCAGGTGAAGAAATACACGCATCAATTCAGAAATTAGCAGACAAGTTAGATCTCAATGGAGCCGTCATAACAAGCGGAATAGGGCGAACTCGAAACTGTATCTTTGGATACATGGATGCTGATTTTGTCTATCATCGAAAAGAACTCGAAGAACCGGTTGAATTGGTAACGTTGCAAGGAAATCTTGCAAGGCACGAGAACGGTTCTCCATTTACTCACTTGCATGCAACATTTTCAAACGATGATTTCCTCACAAAATCGGGGCATTTATTTTCAGCAACAGTATTCGTAGTTGCAGAGATACATCTCCGTGTCATGAGCGAGGTTGTAATGACCAGATGCCCAATGGTTGACGGAGAATTCGTGGAACTAAAATTTCCATCATCATGAACCTTAAATGGGGTCGAGTGGGTGGATTACTATGGCCAAATCTGATTCGTCCGATAATGGTCAAAATCAGCGCATAGAATGGCTTGCTGAACAAATTGCGTACCACTCAGATCTCTATTACAACCAAGCGTTAACAGAAATTCCAGATTCGGAATTTGATGCCTTGTGGGATGAACTGAAACTGCTCGATACAACCCATCCACAGCTGCAACGTGTTGGTGCAGAAATTGATCCAGGAACAGTCAAAGTCGACCATATGTTTCCGATGCGTTCCCTCAACAAAGGGACCTCTGATGACGACATTGGTCACTTTGTACGTCAATCATCTCTTGAGGCGACTCGTTTCATTTCACAACCCAAACTCGATGGATCTGCGCTTTCTCTTGAATATAGGAAAGGACGACTTGTACGTGCTGCGACCAGGGGGAGCGGAAATCGTGGAGAAGATGTTACCAAGAACGCACGGAGGGTCGAAAACGTACCCCATACCCTTGGTGTTGAAGTGGATGTTCACATTCGTGGAGAGGTGGTCATGCGTAAGTCAACCTTCGAAGAGCGCTATGCAGAAGTTTCTCCAAATCCAAGAAATTTAGCTGCGGGGGCATTACGTCAAAAGAAAGCAGAAGGCAAAGCCAATGCAAGCGATTTGGTGTTTCTGGCATATGATGCGAAATTCCCTGAAGAATCAGCACGCCATCCCGATTCAATTTCACCACCAGTAGTCGATAACGACAGCGAGATTCTTTCCTGGCTCTCGGAAACCGCAGGCGTCATGCCCGCTCCATGGATTATCACTGAATCGAACGAAACAGACGAGTTGACACTTGGGCTCTGCAATGAAACAGAGAAGTGGACCAATGAACGAACAGGATATGAGTTTGAAATAGATGGTCTTGTTTTCAAGGTGGATGATCTATCAAAGCGAGAATTACTGGGCATGACAGCACATCACCCTAGATGGGCCTTAGCGTGGAAATTCCCGCCAGAAGAAGCAACGTCTGTTTTACTTCATGTCGATTGGCAAACCGGAAGAACCGGAACCATTACCCCAGTTGCACGTATTGCTCCACAACGCGTTGGAGGTGTGACTGTTGAGAACACAACCCTCCATAATCTTGGGGAAGTTGAACGCTTAGATATTCGTATAGGAGACAAAATCAAAATCGTGCGAAGAGGAGATGTCATCCCTAAAATTGAAGCAAGTTTAGGCCCCGCTTCTCAACAGGATTTGGAAGGGCGTATTCATGCAGATGGTGAGCCATTCAGTGGTTTGTTACCTGAAAGAAAAATAATCGAGGCGCCAGATGCTTGCCCAGCATGTAACGGCTCAGTAGAGATTGAAGGCGCTTTTATCCGATGCGTGGATGTACATTGCGATGCACGAATGGGGAGAAGCATCCTCTACTATTGTCGTGCACTCGAGATGGATGGTGTTGGAGAGAAGTTAGTTGATCAACTCCTTGCAGACGGTCTTATCGATGGCATGGCGGGTCTCTATAAATTAGATGAAGCAAAACTCCTCTCACTTGAACGAATGGGACAGAAATCCGCCACGAATGTTCTCAAAGAAATTGGTAAAACCCGTTCCATGACTTTCTCAAAATTCCTCCAAGCACTCGGATTACCAGGCATTGGACCAGAACTTGCTTTTGCTATCGCCGTACATTTCCAACAACCTATGGAGATGATGAACTGGGTCGAAGAGAGCCATGAAGAGCAGGAGAGAATGCAAGAATTAACCGCTCTTGAAGGTGTAGGGGATATCGTAGCTCTTCAATTACGAGACGGAATTAGCCTTCGAAGTCAAGCAATCGAAGATCTGCTTTCACATCTTACGATTCAAGCGGAGCAAGAAAAGACCGACCAAGGACCTTTTGTTGGTATGACATTCTGCGTTACGGGAACACTTTCCGAACCAAGAAAAAGCATCCAATCAAGAATTAAAGCCGCAGGAGGAAAAGTGGTCGGAAGCGTTTCTGGCAATCTCTCAGTACTTGTTGCTGGAGGAAACGCAGGTTCCAAACTTGCCAAGGCTGAAAGTTTAGGCGTTACTGTATGGAGCGAGGATTTGTTGAACCGGCATATTAACCATGAGTCTGCTTCCGATGAATCCGCCGACGAACCCTCTTCCGAGCAACCAACCCTGTTCGATTATTGAGAAATTTTCTGCCCCGAAGAACGAACACTTATGCACAATAAGTAAAACGTAAACACATGAAAATGCGTACACTTGGTCTTTTTACAATTCTGTGTTTAGCCATGGCAGCGCCAATGTCGGATGCATATAGTGGTGGAATCTATGGGCAGGGTACGGGATGTGGAGGGGGATATTGCCATGGCACCAATACGCAACTCGCAACGGTTTCATTATCAGGAGAACCAACAACATATGTTGCTGGAAGTACATACACATTATCGATATCAGTGACAGGTGGAACTTCTACGACCAATGGAGGATTTGCCCTCGATGTTGACAAGGGATCGCTCTCATCTCCTGGGACAGGAGTCAAGATTAATACTGCTGCAAACAGCGCAACACATATGAATTACAATTACAGAAGTTGGAGTGTTGATTGGACAGCACCTTCAACAGGATCGGGAGTTGTATCCATTGATGTCGGTGGGAATGCTGTTGATGGGAATGGATACAATACGAATGACGTATGGGACACTGCATCCTATCAGATTTCAGAAGGGAGCGCTCCAGCGAACAATGCTCCAACACTGAGTAATCTTTTACTTAGCCCAGCCACTGCAAGCACAACAGATACACTCGTACTATCGTACACATTCGATGATGCTGATGGCGATAACGAAGCAGGCTCGACAATTCAATGGTTCAAGAACAGCGTACCAGTCACATCACTGAATGGAATGATGTCCGTATCCTCTTCCCAGACCGAAAAGGGTGAGACTTGGAATGCTGAAGTTACTCCGAGTGACGGAACGGATTTTGGAACAATGGTGGCTTCAAGTTCAATCACGATAGGCAACTCTGCCCCTCTTCTTTCTTCTGTTTCAATAGGAATTTCAAATCCTAGTACAACTGATGATCTGTCTGTAGTCAACACCTCGTCAGATGCAGATACAATGGATGTCCTAACTTATGAATATCAATGGTATCTTGATGGCAATCTTCAATCTTCATTGGATGGTCTTTCTCCCTTGCCATCGTTTGCTACTCGTGATGGTGATTCATGGGAAGTTGAAATGAGAGTATCAGATGGAACTGATACTTCGGCTTGGCTGAAATCGTCTGCTGTTGTCATCGGTTCAACCACAACAAATACTCCTCCATCAGTGGATAGCGTTGACATTACCCCAAACAACCCGACGACGGGAAGCGATCTTACTGCAATAGTCACTTCATCAGATGCAGATTTGGATTCAATCGTAAACACAGAATATCGGTGGATGAAGAATGGCGTAGATGCGGGAATTGATTCACAAATCCTGTCCTCTACGAACACTATGAAAGGTGAATCTTGGAGTGTAAGTGTTCGCGTAAATGACGGAACAACATGGTCCTCATGGCAATCATCAACCGTCACGACAATCGAAAACACAGCTCCAGTCTTGGAATCTGCATCTCTCAATTCTGCACAGGTAACAACTCAAACCAATGTTTCTGTTGATGCTGTGATGGTTGACGTAGATTCACTCGATAGTCTAACATTCACCATCCAGTGGTATCTCGAGGATGTTCTTCAACCCGAGTTAAATGATGTGAACCCTCTTCCATCTTCTCAGACCTCAAAAGGGCAAACTTGGGCTGCTGTGATTCATGCCTTCGATGGTTCAGAGACAAGTACGTTGAGCGAAACATTGTACGTTGATATCATAAATTCAAACCCATCAGTAACAGCAACAGTCGACGAATCAATCAACTCACAACAAGACATCACGCTTGAAGTTGAATCTTCAGACAGCGACATGGATTCTATTGAAACAACCTCCATCACGTGGTTTAGAAATGGATTCAGAGAAGGATCGTTAGACAACGCAACAACTGTACCGTCTTCATATCTCGGTCCAGGACAAATATGGAGCGTAGAAGTCCTTGTCACAGATGGTGAAGCCACTGACCTTTCTACAACATCAATCACAATTTCAAACGCTCCGCCAAGTTCAATCATTACGATCTTGACCGAATCCGCATATGCTGGTGAACGCGTTCAATTGACAGGTAGTTCTTCCACAGATTCAGATAACAGAATCGTTGGATATCAGTGGTCTTGGTCATCATCATCGAGCGGTCAATCGTCAACATCGGGAACGGATGTCTCCTTCCTTATGCCTGTATCAGGAAGCGTTTCTGTCACCTTGGTCGTCACCGACGAATCCGGAGCAACAGACGAATCTACATCGGTTATCCAAGCACTACCAGCACTATCATGCCCAAGTTTGACATCATCTCTCGATGGAGGAAATGTCAATTTAGAATGGTCATGGAATGGTCAAGAATCTGCAGATTTTAATGTCTATCGAAATGGAGTTCTTCTTACCCAAACAAATCAAACAAACTTTGCAGACACTCCAAGTATACTTGGTCTTACAACATACAAATTGACTGTGACTATTGGAGATCGAACACTCGAATCTGATTGTCAATCACCTTCAACGCAAATCACCATCGATATGCAAGCTGCAGATTTCGATGAAGGCCCATCTCCTGCTCTTGGATTTGGTTTAGGTTCACTTTACACAATTATTGGAATCCTCTTCCTTGTTGCAGTCATTCTTCGGAGAGGTGATTGATTTGAGAGCGCGTTTAACGGTATTTCTTGTCCTAGCCTTTCTCGTTCCACTTCATGTAAGCGGAAACCCTGGTGGTGTTGGAAATGGATTGGAAGATATGCAATGCGGTGGAGCATGTCACGGTGATGCAAATCAGAATGCAACCTCCAGCCTCGGATTAAATATCCAGCCAGCAGAATCGGTATGGGCCGGTCAACCAGCAGAAATCACGATCGAGATTTCTGGAATTGGAATAGAACATGACGTGGACGCGCTCGGCATTTTCTTACTATCAACAACAAATGCTAACGGAGATATTCCAACCTCACATGGATGGGAAATACTCTCTGATGGCATGGGCGATGCCAATAATTATATTGAAATTTCAATGGACAATGCCCCTGCATCTTTCTATTCTCATACATGGGTTCTAAGAGCGGATGAAATAGGTACGAAGACGCTCTATGCCGCTGTACAACATGGAGATAGTTCAGGCAGCCCATACTTCGGAATTTCTCAGCCCTTTGACGTGGAAGTAATCCCAATCCCTGAAAATCTTCAACGATTAGATCCTCAGTATTCACCAACAACATCTCGCGATATCAGCGAATCGACGGATTTGTGTGTTGAGACGGTCAATGCATCGAGCGTTGAGATTGAATGGCGTGAGCAATCAGGTGATTCTATCCAAGTATTGACATCACTCGAGGGAGATTGTTGGAAGGCCACACTACCCGCTTCAATTGATGAAAACACAATCGAATGGCGGGCAATCCTCGAAGGAGAAGGCCCTACTCAAACTACGCCTTGGTTCTCCTTATCCAGCGTTGAACCAAAGTGGGAAGCCAATGAAATGGCATTGAACCTCCAATCACTCGCCCACATTGTTCTTTTCTTCGGAATCGTTCTCTTGTTGAAAATGCCAAGAAAGGATACTTCTGAACTTAAAAAATATGAAGCATCCTCAGAAGTTCTCACTCAAGAAAACACGGGCCCACCATTACCTGCTGATGGATTACCAGCAGGATGGAGTATGGAACAGTGGAATCACTATGGTGATGATTATCTGGAGGGGCGACTATGATTGAAAACGGAACATTCCACGTCATAACCACGGAACTGGTTGTCGGATCGTTTGCCCTTGCAGGTATTTGTTTTGTCCTTCATGGCTTCTTTACATGGAGGCAAATTGAATCAAGTCAATATTCGGAAATAGTGGATACCACTGCACACGCCGCTCTTCTGTTCGGGCTACTTGCACTTCCTTTTGCAATTTTATCTGGACTCGGCGCATCTCCCTCGGGAGCCCACACATCTCCTCTTTTGGCCAACAAGATGCTTCTTTCAACGGCTGGCGGTGGACTTGCCATTGGAGTGATCTTCTCCCGTTGGAAATTGCATGAGCCAATGAAGAAGACCGAGTCGTATATTCACAATGCACTAGGCGCATCAGCAACAGGCTGCATGCTTCTCACAGCTTCATTGGGTGGGACGTATAGTCGTGGAGATTCCTTAACAGAATTCATTCCATTGATTAAGACAACAACGCCGCTTCTACCGCCATGGATGAGCATTCTTGTAATGCTCGTTGTAATCGTAGCCCTCGTTCTTCGAAGAACTTCAACCGTAAAGCATGGATGAAGGAGAAGGGCTCTCGTCTGGAGTGGCTGCATTGAGAAGAGATTTCAACTGCTCTTCAAGCATTTGTGCTTCTGCAAGAAGTGGCTCATCATCGAGATGAATTGTTGGAAGAATGGAATTGAGTTTCTTGACCAATGTAGCCGCAGCCCTTGCATCAGGGAATCGAGGATCTGCTTCGACCATAATGCTCATGACATCGATTGAACGACGTCGTGCTTCACTAAGCAAAACACCATTTACGCCACGGATGACTCCGTTTGACAACATTTGAACGCCAAGGTCACCAAGCATGGAAACTACGTTGTCAGTAGCTCCAATTCCAACAAGGTCTGTTTCCGGTGTGTCTTCATATTCAACAGTTGGTTCTTCGATGCCGTTGTTTCCAGACAAACCATCCTTCGAGAATGCATCAACAAGAATACCCATTCGAATCTTCGAGCCCTTTGACCAGTCGTACAATGCCCAAACAATGTCATGAACCAATGGGCTTGGAATAACCAACTCGCTCATAAGAAGAATGATTTTGTCACAGCCATCAATATTGCACTCTGGTTTTCCCGCATATGCCCGAATAATCGGCATTGGCTTTCCATCTGTAACCAACGTCAATGGAGGCAATCTCGGATCGACCACTCCACCAACAAATTCCAGTTCCAAATTGTCGATAAGAAAATGCCCGACGATGCTTGAAACCATACCTACACTCGGAAAACAAGTGATGACCAATGCTTCTTCTGTAATCACATCAGATCGAATCTTTACCATTGTTCCTTCCATGTACCAAGGTCAAGGCGGAGGCATTCAACACTTTCGGCTTTAAGCGTAGGTTTGATGTTCCTCAATGCTTACCGAAGGACATGGTCGAAGAACGACAGCACAGACTTTCGCCTTCGGCATGGAACCGTTACGAGACGTGCCCGCGTATGTATTGGCTTAGCCGGCAGAGTTTGCCTCGTAAGGCAGGAATGGCAGCATCACTCGGTACAGCAGTTCACGCCTCTATCGAAGATCTTCTCCAAATCGATCTCGATGGCCGAGAACTTTCGGAATCGAGTTGGCTTCCAGACACAGCAGAAGAAATTCTTCGAAAACGCTGGGAGGAAGAGAAACAAATTTTCCACGAAACACCCCGACATCCGGATTGGAAAGAAGACAAGTACAAAGAAGCCAGAAAACAGCAGACAGGTGCGGTAAACATGCTCCTAGATCATGTTGGAATTGCAGGACTTTCCTTCGAAAGAATTACAGTTGCCCTGTGGAAGAAAATACAATCTCTTGTCATTGCAGTTGAAGGCGAACTCGTAACAAAAGACGGACATCTGATGGGCAGGCTTGACTTACTTCTTGCAGAGATTGACAAGGAAGGAAAACTTGCAGGCTGGCTCGTTGCTGACCTAAAAACAGGAAAAGCGCCAATTGGCTCACTCAAACCAGAAGTGAATCGACAACTTAGAATGTACAGGGACATTCTTCTTTCAAATAACCCAAATCCTCCTCCTGTGCGAGCAGAAGGATGGTACACGAGCACCACCTCAAAATGGGTTGCAAAGGGAGACAATGTCATCGAAGATGCATTGGCTGCTTGGAAGGCAACTCAAATTTCAGATGAACCACTTGAACCGACGCCAGGACAATCTTCCTGTGGTGGTTTTTGTGATTGGAAGGCATGGTGCCCACATTGGTTGAAATGGAGGCATGAAGGCGGCAGTCTGCACAAAGGAGATTTCGCAGACGGTGTCATCCTCATTCACGAATACAAACCAGCACAGGGTATTGCCATTGTAGAATCATGTATCCCTATTGGCGATCAAGGTGAGGTTGAGCCCATCGGCGATAAGAGAAGTGTTCAATTCGATGGACGAGGCAAAGAAGTCCTTGAAAAGCTGCTTGATGATGGCCATGAAGGGCCAATTTTCATTGGAAGCGCTATGATGAATCGAGATGTTTGGAGAGTCGGGCCTTGGTGTGATGTCTTACCATGGTCACCTATTCCAGATTCAGGACGATGAGCCAAGACCAAGATAGGTTTTGATCTCCTCGGAAGCAGATTGGTCCTCGATACCGTTTGGGGAAATGAGCCAATGCAGATACCCAATATCCAGTTCTAATAATTCTTTCAAATGTCGTCCACGATGGCGCCCAACTGCCAAGACCATGTGTTCCCCATCACGTCGTATCATCCCGTTGGGATCTACGAGTTCAAGATCATCCAACTGTCTTCCTAAGTCGGACTGTGGGGATGCAGTAGAGCCAGTAGCGCACCACTGCTCAACTTCAAGTAATGATTTTCGGAAATGAGTCGGATGGTCAAGTCCTAGTTTCCAAAGCAACAAGAGCGAGGCTGCAGCATCAGCAGCAGCAGTGTGAGCATTCTCAAGAGAGATTCCATGGCGTGCGCATTGGGAACCTAATCTATGTGGCCGCGGCAATTTAAGCCTGCGGACCATTTCCAGCGTATCCAAAATAGCCTTTGGTTCAGGCGGAAGCGCACCTATTCTCAAGAACTCATTCCGCAGCATAGGCATGTCAAATTTCCGAACGTTGTGTCCTACGAGTACACTGCCCTGAATGAGTGCAGCAACCTCATCAGCGATTGCGGAAAAATCAGGTTCGCCCCGAACATCTGAATCTGAGATTCCGTGAATTCGTTGTGAGTCATATGGGATGGGGCGTCGCGGATTCACTAATCGATCGTAGGAAAGTTCTGAACCGTCAACATCCGAACCAATAAGTGCCAATTGTACAATCCTATCCCGCGAGGTGCTTATTCCCGTGGTTTCCAAATCGAATGCTAGAACTCGTTCACCATTGAGAAGTTCCATGCCTCGGGGTAAACGTCACGATTGAAGAACTATCGCTTCGGACAACAAGATTAGAAAAGGCAATGAAGAAGAAACTTCTAAACATCATCATGGGATTCTTCCGCCGCTTTTTCAAAAAGGAGAGCCAAAACGCAAAAGCGGAGCCTAGTTTCGAAGAATCAGAGGAAGAGATACTTGAGGTATTGAAAAAACAATACGTTGTTGATGTAGAAGAAAATGTTGAATCTATTGAATCTATTCTCGAGGGAGAAGAAGAAGTAATTATCCCAGGCGAAGTTCAACCCGCTCCAGATTACGATGAATCAAACGCTGCGCTTGAGGATGTTCTCGAGGATGAAGAGATGGAAAGTTTCTCAGAAAAGAATGTTGTAACCCATGAATCGATTGAAGAAATGGGGGGCCACCTCGACACAGCTCGAATCATCGGAGACCTTCCTGAAGAGGTTTCCTTCGATTGAATCTGGCTAAAAAAAAACAATCGAAAGACCAATCTGTGTGTACGGTTTTACAACATGGTTAGATATAGGATTAGGTTGAACCAGATATATGCAAGGGCGAAGTAGACGATTGAAAGGGCTAGGATTAGTCCTTCTCATGTGCTCATTTTCCCTTGCGGGGTGTACCGGATTGCTCGATACAACTGCTGAACCAAGAGCTACAATGGAAGCATACCCTCTACTCATCCAGGAAGGTGAAATGGTAACATTTGATGCCCGTGAATCTGATGCGGTTGAAGGCGTTATTACCGAATATCGTTGGGACTTTGGCGACGGAGAAAAACGAGAAACTGTGACTGGATTTACTTCCCACACATACAATATGTTTGGAGCATACACAGTCACCCTAACAGTGGAAAACGACCAAGGTGGAGTCGATGATACGACAGTTGTCGTTGTTGTTAATGGGGCGCCAGTTATCGATCTCAAATACCCAGAAAATCCAAGAGCAGGCGACTCCATCCTCCTCGATGCTTCTGCTTCCGCAGATCCAGAAGGAAACGAATTGAGTTTCTCTTGGGATCTTGATTGGGGCGTAGATTCAGATGGAGATGGAGATGGTCGTAACGACGTAGATTCCTCCCTAAATCAAGTACTTCTTCCTACGAATAGAAGCGGGATTTATCTCGGCTCCGTTACCATTGACGACGGTCAAGAAGGCATTCTAACAGAGGTCTTCGAACTCAATGTATCGTCGCGTCGATTTAGCGTTGTATGGCAGCAGAAAGTCATCGAACAATCATGGTCTGATTATCTTGCAGAAGGCGATGAATGGAGGCAAGAAATAACGCCAGGATCCACTGGTCGAATTATTTCGTATGAGGCAGTCCTTGAATTAGAAAATGATTTAGTTCAACCGTACGATAACTTTACTCTTCTCGTAACAGTTCCCGAGGATAATTACCAAGAGCAATCCGAGACAGAAGGCGGAAACATAACTGCTAACGAAAACGCGAAAGCGACAATCTCTGAAGACAAACTCAATCCGTTAGGGGCTGAAGGAATCTATGATTCTGACAGCATCGAAATGGTGATTGATATGGTGCTGAATCAACCCGGATCAGCATTCGGGCAATCACCGTGGATTTTGATCATACAGGCCTTGCAGTCCAATCCCGACTCTGCGATTGAGATTCTCCCCGACCCAGATCCAGGAAACGACTGGACATTAACAATAAAAATCACCATACAAGAACCGGTTATTACAGAAATCGCATTTGAGTAGGTTAAGACGAAAAGAGTTTGAAGGACTGTTGACTGGAAGGGATGAGTGGCATGGTTGAATCTGTTGAAATCAGTCGAGTAAACATACGAGACACATTGTCTCTGGACGTATCTGTTTGGATGCATCATCCTGATGATATGGACTTCAGGCCCTCAATGTCTTGCAAGGATAATACGCTTACAATTGCTTCAAAAACTTCCGGAGAAACGCTTGCTTCTGTAGATCTTGATGATGACCAAATGCAAGCACTGCAGGCATCTCTTACAGCAGAACTGCGCGTAAAATTTCAAGTTCATGGCATGCACGGGCGACTCAACAAGATCGCCCCAATCATCGCCGATGGTAAAGCAAAGAAACTCGCTACGGCAAACTGGAAGACCACTCAACCTGTATCTTTCGAGTAGGGACACCCCCCATTTCTTTCATAACCGTAAACGACGAAAGTCGTAATTATGTCACCGAGACGATTGGGAAAAGGTTCCCAGAAGAAAGCACGATTTGAACGATTAAAACATGAGATTATGCGATTTGTTACAGCGAATCCAGGGTGCTCAGCCCAATCGATCGTTGCGAATTTATCGCACGATCGAGTCATGAAGAACCACGGTTTGACACCTCGTAAGGTTGGGTTCTTTATTCCAAGACATCTTGCGGATCGATTGACTTGGTGGCAAGATCATAGGGCTGGCCGACGGGTTTATGGCCGTCTTGATGAAAATGAAGAGAATATTGTATGAGACCATCTCTTTCAACTGTAACAACTAATAGGCCATTTTCGATGGTGTAATCATGTTCAATCAATTGAACCTAAACAAACCTGAACGTTGGCATCAAGTTTTTTCAAGTCAATCGCTTTCCTATTATGAGCGAACAATCCTAGTCACTTTCTTCGCTGGTCTTACTGCTCTTTGCGCCCAAGTTTCTTTCGTGATACCCGATTTATCCCCTGTACCCTTTACTCTTCAGACATTTGCAGTTCTTGCAACGGGCGTCTTCCTCAAGAGGAATGATGCCTTTCTTTCAGGCTCAGTTTATCTTCTCGCAGGAGCTTTCGGAGCTCCCGTTTTTGCTGGCGAACCCGGGAATGAATTGTTCATCGATGGAGGGACTCTTATCGCATCAGGGGGCTATTTGTTAGCATTCCCATTCGCCTCTGCGGTGGTTGCGACCGGCCTTGACATATCTCGAAATTCAGAAAAACCACAGTATGCAATACAGGCGCTATGTTGGATTACTGCAATGATTCCAGTCTATGTTGTTGGGACGCTATGGCTAGCGCATTCCTACGATGTCTCATTGACTCAGGCATACGAATGGGGCGTCGAACCGTTCATTGTCTGGGATTTGTTCAAAATTGTCATGCTCGGACTTGTAACAACAATGATTTGGTCGTATTCGAAGGAATAGATACCGACGAACTCATGAGGCCTCACCTCTTGCTATGCATATGAGCGAAGAGCAACAGGTTGCTGCATACTTCGATCTCGATGGGACTTTACTCAATGCTTCAAGCGAGAAAACGCTGACAGGAGTTCTTGCAAAAAGACGACCATGGCGAATACCTCATGCAACAGTTGCCTGGACGCTCGGGACAGTATTTGGTCTCTTAACAGGCAAATCACCTTACGATGCCTTACGTAACAGAGGTCACCTTTCTCTCGCTTCATGGTCGATATTGGAACAGTATTCAGATGAGATAGCTCCCGCATTACTCGAGCCCAAGGTTTCCCAACAGGCATGGGAAAAGATCGCTTGGCATCGTGAGCAGGGTCACAGGTTGGTCTTGGTTACTGCCACAGTTGCTCCCATGGCTGAAGCAATGGGCCGAATACTGGGAATGGATGAAGTATATGGCTGCGGGCCAAGCAATCGAAACGGTATTCTTTCAGGATTTGAACGCGGCTGGTCTGTTCCGCGAAGGAAAGGTAAGGTGCCTGTTGTAGAATTAGACGCTAAGGAAAACGGTCATGATCTATCCCAGTGTTATGGCTACGGGAATACACTCGCAGATTCATGGTTTATGCGAATCTGTGGGCATGCGATTGCAGTCAACCCAGAACCATCTTTGAGAGCGTTGGCTCAACAGAATAAATGGGAAATTGTTGAATGGCCTTAGCATCTTCATATAGTCTTGGAAATAGATTCTCTCATGAGTGAATTATTTGATAGTGATGACGAGCAAGAGAAAGAAACACCATCAGCCTCTCTTGAGTATCAACAAAAGAAAAAGGACGGATTCAAGAATCTCGTCAATGAAAGTTTCACTGCGATGCAGACTTCATTTGACTACCTTCTCAAAACAATTGAGAGAAATCCAGATAGGATTATTTTCGGAGTTGATAAAATAATCATCCTCGGAAACCTAGCAACCTATTCCATCCCTCTTGAGGGATTAGTTCAACGAATGAGAAACCCATATGCGGGTGGGACTGGACTCAACGCAACAACCGCTTTTTTCAAGGGGAAACTCGATGGAAAAGAAGTCTCAGTTTGCATACAACCAGATCATCAAAACGCTGCAAACCTTCCTGGATGCGATGTTCTCGATTCATATTTCTTAATGCTACTCAATGATGATAAGTTCATTCAACAAGAGAGGCATGGCCCATTACGACATGCTCTGCTCAATTTGTATGGTCTATCAGCAAGTCCAGCCTCTGCAGCATTCAAAGAATTCCTTGATGCAACGATGGATGCTACATACATCCCCGGAGAAAACGCGGTTGAAATCAAAGGAACAAATGGTTGGAAATGGAGAATGAGTGATGGAAATCCACTCGTTAGTGGGTTCACAATTTGGTTCAAGAAACCCAGACAAAGAGCATGGAAGAAAGTCATTCAAGATACTGTAGAGTTTGAATATACATACCATTATGATGATGTGTTCAGTATTCTTGAATTGCTCTCAGACTCTCCTAGAGTTTTGGTTGAAGACGAAACATATGCTTCTGATGGTTACTTTAGAAAGATGGTCGGGCCTCATTATTCACCTCTTGAGAAGCGATTAATCGCTGATGAAAATGACGAGCGCGAAGGCGCAGAGCCATGAGTTGGCGGCCCCACCGCGATTCGAACACGGGTTGCTGGCTCCGCAAGCCGGCGTGATATCCAAGCTACACTATAGGGCCTTGGTATTCGAATCCACCCACCTCTCGGATATAAGCGCAACGGCACGATTTACCAGTTTCTGTACAAGAGTTCATTGCGTTTATCCTTCTGGGTTAAGCATGGCAGTCCGTTTGCAAAGAGGCGTGGACTTTCCAATGGTCGACCTTGCAAATATCGCATATTACCCAAGAATCTTCGATTTAGCACATCGTTTCTTTGAGGATTCATGGGAACTAATTTGCGGAATAAAATATTCACAACTAATTCTAGAAAAGCAGATCGGTTTTCCAGTCGTCCATGTAGAATCTGATTTTATCGCACCACTCCGATATGGAGATACAGTAACAGCAACAATATGGATTCAAAAAGTTGGAGAATCTTCTTGCACATGGTGCTATAAGTTTCACAATCAAGAGGATGTCTTACTTTGGACATCAACCCAAGTTACTGTTTGTGTGAATATGGATTCTATGAAGCGTATTCCAATTCCAGACTTTCTCAGAAGTGGGTTAGACAATTGCGGAGAAGATGTTCAGAATGGATGAGGAGCTTCCCGATATGTTTGCCATTCGTCCAGATAGGAAGGGGCCGAAAACAGTTGCAGTATTGCTCCTGATAGGGGCACTGTTTTTTGCAATTCTAGCATATACGGATCTTACAAATGCAAATTCGGAAGAATTGTCCCAAGCTCAAATCGAAACTCTGATCAACGTTCCAAATCAACAAGGTGAAAACCTTAGCGTAGAACAATATCAAGCCTTCCACAAAGAAATCAATGAATCAGATGGATATAAAATCCGAGGAACAGCCTTGGGGGTGGGAAGCATACTCATATTCACTGGCAGTATTCTTCTCTTCAGTATGAAACCAGTCGGAGGGAAAATAGCCATTTCGGGTGCGAGTATTTCGTTCATAGGCGGAGTTTATGGTTGCACAATTATCTATGATGCTGCTAAAGAACATCTCCTCGAGTCAATGCTGGTACAAACACACGAAATCACAGGATATCTTTGTGGAGTTTGCACGTTCCTATGTGGAGCGTTGGCGCTTTTACCTCTGATAAATGCAAGAGCTAAACTTGCGTTTAATGAAGCCAATTCTGTCAAACTGATTCAAGATGAATCAGAATGATTTGATGGTTTTGGCCATTTCTTTTTCAAGGTCTTTTCCAGATCTTCATTCACTATAGCATTCCACCAATCGCTTCCTTGCCAGATGGCGTATTTTCCTCGGATGCCTCGTAAATCAGCACCCTTGAGTTTACAATTCCTGAAATTTGAGAGATTACATCGGGCCTTTCGTAAATCAGCGCCTCTAAAATCAGCACCATCGAAAGCGGATTTCATTAAATCGGCCTCGACCAATGAGGCTTTACGGAAATCACAGTCAGTAAAGTCCCCTTCAGTCAAATCAGCCTCGTCAAGAATGGCTCTTCGAAACGAAGATCGTCTGTGCTTACCCTTTCGCAGCAGGCCTTTAGCGTGATTTTGAAAAGAGTAATCGAGAATGATGTTCTCATCAGATTCGGAATTGTCTCGCGGGTCTCCCGCGCCTCCGCCTGACATGACCATAATTCACTCACGAGGTTGATTGTTTATCGAGGTGCGCCCTACCAGCGTCGGTGAGAACGGCAAATCGGTTTTTGTCCCCATGTTCAAATGGGACTTCGAGTAAACCACGTTCTCTGAGTCTATTTAGGTACAGTGAAAGGTTACCAGGTGGGTCTATGCCGCCATCAGAAAAAAGTTGGTTAACAACACGAGGCGGACTGTCTTGTACGTTTTCGACGTCTCGTAGATAATGAATGGCTGCGAGTACTTGGTCGGGTTTCTTCACCAACGCACAATTTTCGACAAGAGATCTGAATGCCGAACCGCGTTCCGGTAAGCCAGCATCTCTTGCAGCATCGATAGCAGCTTCGATAGCAGCATCTCTTGCTTCTCTAACACGCTCAAGTACAATTGACCATGTATCATCATGTCTCATTTGTATGAGTCGAGCATCGACTTCTACAGTTGCTCCGCTTACGTCAATTTCTAAATCGCCTGCGGTGACCATTATTTTCGCTTGTGCTACCATGGGTATCATTCCTAGGAACCCCCCCTTGTTCATAACCCTTGTATATTTGCCACGATAACAAAAAATCCTTTGTTGTAACAAAATATCGCCTTCATACTCTGTAATCAAAGCGTAATCGACTTGAAGTATAGGTAGTCTGCGTAGATTGCAGGTGATACCATGCACGAAGCCAAAACCCGTCGAAAATCGCTTTTCTTAGTTTCAATCTTATTGGCTTCAGTACTATTTATTTCACCTTCAACTGGTTCGCCAACACAAGTCTCAACATTCGCCAACAATGCCTCTAGTCTATCGATTTCATCAGATGGAAACAACACTTCCCTTACACTGGAAATAGATTTAGCGAGAAATGTCACATATCAAGATGCATCATTTTTGGTTGACAGTTCCCATGCTTCAGCTACACCCGGAAGTGTCTACATCAACAACAGCCAAGGAAATACAATCTGGAGTTACTCTGGCCTAGGTTATGGCGATTTGTCCCATCAAAACAGTTTCCAAACGGGTAATACATCCGATCAGGTTCAACTTAACAACAGCACCGGGATGCCTGCGCCGTTCCTGCTTCCTAAGAACGCGTCTTTACAAACAAGCCAAATGGATGTCGAATATATCCCTAATATCGAAGCCCAATACGTTCAAGTTGGTTCTATCCAACAAATGGAGATGGGTGACTCAAACGGGGATTCTATGGCGGATGCATTTATTTTGTCGACACAAAATTCCTCCACTGGAGTTGGTACAGGGATTGCTGTGGTTACAAGCAACTCAACCACGATGTCTTACAACCTATCCAACTGGACAGCGACGTGTGCTTCAGTAAATCAAATTCGAATTGCCGACATGAACAATGACTCCTTTGACGATGTAGTTTCTTTCGAAGCGACCAACAAGACACTGTGCATACATTACTACAATGCTACAACTTCAACCTATGATCCATACTTCACAGTGAACATCACAGATAATCCAATAGATGTACAACTCGCAGATATGAATGGAGACAATTTCCCGGATTTTATATCCGTGCATGGTTGGAGCGGTCAAGGAATGGTCGCCTTGAATCGATTCAACGCAACAACGGAGGCAGCAAAGCTAGATGATACAATAGATATTAGGAAATGGCGGTGGCAAGATGGGCGCGCAGAGATGCGCAGCCTCCGCGTAGGACAGTTTTTCGGGCCCTCTCGCGTTCAAAACATCATTTTAGTTACGGACGATGCAATGGACGCTACTGAGATTACATATGATGCACAATCGAACACTCTCAACAATAATATTCAAAAATTCCACAATCTTTCAGCCGAATCCGTAGGAGGAGATATTGATGGCGATGGGGATATGGATTTCATTACACCAACACAATTTGGTTCAAATATTCTCATCAATAATGGCACAAGTTGGAATCAAGTATCGACCTGGGATTATATTTTCACAGATAATGCAACCATTGCAGACCATAATAACGACGGAAACCCATCTTATTTCTTACCGGATCCAGGGATAGGAGACAATAACCCCGCCACAATAGAAGGAGATATTGGTCACAGATCAATCAGTGTTACTGGATTTGGAACCCCTGCACAAAATCCCCTCACCCCGTGGTCCCAACCCCGAGACATCCACTTTGCAGATGTTGATGATGATGGGCTGATGGAACAATTCGTTTTAGCGGGCGAGGCAACACAAGGAATTTTCATTGGATCATGGCACAATCTTTCACTGGATGTTGATGTGGATAGCAACATCGACATTTGGACAGAAGGCTACTCCAGTAGCACAATTTCCAGCATTGGAATATTGACGTTGTCAGACTCGAACGACGTTATTCGTGATTCGATTTCAACACGTATTCCAGCATACCCCGGACTATCAGATGGATATGGTGTTGAAATGGTCAACAACATGATGTCTGTTTCAAGTAATTCAAATGGGACTGCCAATTTTACTAATCTAGACATTGCATATGATATCGCATTCCAAGTCTCATCAAGCGCAGGCACAATCGGCTCGTTGAGCAATTCACTCAACCAACAAATGCTTCCTGGAACCGGGGTGTTTACTGTGACCCTACCTGTCGAGACATCAAAAGCAGGAAGTTTCGATGTTACTTCATTCAGTGCAAATCATACCCCTGGTGCCCCGAATCTTGCCTTACCTCCAACACCGATTATTTCAGTTCAATCACTTACAGAAAATCATGTTACGATAGAATGGCAACAACTGTCAACCTATGGTTCAGATTTACAAGCGTTCCAAATTTTCAAGATGTCATCATCGACAACATATGATTGGAATACCCCTCACGACATCGTGACAGGTTCGAATAATTATACTGATACTCAGGTGGACATTGGTTCAACATATGGATACGTTGTACGTTCAACCCATTCTTATGGCGTCATAAGCAACCTTTCCCAATCATTGACGGTAACGATTCCATATCCTGCGGCCCCAGAAAATGCAACCAACATTCAACTTCTTGATCTCGATATAAGTACTGAAGCTAATCCTCTGCGGGCCTCTTGGACTCCAAGCACAGATTCATTCGTCGAAGAATATCTCGTGTATGTTTCAAACATGAGTCTTGATTCTTCGACCGAGGCAACGGTTGAATTTACTTCTGAAAAGAATTTCAAATTGGGCGACAGGACATATTTCCCAATTGCGACATTATCGAATTCAACAACATCATTCGACATCTCTGCGATGTCAGATTACAACGACTCAAGCGGAAGTGTCCAAGGAGGCATAATTGAGGATACATCACAGTATTGGGTTGCCATCGCCGCCGTAGATATTTACGGTAATGTATCTCTTCCTCTCCCATTTGCTGGACCAACAGTTTCGTTCAATAACACCTATCTTCAGAGTGATTTAGCCATCACCGTAACGACAGGAAATCCGGATCAATACCTCGTATCCACACAACCTCTCAAGATTGAAGTCAGTGCAATGGTTGAGGATGGAACTGGATTTTCACCACTTGTGAATGCACAAGTGGCTCTAACCGTAACTTCTGGAGATGAAACGTTTACCCTAACCGGAACAACAGATACGGCAGGTACATGGGTTCCTGTGGATGTTACGAACCTTCACGATTCCAGTGCACCAACAGACTTCTTGAATTTCAGTTCAACTTACGCAGATACCATCTCTTTTGATGCAACAATGGCTGCAATTGAGACGACGGATGTTCAACCGATTCTAGGTGACTCAGTTCAATTCAACATGAGTACTGGAATTGACGCAGTTCTTTCAGGCCCGTCTGATATTGACAAGGATTCGAATAATGCGATCGATCTCAACATCACCTTGACAGCAAACGATGCAGATGATGTCGCTCAACAGGCATCCTTGGAAGGAACCTCCATTGAATGGACTGCATACAATGAATCGGATGTTGCTATCACTAACGGGACTGAAACAGTCTCCCAAGGAAAAGTGCGCATCGTTTCAGAGTTTGAAAATACAACATACATCCAATTCAATGTATCAACCAATGACAGAAATTGGTTTGGAACCTTATCGCATACAACTCTACTCAACGCATATGTGGACGACTCGAGCGGTAACGAAACAGACACAAATACAACAGAACCTGAATGGGAGCCATCGGTCTTATTGCCAGCAACAGTTACGTGCGAAAGTTCAACGATTCTTACGAATAAGAAAATGGATAGTGACCCGATTGAATGTCAAATCCTCAATCCTAACCCATTCGGGATTTCAGTCGAATTAACGGCTACAGATGTACCTGCATTGTTCAACAAACCGTCAACAGTGACAATTGCTGAGAACGGCTCAGCGACAATTTCTTTCGAACCAACGTATGATCAAATATGGAATGCTCAGAAGGATGAAGGCGTGCTGAAAACACTCAGTTTCTCAATCTACACAACGTCTCCTGATTACAATTCACTCCAACCAGAAATGACCTCAGATACAGTAGAATGGACAGCTTCTCAGTATGTTCCGCAAGACACAGACAAGGCAGATGGCGACGACAAAGAATCCTCAAATACACTTCTCTATGGAGGAATTGGAGGAGTACTTCTTGTTCTCGTCATTCTTGGATATGTTATGTTGAATCGTCGAGCAGGTGCAGGATTCGATGAAGATGAATTCTATGGTGATGAAGATGAATTCCCTCTCGAAAAAGAGGAACCTGCTCCAGAGATTCCCGAAGGCCGTCCGTTGGATGAATTCGACGATAAAACAATCAGCGCAGAACCTGAAATTATTGAACGCCCTGGCGATTCCCTGATATCAGAACTTTCTGGTGAAGAAACAGGTGGCGAGATTGAAGAATACGTGGAGCCAGAAGCCGAAGAAACAGTTGAGGAAACCGCTGAAGAAGACGATGGAATCTCAGTCGACGAATACGGAACTGAGTGGTGGGAAGACGAAAACGGAACGTGGTGGTACCGCGAAGAAGGGGCCGAAGATTGGTCAGAATTCACAGAATGATAAGCGTGATATTTTTCTAGCACGAGTCGACCAGAAGAATGAGGGGCAACCATGAGTCAGCAGTTTGGAACATATGATCTCGTTCTCCGTTCAGGGGTTGATCCAACCACCGGAGGCGTCGCAGTCTGCGGTTTCACCACCGCTGGAATGGTCGGAGTAATCGCAACATCACATATCATCGAGTCACTTGGACTAACTCAACTTGGTACGGTCATGGATGAACGATTCCCAGCCGTAGCTCTCATACAAAACGAAGTTCCTCGACATCCGGTACGTGTCTACCAAGGAAACGGAGTTGGCGTATTTACTGCAGAAATCCAATTCGAAAAAGAGCAAGATATTGCTTTTGGTTCAACTGTTTTAGAATGGTTTACAGCGGGTGGATTTGAACAACTCATCATTATCGATGGAATCCTCAAGCCAGAAAAAGAAATTCAAGGCGAAGGGTTGTTCGCAGTAGGGGCTTCTGAGACGGCAAGAAAGCGATTAAAAGAGATGGATCTGCATACAATTCAACGCGGAATTGTTTCTGGAATTACTGGTTTTTTATTGAGTGAAGGCGACCGTCTCAATCTCGATATTACAGCCCTTCTTTCAGAAGCGAGTCCAATGTATCCTGATGTTCGTGCTGCAGCAGTTGCTATCGAAGCAATTACGGAAATGACCGGAATTGAAATTCCACTGTCAAAGATGCTTGAAAACGCAAGAGAAATCGAGCATTCGGTTCAGGACATTATTCAGAATTCGACACCGCTTCTCCCATCTCCTGATGATGATGTTGAAAATGATCCATCATTCGGTTGAATCCATTTTACGAACCATCTCTAAAACCACTTCATATGGAGCCTTAGTTGCGATATATGGCCTCAAATCAGGGACTCGAGCAGTACGATATCCTTCTTCACTTAATGCAGCAATAAGGTCGACCATAGAAGGCATTGATGCAGCTTTTGCCCATGGTGCAATTTGATCATACGGAAGCAAAAGATGTTCTGATGAAAGCAAAGAAGAAGCGTCTGAGATGTAGCGGACAGATCTTCTGAGTTCTCGCTCTGCATAGACTTGGTCAAGGTCACTCCATTCCAAATCCATATCGCCCTCAGTAGTCAAATCTGTCTCTTTTGGTAAGCAACATTCAACGGCATGGTCCTCAGTCATCCGGCCAGTAATCTCCTCATTCCACAATGGGCCGATCCACATTGGGCCACTTGAATGTTCAATTTGCTCCGGAGATGGATGTTTTACGAATGTGTATGGAATGTCATCATGGCGAACTCTCCATCCCATCTTTTGTCGATTCTCATCAGCGCCTAATTTGCTCTTTCGAACAATAACAGATACACGAACATGATGGCCATCAAAGAGGGCGAGAAGAGGTTCAATCGACCGATCTAAGCGTGCAGCACTGGTTGCAATAGTTCCGAGCAAGACGCGTACAGCATCGTCGTGAGCGTAATGATCGACGATTCCATTATGGCCGTATCTTCTCAATCCAGAGGTTGAAGATGAACCCGTTAATGCTGCTGTATCAGTTGCTGTTACTTCTAGAACTCCAACGCGACCAAGGCCCTGCAGAGCGGTATCAAGAAATTGCACTGGTGAACCAAACGGATCGAGGTCAATCCATTGGAAGGAGCCCTGAATCATTGCCATACGAGCATCATATCGCTGGAAATTAATTCCATTCTCAGTTATCTGTTCAATTGGCACTTGTTCGTCATCGAGCATTGGAAAAGACCCATTGGTTCTGTTCTGTCGAACCGAAGAAAGCGCCCAATCAAGTGCTTTAGAATCGAGATCATTGGCAGTGATGTGGAGGCGTTCTTGCAATTCAGGGGCAATTTCGTTTCTCCATCTCCTTACCCGAATACCTGTCGCACACAATGCATCTAGGGCCCGGATGGGGCGGTCATCAACAAGCCATCCATGTTCAAGAGCATCTTGCAGCAAGAGTACAGAACGTGTACGGGCAGGCGCCATTGCAGGATTCATGAAACCAGTTCTTGACTTTGCCACAGGCCCCCTTGGCATATGTGAAGGGCGTTCTTGATCGGATTGCAGATGGACAACAGTTCGTCCTTCTAGCCAGAGATGCCCAGGCCAACCAGCTGGGGTATCTGCTCCGCTGAACGTATCGGCCATGGTCAATGGAACCGATTCTTCTTCTTGACCGCACCGCATCAATAGTGGTGGAATGCAACTTCTGGGTTAACATGAGTCACGACATGCCCGTCATCGTGTACATGACCAATGATTTGGGCTCCTGAATTTTTCTCTGCTAGGAAGTTTAGAATGCCTGAACTTGCATCTTTGGAGACTGCAAGAACCATGCCCAATCCCATGTTGAAGGTACGGTGCATTTCCAAATCAGTAACGTTTCCATTCTGTTGAAGCCATACAAATTCCGGAGGAATCGGCATAGGGCTTTCGATGTGCCATCCAAGTGAATCATGTAATCTGAGAAGATTGGATAATCCTCCTCCAGTGATGTGAGCAATTCCATGGACATCATGAACAGTTCCGTTCTCTGCTTTGAGATGATGAAGCAGGTCGACCACAGGGTCACAGTAAATGCGAGTAGGCGTCAACAACACTTCGGCAAAAGTAGGGTCCCCCTCGGTCCAGCGGGTGATTTCTCTACCATCAAAATCAGGATTAAACGGACAAGCATCTTCGTAGCCAAGTCCACTATGCTTGATGATGTTTCGAACAAGTGAAAAACCATTCGAATGAATTCCAGACGATGGGAGTCCGATGAGAACATCTCCTGATTGGAGTGTCTCGCCAGTTATTGCATCATCTTTGGCAAGGTAGCCAAGAGCTGTACCAGAGAGGTCGAGTTCCGTAACGATTCCAGGCAAGGATGCTGTTTCTCCTCCCGCCAAGGTGACATTTGCTAATTCGCAGGCTTTTGCTAGAGAAGCTCCAACTGCCGCATGGACTTCAGGATCTGGTTTCGGGACCGCAATGTAATCGACGAAGGCAATCGGTTCAGCACCAACACAGAGCAAATCATTCACATTCATTGCCATACAATCAATGCCAACACTCGCCCATTGTTTGACAGCCGTAGCGATTTGTAATTTGCTTCCAACTCCATCTGTTGCCATGGCCAGAAGATGGTTTCCGAATTCAATGAGTCCACCAAAACCGCCGGGTAAATCGACGGGAGCCCCAGGAGTTCCAGGCTTTCGAGTGGAATGTTGCAGAGAACCTATCAGTGAAGCGACAGCGGCCCCTTCGAGATCAATATCAACGCCGCTTGAAGCATAATCCATTGAGTCGCTCATACCGTTGCCAGAGCAAGACGTTTCATGAATCAATCGTTTGTGAATACAAGGCGTTAGCACCCTCGATAATCGAACTATGTGATTCAGCAAGGCGGTGTCCGTCGTCTACTTTGTGAAATTGTAGAATATCGTTTCCAGAGCGTCCTGCGTATTCAATGCTACAAGATATAGGAACGATATCATCTCCAACACCGTGAACAATGACCGTTGGCATACCTTTCGGAGCAACCAGTATTGTCTCATCATCAACAGGATCTTCTTTCAGATGTAGCGCAGGGGCGCACAAAAGAAGTCCAGTGAATTGATATGGCATTCTCATTGCAATAATCGCAGCAGTAAGGCCACCATAACTTGAACCCGCTAAGATTGGCTTCTTGTCGGCGTATTGGTTACAGATTGTTTCCAGAAGAGCAACTCTTTCACTGAGAGCCATTCCTTGAAAATCTGGTGCAAGAACTTCAAACCCTGCTGCTCTCAAAGCCTGAATTTTACTTCCGTTAGGCGTACCTTCAAGTCCATGGGCGAATATAATCATGAATCCTCTCAAACGTCGAGTTCTTATCAATTTATTGAGTAAAAAATACTCTTTGGAGAAGTTCCACTGGCGTCTAAATTCATGGCTAAAAAGCCGATGACGTCGTTATATTTCTCCAGTGGAAACAAGGGGGTGGATTTGATTGAGCGCGCTTTCTATAAACTGTAGCCCATTATCTTAAACTCCACGCGGTGTGAATACTATGATTCAGGATTTCGATTTAACAGCCCGCTGGTCAACTCTACTTCACGCCCATTTCACTGAAGACGTTCACAATATTGCCCAACTTTGGCCAGATGTTCAAAGCCTAGAAGTTTCTTACCAAACCATCGAAGGATTTGATCACGATTTCGCACAAAGCATCCTCAGTCAGCCTGAACTTCATTACGATGCTTCAAACAGGGCTCTACGAGAACTTCTCGCAGATGTTGGACATGGAGCAATCCATCCATGGGTTCGAATCGTCCATCTCCCAAGCGATCAAGTACGAACAGTTTCACAACTTCGTTCCGATGATATTGGCGTCATGTTAGCCATTGATGCAGTCATAACAAAGATTTCAGGCGTACGTCCAAGAATGTACTCGGCGACATTCAAATGCGTGGCCTGTGAACACCTCATCTCGATTAACCAACCGAACGAACAAGAACTCATTCAACCGATGGAGTGCACTCAAATTGACGGTGGTTGCGGTATGAATAACAGGCAAACACGATTCGAATTGCTCCATGATCGATCTGTGCTCATCAATTCTCAATTTATTGAACTTCAAGAACTTCCTGAACAAGTTCGCGGTGGTGCCCAACCAGAGCGACTAAGATGCATTGTAGAACATGATTTGACAGGCGTGGGCAATCCAGGCGACAGAGTAAAAGGAAATGGCGTCCTCTTTATCCGTTCTCAAAGGAAGCACGGAAAAGATACTCCAGTTTTTGACATCTTCCTTAGAATGCAATCGCTCGAACGTCAGAATCTTGCGTTAGAAGAGATTGTTGTTTCCGATGAAGAGGAAGCTGAAATTCGAGAACTTGCCGGTTCCCCTGACATTTATGACCGCTTGTCAAGTTCTATCGCACCATCGATTTTTGGTATGGAGAAAATCAAGGAAACACTGATGCTTCAATTGTTTGGAGGTGTGGCTCGACTCAATCCTGATGGAACAAGAAACCGTGGCGATATTCATATCTTGTTAATGGGAGACCCGGGAGTTGCAAAATCACAACTTCTTGCGTATATGGGTAAAATTTCTCCACGTGGAAGATTTACTTCTGGTATGTCTGCATCCGCCGCTGGACTTACTGCAGCAGCAGTTCAGGATTCGAATGCTGATGGGCGCTGGACGCTTGAAGCAGGGGCGCTTGTTCTTGCTGATCAAGGACTTGCTGCTATTGACGAATTCGACAAAATGAACCAATCAGACCGTTCCAGTATGCACGAAGCGATGGAACAACAACGCATTTCAATTTCAAAAGCAGGAATCAACGCCAGTTTGAGGACTCGGTGTGCAGTTCTTGCAGCAGCAAACCCGAAAGCAGGCCGATTCCAACCAGTTTCTGAAGTCCCATTTACAGGTCAGATAAACCTCGACCCCCCTCTCATTTCTCGTTTCGATGTGATCTGGTTATTGACCGATGAACCATCCGAAGACAAAGACGCAAAGATTGCAGGACACATCGTCAACAATCGATTTTCGGGAACAAGCGAGTTACTCGTCAATGAAGGGTCGGCCCCAGATCCAACGAAACAGAGTTCTGTTCTAACAACTCCATCGCATACAGAAGGCCACCTTCACCGTGAATTTATGCGAAAATATATCGCATTTTCTAAGCGTTCAATTCATCCAAATCTCAATGAGGAGGCAAGGAAGTTTATCATCGATTACTATGTCGGAGAACGGAAAAAATCAGGAGATTTCCAAGATTCTGTTGCTATTACTGCCCGTTCCCTTGAGGCTCTTGCACGACTGACAGAAGCGAGTGCAAGAATACGACTCGCAGAAACAGCAACCATCCAAGACGCAGAACGAGCAGTTCGTCTGACCAAAATGTGGCGTTACGACTTGATGGGTGAAAACTACGATGAAACAGCTATTGCTTCAAGCAAAAAAGGCGGCGCACGCCATGCTGAACGAACAATTCTCGACATTATCGATCGATTCCAGAAAAATGGAGGAGGGGTTGCCCAACTTTTGGACGTCATCAACGAAGCCGAGCGTGAAAACATCCCTCGAGCTAAGGCAGAAGAAATCATCGAGAAACTCAATCAAAACGGTCGTTTGATGAGACCAAATGGATACGATACCCTTCAAATTGTTTGAATGTTAAGCGTTCACCTCATGAAGTGGATACGCGTGGGATGGATATGGCTGAGATTGTTCGCAAGGAACCAGAAGGCGTTATTGAGGACGCTTCTTCGTTCGATACCGAACAACTTGGCTTCATGTGTGGTATTGAAGTTCACCAACAATTAGCCACTGGAAAACTCCATTCAAGGCAACCATGCGATCTCTTCGATGTTACCATTGAAACCGTTCCTGATGAGTGGCCTCGCTACATTAGGAAATTACGGTTAGCAAGTGGAGAAGGCGGTGTTGTGGATATCGCAGCACGCTTCGAGAAGCGACGCAACCGCTCCTTTGTATACATTCAATCTCCAAATGCAGGTCTTATCGAACTTGATGATAGCCCACCTCTTCCACATGATTCTGATGCATTGAATATTGCTCTGACGGTATCTGCTTTGCTTGAATCAAAGCCAGTAACCGCTATTCAGACCATGAGAAAAACAGTTGTTGATGGTTCGAATACCAGCGGATTTCAAAGAACATCACTTATCTCTACTGATGGTGTTCTAAAAACCGAAATGGGTGATGTTGGAATCGATGTTTTATGCTTAGAAGAAGACAGTGCTCGTAAATTAGAAACAGTTTCGACATCATCTGGTGAACAGGTCATTTACAATCTCGACCGGCTCGGAGTTCCATTGATTGAGATTGCAACATCACCAGATATCATCTCTCCAGAACATGCTCAAATTACAGCAAAGGCACTGGGAAGAACGCTCAGAGATACGCGAAGTGTTCGGCGCGGACTTGGGTCAATCCGTCAAGATCTCAACGTGAGTGTTGCTTGCGGCGACCGTGTTGAAATCAAAGGATGTCAAGATCTAGGATGGATTCCCAAGATTGTACGGCTCGAAATGGTACGGCAAGTCCACATGTATCGTCTTGCAAACATCCTTCGGCAGGAACTTAATCTTCCATTATTGCCGACAGATCGACGACTTGATGACGCTTCTGTGGAAGCGGAAGTGGCAACTGCTGTTGAACAACACCTCCCTACAGAACTCTCTGATGTTACTGATGTCTTTTCCGACTGTGAAAGCAGAATGGTCAAGGAAGGCCTTGATTCAAAATACAAGATGATCGCACTGAAACTTCATGGTTTTGCTGGAAGATTTGGAACGAAAACGCTGGATTCTGAAGGCTCACAACTCCCACGTCTTGGCAGAGAACTTGCAGGAGCTGCAAAATTAGCAGGTGTTCGCGGAGTCTTCCATTCAGATGAACTTCCTGCGTATGGTATTGAGCAATCCTTTGTCGATGCAGTAAGGACTCAACTTGAACTTTCACAACGAGATGGATTCGTTCTTTGCCTTGCACCTGAATGGCAAGCACAACTTGCGCTTGAATCCGTTGTTCAAAGAGCTCGACTCTCATACCATCGAATACCACAGGAAGTTCGCAATGTCGTTGTCAAAAAAGGTGCTCCTGAAGATGGAACAACTTCACCAATGCGCCCTCTTCCTGGCGGTGCCCGGATGTATCCAGAAACGGATGTCCCTCCGGTTATTGTTCACAATGAGCATTGGGCTGAAATTCTAGGAAACTTACCAATGAGTCAAGATGATCGAATGGCTCGATTGAAGGATACAGAACTTTCCCAAGATCAATGCAAGCAACTTCTTTCACGAGAATTGGATGATGTCTTTTTCAAATCTCATCCGACCCCAACAAAGGCTTGGGCATCGCTTCTCTTGGTTCATGAATCGGTTGAACCTTCAGTTCTTTCTACAATTCTAACCGTTCGAGAAAACGGTGGAATTACCAGAGAAGGAATTGAATCAACTATCGAACACTTTGCTCAAATGAAAGAAATTTCATCAGATGAAGTTGAAGCCTATGCTGAAGAGAACGGGCTCGTTCCAGCAGACGTCGGCGAGCTTGAAGCGACGGTTGAATCGATTGTTCTCGAGCGTCTCGACTTTGTTAAGGAGCGTGGAATGGGAGCAATGGGCCCGCTAATGGGGATTGTTATGGGCGCCTGTCCAGGTGTTGACGGCAAAGAAGTGAGTGCCGTTCTTCGTACTGTCATCCAGAGGCATTCGGCATGAAACGTGTTGTTCTGTTGTTGCTTCTACTCTTTCTATTACCATTTGCAAAGGCTGATTCAAATCATTCATGGGAACATGAATTTGAAAACGGATACATCACGACGCAACCTCTTCTTATCGAAGAAACAGTCTTTGTCCGTACTTCCGGTTTCTGGATGGGCGATGATCGGCCTCAAGTATCTGCATTTGAACTCTCATCAGGGGACGAGTTGTGGACGTATCGCTCTGAAACGACACTTCAACACGATATGTCTGTGTTGGTGTTTGTTGAAGCCGGAACGGGTGCATGTGGTTCGTGGCAAGACCTTCTCGTCGGTGCTTGGGCTGATGGGAAAGTGACTGCGTTGAATCCATTGAACGGAATGGTGGTATGGGAGCAACAAACAGAAGTGAACATTCTTGGGATTACAGGCCAACTTGGAATTGATGAGGACCGAGTTGTCGTCCCCACCAGACAAGGCTTGTCGACGTTTTGTTTGGAAGATGGAGAACAACTCTTGCGAGCTGATTTTGAAGAAATGGGTTGGAGAAACGGGGTTTTGGTCTCAGACAATGGCTACCATGTTGGAACCGAGGCAGGCGTCCTTTATTCCATCAAAAGAGATGGAACAATATCCAACACTTCGATTGGGGATGGGAAAATTCGCCATGCACCAATCGAAACACCACATGGCTTACTCATTCATCTCCAAACAGCAACAGGATCAACGCTTTATCTCAATAACAGCATCATAGGGAATTATGGCTCTTCTCCCGCCATTCCTCTCCAATATGGTGAAAATATATTCCTTGCAACATCTGAAGAATGGATTTCCTTGTCATGCGATGACATAACGTGTTTCGAAACGTCAAAAAGTCAGTTCCATTCAAACGGAGAAATGTCCATTCGAATCCTTGAGAATAATTTGTTTGAACTGTGGGTTCCATCAAACACGCCAGATGGCGGTTGGGGCGTTTTTAATCAAACCTCTTTGCAAAGAATGCATACGACTTCATTTGACACCTACACAACTGCAGCACCGGGCTTTTCCGTCGCTGCAATGGCGCTTGGCAATGACATGGGCGTGTTGCAAGTAACGATATTTGATATTGATGAAACCACCAAAGAAGAGTCGTCGTTTTCGCTGATTGAAGTAATTCATTATGTCCTTCTTCTTTCGTCATATTTGCTTTGCTGCCTTTTCTTTGCAACTGGTAACAAACCTCGTCTTTGGAAAGCCCTCACATTGTTCCTCCTCCTGTTTACGGTTGCTGCAGTACCAGAAATGTCCACCCAGTGGTCGACTTTAATCGAGCCAGATTCAGAAGCCACATGGGATGCAGAATGGCCAGAAGAATGGCAAGGCACACAAATTGTAGTCATAGAAGTCGATGGAAAAGAGAACGTCATTGGTGGTCTAAGCGGACACTCAAACGTCTATGAATTAACTCAAGCAGCAAGCGAATCACTTGGAATTACAACCGAATATGAGGATCAATATTTGGGCTTGTATCTGCTTTCTTTTAACGGAACAGAAGGAGATGGTTGGGAGTTTACACTCGACGGTTCTCGCTCAAATACTGGTATTGTTGATACAACAATAAATTCCGATTCAATTCTTCGTTGGAGACCAGCGTAAGCGGTAACACTCAAGGCTAACTGGCTTCTGGGACATTCATGCTGAGCGGGCTTGGTACACACGGACCTCATGTTTCATCGCTCGGTCTACTTGCTATCAATGCGGTTCTTTTTGCTTCAGCAATTTGGCTCTTGATGCGCCCAAATAACCATCAGAAAGGATGGTTGTGGTCTCTGTTTTTACTCGCCATTATCGCATCAGGGGCACGTATACTACTCAGTGGTCTTCCAAATATTATGCCAGTTACAATTCTAGTAATTATGGTTGGTTCAAAGTACGGGCTTCAACGCAGTATTGCCTTCGTTATTCTTGTTACTGTATCAAGTAACGCAGTTCTCGGCGATGGCTGGTGGACTCTTTTCCAAGTTCTTGCTTGGTCAAGCGTTGCAGGTGTAAGCGCAATGTTCTCCGTCCATGATAGCGAGGGAAACCTTTCGATGAAGCGCCTTTCCTTTGCTGCTGTTTGGAGCGTTCCGTTGTTTAGCACAATTGTGTCGTTCTCAATTCTTGACGGAACAATGTCGAGTTTGGAATTTGCTCTTTACCTGTTCAACGGAATTCCATTCGATGCCCTCCATATGATGGGGAATATTTTCTTTGCAGTGTGGAGCGGAGCATGGTTTGAGCGAATCCTTTCTCTTCAAGCCCCTTCACAACAAAGAATTGTTCGAGAGGATCAACATGTCAGCATTGTCTGAACCTCCGACAATGGCTTTTCTCTGCCGTGCTGATTTAGAATTGTCAGCAGGCAAACTTGCAGTACAGTGTGCTCACGCAGCCATCGGTTCCCTCAAGCAAGCGAAAAAGACCCATTCGCGAATGGTTCAACGATGGCAGGAAACCGCTTCAAGAAAGATTTGTTTGTCCGTTGATGATGAAGAAGACCTGATGTATTTTCTTGGTCTTGTCAAAGAAGCATCATTACCATATTCACTCATTCAAGATGCAGGATTAACAGAAGTTGCCCCAGGTACGGTAACGGTGCTCGGAGTAGGGCCAGCACCTCGCCATACAATGGATCACCTCTTTTCTGAACTCAAGAAATACGACTGAGGTGGAGTCATGGGATTGCGAAGTTTCATTCATCGTTTGACAGCACCCAAACCGTTGAGGAATATCTCTCTCGACGAGAAATTAAAGATGGTCTTTGTTGTTAACCATGAACTGAAAATGGGTAAAGGAAAGATAGCCGCTCAAGTAGCACATGCAGCTGTGAAGGCTACACTTGCATGTGGCGAACAAGACCCATCTCTTCTCGATGCGTGGTTCAAAACCGGGCAGAAGAAAATATGTGTTAAGGGCGATTCTGCAAAACACTTAGATCGACTATCGAACCAAGCAAAAAAGGATGGAATTCTTTCAAACAAAATCCATGATGCAGGACATACACAAATCCCTGCAGGATCATTTACTGTGCTGGCTTTAGGTCCTTGTAGAGACGAAGAATTCGAGACAATTACAGGCGATTTGAAACTACTTTGAGTCGATTCTTTGAACATGGGATGCTTACTAGCACATCTATGCGAGACCATTCCTCAAGCCGTATCGACCTTCGTTCTGATACGGTTACACAACCGACTATGGCTATGCGAGATGCTATGGCTACTGCTGAAGTTGGTGACGATGTTTTGGGAGATGACCCGACTGTTCAACGACTGGAAGAACTCGTCGCACAACGTTGTGGAAAAGAAGCAGGTCTTTTCGTCCCATCTGGTACAATGTCAAACGCTGTTGCGCTGAAAACACATACCGTTCCTGGTGATGAAATCGTAACCGAACGCTACAGCCACATCTATCTCTACGAGGGTGGAGGATATGCAGCTCTGTGTGGTTCAAGCATTGCCCTACCCGAAGGAAAGTATGGTATGCTTACGCCCGAATTAGTTTCAGGAGCAATACGAAAACAAGTTGGGTCACAATCACATTATCCAGATGGCCGCCTTGTTTGTGTTGAAAACACGGCAAATAGAGGGGGAGGGACATGTTATGACCAAACCATTCTCGATGAAATAGCATCTGTAGCAAACGAACATAATTGCGGGACACACATTGATGGTGCTCGTATTTTCAATGCATCAATCGCAACAGGCGTCGCATTACCGCGAATGACCGAACATTACGATTCAGTATCTATTTGTCTTTCGAAAGGTCTTGGAGCTCCTGTCGGCTCTGTACTTGTCGGCTCTCGAGATTTCATCGACCAAGCACATCGATGGCGTAAAATGTTCGGGGGGGGCATGAGGCAATCTGGTATTCTTGCCGCAGCAGGAATCTATGCGGTAAAACATCACGTGGACCGGATGGCTGATGATCATCGCAGAGCCATGAATCTAGCAACAGCAATTGATGAGATGGCTCACGTACAAGTTGATCTTGATGCGGTTCAAACCAACATGGTTTATTTTTCAGCAGACGGATATACAGCCTCTCAGGTTGCAGAACATATGGGCAAGCAAGGAATCGATATGTTCGATATATCCCCGACACATTGTCGGCTTGTTACACACCTCCACATAACGGATGAAGATGTAGAAAATGTCATATCGGCTCTCGATACACTTCGCTGAACGTTTTTAATCTCTGGAAATCGGTATATTGCATGGTTCAACCTTCATGTGGCGTATGCCTTCAAGATGAGACAGCAAACCAATGCCCATTGTGTGACCGATGCATAGAACTTGCACAGGAAAGAAATTGGGCTCCAGACCTCGACTTTGGCGTACATAAGCAAATGGCTCAAGTACTCGGCGGACCAGTCCGGTCGCTGAAGCGTAGATGGGAACATTTGGAACAATTTATGTCCGAAACACCCGACGTTGACTGGGCTCGATTAACGAATCCACAAGAAGATCCTGTGCGCTATTCTCCGTTTCCAGAAGAGGAAGAAGAAATTTTTATCGAGAAACTACGATCTGGTTATGGAGTCTCAGGTTATGAAAAGGAAAAGCTAGAAGACGGGTATCAGATGCGCAATGGTTCAATTCTCTCATTCAGTGATGGGCGTATGTTTGTTGATGGGCAACGCCACAATGTCCAGATTCCTATCCACCAATTCCTGATTATTCTAACCGATAAAGAGAATAGAATTGGCTGGGACCTCGTTTCGATATTCCTTGGAGTGAGTGCATTATACCAGCCCATTCGAAAGTCGGGAGAGGATAGAAGATACATGAATCGATATTACAATCTCTTCTTCAGGAATAGTCGGAATAACCGAATCACTCCGTTTGATGCGATGATTCAAACGTCGTATCTTCTCTCTGAACAAAAAAGGAAAACAGGTTTCAATCCCCTTGTAAATCATCATTGGGCAAGAAATTTACTCGAACGACTTGATGGTAGACGGCCTCGCCAAAGAATGAAGTTCTCAAGGCGATTTCTTCGGGACGGATCCAACGATCTTCTGAAAGATGTCGAATGGCCATGGGCTCGACGCTGGGCTAATCTCAATGATTTAACAGAACACAAAAACGTCCCCTCGCCGATTATGCTGAGCACGAAAGGAGAATTGTGCTTTAGGGCTATGACAAAGAAAGGATCAACCCGTCGAACATCGATTCCTGCTCGCCCGGGGTTGCTCGCAGGTCTCGTTTCTTGGTGCAGTTCTCCCCACCAATCACGAGAAGGCGAGATGTTGATTGCAACTCAAATGAATTGGTCCTCTGCGTATGAGGAACAAGAGAAACTAAGTCCACCTTTGGTGAAATCGATGCAATTTCTTCGCGGAGTGTTGAATCAATTTCCAAACGATACGTGGGTGGAAGGAGATCGAATTCTTGTTCGGGGAATGATTGGTCATTTTTATGAAATCCGTTTGGAACCCGGTGCGCACAATGCTCCATTCAAGATTCATGGGGTACGCTTAGGCTTTACATCTCCGCAATCGCTATGCATTCACACAGGCCGGCACCATCGAGATATTCCTATTGGAGACACGATCGCAATTGTTGTTTTATCACTCATTTCTGATGCTATTACTGCCGAAAAGGTGAACAGTCTAATGATGTATCTCCGTTCAAATGAACCCCCTGGAGAACCTCAAGCAACCTCTCGTCTTACTCCCAAATCTTTCTATTCAGGTGCGAGAGGAAGGCTACCTGATTTCATGATGTTTGGGGAGCCACATGGATTCGGCACAATTGTAAAGCCTCCTGGAATGGATGGTTTTCAAACAGTGTCCGATTCCGTATTTGTAAAGGACTGGTCAATTCGCCCACCGACAATAAGGGATAGCATGTTCGATTTTGATGAGGGTGATCCGGGGAGAGTTGAGTTTCCTCGTTTTGAATGGGCGAATAGACAACGAGCAGTTCATCAGGTAATTATGGAAGACCCTCCCATTGAAGTTGAGGATGTTTTAGAAAACGTAGAAGAAGAACCTGCCGAAGCCCCCCGGGAAGGCGATGGTCAATTCCATAGATGGTATCGCACCATGCCACTTGTGTGGGAGGCTCTCTCATTGCAACCCATAGGAAACCACGTTTCAGTGGGTGGCGTAAGAGGGGTGTTGCGATTGCAAGGCTGTGGCCTTAGAATCACGATTCGAACAGCTCAAGAAGAAGATGCTATTCTACGATTTTTAGAAATTCTGGGATATCATTACTCTCGCCGGCTTAATGGCGATCAAGTGTTTATTCGCCGAGACTTTCCAATTGCTAACCCACGGCAAGAACTGCGTAACCTTCTGAATCCGCTCGAACATGAACTTGGATTTTTCAATATCGAAAACTACGTGATTCGTTTCTTGGAGGTCGGAAGACCGCCTGATAGAATGCCAGAAGTTGATCGAAGGCTGCACGCCAATTTAGTTGATCATTACTGAATCAATCAGACTTCTTGCCAAGTCGTCCCATTCCACCAACGACCACTTCCATCACTCATTTTCCTCCATGTGTGGCCTGCTTCATCCGTCCACTCGTTGAGTACTGTAGGTTCAGTCGCAATAGGCTGTACTGGAACAGCAGGAACGGCAGTTTCAGTAATAGATGGTTGATTATTCAAAGGTGATTGAAGAGGTTCATCCGATAGGAATTTACTTCGGAAAGAGAGCGCAGCAATCCCTATGATGATGAGAATCCCGAGAGCAAGCGAAATGTACAATTTACTGAAACCCCTACTGTCTTCCTCTTCTTCTGAGGCATCAATCTCGTTATCAGATTCTACAATTTCATGAAACATAAGGTGAACTTCGAGATCGGTTCCATCGTAGGCGTCTGCATAGTTAATTGATTGAACACCTTGGCTCAATCCTGTAGTGTTGATGAAGTCCAGATAGATGATTTCTCGAACGATGTGTGGATAATTCACTTTACTGTTGGTTCCATCAGGGAATGTACCAACCTTTTCAACCATCCATAGCGATACGTTAAACGAAGAATTAGTCGATTGTTCAATCGTCCACGAAACGGTTCCACTGTTCAATCCTTCTGGAGTCCAAGCAAAGGTAACAAAGCCAGCTCCCAGGTTAAGCGATTTTGCCGCTTGTTCAGTATAATCTGCTTCCAAGGAGGCTCCAACAGGGACATTCCCAGAGATTGCATAGGTTCCATTGAATCCTACAATGGGCGGTTTCCATGGTAGATACGGGTCGTAACGATCTCGGAACTGAGCATCTACGGCTTCTGAACCAAGTGGGTCTTCGGGGTCGTTGATGTTTCTATGAACCGAATAGACCTGCACGTTTGAACTGGATGCTACGTTTTCAAGAGCGTCTTCAACGACCAAACATTGACCACACCATGTAGCAGTGTAATCTTCAGCAATTGTAGGTAGGGCGTCCAATGAACTGTTCAACACGATCGTTTCGTTCGCTAGGCCATGAAGCCCTCCAAACAGCATACCTGAATCAAGTTCCTCTACTTCTCCTGCTTTAGCAGGGCTAAGAATGGACAATGCGAAGATGATTGCCAAAACAGTCACTTTAATTCGTGCCATGATTTATGCAGGTCATTCTGCTTAAAGAGGCAGCGTTTCGAAGTATCAATTCTAAAGGTCAAATGCACCGTTGTCATAAATCTCGCCAGCATCAATGGCACGGAGCAGTTTTCCTAGTCGAGATTTGATAGCATTTCGAGTCTTATCGGCAGCAAGAGCAATTGCAGTCAATCGATTCTCAGCAACACCAACTTTCATGCATGCCATTTGGAAAAGCATTGAGCACAAAATTCGAGCAGGAACGTTTGGCACAGGGGAATCGGAGATTGTAGGCTCGCCCAACTTGAAGAGTCGTTGATTCAAATCCTCCATTAGGACATCCTGAATTCCTTTTTCCAAATCAATAACGACGTTTCTCAAACGCTGCTTCATAATTCTGATTTCCTCGGCTCTGTTTGCGAGAACAATTTCTCTTCTGTCTTTTGGTGGAGTAATGAGTTTCTTTCCATCGATTTCGACCTTATCACAGATTGAAAAGTACTTCTCGATGATCTTTGAGGCATCGATAACTTGCTTCATTGAAATCCCAGTATTCTTTAGCATTGCAGCCCAGTCAATACTCATTCCACCCCCTCTTTTCTGGTACACGCGAAGACAACCAAGTGCGAGCAATTTTTCGTTATGGTGAGTATCAACTCCTCTTGTCTTCATTCGACAAACAGAGTTCTTTGGAAGAATTACTTCTTCCCCGCCGGCTGCCTTGTCCAACTCAGCCAGTATGTCTTCATCTACGATAGGTAGAGTGGCGCGTGTTATGATTTCCTTGGCCTTCATTGCGTTCTCAGTCCCGCTGAGTCGAACAGCAGCATCCATGGTTGCTTGAACCATCGGATGGCAATCCTTTGCATCACGTGCGCCAAGGTTGCGCAGAATCTTCCAATGTCCTCTTGCTTCCTTCTGTGTGCCAATGTAGGAGCCCAAACCGTTGCCCTTATTACCGGTCTTAATCTTGGTAATCCTGGTGGTCGGAGTGTTGAAACCGTTTTCTCCCCAGATAGCATTTCCATTGTCATGTTGGTTAGTTGAGACTTGGTGTTCAGCCACCAACCCACACTCCTCGCATACAAGTTCACCTCGTGCATTGTTCATTTTCATGTCGTTACTTCCACATTCTTCGCATTTTTCAGTCAATATATCACCTTCTTCTTCCTTTTACCTGTAACATGATTGCAGTAAACAAGGCCAGAACTTAGGCTGTTTTGCGCACAATCGGCTAGCAGGATTATATCTATATCCGCCGTAGTATTTAAACCCCTCGATTCATGTCGGCAATTGATAGTAACAAGAATAATTCTTGTTTGATATTCCCAAGTACGAATCAGAAAAATTACAACTCTCCATTTTCCCAAAGAAACAAAAAATAACAAAATGAAATGAGTTTCCTTTTATACCCTCGGGATTCTTGTAGAGAACTGGGGGAGAAAGATGACACAGAACGTTACTGTTGAAGCATGCTCTCCTTCTACTGTAGTGCCCCAGTGGCTTCTACGACATCTTGAGGATGGCTCAAACGATCTCATGATCATCTATCCCAATGAAACAGTCCGTGAGAATGTCATGAAGCATGTCAGTGGTGTACGTGGGGCGATTGATTCCAGTCGCCATACAACCCTCAATCGCCTATGCACATCTTTGCAAATGGATTTTCGCTTTCCTGTAGTCATCCCAAGGTCAACCATAGGCATAATCCAAGTCAACAAGATATTCTCTCATGCTGCCTCTGAGTTCAGATTCCCAAGAATGCATCCAGATGCATCAAGGACGTGGTCACTTTCCAAAACAGAACGACTGCTTCATCTGCATCGTTTTTCTACAATGCACGGCATTCTTACGAAGTGGGAAGACGACCCTGGCGTATCCGAGGCAGATCGTCTTCTTTCCACTTTCAGAAAATCAAATCTTCTTCATGAACATCATGTCATGGAAGAGCTGACAGCCGCTCTTCTTCATACTGAAAATCAAATTCCATATTCATTATCCGCAGTGGAAGGGATTATTCTTCTCAATCACCCACCTGATTTCTATACGAATGAGAAGAAATTCTTCTCCGCATTAGCAACAAGGATTCCAATTCACCACCTATGCGTTCAAGGTTCGTTTAGACTTGGTTTACACGGGGCATACATAGATGATGAAATCCAGTATGTGAAATCAAAAGAAGAGTTGCCGCATTGGGTACCTGAACACACTGTCGAAACCTCACGTGTGGATGAAGACAGAACCGAGGGGATTCATCTGGTTTCCTTCGATCAAGCCTCTCAAGTTCTCGATGCAGCTCTTTCAGCAATCCGTATTTATCGAAAGTATCATAGTGGAAAAATCCTGGTTGTTGATGCAGATCAGAACCGGAGAAGCGTTTGGAAACGTAGACTTCAACAGATTGGCCTCGATTGTGACAGCAGTTCCGAAACAGTTGGTTCAACTTCGGCAGTTCAAGCAGTACTTCGCTTTCTCTCAATTGCCGATGGCCAAGATGCATGGTCGGGCAATAAGTTGTTTGATCTCATACAATCACAAGCATTTCCGATTATTGACCGTCTTCTTTCCAATCTTTCTCATCCAAAAAACGAACACTGGAAACCCCAACCTAACCTCGATGTCTTGGAAAATATAGGAAGGAGTTTCCATGTCATTGGAGGTAACGGGGCCCTCTTCCGTTGGCTCGGCTCGTTATCAGTAGCAACCCCAACTTCTTCAGAACAATACCGGAAAATTGCAGAAGAACAGGCAATAGAAGAAACAAGATGGTGGCTCTTTTCTCTTGCACGAGTGTGGGCTCCGTTCCTTGATTCTGAAACTCAAACGTTCTTACAAGAGCCGTTGATTGGCAATTCAAGCGGAGTGGAACTTCCACTTCCTAAAATAAACACTCATCACAGAGAGGTTCTTGCTGATATTCTAGAAGCATGTGAATGGGGCCAACTATTCAACCGCACATCGACCTACGATAATTCGATTGGAGGGTTACAATCATGGATTCAATCAATTGATTCAATCATGCAATATGACTCAAATGTTGATTTCCTTGATATTTGTAAACTGTCGGCAAACCAAACCAAACTTCCTCCAACCCGAGTTCGGCATTCCGATGTTCAGGTCTGTACGCCGGAACAAGCGTATGGAGTTCACGCTGACATCGTTATGTTCGTCGGCATCGATTCAGAATCTTGGTCCATGAAACCTCCCCGAGTACCATGGATTGATGATGCTGTAAGGGTTCAATTGGGATTGAACGATTCGGACCATCCAATTCGTCGTGGACGACATGTATTCAGATCATTACTATCCACTTGCACTTCTGCACTCTTGTTCGATACGAAACATGATGATTCTGCTGGAAATGCTACACCTGTTGCTGAATATTTGGCTGAAATCGAACTTGCTGGGAAACTATCGAATCTCTCAACTCCTCCAGAATTCCTTGTTGATTCAATTTCCTCAGGTGCAGGGTGGTCATTCGTAACTCGAGATGATGGAAACTGGTTGACATACAAGAGTTCAGCTTTGGTTTTGGAAGGAAGTAATGTTGAACTCCTCCGTGCTGAAAATTTGCCACGAGACCGCCGGCAGCGAACGGGACTTGCACTCAAATCAGGAGTAGATCCTGAGGTAAACATTCGCTCACCAATTTCTGTTACGATAGGGGCTGAAAGGCAACTAAATCTCGATCGATACCGAAGACAACCAAAATTCAAAGCTACTGAAAAACAAGATGCAATGGCTTGGAATTTCCGAGAAAATCTTCTCTCAGTTGATGGTCTGGTTCTGTCACCTTCGTTCGGTCAAGCCAATACTGGTGGGGGCAGAACTGTTAGCAATTGGCCTCATCTAGGATACAAGAAGAACGGGAACTCCCGTGGTCCATCGATTGATCCAAGGCCTCTTCCGCCAACGCAAACTCTCTCAGATTCACTTTCATCCATATGGAGTACGAATCAACGAAGTGACGATTCGAAAGTTTGGTCCACAAATAGGTTGAATCCTTGGATAAACTGTCCTCGTCAGGCATGGTCTGAGCAGATATTGAAGGCAAAGGAAACACAGCCAGAGGTCTCAGAAGATCTTGCTCCACTTGCTCGCGGAACACTTGTTCACTCGATTGAAGAATACCTCCTTTCTCTTCTTGGGGTCAATGTTGGTGAGACCCCTCTTACAGAAGGCACTCCAATGCGTGTTGCCCTTGACCTTCCACTTGATCAAATTTGGACATCTCTTTTGCATCATCTATCCATACTTGCACCATGGCTATCAAGAACAAATGCAGTATCTGTGCATCGATGTAATGATTTGATTGGATGCTCGCCAGAGGAATGGACTCAATGGCTTGAAGGTGAAATACCTCCTCAAATCGGCGGACGCCTCGGGCAACTCTTGTTAGCAGATTATGGGCTTAATGCAGCAGGGCCAATCGCTTCAGAATGGGCACTCGAAACGACGGATGGACGGTTCATCGAAATAGAGGGATTTGACGACAATCTCGAATCAGCGATGCTGAAGATCTATGGCCGAATCGACAGAGTTGATGCCCTTGTCTTTGATACAGAGTTGCATGAAAAGGTCATTGAACAAGGTCTAATCGGGGATGCCGAAGAGGTTCTTCCTCTACATTTCGATGGTGATGGCCCTCCTGCAAAGCGGTTGATTATCATTCGAGACTTGAAAACAATTGAAGGGCCTGACCCGAAAAAGGTTGGATTAAGACATGCAGCAGGCCTGTTCAAAGAGATTCAACTCGCATTGTATGCCAGAGCATGGGAAGTCGCTCACCCAGGAGACAGAGTAATCGGAGTGGGTATTTCAGAGGTTGGAGATTTAACGCGACACTTTGTTGAACTTGATCCAACCTTCGCATTCATACCCGAAGAGGAATACTTCGGCGAAAGAACCCTCTTTTCAAACAATCATTACAGAAACTTGGGCGAGGGAAACACGCCTGCAAGCAATCCATTCAGAGCTTGGATGAGTTCTCGCCTTACCACTGCAATTCGAGCAAAAAATGCGAGTGAATCAGGATGGAATCATCCAACACCAGGGAAACATTGCAGTTATTGTTCACTCGCAAATGCTTGTCCTTCTGCTTCAATAGGGGTTGATGTGAAATGATTCCATTTAATCGAAGTCAACGACTGGGATTGAATCTTGATCAGCATATTGCATTGGATGCTGGCGCCGGTACAGGGAAAACCACAGTCATGGCTGAACGCTATGTTCAACATCTTCTTTCTTCTGAACAAAGAGCAACTTGTGTTTTGCCTTCGCCTTTGCGAAATGAACCATATGGTTCTGGAAACGTAAAGGCAGCGAAGAAAGATAGGACACCTTTGAATGAATGGAAAGGCCTCCTTCCACAAGAAATTGTAGCGATTACCTTCACAAGAAAGGCTGCCGCAGAATTGCGTTCAAGAATTCGCAGCAGAATCCAATCTCTTAGAGCAGACCCAGTAAAATCCACTGATCGGTTAGGAGTTCATGACCCACGCCTTCGCCATCAAGGCGATGTTTCGATGCTCATGTCACTACTGGAAGCGGCACCTATTTCCACCATTGACTCATTCTTGGGAGAAGTCCTCGCACCACATATTGATCTTGTAGCGTTGCATTTGAGTAGAGATCAATTACCAGATGAACAAGCTCCGTTATTGAGAACTCAAGCCCTTAATGCTGCTTGGAGAATTCGTAATGCAAGAGATGGATTCGAAGCAGGACTAACCCGTTCATGTGAAGAATTTATCGAAGCCCGAAACCGCCTTGCGATTCGATTGGGGGGCCAATCTTCAGCTCAAACTGTACTTACAGGTTTGCTTGAATCATCATTGTTTGTTGAGGAATCCAAACGTAGGTTACGAGCAAGGTCAATTCGAAACGAAATGCCTTGGGACGGGTCCTCGCCACCCGACTATCTCCTGATTGAAGATATGATTCTCGAACGCTGCGGACATCTCATCGACGGTGTAGTTGAAGATGCGCATGCCCATCTTAATCAGTGGGTTGAAGTATTTACAAACGATGGGCGTCATGCCTTTTTAGTTAATCCAAGCGGTGCGCCAAATGAAAACACTCGCTTCAATCAACTCTCACAACTAGCTCGAGATCCACTCCCAACGACTCCAATTGCTCGTCTACAATGGATTCACCAAGTTATCGTATCTCTGTGTGCTCCGGGTCAAGTAGAGAAAACAACACCCACCATTTTGAATTCAGGAGGATTCCATAGTCAAACAATGGGTGGATGGCACTCAGGACTTGTCAAATGGTCTGGCGTATCTTTCCCTGGAATAACCAAGAAAGAATCGAAAACAATCACGGCTGGAATTCAAAATGAGGCAAAAGAAGCAGCGACATTACTTCGCGAGCGACTTCACAACCCAGAAGATGGCCGGCTACTGATGATGCTCTCACACGCATCTTATGCTCTCAATCCACAACGCCCTTTCACCTTTAGAGATGCAAATGAAACATATGATGTCGCAGACATCGGGACCTCTCCTTGTCGAGAACCTCCACAAGGCAAACTTCGAGTTTCAAAGGAACTTCAAGTTGAAGTTCTGGACGATTTGTATACTGTTCACGCTGGTTGTAAGGATCTCCTTCGTCATCTTAAGGCTCAGGAAGAAGCTCACGACTTTGATGATGTTCAGTTAATGGTTGGAGACTTACTTCTCGTACGTTGTCCAGAAATTGTTCGCCACTATTATCCCCCTCAAGCGGTTCAAGCACTGGATGATTTGGGAGAAGAAGCATGGACAGATGAGCACATTCGTAGAGCGATTCGGTTAATGGAAGGAGATGAAGAAAAACAAAACGATCTTCGTAAAAGATATGCTCTCCTACAACAAATACGTGCCCGATATGGGGCATTTATCATCGATGAATATCAAGACACAAATCCAGAGCATGCACGTCTTCTAGCACGACTATGGGGTCACCGAATGGAAGGGTCTGATGAAACGCCTCGTCCTCTTGGCCCGTGGGACCCAACAGTCTGTATTGTTGGGGATATGAAACAAAGCATATACCGATTTAGGCAGGCAGAAGTTACTGTAATGCGCCGAATGGTTGCTTCCATACGCCTAGCTAATCGCTTGGAAGAACATGAACCTCGAATGGAACATATTACTCAACAAGGGCATGGCCGAGACCCCCGCCCAATAGGTGCGGGCGGAGAGACTGGTTCGTTTATTCAAGCAAGTGAAATGTCCTCAGATGAATCATCAGCCACATGGGATTATGTTTCCTTTGGAATCAATGATTTCGGTACTGCAATAGAAGACCTAGTAATCCTTCAACGCCAAGAAGGACACATTGAATTAACAACAAACTTCCGTACTGCACCACGTTTACTCAATACATTAAACCACATTTTTGATGATACTTTCTGCGAACGGCATCATCAATTCCCAGGTGATTTCCATGCCACTGCCCAGCCCCTGCATGCAGGAAGGGAAACGGATAGAGAGGGTGTACTCGAATGGTTACTACCCACTCAAGTAGAGATGGATACACTTCCACTAGATTTGAAAACAGGGTATCACTTATTCGATTCAGAATCTGCAAATCCAAGGCATCTTGAGCACGAGCTCATTGCTGCAAGACTGGATTCTCTTGTCAGAGGACATGCAACAAAACTCTGGTCCTCCGAAGAACAGGATTACGTTGATATTGAGCCAGAAGAGATTATCTCTCCAGAGGATGTAATGATTCTGGTTCACTCAAGGAAACATATTCCCGATCTTATCAAGAGATTGCAAAGTCGAGGTTTGCCAGTATTAGCCGATAAACAAGGCCAATTGTTACAACAACCAGTCGTAAAGCCTCTACTCTCAGTGCTTTCATTACTCGCCAAACCGTCTTCACGTTTGGCTGCCCATGGCCTTGTTCGTTCTCCTATCATTGGAGCTACGTCGGTTCAAATTGAAGAAATATTCGAAGAAAAAGACGTCGATAATTACTGGTCTCATCTCTCCGCATATTGGGCTGATACTCCAATAGGAAACCTCCTGTCTTTACTTTCCTCACTCATCGATAAAGGAGCACTGCACGAGATTTTTGATGTAGTCCTCGACTACAGCGACCTTTTGACAACCTATCCCGATGAGTCGGAGCGCCAAGTTGCTGAAACTTGGTGTGCTTTATTGTACAAAATAGGTTCCGAATGTGGACACGAACCAAGTGCAATGCTGGCCAGAATGGATGCCTTAGCATCTCTCGAAAATAAAGGCCCTCAAGCGACCTCTTCGCCCACAAGCGGGGCAATTCAAATCATGACAATTCATGGTGCTAAGGGGCTACAAGCTCCTGTTGTTATCGTAACAGGATTGTTTGAAGCAGGCCGAAGAAGTTCAAGCAATGATGCCCAAAAGAATGTTCTCATCACCCCGGACGTGATTGCAGGAAGAATACAACCTTGGAAATCCAAAGATAAGCCGCTTGATGGTCTGTGGATGCTTGCAAATCAAATGAATAAGGCTCAGAATTTAGCCGAATTGAGACGCCAATTCTATGTTGCACTCACCAGAGTTCGTGATCGACTCATCTTCGCAGGTTCTCCTTCAAAGACCAGTTCAATGTCAACAGAAGGATTCATTCTAGCAACAGGAAATATCTCTGGAAATAACATGGGCGATTTGCTCTTGGACGGATTACGTTACATGGGAGTTGTTTCCGATGTTGAACAACCTTGGAGTCTTGAAGGAGACACATATGGTGAGCGCTTATCAGATTACCAAAAGATCCAACTTACAATTGACCCAACGGATATCTTTTCATCCTCTGGGCTTCCAGAAAATTCGGTCTCCGGAATCAGAATTTATCATCATCCGAACTGCTTTACCCAACAAACACCGGTATCAATTCTCAGTGAATGGCTCGAAGTCGAACAACGTCTCGATTACCAAATCGATGAATCAATTGAACACGAGATCGTTTCATTATCTCCATCCCTCAAAATGACTGCACATGGCTTGGATGCGGCGCACTCATGCCGTAGACGATTCTGGCTTAATCACGTACGTGGTTGGCAAACTGAACCGTTCAATATTCAATCGAAAGTAAGAATCATTGCTAGCGAAGAGGAACTTAAAGACAGAACCGGAGGAGAAGATTATGATGGTGAAACATACGTTGGATGGCCTTCAGCGACTTCATTCGGTTCAATGTTCCACCGTCTTGTTGAGATTGGTCTAGCAAACCCAGCTGACATGAAGACTGACGGCTCACCACTCTCTTCTGAATGGATGAATTTCCAAGAAAACCGTTTACTTGAATCGAAGGAAATTGACGATGCAATCACTTCTGAGCCTGAATGGCACAAACTTTCAAACGATGAGCAACAACAAACAAGAGATCGAATTGTCGAACTTGCTCAATTACTATCCGATGGTTTACTTGGAAAATTAACAGAAGGAAAGGAAGTAAATGGCCAATCTGTTGAAGGATTGCAGACTGAAGCATCGTTTTATTTCACAAGAAATGTCGAATTAACCGACGTATATCGCAATCCAGCCTTGGGCCTATCCCAATCGATTATTACTCAGATTGAAAACGTGGCCATCACCTTCGAAGGTCAAGCCGATATCGTTCTTGCTGGTTGCGAGAGTGACGAGAAGTGGCTTCAGGTAGCTGATCTGAAAACGTCTGGTTCGAGAACAGATGACCTGTCAAAGCATCGATTGCAAAAGGGAATCGAAAATTGGGATTCCTCTTCGCCTCAAAACGAAGAAGAGGTGGAGATGCTACGAAACCATCGCCTTCAACTAACACTGTACTCGATGGTTTTCCAGAAGCAAGAATCCCTCAAACCCGATGATGAACGCCGTAGCATAAAGCCACCTGCACTTCTCATCAGTACATCTGGAAGACTTGTCGAAATGCCTACAGAAATGTACGAGGAAGCACAGAATGAACTCTCAATGCTTCTTGAATGGATTGCAAGATTAACAGCAAATCAAAATGATGTTAGCCAGCCAAGAAGGCTTCCAATGGAATCAATCGATACATGTAAGAAATGCCCATTCTACAAAGGAGAACTTCGAATGTGTGGACCTGAAGGAACGGAATTGGGAATTAATGACTAAACCTTCTTGCCAAGAATAGCCAATGTACCTGGCTTTCCATCATGAGCATTTGCTCGCCAAGCATGAACATCTTGGAACCCAACATCCTTCCACATCTGAATCCACTCCTCTTCTGAAAATGTCGACATATGAACATCAAGAGCTTCAGGCCATCCAAGACTGTCTTCATGTTCTGCATAGTGGTCTATTCCAATCACTGCCCAACCGTTCTGTTCTAACCAATCATCGTGTATAGATTGCAGCATAGCCTTTGGGTCTTTCAGATAGTAGAGGAATTCCATCGAATGAACGAGTTGATAGGATTTCTCAGGCTTCGTTTCAGGGAATTTAGCACAATGATACGCATTGATGAAATCAACTTCCTTTGCTTTCTCAATCATATGTTTTGCACCGTCATAGCCTACGGCTTCAACACATGCAGGGTGCTGAGATAGTTTCCTTACAACCCAGCCATTTCCACACCCAAGATCGACTGCTGAAAAGGCCACCCTATCCGTTAAAACTCGTTCAAGAGCAACATCAACCATTTCGTTTACAGCGTTAGCATGACCTCGCTCCATCCCTTCATCCTTGCCGAGATGCGCCCAGTGATTGAAGACGTCCGTTGCTTCCTTCATGAATCTCCGAAAGCGTATATGAAAAAAAGGCATCGAAAGCAACATCATCTGTGTTCACCTGGAACAGTCATGAGCATCAACACACAATCAATCGATGACGTCTTGTTTCCAAAAATAGAAGCATACTCCACGGGAATGCTAACTGTTTCACAACGACACACAATCGCTTGGGAATGCAGTGGAAATCCAGACGGGATCCCAGTCATTGTCATTCACGGGGGACCAGGTGGCGGAAGTCAACCATCGTACCGACGGTATTTCGACCCTCAGAAATGGAACATCATTCAATTCGATCAACGAGGTTGTGGTCAATCAACACCATATGCTGACTTGGAAGAAAATACGACAATGCATCTTGTTTCAGACATTGAAGCACTTCGCGAACATTTTGGAATCGATACATGGCACGTCTTTGGAGGCTCATGGGGATCGACACTCGCTCTCATCTATGGGCAAAATCACCCTAAACGTGTTCGTTCTTTCATATTGAGAGGTATCTTCATGTGCAGAAAATCAGAACTTCATTGGTTCTATCAAGACGGAGCAAGCCACGTATTCCCAGATGCATTTGAGCCATACTTCAACCACATCCCAGTCGATGAACAAGGCGCATTAATTCCCGCGTATTACAAACGATTGACAGATGATGATGTAGAAGTTCGAAGAGCTGCTGCCAAAGAATGGACACGTTGGGAAATGGCCACGAGCCGCCTCTTCCCCGATCCATCGTATCTAGAAAAAGCAGAAGATCTCGATTTCGCAGTTGCCTTTGCTCGAATAGAATGCCATTATTTCATCAATGCGATTTTCGTCGAAGAAGCATATATCCTGAACCATTCGCAAATCATTGAACACATTCCTGCCGTAATTGTACAAGGTCGGTACGATATGGTTTGCCCAGTAAAAAGTGCTTGGGAACTACACAAAAAATTGCCTGCTTCAGAACTCATCATTGTTCCAGATGCAGGTCATTCGATGGGCGAAGTCTCGATTGCGAAGTCCCTAGTTGATGCGACAAAAGCCATCTAGGGGCGTTATCTTCCTGTATTGGCAAATTACGAGTATATATCTGATAAGGGAGAAGAGAGAGGTTCACAATCATGGCCAGAGAATCTAGAAAGAGCGCCCACGGTTCGTTTCGAATGTTCGTCTACTTGGGAATGCTTCTGTTGATGCCCATGGCTGGCATGGCAGAAAACGACCCGCCTTCGACCATCGATTGCTCAGCAGTTACTCTTAACCCCGGAGATGAAAGCGACTGCACCATTGATTTAACTGAATATCCAGGTGTGTCTTCGATTCGATATGAGTATGTTCTTTCCTCGACCAATTCAGAAACAGTGTCATCCGTAATAGGTACGGGAGCAGTTCATACTTGTGGGATACTTGAAAATGGCTCTGCAATGTGTTGGGGACGAGATACATATGGCCAACTTGGAGATGGTGGAGAGGCGGCAACGAATACCAGGCCAAGCACATATGTCGATACACCAAACGAGATCACGGTTTCACAAATTTTTACCGGACCATATCGGACGTGCGCAATTTTTAGCAACGATGTAACAAATTGTTGGGGATTTAACGAAGATGGTCAAAGCGGTGACGAATCCACAAATACATACAAATCACCAACGAACGCCGTGAATTTTCCGGAGGGGCGAGTTGCCAAATCAATAGGAATGGGGCATAAACACACATGTGCAATTTTAGATAACAATCAACTTGCTTGTTGGGGGGCCGATTTGCACGGTGCTCTAGGAAACGGAGAATCAACTTCTGAAGATCAGTATTTACCCGTGATTATACAAACTCCCGCAGATAGAACACCTATCAAGGTTGAAGGAGGAGTGAGCCATACATGTATTCTCATGGATGATGGAGGAGTTATGTGCTGGGGCAGAGATCATGCGGGACAACTCGGCAATGGAGACAGCAGCCCCACTACATACGCCCCCGAATCAGACGTCATACTGCCAGAAGGAAGGGTGGCAACCGATTTTTCACTTGGGAATGAGCATTCATGCGCAATTTTAGACAACGACTCAGTCGTCTGTTGGGGGATGAATAATTACGGACAGCTTGGAGATAATTCTACAACGAATGCAAAAAGCCCTACGTTTGTACATATGCCAAATGGATCTAAAGCGACTAAGATCAGTTCTGGATCTGCACATACATGTGCAACAATTGATAATGGAAGTTTGTATTGTTGGGGCCATAACAAGAACAGTCGCTTAGGTATTGGTACGAGCGGAGGAGTTCACGAAATCCCAATGTTTGTATCAGCAAATCAAAGCATCGTTGAAATTAGTGCTTCTTCAGAACACACATGCGTTCTTTCCGAGAACGGGTCTATTTCCTGTTGGGGGCGTAATAATTACGGTCAATTGGGATTGGGGCATACTGGTGAACGAAATACTCCAAATCAGTTAGATTGGAACACCGCTCCTTTTTCATCCATATATGGGCCTGCTCCATTTGAGACGTGGGAAGATGAACAACCTATGCGTGGAAGGGAGATTTCTGGTCAAAATAATGTTTGGAATCTCCGTTTGGATGTTCCAGAATCGACTGAATTAGGGAATTATGACTTAGAAATAACGCTCCTGAAAATAGGAGGGGTACGATCAACACTGGTCGTAGATGACGCACTTCAGATTTCTGAGAAGAGTGCGTCGGATAAGTTGGAAGATCGAAACATCATCTACATGGCGATAGGGGGAGGGGCGGCTGTACTGTTCTTATTGCTTCTATTCTTTAGGAAAAAGGGTACAGAATCGTCAGATCTCCCAGAAATAAAGAAACGTAAGTCCCGGGGAGGGCCATCACAGAAATTCTAGAAGCGTTTGACATGTTGACATTTGGAGTCATACAAAAACAGCCTCAATCAAGCGTCGGCTTCATAGTGTATAGGCGGCTGGGTTGAATCGGAGGCAATTCCTCCGGGTGAGTAAATGACTGAAGAAGGGACAATCACTCCAGAGATTCAAATCAATCAACTTGAAGACGCTCTAGCAACGGAAACAGACCGTTTGAAGAAGCTCTTTGCTGCGTACGAAGCGCAAGAAAAAGAACTTGTCGATGCACGTGCAGAAATTGAAGTTCTTGAAAAAGAAATTATCGATAAAGAAATCGAGCGTGAAGCACAAGAATCACTTATCGCAGAGAAGGATTTCAGAATCCGTGAACTCGAAATGAAGGCCACTAAGGCAGACAAGCGTGTTGAACATCTTCAACCAGCTCTCCAAACAATGGAAGAAAAATATTCACGTGAGAAAGATCGTCTTGGCAAAGTCTTCGGCATTGCAGAAGAACTTGACAATGACTTGAAACTCGCTGTTACTGAGATGAAGGCCAGAGATGACTGGTATGTCTCTCACATGACACTCTTCGAAGACCTCAACAAGGCCATTAAGCAACGATATGAGATGATTGAACGTGCAGTCGAATCTGAACGCCAATCTCAACACATGTCTCGTGCCTTCACAGAAAGAATGGATGAGATGGTTGAAGCCAGAGCGGAAGAAATGACGAATCAAGAGCCTGAAGCACCTGCTGAAGGAGATGCCGAGCCTGAAGAAGTCGTCGAAGAAACACTTGAAGAATCCGTGGAAGAAGAAGTTGTTGAAACCTCTGAAGAAGTCGTCGAAGAAACTCCTGAAGAATCCGCCGAAGAAGAAGTTGCTGGAACTTCCGAAGAACCTGCAACATGGAACGCTGATGTCGATCCATGGACAGATAACTGAGGTGATTGAAGTTGGGAGGCCTCGCTCAAGGAGGTCATGCTCCTGTTGGAACGTTTTTACTTGCAGGGATTGCAATTCTTGTAGGTGGAAACTATCTTGATTCATTGTATGGGCTTATGCCTTTGGCCGGTGTTCTTTGTCTCATGATATCCGTCTTCTTTGCTAATTTCTGGAGAGATCCTGACCGACCTATTCCGCAAGAAGCAGGGATTCTTGTTTCACCTGCTGATGGACATGTCATGTTTGCCCGAAGAGAGCGAGCAACAGGCCGCCGGCCGTCGAATGAAGAACGTGAATCATCCTCTATTGAAACCGATGTTCATACGGGCGACTGGTTCCCTCAAGCATGTGAAAATCCACTTGACTTTACCACAGAACAACGATTCGAACCAGCAGATACGCCAGGGCCTGATGATGTCTGGAGAGTTGCAATCTTTATGTCTCCACTTGATGTTCACGTGAATCGAGTTCCTTTCGATTCAACGATTGTTGCTATGGAGCACAGAACAGGAAAGGGCCTTCGAAGAGGTCCTTTTGCACCAGCATTCCGTAAAGAAAGCGAATACAATGAGCGTGTTCGAACCGTTCTCGAAGGTGAAGATGGTGGTCGAATCGAAGTCATGCAGATCTCAGGGGCACTCGCTAGAACAATTGTTCCATGGACAGGTGTAGGAGATATTCTACGACGCGGTGAACGCTACGGTATGATTCGCTTAGGAAGCCGAGTCGATGTTCGAGTTCCAGCATCACTGTACACACCGAATGTAATTTCTGCCGAGGACGAAGACCCAGCATATCCTAAAGGACAGTTTATCAAAGCCGGATTAGATATCATCTTCAAACCAGTAACGGATGAAGAGTAATCTCAAGGAAAGGATATCATGCTAGATCGTCATTCGTCAACACTCCTTGGTGGAGATGAAAAGAGTTTGAAAATACATGACTTGGTCAAAGCTCCAGCGAATACCCCTTGGGCAAAAGAGCGCCAACAATCCTGGGATGCAAGTAAACCAGCCACTGTATATCATACTCCAGAAATGACTGCTGATGGTGAGCCATGTACTGCGGTCACAGTAATTTTACGAACCAAAGGATGCCATTGGTGGTGGTCCTCTGGATGTACGTTCTGTGGTTATTTCAACGACACTCGGGATGATGTAACAAGCGAAGATCTTCATGCTCAATGGAACGAAGCGAAGAAAAAGTACAATGATTTTGAAGGCCATTCAATGGTTAAAGTCTACACTTCCGGTTCACTTCTCGAAGATCGAGAGATACCAGTTGATTTTCAAGAAACCGTTCTATCAGACTGCCATACACTTGGGAAAGAACTGATTGTAGAAAGTCGTACTGAGCAATTAACAGATGAAAAATTAGCCTGGGCATCGAAACTAAATCCCTCATTTACGGTTGCGATTGGACTCGAAGCATACGATGACGAAGTGCTTCGTTTCCATGTCAACAAAGGATTCTCTGTTGCTTCTTGGGATAGAGCGGTTGAATGTCTCGAACGTTATAATCTGAGGATTAAGACATATTTGATGTTCAAGCCACCGTTTATGAGCGAAGCCGATGCGCTAGATCATTGCATTACGTGGATTGAATCTGTAGCAGAAAAGAGCGATGAAATCTCAATAAATCCGATGAACATTCAACGAGGGACAGTTATCGATCGCCTCCATCGACATCAAGAATACAGACCTCCATGGCTTTGGTCATTGGTCGAACTCATCCAGAAAAGCCATCATATTGTTCATCCAAAAGGTGGAATGAACGGTGATGAGGACCAAATCTCACGTCTCATCATCCATCCAACAGCCGGTGGCAAAATCAGAGGCTCTCACAACTGTGGCGAATGTGACCCTGAGGTTGTAGCAGCAATCGAAAGGTATGCTGTTTCAGGCTCTTTGGACGAGTTTACGGGTATTGATTGTGATTGCAAATCACTATGGCGCAAGGAACTAGACAACGACCGCACAATCCCAGTCCCATTAGGGACCTCTCGGCAAAGAAGAGGCTCCATTATCGAAATGCTCCGCTCATCTTGAAACACCAAATATACCGCCTTGTTCGATGGATGACATAGTGAATGTTTATCACCACGTTTCAAGTCGCAAACATGTCCATCTCGGATTCATTTAGGTGATGCAATGTCGAATAGTACAGAACTCCCCGATGCAGTCATAGGAACTGCGGAACCGTCGTCCAGTCGAATTATGTTGGTTTTGCTCACTGTCGTGGCCATTGGCATGTTCGGCCTTTTCAGCACAATCTTTGGCTGGGACAACATTCCGGTCATCGGAGATATCGTTCCATTAATGGCAAATCTTGGTGGTTCAGGAATCTGGTATTACCTTCTTGGATTCATTGTTGGAATTGGAGCAATTGTCTCCACATTAGCGGGAGAGGTAATCTCAGAGTAGGTGATTTGAATGGAAGCAGTATTTATCGCATTATTTTTCTTCTTTACCGTTGTTGGGTTTTCAACATTTTATCTCCAAAAAGGAATTGGCACAATGGCCGATCCAATGCGCCAATTTGGGTTATTCCTTCTCAACAAGGCACCAGCAGGTGTCGTTGACCTTTTCAATGACGAAAAGGGCAGTGGAGCAAAGACTTGGATGAATCTCGGAATGATTTGGCTGACTCTTGCAGGAATCGGAACGTTCCTTTCTCTTTGGCATGACTATGATGGAAGTGCTCTCGACTCCCTTGCGAGTATCGGATGGGCATACGATGACGGCAGTGCTCTCGACACATTTGTCAATGCAACGTTGGTCACAGGTCTCTTCTCCATTCTTCTCGGCGGTGGCCTTGTCGCTGTTGCACGAAGTGGTGCAGGCAAACTTGCTAGTGAATCCAATGCAAGCCTAACAGCTCTCCTCTTCAGCGTACTCACAGCAACAGCCCTTCTCCTTCCAACGCTTCTCGGTCTTTTGACAGAACTTAGCACTGAGAATGAAACACTACTCCAAGATTTGTTCATGCATTCATTGCGTGCATTCATTGTCATTGCAGTTATGATCAACGTCTTACTCACAGTCGCACAACGCAAGGGCGAGACAATTCAAGCAAGCAACTGGTTTGTGTTCATGGCTCTTGCATCCTTCATCTTCGGGTCCCAATTCCGTTTCTTTGGCGAGTTGACCGACACCACACAAGTTGTCTGGCTTGGTGAAAGAATGACTCAATCATGGGTTATGATTTCTCTCTTCTTCGCAGTTGCATACCATTTGGTTCCACGTGCAGCAAGTCGCCCAATCTGGTCAGATTCCATGACAAAGGCAAGCATGCTCCTTCTCTTCATCACGCTCCCGCCGTTCATGATGTCTTCAGCCGATGCAGGCACAGTACTCGAAAATCTTGGCGCCATCCTGATGACGCTGGCTCTTCTTCCTATCTTTGCAGGCTCAGTCAACATCATCATGACAGCAGCAGGAAACGCCACTGGCATCGTCGCTCGACCAGGTGCAATGGCAGCAACACTTGCAATGATTGCTTTCCCAATATTTGCTATCGGAGGCTACTTCACATCTCTGGATGTTTTCATTGGTTTGGGAACACTCAACGATATGGCTACAACCGTTGATATCGGATTCCTTTGGACAGTAGGCGGCCTCATGGCAGTTGCTTGTATCAGTGAATCATATCCACTCGCTGCAAACCGACAGTTGTCCTCTTCTTCCTCAGCATCTCTGACCACACTCTTAGTCGCCTTCGGCGGCATCACCTCGACCGTGGCCAAGATCATGGGAGACTTCACAGAAAAGGCTCTTCTCGATTCTGGCAGTGAAGATGTTGTAATGACCGACGGTGGATTTAGCCTCACTGCAGCAGTTTTGTTCTATGTTGCTTCGATTGGAATTATTCTCCTCTTCATGAACCTCATAAGAACTTCAGTCGGTGGAATGAAGACCGATACGACTGCGCCTACAACCTCTGATATAGCCCGCTATTCTCTTCAAACAGGTGAATCCTCAATCCGCAAACTCTTGCAGCGAGGCGTCGGTGTTGACACCGTTCTCGTAGTTGGTGCTGATGTTGAAGACGAAGGAGGAGTCGAAATAATCGAAGTCTCCTCAACACTTCACAACGATGAAGTTACAGAATTCCCAGTCGTTAAAACCGAACTAGAGATGCTCTCTGATTACTTGGAAAAGAAAGAGATAACAATTTTTGAGTTCTTCAATTCCATTGACTTGGATGATTCAGGAACGATCGATGGATATGAGTTACAACAGGCTCTCCTTAATTCAAAGATTGCAGATCTTCCTCCATGGGATGTAATGAAACTCATGGAAATGATCGATATCGATGGCGATGGCCGAATCAACCTCCCTGAATTGGATATTGCGATTGCCCGTGTTCGACCAAACCCATTCTCTGAAGAAGAGTGATTCTAGGCGGGTTCTCCGTGCGAATTGGACTGGTCGGAAAACCGAATGTAGGGAAGTCAACCTTCTTTGCAGCATCTACGCTTATTTCTGTTGATATTGCGAATTATCCGTTCTGTACAATAGACCCCAACGTGGGTATTTCCTTCATTCCCAGCCGACTCCCATGTCCATGCGGTGAACTTCGTGCTCGCTTAGAAGAGGATGGAAGAGCCGAATTATCTTCTAAACGAGGCGGAAGTATCTGTACTCCGCGAACAGGCTCTTGCGAATCTCATCAACGATATGTTCCCTGTATGCTCGTTGATGTTGCAGGACTTGTTCCTGGTGCTAGCGAGGGGAGAGGAAGAGGAAACGCCTTCCTTTCAGACCTTGCAGAATGCCATGCATTGATTCAGGTCATTGATGTTGCAGGTACAACCGATGCAGAAGGAAATCCGATAGGGGCAGGTAAATCAAAAGAAGAGGCAATAGAACAAGCTCTCGCAGAAGTTTCTTTCCTAACAAACGAATTAGATGCTTGGATACTTAGCCTTCTCAAAGACGGTTGGGTACGTGGTGCTCGGAAAATACAAGCTGAAGGAGTGAAAGGATTCGTTCAATTCCTTCACGACCGACTTTCAGGATTAGGAGCAACACAGAGTATTTGCCAACGCTCGTTTGACTCCTTCTTTTCGCAACATGGGGATATGACCTCGCCATGGGATTGGTCTGATGATATTCTTGGAATTCTAGCATCCTCTGTTCGTGTTCATCTCTTCCCTCTTTTCATTGCAGGAAACAAAGCAGATCTCGCACCAGAAGGTGTCATCGAATATTTGTCAGAAGTCATACCCCAATTCATTCCATGTTCAGCAGAGACAGAGTTTGCACTACGTAAGGCATCTGAAGCAGGTTTTATTGACTACACGTCAGGAGAATCTTCGTTCTCAATTCCTGATGCAAGTCTCCTCAACGATGCTCAAGCAAAGGGCCTAGGGATGCTTCAACAGAGATTGACTGCTATGGGCGATACTGGGCTCAACAAATTACTCGATAAGGTTCTGTTCGATGAACTCGAAAGAATCGTCGTTTATCCTGTTCAAGATGAGTCACATTGGACTGATGGGGATGGAAACGTACTGCCAGACGCTCTTGTTGTTGAATCAGGTATACAAGCCAAGGAAGTCGCATACAAGGTTCACAGCGACCTTGGTGACGGTTTCATCAAAGGTGTTGATGGACGTACTCGACGAATCGTTGGAGCAGAACATGAACTATCTGATGGAGACGTTCTGCGTATTCATTCAAAATCTTGAATCAATGGCCTTTTGGTCGCTCATAATCAGGAGTCAATCTTGCAAGTGTACTTGTGTACTTTGCTCCGCTTGTAATGAAGAGTACAAGAGATGCAAGAGTGAGCAATGTGAGCATGATCAACATGTACATTCCCCATGGGCTGATGCTGCGAACAGTTGTGATGTAAAGTCCCCAGAGTACTGTGAGGTATAGGAAAGGCCGATATCGGCGGGAGACTGTACTCAATCGTGCAGATTTGAGTGTATCATCATAGAGGTTAGGAGCATCTTCCTTACTGACCATTCCGTGTTCAACTCCACATCGAGTGCAGACTTGCGTATTTGGCCCATTTCCATGGATGAAGAACTCACGAGGATAGGTTGCTGAACATAGGCGACAGGTTGGCATCTCTCTCCCTCAGGTCATCCCACCGACTGCCGTCATTTCAACCATGCGCTTGATAATTTAGAAAAGCATCAAGGATAAGAGTTCCAGATTGACTTCCAACAGACTCTGGGTGGAATTGAACACCGAAAACTGGATGTGTTTTACTTCGTATTGCTAAAACAAGAGATTTTGTTGCGTCAGTTGCATCGATAAGGACGGATGAACCATCTCGATTATCTGAAGAAAGAAGGGTCAAAGAATTGTATCTCGTCATATTGATTTCAGACAGATTCGAAAATAACCCTTCTCCATTATGCTGGCATTCCACTGGAGTTCCGTGTACTGGACCAGATGGGCTGTGAATCAAAGGCCAACCCGCAGCAATGCCAATTGCTTGATGGCCGAGACAGATTCCTAGTGTTGGTGGCAATTCACCAGCAAGAGCCATTGTTGCAAACTCCATTGTCAAAGGGCTGTCTTGAGGCCAACCAGGGCCCGGGCCAAGAATGATGTGTGATGGATTGAGTTGTTCCATGATCTCTTTGACAGAAGGAGTAGAACTGCTTCTTCCATTCAAGATGTTAACATCATATCCGAGGCCACAAATCATGTGAGCAATATTGAATGTGAAAGAATCAAGGTTATCGATAAGCAAAACAGAATTCTGTTTGAATTCTTCAGTAAATATAGCGTTTGATACCGGCGATGACTTCAAATCACCTTCAATTGGTAGAGAATGAACTGAGAGGTCTCCACGAGGGATTGAGAGACGATCATCATCCATCCAGCCACATGATCTCAATAAGGCATTAGCTTTCCATTTAGCTTCAGCCACTTCTGATTTTGGATTGGATTCAATTGTAATTCCTCCACCTGCAGTTACTCTCGCATTCCATCCATTTGGATCTTTACTCAATTCCGCAGTTCGAATCATAATGTTCCAAGAAGATATGTTCGTCTTTGTTTCAAACCATCCCAACGAACCTGTCCAGAATGAACGTGGTTGCTTTTCTAATTCATCGATTGCAGCACATACGACGGTTCGTGGGCAACCCGTAATCGATCCACCTGGAAATACAGCCTGAAACGCATCAAATGCATCAAGACCGTCCTTCAATCGTCCTTGTACACGAGTTACAAGATGCTGAACTTCAGCATAGGTTTCGACATCAAATCGTTCAATCCATATCTGATTCGGCTTTGCAATTGCTCCCACATCATTGCGCATGAGATCAACAAGCATTCTATGTTCAGCCCGTTCTTTTCGATCCGATATCATATCCTCTCTCAGTAGAAGTTCTTCCGCAAGCGATGCACCTCTGGGGCGAGTTCCTTTGATAGGAGCAGTCGTAATGACATCACCTTCAGTAGAGAGTAAAGATTCAGGAGATGCGCATATGAGTGCTAAATCTTCGTCTTTAACATGAACAAAACCAGAGAATGGAGCAGGATTAGATGAAACGGAATGACACAGTACGTCCCATGGTTCAGATGCAATAGGTCCTTCCCAGGTTCTACCATAGTTGAGTTGATACAACTGTCCGTCTTTAATTGCGGAATGAATTGTTTCTACAATTTTTTCGTGTTCTTCGTCAGAACAGTTTGAAATTGGAGAATGTGATAATCTTACAGAGGGGATGACCTCAACCATTTCATGATTTGAAAGAGTTGAATTTGCAAACTTCCTCCACTGTTCATCCGTCGAATAAGGCATTATTACATCTGTTTTCTTACAGTGAACGATGCATTTGTCAACTCTCCATAAAATGGAAAGGAGTTCGTGCTCCTTGGGTGGGTATTGTAATCCAATTGGTTGAGTCCATTGAACAACATCATACGAGAAGGCCCCTGTCCAAAATGGACCAGTAATAGGAATTGAAGTGAGATGCTGATCAAATACAACTTGTTCTTCAGGACAAAAGTGACGAAGAATATCAGATATTGTAGTTGCGCTGAATGTTTCTTTCACTTCCCATGCTTGTCCATTCCATTGTTGGAATTCAGCGGTTATCGAGGATGATTCTGTTAAACGGATTTCACCATTCAATGGAGAGTGAGGAGGCATTGGAGGAGTCGTTTTATTCGAAGGTTGTCGAATAGTTATTCGAGTTGTACTCGGCCCACAGAGAAGAGAAAATGTAGCAAGGTGACTTTTTGGACCTGAAGAAAGCAACATCATTTCATCCGGAGAGCCAAATTCAGAAGCGTCTTCTCCGAGCAATCCTTGAGATTGGAATGAATTCCGTAGGGAAAGGAGAGGCTCGATTTACTTCACCCCCGTCCATGAGGAGTCATCACCTTCGAGGCGCCTTAATGCATCCCGACACAAATCCGTTAGACGGGCCGTTCCATCTCCGATTTCTTCACCATCAATCGATTCAATCGTTGAGGCGCCAAGTCCACTTCCCAACACAACACATTCGATACAACGCGCAACCATACGTTCGTTGAGTATTCCCTTTTGAACAGGGAAACCAGCAGCTTTCAGTTCTGGTAAAATTGAATGCAGTGTAATTCCATCGACCGATTGGGATGAAGAACTGTACCAAATTGTTCCATCTTCATCAAGAAGGATTGGTGAGCCACGATCACCATCCACAATGGCGTAATCATGAACAAATAATGCTACATCAACTCCAGACTGTTCAGCCTGTTTCTTTGCTTCATGATATACTTCCCAAGCAGCGTGTTTTGTTCCAGCGATTCTTTTTGGCCATATCTTTGCTGAAACAGTAATTGCATCACAGGCCTCATTTCGCATCATATGCTTTCTTTTAGAGAGACTCCACTTCCCTTCGGAACTATATTCAATTCGTACAAGCCCATCTTGAATCTCTGATTCCATTGATGCGACTTGGCTAAGGACGTTCTCTTTCCAACCGTCTGGTAATTCGATTCTCAGTTTATCAGCATGTTCTTGAAAACGAATTGAATGTTCTTTGAAAAGAAACAATCCTCGCTCCTTTGAATGCTGTAGGGTTGTAAACACAGCAGAACGTGGAGGTCGCTGCATGCTGCTCACATCACTACCTGTCATTCCTATGACTTGAGCATCACGGTATCAAAGAAGATCGTCTAAGAATGACGTATCAATACCTGGGCTCGAAGTGTTTTGCTTGTTTCCAATGTCCAAATCATTCAGTATACTCTTGTCAACAGGTGCACGTACTGGATTCATGACCGGTCGTGGAGCAGAGTATTCTTGTCGATCAAGTGGCTGGCTTTGAATTCGCTCAGCGGCTTGGAAGAGAGAACCTGTTTCAACCGGAGGTGATGGCGGTACGCTTGCATCAGGCGGTGAATTCCAAGCATCTTCATCTCCAAGCCCCCAAGTAGCAGTTTGGATTTCCCATTGCTTGTCTTTCTGCGACTTCTTTCCACGGCCACGTACGATCGCTATGAGTAGAATTAACGAGACAAAGACAAGGCCTGCAGCGAGAAGGTTCGGTGTTGTCAGAAGTGACTGGAAGTCAGTTCCGCCATCTGAATCATCAGTGTCTACAACTCCATTTTCAACCGCATTAATCATCAGAGCATCTACAGATTGACGAACTTGATTATCATCAAATGTAGTCACTGAGACATACCATGCAGATTTGTTGCTGAGGTCAGCAAAGACGCTTGATGTGATGACGAATGAATTTGCAGTTAGTGTATCGCCAATAAATGTGGCGTCAGAGATATCTATGAAATCTTCATCAGAGATATGAATCTGATAACCTTCAACACCGATATCATTCGTGTGATTCCAAGTGACTAGGATGTCTGTTTCTGCGACCCACGTTAAGGTAACCCCATCGATTGCTGGGAGATAGTTGCCTGGATCTGTAATTCCATCGTCAACTGATTGTGAGGAAACAACGGCCAAATCAGTTTTGTGGGAATTTGAAGAAGAATCAACCGCTACGACAGCTACCCATGTTTCTTGTCCTGGAAGTACAGGGAGATCACCAGCAATAATCGTGATTATGATTGGGAACTTTGGAAGTCTGTCAAGCGTCATAATTGGCGCATTGGGGCCATCTGATCCAACACCAACACTTGTGAACGACCATGAAGCAGCGTAGACCTCGTATTGGTAAATATCGCTTGCAGTTGAGAGTTCAAATTCTAGATCAAGAGCTGAGCCATCATCCATAGGACGGTCGCTTAGGCTGATATCATCAAGACGTGGAGGGGGCGTTGTATCCTCTAGGTTATTGATTGGAATAACACTCGCAGACAACAAAGAATCGATGTATACGTTTCCTTGCAAATCATGAACAGTTACGGTTACGAAGAGTTCAACTCCAGGTTGAATTAACTGTGGTGTATCTGCAGATGAGAAATCGTCCGTTTGTGTAGCGTCCCCATACAGTGCAGTATTCAGCGTTAGTTCGATTGGGTTCTTATCTTCATCAATCCATTGCTTATCAATTGAGATACAACCACAGGTTGCAGTGTCATCTCCATAGGCATTCCAAAGGTACGAAATATCATCAACAGGCTTGTCAGCAGCCCATACGGTGTAATGGCTGAAATCATCAGCAGAAGAAATTGACCAGACTACATCGATTGCAGTACCGTCATCGTTTGGATGATCGAAGGCTTGGATATTTTCAATTCGAGATGGAGGCATAGAGGCTCCATCTGAATTGTCGAGTGGTGTTGCTTGAACAATGTTCACATCGTTCAATTCAGCGTTCAACCACGTATCATATGCAACGACACCAATGTAATATTCAAGACCATCAACAAGTGGTAAATCGTCTAATTGCGATACAATGGTTGTATTCTCTTGACAAGAATTGACTACTGTTGCAGCAGAGAATCCAGCGACTGAAGTAGGAGGTGTTACGAAGACAACCCCTGTAATCATGTAGACAGTGTAGAATGCACAATCATCAGCATCACTTTGGTCCCACCCAACAGTTATTCTTCCACCTTCGTCTTCAGGCGTGTCGATTGCCCAAACGTTCTCGAGTTTTGCAGGAGCTTGCCCGTCATCGATTCCACCAGTTGGTACAACCGGTCCAATGATTGTCGCATTCATGATATCCTCTTGTCCGCTGGTATCAACACATGTGAATCCGAGCCAATATGGCTTCCCAGCATCAAGATTGAGAATGGTTAGGTTTCCTTCTGTAGGCGACACAGTGTAAGCAACAGGCAATCCAAGGATATCGTTTATGGCTTGTGTCGATGTGTAGATTCGAGTTTCGAGAAGATCGAGTGCTGAACAACGAGCCCATTCAGTTTCTAAGTCACCTTCTACGCCACCGTCAAGTGGTTGAGCAGAAGCCCATTCCGGCGGAGTTGGAACTTCGTTACTTGTCGTAACTGGCCCTACAATCTGGCTCGGCAATCCAAATCTGCCGTTGTTGTATTCAACCACGACAAGAGCATAGTATTCAACTCCATCAACAAGAGGTACGCCATTAGCAGTTGTTACGTCCACCTTGAGGCGGCTGTGGAGTGACTCAGTCTTATCGATGATTCTTCCAGCTAGGTCGATATCAGTTGGCAAGGAACTCCAAGGCCCTTCGTTAACATAAACGAGGTATCGATTGAAATCTGGGTCGTGAACAAGAGACCATTCAACAGTTAATGCACCGCCACCATCATCCGGCCTGTCGTACATATCTGCAATTTCTACTGGCGTATCCTTTCGTACCCAATCATAGACAAGTCGGACTTCGATTGTTCCGTTGCTTGGTGCAATGAGTTTGATTGGAACGATACGTGATCCATTGAGCAGTTGGCCGTTGTTGATTGCAAGTTGAAGGCTGCTTTCAACTCCTGTCGTGTTGTCAAGTTCCAATACAGCATCATACCTGAGTGTACTTGATTGCGCCCATACAGCTGCATTTGAGACAGGAGATGTCATGACCAGAGGTACGGTTTGGAACAGAAGCCCGTGCACGCCAGCAACTCCAACAGAACTATCGAGAGTCACAGGGCTATTTTGAGTAACAAGATCGATTTGAAGCCCTGGATGAGTCATATCCGTGATTTCCATATATTGTGAATCGAAACCGATGTTAAGCGGATCAGCATACCGTACGCTAATCGTTTCCATTTCGTTAAACGCAGTAGCTGGCGTCCATCCTCTCAAGCCAGCATCAGAAGTAGTCAACCAGAAACCATTCGCTCCAACAGCGACATTGGTTGGGTTTTGTACGAATGCTGATTTGAGCATTGAATGTGTATTTGTTTGTGCTTCGAGAATGGCCATTCCAGAAGCTCCCATGACCATCAAATGCGTTCCATCACTGTCCATTCGATAGATTGGCCAAGAAGGAAGATTGGAACTTGCAAGACCATCTTCAAACTCTTCAGTTAAGCCATTGTAATGAACCAATGGTCCGACGTCAGTTGCGATATGAATTCCTCCATAATCGGAAGCAACCGATGTAATGTAATTGGAAGGTAGTTGGTCGAATCGATGTGTAGCAGTAACAGAATTTGATGACGTGTCGATGACGGTAAGGCCTGGGCGTTCAGATCCTGCTCCATCGTGCCCGAGAATCAACCATGTACCTGCTTGACTTGTTGTGTAGGTTTCAATGGACCATACAGAATTTCCGAGCAAACCATCAGCGGTGGTGTTCGTGCTCATTGCCCCTGTGGCTGGGATGTATTGTGTGAGGCCGCTTGGGCTTGCAATGTAGAGTGTGTTCGAGATATACCGAATATCTTCTATGTTTGAAGTTGGTAGGCCATCTGATGTTGTCAATGGATTGTCCCAGTCATTCGTCGTTAGATTCCAACGTCCAATTCCGTTCTGGGTTGCGATGTAAACATGCGAATTAGAAAAGGCAAATCCTTGGATATTATCTGAAGGGAGTCCAGATAGAAGTTGGCCGTTTGTGAATTGTTGGGTTGCGATGTCAAACACTTGAACTCCTGCAGCAGTTGATGATGTGCCGAGCAATCCGATGAAGAGTGTCGACACGCCTCCAGACTGATGCAATGCGATCCCATCTTGGCTGTTGTGAACGGCACCACTCTTCCTCTGCAATACGTTTGTAGCAGTGTCAAGAGTGTACATGCCGCCATTCTGTGTGGTGATGTAAATCATGGTCCCTTCCATGAGCATGGAATTTACCTGATTACCGAACGATAAGGACCAACCCTCATTCCAATCAATGCCTCCACTGGAATTGAATGTGCCTTGTAAAATGCCACCAGAGCCTGCCCCGGGATTGTTTCCGTTAATTGTGACAGAGTATGTTGAGACCCAGATACGAGAACCGTCGCTAACCATTGCTTCGATGTTTCCACTCACCAATGCTGGCAATTCAAATTCAGTGTTCAAACCAGTAGAACTGAGGACGTCGACGTGGGAATAGCCACTTGCCCCTCCGGCTTGTCCGATAAGCCATTCGTTCCCGCTGTATTTGATTGAGGTAACTGCTGTTCCAACAGATTGGATACTTGCTTGGCCTGAAATTGGTCCAAGCGTTGAAATTGCTGCAAAGCCTCCGTTGTCATCATAACCAACGAGCAATTTACCATTCGCATAACTGAATGCATCAAGCCATACAGGATCGCCGGGAATTCCATTTCCATTCGATGTAATTTCAGCAATCCATGAGGATTGGGTCGTGTCGTACTTCGAAATTGGTTGGTTGTCTGCATCATATCCTACGTACAAGGTATCTGCAGAGTCACAAGCAACCGCCGCAACTCGTCCGCTCTTTAGGACAGAATTGGTAAACGAGCCAACAGCAGTTGTGTTTGCAAGGTCAATGTATGTGACACCTCCATTGTTGTTGAAGAGTCCAACATACAGGTAAGAGCCACATGCGTTCATTGAGATAGGGTAGCCATTTGGAATCCCATTTTGACCAGTAGTGTACGTTGTCCACGTACCAGATGCATCGAGTTGACCGATTGTGCCCCGTTGGAATCCACCCCAGCCAGTAAAGCTCGCCGAACCTACAACCAAGGTAGTTCCGTCGGTCCACAGTTCACCGATCCAATCTCCCATTGCGCTAGGTAGGCCGTTTCCAGGCGTCCATGCAGATTTCCATTGGAAGGAAGATTCGTTGAATCTTTCAACCCCATCTTCGGTGGCAAAGAGAATCAAACCATTGTATTCGATAATCTCACGTATTGGGAATGAAAGATTATCCCAAGAACCTAACTTTGTTCCGCTTGGGCTGTAGACTTCAAGACCTATTTCTCCCCAAGAAATCCATGTGTGGCCAGTCGACGAGTTGAATGCTGTAACTCTGCCAACTGCACCTTCGGGCAAAACGGACGTGTTCCATGTCTGAGATGCTAAATCGTATTGAGCGATCCCTCCGCTCCCATCTTGATTCCACCATTGTCCGGAAACAACGCTTGCAAGAAGTGTGTCGCCAACAATGGTCATGCCGACAACATCGCCACCGTTTTCATTGACCTCTTGGCCAGCATCGAGCGGAGTTATTGCGGTGAAGTTCCCGACGTCAATCCCATAGATGCTATCGCTTGATGCACCTTGGTGGTAATACATTGTGTATCCATAGATAGTCAAATCAATTGGGTCTCCATTGCCAACATAAAGGCTGTCTGATGTTTCGATATCGTAAACTTCGGCACTTGTGGTTGTGTTGATCAATTGGAACCCATCTTCTCCACCAATCCAAATGAGGCCAGGCCTGATGTCTTCAATCATCCCAGTGACGAACTGATTTCCATTGTCAAGGACGTTACTTGTCGTCCATGTTGTAAGCCATTGGCTGTTGACTATGTCCCATCGAGCTACACCTATTCCATTGAGTCCGATGTAGGCAATATCGTCGATGATTTCCACGATTGCGTTATCAGTTTGTGATCCAGCATCCCATTCTCCAACAACGCTGAAGGATGATTTTTCGATGAGTCCTACGCCTGAGAAGGTACCCCCAAAGACAGTGGTACTGTTGACGCCAACGGCGTATGTAGCCCAATTTGGCATCCCATCTTGGACGTTGAGACAGTCGGCAATAGTTCCAGATAAATCGTACTTACATACGCCAATATTGGTTCCAGACCACATTGCGTTTCCATCAAGAACGTAATCAAAATGCTGTGAAGGCCGCTTTGTCCAATCATTACGCGGGCCGATCGTGGTTTCGCTTATTGAGAAGCCATCCCAAATATATCCAGCAATATTGGTTCCAATCCACAAATCATTTCCACTTGCTTCGAGAGCGTAGATAGTGTTCGTTTGCATGTTCGTTGTATCGGAATTAAGAGGAGTCAAAATCTCTCCAGTAACGAGATTTTTACGTGCAACACCGTATCCAGATAAGCCCATGTGAACGATGTCTCCAACAACTGCAACAGGGGCGTTGTCAACGCCATTGACGCCTGTTGACCCCCATGACGCGAGGAATGTATCGTTACTGATTTCGTATCGAAGTAATCCCTCTGAAGTTGCTACATAGCATATATCGGCGTAAATTGCAATATCTTGGCCCAATATGCCACTCTGGGCAGTAGCAAGAGTTGCTGAACCAACCGCAGTTGAGTCAACATCTATCCTGTACATTCCGCCTGCTTGAATAGATATGATGTTGCAACCTTGGACGTCACGACAGTCTCCTGCTGCTGCCAAGGATAAGATGGCCGAGTCGGGAGTATCACTGCCCGCAGGAACATTAGCTCGAATTGCTCCGTCTTCAATTAGGAAAACTCCATCATTGGCAGTTCCAGCAAGAATTGTATCTCCTGCTTTACCAAGAGTTATGACGATATCGCCTATGTCAATTGAGGTTAGCCACAGTGAATTTGCAATATCGAACCGATCTACTTGTTCCGATGTGTATCCTGCCACGTAGAGAATTCCATCGTGCTCGAGAGCATCGGCCATAGCGGAGTTAGACGGTCCACTTGCGATGACAATTTCACGTTGCACAGTGCTTTGCATCGTAGCATCGATGAGAACAAGGCGACCTCCGTCGGTCATAGCATGCATCATTGAGGCTGGAGCACGAGCACCGCCTGATGACCACGGCATCATCATGCTTGCTGAGGACTCTGTAAGGTTCATTTGGCTCAAATCAATCGAAGTGCCGAAAACACCTGTTGAAAGATCGTAGCGATGGAGTTGGTCTCCACTCATGATGTGAAGTGTGTCTTGATATGCTTGTGCGCCGTATACCATATTCGAACCGAGCCAGTTCGCATCATTCCATGTTGCAAGCCAGAAGCCTGAATTCCAATTGAATCGCGCAAGCCCGTTGTCTGGGGAAGAGAAGAGAAGTTGATTTCCAGCGGTTGTTATTTCTGTAATTGTATCGCTGTGGAGAACGTTTCCTGAATTCCAAGAGGATAATGCTTGGTTAGCTGATAAATCGTACCTGTCTACTCCATTGTCAGTTGCTAGGTAAAGGACGTTGTTTTCTTCATGAAGGTCATTGACAACGCTTGTTGTGGAAGATGAAAGAAGAAGGTTCCAACTAGAAGAGCCAAATCTGTACAAATCTCCGTCCGTATTTGCTGCATAAATGCCAGAGTTGAGACCTTCAAATACCTCGATATCTCCCGCAGGGAACGATGGTAAACCAGTACCTACAGTTCCATCTGTAGCTGAAATCATCCTAAACTCTGAAGATTGTTCGAACGCCACGTGAAGGTTCCCGTTAGGCCCTGTAGCTATGTCTGCGATTACTCCGAGGGATGATTCAGTTTCGAGTTGATTAAAGTCATAGAAATCAATGATTGCTGGATTGTTCGTAGCATCGAATACGAGAACAGTTTCACCGGTTGCCAGATACAATTGTCCATCGACAGGATGCTGGGCGTACGATGTGATAGGGATAGCTATTGGAGTGAAAGAAGTTACCGGGTCGACTGGAGCAAGTGCTTCGAAAGCGAGTTCGGTAATCGTTGCACCCGAAGGAACCGTCCATCCAGCACCACTTGCGCTGTTTGGAGAGAGCCTGTCTGAGTATGGATTTGTACCATCAAAGGAATCCGAAGCCCCGAGAGTACCTAATCCTCTCCAATCGAAAAGATTGACGCCGATGTCGTTGGCTACAAGAAGCGGTTGGTCAATCATCAATCCATCAGATCCATTGACATGGATTTGCAGCGAAGCGTTAGAGATTTCTGCACCTGGGGCGAACTCAAGTATCCAATCTGCGGTTGCTTGACTGCTGAGGATCGGGTCTGCTCCAACCGTGGCATTGAGTTGAACCCAACCCGTATCATTACTGCCAGAAAGCGGCCATGAGATGACATCTTGAGTTTCATGAGCAGATGCCATTGGAACAGTAGCGAGGGCAAGTGACCACGATGACAACAGCATCAGTGCAGTCAGAAACATCGCTCGTCGCGGACGAGATGAATCGATATGGGCTTCGCTCATGTATACTAATGCGTTCTTTTCACTATTTGAATGCGGTGTCTGTTTGATAGAACAAGACTTCACTCCAAATCTGAGAGTTCCCCATCTTTTTGGACTTGTAATAACCGGACAGTGGAGGTTCTACCGCTGATTGCTTGAGGCGAGCCAGAAATAGCAACAATCTTCTCATTTGGCTTGATTTTTTTCTGTTCGTATAATAATCGAACAGCCTCTGCAACAGTCGATCTTGCTCTCGATTTTTCTTCGACGAGCAATCCTTCAACACCAGGTAAAATAGTTGTTCGACGTGCAGCTCGGACACGATTTGTCATTGCATATATCGGAATTCTTGGACGATGCGCAGCCATTAAGCGAGCAGCATTGCCGTGTTCAGTTGCAACAATGAGATGATTTGCCTTCGTCTCTCTCGCAATATCTACTGCTGCACCAGCGATGACACGAGTGGAAACATAGGCTGCTAAGGCAGGTGGTTCTGGAAGCCCCGCTGTTGATGCATCAACAGTCTCAGCAATTCTCGCCATCGTTTCAACCGCTTTTACTGGATGTTGACCACCAGCAGTTTCTCCAGAGAGCATAACTGCGCTAACATGCTGACGAATTGCGGTTGCGACATCGGTCACTTCAGCTCGTGTAGGTCTTGCATGATTGACCATACTCTCAAGCATTTGTGTTGCAACAACGACAGGCGTCCCTCGTTCGAGACATGCAGAAACAATTCTTTCCTGAGCCGCAGGGACTTCTTCAAGTGGTATTTCCACACCCAAATCTCCTCTTGCGACCATGACAACGTCAGCAGCCTCAACAATTTCATTCAACTCTTCTAGAGCCGCTGGATGTTCAATCTTGGCAACAATCCACGTGTGTACTCCAGCTGCATTGATGCGTTCACGCGCAGGTGTGAGATCGCTTGCACTACGAACATAGGATACTGCGATAAAATCTACGTTTTGAGAGAGTGCATGTTCTAGGCAATCGAGGTCATGTGGTCCAACAGCAGGGAGTTTCACCAATGTTCTTGGAACGTTTATTCCTTTTCTCTCGGTTAGGATTCCACCATCTTCAACACGGCATCGAACAACTTCTCCAACATGTTCGGGAGCTGATAGAACCTCCAACCGGATTAGTCCGTCCGACAAGAGAACAGGGTCGCCTGTGCGCAAATCTTTGGATAAACCGTCCCATTCGACTGGCAATGTCTTGACAGGTTCTCCAAGAATAGTATTGGCTTGTGTAGGTAGGCCATTTGAGACACCACAATGAAGGTCGACAAGTTCCCCTCTTTCCAAGATAACTTTGCCTTCGAAGGTTCCAAGGCGTAGTTTTGGACCGGGAAGGTCGGCTAAGAGCCCGACATATCTCCCAGCCTCAGCTTCAGCAGTTCGTATGTTCTGAATTGTTTGTTCCTTGCCTTTGAAATCACCATGGGAATAATTGAGTCGAGCAATATCCATGCCCCCTTCAATCATCTGTTTTAGGGTTTCAACTTCATCGCTTGCTGGGCCAATTGTTGCAATGATTCTCGAACGCATGTTCTCTCCTCAAACCTCAACAAGAGCAAGCAACCCATAGTCCTTACAATCACTGGATTGTCAAAACGAGTAATAGAAACCCTTCCTCAAGGCCAATCAAGGAACAATGCTCAAACCATTGATGCAACCAAGAGAGATTTAGGGGATAGAAACGTGAAGAAAAAGAGAGATGAAATTCTTCGTCGTGAAACACTGGAATATCACGAAAAAGAACCGCGTGGAAAAATCAAGGTTGTACCAACAAAACCTCATGCAACAGCACACGAACTTTCACTTGCTTATTCTCCGGGAGTTGCCTTCCCGTGCCTCGAAATTGCTGAAAGACCAGAAGACGCATATCGCTACACTTCAAAGGGAAATCTCGTCGCAGTTATTTCAAATGGAACCGCTGTGTTAGGCCTTGGGAATATTGGGGCTTTGGCCAGCAAACCCGTCATGGAAGGAAAAGGTCTTCTTCTCAAGACATTTGCTGATATCGATGTATTCGATATTGAAGTAGATACGACCGATCCTGAAGAATTCATTTCGACTGTTGTCAATATCTCGAAAACTTTTGGAGGCATCAATCTCGAAGATATCAAGGCTCCAGAATGCTTTGAAATTGAACGTAGAATTGCAGAAGCAACAGATATTCCAGTCATGCACGATGATCAACACGGTACTGCAATTATTTCCGGCGCTGCGTTACTCAATGCAACAGAATTACAAGAAAAAGAACTGGACACAATCAACGTTGTCGTTCTTGGTGCAGGTGCATCAGCATTTGCCTGTGCAGAGCATTATGTCGCGCTTGGCGTGAAGCGTTCAAACATCAAAATGGTTGATTCTCAAGGAATTATTACAACAAGTCGTCTCAATAAAGGAGAACTAAACGAGTACAAAGCAAAATTCGCTATTGATTGTCCAGACGGAACTCTTGCTGAGGCAATGGTAGGCGCAGATGTCCTTCTCGGTCTTTCAAGAGGCGGACTTGTTTCCAAGGAAATGATTGCATCCATGGCTGCGAATCCAATCGTCTTCGCACTTGCGAATCCAACTCCGGAGATTCTACCAGAGGAGATTCTTGAAGTTCGCACTGATGCTATTATTGCAACAGGCCGTTCTGATTATGCAAATCAGGTGAACAATGTTCTAGGTTTCCCTTACATTTTCCGAGGTGCTCTTGATGTGCGCGCAAGAGATATCACTCAAAATATGAAGATGGCAGCAACACGGTCGCTTGCTGAATTAGCAAAAGAACCTGTTCCAGATTACATTTCAACCGCCTATGATGGTGCCACGATGGAATATGGTCCAGAATACATTATCCCCAAACCATTCGATCGTCGTGTATTGATTTGGGAGGCATCTGCGGTAGCACAAGCTGCTGTTGACGAAGGAATTACTTCCGTAACCAAAGAAGAATTCTCACTCCAAGCCTACAGAGAATCGCTCGAAGCACGATTGGGAATGACGTACTCCATTATGCGTAGTGTCATCAATCAGGTTCGTCGAAGAAACAAGCGAATTGTATTCCCTGAAGGGGACAATGAGAAAGTTATCCGCGCTGCCGCTCAACTGGTCGAGCAAAAAATATGCAAACCAATTTTACTTGGTCCCAAAGATAGAATCGCCCGAATGATGGAAGAAATGCACTTTGATTTCGAATACGAAGTCTTTGATCCTCGAACAGATGAGCGACGAAAAGGAGTCTATGCGGAGAAGTTGTTTGACCGTAGACAGCGCAAGGGCGTCACAAGAGTTGATGCCGCACGTCTTCTCAAGAGCCGTCCATATTTTGCTAGTCAGATGGTTGAATCAGGAGATGCTGATGGATTCGTTGGAGGCGTAAGCCGAAATTACAGCGATGTTCTGCGTCCAGTTTTGGAAACAATCGGTCCTTCTGATGATGCTCATTGCTTGATTGGATGCTACATGGTAACCATCAAGGGACGACTTCTTTTCCTTGCAGATGCAACTGTGAACGTTTATCCAGATAGTCGTACACTAGCAGAAATTGCTGTTCAAACCGCGAAGGTTGCACGACGATTCGGTGTAAGCCCGAAGGTTGCCATGCTCTCCTTCTCAAACTTTGGAAGCACTCGTGCTCAGAGAAGCGATCGTATTGAGGAAGCGGTTGAGATGGCGAGGATTCTTGATCCAACACTTGTCATCGATGGACCAATGCAAGCCGATACAGCACTCGATCCAACCGTTCAACAAGAGTATCCCTTCATGGAATTTACAGGTCCAGCAAACATTCTAGTTCTTCCTAATCTTGCTTCAGCAAATATCGTTTACAAGATGCTTGAACAACTCGCTGATGCTGAAATGACAGGACCTATCCTTGAAGGTATGAAGAATCCAGTTCAACTTGTAGCTCGCCAAGATGGTGTTCGTCACATTGTTAACATGACTGCGATCTGTGTTGCTGATGCTATGCGTAAGGATTCTTATTGGGAAACACTCGCAAGTGAGTCTTCTGATTCTTGAATAACACCTTCTTCAAAGGATATTGTTGGTCTTCTTGGCCTCCATATTGCTCCTGTTACAAAACCAGCAACAAGTCCTCCAAACAGAAGGTTTGGCCATCCATCAAGAGCGTATGTGTCAAATCCTCGTAAAACAGGAATCAAGAAGGAAGGAACGATACCAAGTAATGTTGTCCACAATATTTCGGTTCTAAAATTACCCCAGGAATCTGCTGTCTTTGGAACTCTTCGAGCAGGCGCTTCTCGTACAGGAGAGATGACGAATCGAACCACTGTATTGGTGAGTGACCGGTCGACAGGTATGTTTGAGGTTGCAAAAACATCTTTCCGCTTTGGATGCATTTCTACAGCCAATCGATGATATTGCAACGGGCCTGTGGTTTCGATTGGACGAACTCGCCCATCCATCATTGCACCACGATGATTTGCAGCGGCAGCATCGCCTAAGATCTCAACGACACCAGAGTTGAGGTGAATTTCATTCCGTGCATGATGCCATTCTGGGAAAGATGGAGGTCGAACTTCCCATTTTCCAGCCAATCGTTCGATGTCGAGTTGCTCTTCGATCTGTTTTCTTATAGCTTCTATCTCGCTTTCAATGAGGCCACTCATCGGTTCTGTAGAATCTTCGACTTCATCTTTTTCGCCAAGTAATCCAGCGACTTCCGCCCTTGTAATTGGGTTTTCGAGAATGTAATAATCAGGTAATTGGACCTCATATCTTGGTCGTTGGCTTGCGTAAATCCAACCACCCTTGTCACTCCCCAGGAAGGAACTTCCTTGCGAAATGAGTTTGAAATCAAGTTTATTCACAGAGATTGTATCCAAAGAATCACTTCAGTTGAGGTGTTGTTCCATCTTCTGATACCAGACCATTCCATTTTCATGTTCTTCCAAGAGTCTGAACTGCTTGAATGGCGATACTGAGCGCATGTAGCCGAATGCGGCAAAGTCAACGAGGTCAGGGTGCTCCCCTCCAAAGAAATCCTTTCCTTCGAATGATTCAGTATATTCTGTTAGAAGATCATGCCACAGTTTCTTCGGTGTTCGTCCGTCTTTCTTTACGCGTTTTCGAGCGATGATACCCCACATGATAGGAAATCCAGCCCATGCATAGAGCCGTCTGGAAATAAATCCAAATTTCTCAAGTTTTGATACCCTGCGAGTGGTGCTAAGAGCAGATCCAAGTGAGCCATAGAGAATTGGAATTGTAGCACTTTTCCACGCATTGTCAACATGGTCCAACATGTTGTCATATCGCTCAGTACCCTTTCCAGTGGAAAGTTTACCTTGGTTATATTTGTCATCAATGTATGACATAATTGGGGTGGAATCAACCACTACAGTACCTTCAGTATCTGTAAATACTGGAACTTTATTCCATCCGTTGGTGAATGAAAGTTCTTTTTTTGTCTTCATGGCGTTGACTTGTATCTCTTCAACATCCATTCCTAGATGCTCAACAATTCCTCGTACTTTCCAAGAGAACGGGCACGTTTGCAGTAGGTGGAGTGTGGCTTTGCCCATGAAACGACGAAGGAGGACTCCTTCTTCAATCCTCGTTATCCTCTTGCTTAGGACGCCATCCAGGCTTCCAAAAATTATCATTGTCAAGCCACGAAATCCATTCATCATCTGAACATGACAAGAGTCGGAATGCTCGACTTTCAAGCCCCTCACGATTGTATTGGGGAAGGACCCCTTCTGAGAACGCTTGATGCCAATCGACTTGCATCTGTCGAATTTGTCGACGAGCAGCTTCAGGATTATCAAAATTCATTTCGCAAATATCCCGTAATTCTGACAACCATGCTCGGGTATCCTTTCTCAGAGGATCGTTGATGATTTGCCTCTTAGAACTTGATTTCTTACCAAAAGGCCACCATCCCATGTTGTTTCCAAATCGGCGTTTGTTTTCATCTTTCGTACGAATATGAAAAAAGAACCATCTTCTCGCAGAGTTATGGGCCGCATCAACATTCACCTTCATGGGAAACTCAAGGACAAGGCCATAGCCAGTATTGCTGAAATGTATCAACAGCGCTTGTCCAGCGTGGGGGTTAAGACACACGTCCACAATGATTCACTAGAGGTGTATCTGGATAAATTGAAGTCCAAAAACGGCCGTTTGATTCTTCTCGACGAACGCGGCGACACCTTTGAGTCCACGGAATTTGCTGGAAAAATAAAAGAATGGAAAATAGGAAGTCAAGACACCCATTTCGCCATCGGTCCAGCAGAAGGTTGGTCTGGAAAAGAGCCTACATTACAGCGAATTTCACTGTCATCTTTTACCTTTACACATGAAATGGCAGCCATTATTTTGTTTGAACAACTGTACCGAGCTCACGAAATTCTCAAGGGTACGTCGTATCATAAGGACTGAGCGAACGATAAAGAATACCTGCATCAACGGAGATTCATGGCGCTCCCATTGACTGATGAATCCAGTCTTCGATGGGTTCTCATCTGTTTTGAATTCTTAATCGGAAGCGCATTGCTTTACAACAGCAAGAATCAGCCGTTTCCCCAACCCAGTTCTCGCTTTGGTTGGCTCCTCATCATGCTCACATTGTTGATTTTGATAGGTCAGGCAGCACCTAAGCCGATGGGGTCAAATGCCCACTTTGTGATGTTGTCTGCTTTAGGGGGTTTTGGACTCGTAGCAGGCGTTTACCATCTTGCTCGAACCCAACGAGATGTTCTGGTTGCACCTTATGCGGGATTGTTATTTTGCGTTGGTGTTGTTGGTTTAATGGTGGAAACTTGGAGCGATCTCACAACTGTCGAGCAATGGGCTGCCTTCCTTACCTTGGTCGTCTTAGGCGGCGGTGAAACATGGCTCATCTTCAGAGGATTACTCATCGGAAAACTGCCTTTGGCGTGGTCACAAGCAGGCATGATTGCTCTTATGCAGGGGCGATTAACTGGTTCGCAAGGAGCCATTTCCTGTTTTGAACGTGGTTGGGATGTTGATGAAGAGCACCTTAATCCAATGGCCTATCTGGCACTGCATCGCATTCATCTTTTCCTTGGAAACAAATCGGATGCATCTGAATGGGAGGAATTACTTCTTCGGGAAGGCGGAGAGCGAGCAGTGGCTCGGCCGTATGTTGAAGCGATTCACGCTGCTCTTGTTACACTAGACTCCGATGCAGCAAGCGTTTTACCACCGATTGAAGAAGAATAAGGCGGCAAAACCGACTATCCTTCCATAATCCGGTAAAAGTTAAGCATTAAACAGATACTTTTAATATCGCAGAGGTCAATATTATATCATGGGTAAAATAACTTCAAGTTCGCTCTTATTCTGGATGGTCTCCATATGGATTGCATCGAACTTGTTTTCTCAAGCGGTCTATATGGGATTTAATGGAGTCCCGTACAGCGGAATAGATATGATTCAATCTCTTGGGCCATGGTACTATGTGCTCATCGGATTAGAGATTATTGCGTGGATTTATGTTGGAATTCATCTCTCAATCAAGGTATTTCGCAACCTCCAAGTCAAGGCCACGCCTCAAACATCGTCTTGAAACAACCTCCTTGCATCTCAAACATCCGATGAGATTAAGGGGTGTCAATATAAACATGACCACATGTTCAATCTTGACCGCGAACCACTCTTTTCTGGTCAACCCATGTCTTTTGAGGATCTTCTGGAAGAAGAATTACAACTCGAAGGTCTTGAAAACATGCACATTCTAACTGTTGAAGAAGTGCGAGAAGGCCTTTCTCGAGTCGCTCGGGAACTTGCAACACTTCAATCACTCGTCGATGAAGCCCACGATATGACAGAAGAGATCGAAATCCTTCTCGAAACGTATGCTCCAGAGCATTCCTATGTTGTAGAAATGGCTGAATTATTGGGCGGTCTTGTTGCTCTTTGGCAACAAACTGTTGCTAAGATTGAGCAATTAGGGGCTCGTGTTGCTGGCCTAGATCCTGGGCGAATCGAATGGTATGGTGTCATTGACAACAAGGTCATGATGTACTCATGGGCAATGGGAGAGCCTGATATCGAATGGTATTACGGTATTGACGAAGGATATTCTTCCCGCAAACCACTCATAGAAGCATAGCCTCGCATGGTCTAGAGGCGTGAAAATGGTTCGAATCGATCGAGTACATACAGGCGGCGGCGATACTGGAGAATCATCTTTGGTTGATGGGTCACGTCGTTCCAAATCCGACGCCCGATTTTCTGTTGTTGGAGATTGTGATGAATTGAATTCACTTCTTGGTGTTGCAAGAATGGAATGTGTTCGTGTACCAATGAGGCATAGAGATGGAGGCGACCGAAAGGGAGCTGGCCGCGTTCACTTCATTTGCGATTCTGCACTGTCGAGAGTCCAGCATGAACTGTTTGATCTTGGCGCTGAACTTGCTTGTCCTCCCGAAAACCTTCCCGATTACATGGTTCTCATCAACGAGGATCAATCAAATGTTCTGGTCTCAGATATGGATGCATGGCTGAGTCAGACAGAACCTCTCACCTCGTTTATTCTACCTGCAGGCGGGCCTCCACAAGCAATGCTTCATCATGCAAGGACTGTAACTCGTCGCCTCGAGCGTAATATTGTCCGGCTAAGAGACATCGAAGGTGAAGGTTCTGTGCGACCGCTTGTCCTAACCTATGTAAATCGACTATCAGATTGGCTTTTTGTCCTCAGCCGATGGATTACTGCGGTCCTCGGGGAAGAAGAAATGCTTTGGTTACCTCTTGGAAAGCGTGGAAAAGAAGATGGAATCGCAGAGTCAATCAACAGGCAAAATGTGAACGATTCAGATTTCGACCAAATCTGATTATTGCTTCTTCATGTGTTCCCAAGCTTTTCGAACAACTGCTGTTGTTTCATCATGCGTAAGTTGTGCAAGAGCCTGTTCCCAATCCAACCACAAGTGGCCGCGATGCTCGTGAGAAATGTTCACTTCGAGTTGGTCGGTTTCTGCCAAAAACCAGAACACTTCCTTATTCATTCGCTTGCCTTTGTGCCTGTATGTGTATGCTGAGCGTTCTACAAAGTTTTCAATGAATGTAATTTCAGTAATCCCTGTTTCCTCACTCAACTCTCTTCGAACTGTAGCGAGGTGATCAACGTCGGTCATCTCCACATGCCCTTTTGGTAAATCCCAGTGACCTTGCGGATATTGGAGAAGCAAAACGGTGTCAAAATTGACAAGGACTACGCCGCATGAAGTCTCCATGGTTTGTCCTTCGAATCCAATGCTTTGGCCTTTTCGCCATTATTTTCCAATACGTTCAAGACCCGAACACAAAAGCAATTGGCATGACTGATGGTGATATGTTTCCAGAAATCCATCGAATTGTGGCCGATTCTGATTTGGATGGAATGTGTGCTGCAGCAGTTCTTCTCAAAGCATATCCTGAAGCTGAAGTCGTGTTCGGGCATGCAGCGATTCTTCGAGCAGGGATGCTAGACCATGTCATCGATTCGAAGACAGTAACAGTAGATTTACCATTCCATCCAGCAAGTGGCTGGTACCTGGATCATCATCTGACAAACAAACCGAATGAAACAGAAGAAAATGAATTCACTCAACGTGGTGGTGTTGTCCATTGGGAACATACGCCCTCAGCCGCCCGATTAGCCTATGAGTTGTTCAAGCATCAATTCGATCTCAAACATCTAGAGGAAATCATGCCAATGGTTGATGCTCTTGATTCAGGAGGAATAACCCGAAAAGATTTCCTCGATGATGGGCCGATCTTACAACTCTCGCGTACTCTTTCTTCCACAGACAATGCCTACATGCAGCATCTTCTACGCTTGTTCACGACATGTACTGGTCTCGCAGACATCACCAACGATGAACTCATTGCTGAACGAATGAAGGCAGCGCAAGATGAACGTATTGACGCTGTCAGACTCGTTCAAGAAAAAACAGAAATTGTCGATAGGTTGGCGATATGCCGCCTTGATGACTCTGGAATCCGTTCAAATGGATACCTGATTACCGCACACGTTGGTGACAAGGCGGACGCTTGCTGTGTTGTACATGGGTACAGTGATGGCGATTTGTCCACTCCAGAACGTCCTCCTCTCTCGGCAAGTTTCTACGCAAACTCGTTTATTCAAAATGGACAAGATAGGTACGATTTATCAAAATTAGCAACAGCATTCGATCCTCACGGTGGCGGCCATGCCAATGCTTGTGGCTGCAGAATTCAACCGCCGGGACTTGATTCAAATCTAAATGATTGGATTGAAATGTGGAAGAATCGTGAGACTACACTTCGTATCAAGTGAACTCAAACGACTTGGAATATGTAAATGAATCCTAGGAATGAATGAAACATGATCAAGACCATGACCAAATCTGCAGCTCTACCATGCTTCGTTCTTTGAGTCGAAAATTTCTCACCGTTTTCTTTGCTCGTAGCAGTCTCTCTTCCATAACGAACCACGAGCCAAAGAAGAATCAAGCCGATTGGTCCTGTATATCCATGGACGCTCTGTGGAAGCAGATCAGAGGTGGCATCACCCTCGACGATGTAACCTGAAATTGCACGAGCAACAAATGCGATAAGAGCCAAAGTAATCCCAGCCCAAAGGATGTATTCGCCATGTTTCTGATGGCGTTTAAGTGAGGCTTTACGCTCTTCTCCCCGTAGAGTCATGCCCCGTTTTCTCCATCCGTATTGCCTGACAAGCCAGATGACTAAAATAACGGCAACGAGGGGATGAATCAACATGATGGCGGTTCTCAGAACAGACATTGTATCCCTCCTTAGTCCAGCCCATGGGATGCTATCTTGAATCAGTTTCTCCTCGATTTATCGAAATGATGTCGTCGGTGAGTTGAAAGTCTCTATCCCAAGCGATAGGTTGGGGGCGCAATGCAAGAAACATATCTCGCGGCTTGTCTTGAAGCAGGATTCAAGACAATCAAATCGCGACGCCTCAGTGCTGTGGGTAAATGTCCAGAGTTCACACTACTCGAAAAACCTTGGAAAGATTTGGTTAAATTAGCCGTTTTGGAAACGGAACTTCCAGGGCAAGACGAGGAAGGCGAGACCATTTCAGCATCTCCACGATTCCGACGAGGGCGTCGTAGAGGAAAGCAACAAGCAACAATTGCAACATCAGAAGATGTTGCTGCAATGGATTCTGAATCACCAGCTCTTCGCTTTGCTTTGATTCTGGTCAATAAACTCCTTCATGTGGATCAATGGTCCGAAGAAGACAGTGGCGATTTAGAAAAGGAGCTGAGAAATACATGCCTGGAACAAGGAGTTCATCCTGTTTGGCATGAGATGGCAAAGCGATGTGATTTGTTTGGGCAATTCTCAGCATGCCCTGTTGTTGAGGTAAAATCTGGTGCTAAGGCAGGAATCGAACTATCCGAGGCTTCAATCAATCCATACAACATCTCTTCTTGTCTAAGAGTGTTCAAATCTGTATCTGAGTCGAGCCTCTCTGCTGAAGAATTGGTCGCTATGAAGCGTTTAATCAAGCGCCTCTCTTCGGGACGATGGCCAAAGACGGATGAAATTCTATTGGAACTAAACGATGAACTTTCACTTATTTCTCTACTTATCGCAATGAATACGAATGAAAACCTCGATGCGATTTTCGAGAAAACTCGTGATATCACGAACATTCAAACCGATCGTTATCAACTCATTCATGCTTTGACAACCCGTACAATGGAATGGGATGATGAACTCCTAAACCAAGACGAGGATGAACTGGGTAAGGCGATTCTTGAAGCGGCTTGGACGAATGGGCCCATCAATGAAATGAATCCGTCAACAGAACAACTTGAATCAGGTCTTTCTATTCTCCTTGAACAACAAGCATCGGCACAACGCGTAGGTGCAGTTCGATGGAAGATGTTGCAATCATACGTAGCGTCCGATCGAAAGAAAGATGCTTTGGACGTTATTGAAACAATTAATTTAGAGCACGAATCTGATGCTTCTGAACTACTCCCTCTCCTCGTTGAACTCGACAATGCAGATGCCTATAATTGGCTAGCAAAGAACATTGAGAACATTGATGAAGGCGGGTTGATTTCAATCGGAAGAGAAGAAAAAATACCTCTCGAATTACGATCCCAATCCCTTGTTCTTCTCAAACAAATGGATGGGGAAGGGTGGCAGGAATCTCAAGCGATTTCTGTGCATGTGTTCCTCCAGTCAATGGATTTGGACAATCTTTCCGAGATGCTTTTAGGAAACTCACTTGCAATTCTATCGCATCCTTACGAAACGCTTCTTGTTGCACACTTACTCTCAGCATCCCATTCTGAAGAGGCTTGGAAACAAGCCCGAGATGCAAGAAAAAAGGCTTTGCAAAACATTCACAGTTCTGAATTGCCCGAACAAATGAGTGGAGATGAGCATAAACTCCTGCTCCTTCTTGAAGGACAAATTGACAAATCGGTCAACAATGTTGATTTGGGTACATCCTTGAGTAAGAACGGGCTCAAAGCAATGAATCAAATCGTTAAGGCGCTTTCTTCTGGAGGTTCGCATCTGGTTGACGAAACACAACTAGGGAACCTTGCCGAAGCCTTAGCCGATGCAGAAACATCGGCACTTGGAAGAGCGCTTCTCTCAACAATCATTTCCAAACTTCGACTGAACAATGCCCGTCTCTCGTTGGAAAACGGTGAAGATATGGCTGGAGTAGTTGCATTACTCGAAGTTGTTCTACAACAGCATGATGCTCCATTCACAATCATCGATGGAGTACGTCAGTTGATGTACGAATTCGATCTTGGCATCCATGGCTTGGTTCAATGGTATCAGAGCCAACATCAACGCTCTATCTGGGCTCTTCTCTCTCAAGCAACCCTTCAAGCATCTCAAGGAAAGAATTTGAATGCTGCACGCCTTTACAAGCGAGCTGCTGATTCAAAGAAATTCGATTATGATGAAGAGATTATGTTGTACAGGAAGGCATTGATTCATCTTGCATTTGACAGAAAGTGGGGCGAAGCAAAACAACTTCTTTCTGACCATCCAAATCTAAGAGCAGCCATTACAAAGCGATTCCAATTGTATCTTGACGTTTCTCATCAAGCTTCAATTCAGGAAACTGAAAAAGCAACTTCAATGCTCAAGAACTTCGTCAAGACAACCGAAACAACAACAGAAGAGACAGAAGAAGGTCCTCGAACGAGAACTCGTACAATCTTCAAAGAAGATGAACTTGATCTGCTACATTCATATCCAGATGAGCATCCTAAACCACTTCCAAGCGAGCCGTTTACCGGAAGAATCCTAGCTGCAACAAATGCACTGCAAAGGAACCGAAGAACGCAAAGTTCGAAGTCTTTCGATCGGCGCTATCGAGACATTATGCAAATGCGTTCTCCAGATCCAATGGAAATTCACACCCTAGCTGACCAAGCAAGTGAATCATCTCCGCTTGATGCCCTACGTATCCTAGAACGCGCTCAGTTGTCAGGTCGCTTCCCAACAAGAAACAACTCATTTGCAAATCTCGAATTGATGCTCTTCAGAAGACACCAAGCGAACATAAAAACCTCTGACCGCCGATACTTGCGTAATCTTCCCCTCAAACCACTTGTTTTGGTCGATACGAACATCGTCATCGATGCATTGTACCAGCGCATACAAGAGAAACTCAATCGCTCAAATCATTTCGAAGATTCTACAAATCAAAGGTCACACTTTGCTCGTTATCTGCTCCACTTAGCACAGAATGAAAGAGTCGATTTGTGGCTCCCTGAAGTCGTTCGTGGAGAGATCCGAAACATTGCTCGCTCGATGGGAGACGTCAGAAAGCGTTTCGATAACTCGTTTATCGAATCTGAAACATTGGATTCAACGCTCACCTCAGATATTATTGAAAAGATGGTTGAAGATTTGATTGGAGAATTCTCGACATGGAATGGCTCGAATGAAGAATTTGAAACAGCTTCCAACAATGATGAGTTGAGCGAAGATATGGTTGCTTTCCTCGTTGAACATGAAGAGATTTACGATGAACTCACAAAGATGAAAGAATTCTATGGTGAGACGCATAGAACTGGTCTGAAAGGAAGAAATATCTATCCAGAGCAACCTGATCGAAAGATTATGCAATACGCAGCAGTCCTTTCAGGTCGTCCAATAGACAACGTGGGCGCAATCATCGTTGCATCCCATGATGGAGATTTCACTGTCGTGGCAAGAGCGTTCGAAGAACGATTTGGATTTGGAATTGCAAAGAATAGCCGCACGCTATCTCCTTGGTTGCGTTTCTAAAACTATTCGTTTATCCAAACGGCTCTGTATCGTACGGATTCTTCACCTTCAAATTGAGCAGGTGTAAAATCTATTGATTTCAACTTGTTCCCAATAGAGGAAATGAATTCCTTTGAAAGAGGCCATGGAGGTCCATTCTGTTCGATTGAATCGTCTACAGAAAGACGGCCAATACAAACAAGTTGCCCAGAGGGTGAGACGAGGGGAGAAAGATTCCGTGATGCTGGAATTCTGAATTCTTCAGGTATTGCTTGGAGAATGTGAACTTCCAATACAAGATCAAACGCCTTGAACCACTCTTCATTTGGTTGTAATAGGTCTGCTACAACCCAACGAATATTATCATGAGGATAACGTTCAGATGCCCACTTGACTGCTGTTGGAGCAATATCAAACGCCGTAATATTCCATCCAAGTTCAGCTAAAAATTTTGCATCCTCACCAAGTCCACACCCGACAACCAGCGCAGTCCCTGGTGTTTGTTCGATATCTTTCATCCAATCCACAAGAAGGGGGTGAGGCTGACCTTTTGACCAAGGAATCCAAGTTGGATTGTTATCTGCGTGTTCATATAAGCGCTCAAACCAATCAAGGAATTTACCCTCAGTAGCAGCAGCATCAGAAAAGGAACGTAGTTTTCTACGTACTTCATCCATTTGATTCAACTTCACATGTGAGCGATGAGAGCATCGCCAAACGCAGAGCAAGACATGAGTGTAGCATCACTCATGAGTCGTTCAAAGTCGTAAGTAACTGTCTTTGCACTGATTGCGCCTTCCATTCCCTTGACAATAAGGTCAGCAGCTTCTGCCCAGCCCATGTGTCGCAGCATCATTTCTGCCGAGAGGATAAGAGATCCAGGATTTACTTTGTTTTGTCCAGCATACTTTGGAGCAGTTCCGTGAGTAGCCTCAAAGATTGAGATTCCAGTATCGTAATTGATGTTTGCACCGGGTGCGATTCCAATACCACCGACTTGAGCAGCCAAAGCGTCTGAAATGTAATCTCCATTGAGATTCATAGTTGCAAGGACGCCATATTCAGCAGGTCGAGTAATGATTTGTTGAAGCATTGCATCTGCGATAACATCCTTGATTGTGATGACATTTCCTGTAATTGGGTTGGTCATTGTGCACCATGGTCCACCATCGAGTTCAACAGCTCCGAATTCTTCCTTTGCAAGTTGATACCCCCAATCTCTGAAACCACCTTCTGTGAATTTCATTATGTTTCCTTTGTGAACGAGTGTGACACTGTCTTCGTCGTTGTCTATTGCGTACTGGAATGCAGCACGAACGATACGGTTTGTTCCTTCCTGACTGATTGGCTTGATGCCGATGCCGGAGGTGTTTGGAAATCGAATTTTATCGACACCCATCTCGTTTGTAAGGAAATCAATGAGTTTCTTTACACCTTCTGAGCCTGCTTCCCATTCGATTCCTGCATAGACGTCTTCACTGTTTTCGCGAAAGATGATCATGTCCACATCACCAGGTGATTTCACAGGCGATGGTGTTCCGTCATACCAGCGAACTGGTCGTACACAAGCGAACAAATCGAGTTTCTGTCGTAGAGCAACATTGAGTGAACGAATTCCACCGCCGACAGGTGTTGTGAGAGGTCCTTTGATTGAGACCAAGCCTGTTCTCATAGCGTCAAGAGTCGCTTCTGGCAACCATTCTCCTGTTGCATTGAATGCTTTTTCGCCAGCAAGAACTTCGTTCCAAACAATGGCTTTTGTTCCATTGTATGCTTTATTGATTGAAGCATCGACAACGGCCTTCATGACGGGAGTAATGTCAACTCCGATTCCATCTCCTTCAATGTAGTGAATAATTGGGTGGTCAGGGATGTGTAGTTTCCCATCTTTCATGACAATAGGTGTTCCGCTCATAGTTCTCATAACGTCCCACCAATAACCACTTCAAGAACCAACCGACGCGATAGTTTCTATGAGAGGAAGCGTATATTGGGCCGGAGGCACCAAATTAAGGTGCGAAAACCAACACAAACAAGCCATTGATGTTGATTGGGAAGATGGGCCAAATCCGGTTCAGATTCTTCTTCAAATGGTTGCAGCGTGCTCTATTGTCGACGTTGTTACAGGTTTGAAAAACCGAGAATTTGGCAACGTTTGGATCGATATGGATTCAGAGAGACGGGAAGAACAACCTCGGTCCTTCACAAAAATGCACTTTGTGTACAATGTTGAGGGAAACGTTCCAGAAAAGCTTGTGAGAAGAACAATTGAGAAATCTCACGAGAAATATTGCTCAGTTTCCAACACCATCAACGATAAGGTCGACATCACTTGGGAACTCATACTTCATTGATCAAGCGATTTGTGCGGTCACTTTCAAGGAGTCGATCGCACTACTGAGTGCTTGATGGAGCATTTTGTAGAGTGGGAGCCATTGCTTTGGTACCTTCTCTTCTTCTTCAACGATATTCAACGAGCCGTTTTCTTGTCGAACTCTAACGCAGGGGCGAATTTTTTGTTCGTCTTGGAGCTCTACAAGAAGAGATAATCTAAACTCATCCTCTTGAGAGGTAACTCGTGCTGAGTTAATATCGACATCGTTAGCAACATCTGGAAGCACATTGGTTGGGTCATCTGTGTGCTTAACAATTGCATGGTGTGCAAGAACTTGCAAGAGGTCTGCTATAACGTCTGTATCGAAGGCGATTGATTCGTTGACTTCCTCTTCTTCGAGTAGGATCCGTTCAAGCGGATTCATCTGAGGCCGTGAAAAAGAGTTGCCTGAGGAGAGTTCTTCAAAGATATTGATGTCATCTGCATCGAAGTCTGGCGTGATTGAGTCTGAGTTAAATTCCATGTTATCATTCGTGATTTGACGCCATTCCCTTTTGAACTGTTGTTTGAATTGGGCTAGCATGAAAGATTCAAAACAAGGCGTTGAGTGGCCAATATGAGGGACGTTAAATGAAGAAACTTCCATTGCTTCTCGTTTTAGTTCTCTTCGTCCCTTGGGCCAGTTCTGCTCCACAAGGAATCGGAGAGATTGCTGGTAACGGTTGTGTCTGCCATGGCTCCCAAGATACGGCTACCGAACTCATCATCCTTGGCCTGCCGGCAGCGTTTGAATCGAATACATCGTACAACTTTTCACTCGAAGTACGTTCAACAGAAGTGAGTATTTCTACTGGAAAAGAAGCAGGCGGATTTAGAATCGAAGTTTCTAGCGGAGATATTCAATTCAATGAGGAACTTGGCCATGTTCAAAAACTCGAACAGGGCTGGACGCATACAACTTCAGGAAACAAAGTTCGGTCGTGGAATTTAACGTACATTAGCCCATCCGACAACAGCACGCATACAGATATCACAATCAATGGTAATGCAGTTAACGGAAACGATCAGAGTAGTGGTGATGCATGGAATGGTACGATAATTCGCATTCCTGGGACGAATTATACAGGTGAATTAGAACCGGCTTCGACAGAGGATTCTCTCGACACGTTAGATTACGCAATTGGAAGCATTGCATTAGGGGGACTACTCGCGGTTGCAATAATGGTCATCAAAGATTGATCAGTTTACGAACTCAATCGTACTGCTGCGAAGAGCTTTGAGTTGACGACTTTCAGATGAACCATGTATCTGTTCGCTCTTTACACCAGTTAACACGAGCATGACACGGATTTCATCATCAAGGGTTTCATCGATTGCAGTTCCCCAGATGATCTTGGCGTGAGGTGATATTCGTTCTGTAATAATCTGAGCGCAACGCTCCGCCTCTCCAAGTGTGAGATTATTACCTCCAACCACGTTGATCAGTGCACCTCTGGCATCACTGAAATCAAGGTCAAGAAGAGGGGAGTGAAGTGCCTCTAGAGTTGCCTCTTCTGCCCTTCCAGGGCCAGATCCTGCACCCAATCCAATCATGGCAACGCCAGAACCGGAGTTGATGACAGATTTCAAATCTTCAAAGTCAAGATTGACCATCCCATCACGAGTCAGCAACTCGGTCACACCAATAATTGAACGAACCAATAACTCATCTCCAACTCTGAATGCACTAGCAAGGGGTAAATCCTTGACACCTTCAATTTCCAATAACTTTTCATTGGGAATGACAAGGATTGTATCGCAATGTTCGCGAAGTCTTTCGAGTCCCCATTCAGCATTTTCACGACGTGTTGCACCTTCTGAGTTGAATGGATAAGTTACAACTGCAATTGTCATTGCACCTTGCTGCTTTGCCAATCGTGCGATATGTCCTGCAGCTCCTGTTCCAGAGCCACCGCCCATACCAGCGGCAATGATTGCAAGTTGCGTATCGGTGGTAATCGTTCGAAGAGACATTTCAGATTCTAGTGCCGCAGTTTCTCCCTTTGTTGGATCTCCACCTGCACCACGCCCTCGAGCAGTTCTGCCGATGAGAATTTTATTCTCCAATGGGGACATGAGTAGGGCCTGTGCATCAGTATTGATTGCATACCCAGTTACAAATGAGTTTTCAAAGAGTCCTTCTGATTCAAGACGTCCAACAGCATTACAACCAGCTCCACCGACACCATAGACACGGATTCTTGGTTGCAAGGATTCGAGGAGAGTCCTGAGTTCTTCATCTGTCCCTTGGCCCGCGGGTTGGGGAGTCAACTGTGGTACAACTTCTTCTTCGGAGAGTTCTAACACACGTTCGATCAAATGGCGCATGAGATACATCTTCGTTGTTGGTAACTTGAATGTATTCCCTCGTCAGTACACGGAGGAGTGGTTTTCTCGACCTTGTTTCAGTCGCGGAGTCCTTCTTGTGTGACTTGGTAAACACATTCTCCGTCTGGGAGGTTAGGAGAGTCGACCAGTCGAGCAATTCTGCGTCCGCCCTTCGCCTTTCGCAAGTAAAGTCTGAAGGTTGAAGCGTGAGCTAGAACGTGACCACCAATAGGCTTGGTTGGGTCGCCCCACATTGCGTCTGGCTTGGAGTGAACTTGATTTGTCACAAGGACAAGAGCGTTGTTCACGTCAGCAAGTTGTTTGAGGTCTTTGAGGTGACGATTCAATTTTTGTTGCCTGTTAGCAAGCATTCCACGGCCAATATATTCAGCACGGAAGTGACTTGTGAGTGAATCAACAATAATCATTTTCACGTTCAATCCTTTGCTCATTCGCTTAATTTCTTCTGCCAAAAGCATTTGGTGAGCAGAGTTGTATGCTCTTGCTACGTGAATTCTTTTTAGAACAGCATCAGGATCTAGGCCGTGTCCTCGAGCCATTTGAGTAATACGTTCAGGACGGAATGTATCTTCAGTATCGATGTAGAATACATCGCCATCGAATCCACCGTCTTCAACTGGCATTGTGCAGTTGACTGCGAGTTGATGGCCAATTTGGGTCTTTCCAGAACCGAATGCCCCATACACTTCAACGAGAGCTTGTGTTTCGAATCCACCGCCAAGTAAATCGTCAATTGATTGAACCTTGGATGAAAGTTTCTGTACTTCTCGGCGTCGTTCAAGTAACGCAACACCGGATACGAATCCTCCAATGTTTGCCATCTTTTTTGCAGCGTTAATGATCTTGCTAGCGACGGCTTCACCAAGTTCAGCTTGGTCTGCTAGGTCACCCGGTGACATGACAGCAAGAGCGAGTAATTCATCGAACCCTGCTTCTCTAAGTTTTTCAGCAGTTGCTGGGCCTACACCTGGTAAGTCTTCAATTGAAACCTCAGGGGCCTCATCATCAACGGCTGCCATTAGAATCTCCTCTTCTGCAACTAGACTTTCATCCTTCTTACTTGTTGTCTTTTTCTTCTTGCTTGTTGTACTCATTGTATCACTACTCGAAACCAATGGCTGAGGGTATATCAAAGAAGATTTGAGAGGAGCCTGATAAGAAACCTGAATATTTCTTACCGAAACGCAGCAGTGTCCAATATTTCACTTTTCATTCACTTTCAGTATCTGGATCTTCATTTCCAGTAGGGAATGGATTTATTGCACTTTCATTTTCTTCGTAGAGTATATCGATAACATGGTTTACGTTTACTCTTTCGTCTGCACCCTGATCGAGTGTGACCGTTAAATCGTGTATTCCTCGCCCTGGGTATGCGAGACTAAAATCCCAAACAGCATCCTGTCCATCTGCAATTTGCTCACTTTTCATACCTTTACTCACATCGTCTGGGTCCGTTAATTCCCACGTGATCGTAACCGGACTGCCAGCTAGTCCTCCGAAGTTTTCAGGATTTTCAACAGTGGATTGGATTTGGAGCGACCTTGGAACTGGCCCCTCATTATCGGGTTCGGTGTTGATTGGCATAACATCTGGTTCAGCACTGTTTTGTTCAGTCCACTCCATGTGCTTATCGATGCGCACAATGAGTGTCATGTTCTCGTAGTTATCTTCAACATCCGTTGCACTTAGGATAACAGTGAACAAGCCATGCAGTTCGTACTCAACATCAATGTTTGCATTCTCTCCCGCATTGACTGTTATTGGGCTTCTGCCATCACCTGGTTCGATTGAAAACGTTGCAAGATCAAAATCTGAAGTGGTGCGAGCGAAATCAAAATTCAACGTCACTCCGGTTATGGAGATTTGAGATCCGCCAATAAAAGACTGCTGAATTGTACCGCTCGTAGTATCATAATGAACCACTAAGTCGATAGCACTCTCTTCTTCTTTCTCTTCAGAGCTTAGGCATCCTGAAAGTGATGAAAGTACCATGAGTAGAGAAAACCCTAGCGCCTTCCATGCCCCGCTCATGATGGTGCTTACACCTTCTCATTCAAGAATTCAATGCCGAACGGGTGACTTATTGATTATCGGTGGATTGAAAGGGAAGGACTGTGGCCGTCAAAGCAGCGAGGTGGGGTAGTCTGGATATCCCGTCGGGCTCATAACCCGGAGATCGATGGTTCAAATCCATCCCTCGCTACCACTCATGAATATTGGTAATAGTCGTGCTTCGGCTGCAATGTGTCCATAGCACTCTGTAATCGTGCATTTGCAGCGGTTATGCCTTGGGAAATGTCCGAACATTCTTTACGAATCCGCTGAGATTGTTCTGCGCACTCTTGATGTTCATGGAGGCATGATTCCATTACTGCGAGAATAGGATCAATTTGAGCAGGAATATTCCCTTCTGGTTTGAGCCAATACTGGCCGTTCTCTAGAATAACAGGTCCTGCTCTTCCCGCATCCTTTGCAAGTGATTTACAATGCTTTGTTGTTGCACCTTCACATTGGCAAATTGAAAGCATAGCCAAAATATTCCCCTGTTGAATTTTGTGCGCCCGTGAATAGAACTTGACTGCTTTCCGAGTTTTGCCACAGGCCGCATATACGTCCCCAACACGCCTCAAATCTTCTTCTTGGGGCGTTAACTTTTGCAATAATTGAGGTGCTGATTGGAGTAATGTTTTCTCCAATTTTTTACGTTCTCTTTGAAGAACAGAGGCCGCTTTTATTGCAAGTTTGTGTTTCTTCCTTTCAGACAAAACCTCGGTGAGAATACGAAGCCCTTTCACAAGCAAGGTTTGTGTTGCTGCATCACGGGATTTTTGCGATAGGAGCATCGCAGTAAACTCGCTTGACATCACTTCGACCATTTCGTAGCGCTGTTCTTCGAAATATCGAATCATTTGCGAAAGTGTTTGGTTAGGGTCTGACATTCCAAACATGTTGAATCCTCACTGATGATTGGTTGCAGCGGTCAATGTTGTCGTACTGATCACACCATCTATGGTTCGAATACTACGAAGGATAAATGTGGACAAAGAAGTGAAATCAGGCATCACAATCTTGCAATATGCGTCATACTCTCCGAACAAAACCATAGATTCAACGACCTCTGGCATTCCAGTAAGTGTTTCACAAATACTGTTCTCGAACCCTGGTTGTGTAGAAATCAAAACAATCGCAGTCGCCATTGACTCGTGTTCATCAATGGCGGCCATGAATGTCGATTCGGAACCTCATGTTTAATTCTTGACGTGCTTTGGTTGAAACTGGAGAAGGTCATACAGATGCCGGTTATTGCTATTACAGGTTCGCCCGGTACTGGGAAAACAACCTTGTCAAACGAATTACCGACAGAACGGTATGATCGATATACAGTTGAGCAAATCGCAACAGAATTAGGCTGCATAGAACATCTTGACGGAGATATTGTTGTCACAACGGATCTTCTTACTAAATGGGAATATAAAGGAGATAAAATCGCAATCATTGAAGGTCATCTTTCACATCACTGCAAGGTTGATGCCTTTATTCTTCTTCGGTGTCACCCGAGTGAATTGAACACAAGACTTCAGCAGAGAGAGACTTACGGTGCAAAAAAGGTTCAAGAAAATATCGAGTGGGAGATGATTGCAGGTATTTGGTCCGAGTTAGTCGAAAACTCCCCAGATTTGCCAATACTTGAACTCGATATGACCAATTCCCTTCATGGCATTAAATCGATTGAATTGTTTATGTCCGACTATGAAGGTCAAAAGACCGTTCAAGAATCGATACCACTTGCAATAGACTGGTTATCGGGCGACAATTTGTCCGAAAGCATATGACCTTTCGATGCATCGGACAAGTTGATACCTATGGCTCTAGAGCAGTTAAGAAAGCGCTGGGAAGCGATGGCTTCACCCCTTGTAATGACCTTGGGCAGGACAAATCCTGCCTTCCTAACATGGCTTGCTCTACCTGTTGGTATTGCTGCAAGCCTACTCGTTCTTTTCGCACCAAAGTCCGATACTGGTGCATTAATGCTCATGGGATCCGCTCTGTTAATTGGATTCTCAATGATTCTTGATGGCCTTGATGGACAACTTGCTCGTCAAACAGGCCAAGTTTCTCGATGGGGAGATTATCTTGACCACACACTCGATCGACTTCTCGATGCAATGTGGGTTATCGCTATTGCATCAAGCCCTGCGTGGGTCGGTGATCCTGCAATAGGTTGGGCCGCAGCTTGGTTCACAATCCTAGGGTCCTACATGGGCACACAAGCACAAGCGGTGAGTGGGGGCCGTAATTACAAAGGATTTTCACGAGCAGATCGAACGATTCTGACCATTTCTGCACTTGCGATTACAGGAATATTCTGGCTACTTGATGTACAAGATTATTCTGCCATGCCGGGCGTATTTGACCATCTTGAACTCAGTCCACTCACAGCAGTAGTCTTCATTTCAGGGCTTGGCGGGATGTACACCTTTGGGATCAGGTTTTTGCAAGCACGCAAGGAAATCATTGAACTCGATAAGACACATCCACTGGAACAGCCAGATTCTGATGAATCGGAGTGACTCAAAACGTCTAAAATCAGGCGTTTTCATCACTACGTAATGCGGTATACTCTTAACAGACGGCGGTGACGTTATGTGTGATGGGTGCGAACGCGCTGAACCGGAGTCTACAACCTAAGGCGGGCCTGATGGTCTTGCTTATGCTTCTCATGACAGTTCCGTTGATACCAACATCAGCGGCTGCTGACATTGGGGATGCTTCAAAATTACAAGCACAGGATATTGCAGCATCGTTTGATCCTGTCTCAGAAACGACAACGATAACGTGGAGAAATATCGACACATTCGATATAGGGTATGTGGCAAACCTCCACGATGCTACCTACACTGTATATCGCCACTCAGAACCGATTACTCTAGGAACGATTGGTTCTGCAACACCCTTCGCAAATGTAACGGCTTGTGATAGCAACGTCTACACCCAGCATACCCAATGTCTTGGCGGCTTGAATGGGACACATCCTGGTCACTCAACATCTTTCTTGGTTGGAGCCGGAGTCAATGATACCTACTTTTACGGAATTACGACCGAATGGATTGACAACGAACAAACATATTCTTCTTCTGAATTAGATTTCAACGCATCTTCACTTTACTCTGGAATTCATGAAGAGACCTCACCAGTCGAAACACCAATCTTTTTCCAAGCTGAATATTCATTGGAAGACAGTGAAACAACTCTCTCGTGGTACAATTATCACGACTTACCAAATTCTGATGCAGCAATGCCGGATACTCGTATCCTCGTTTGGCGCTCCGATGGAGAAATTGGAAGAGAAAACGGCGGGGCCGTATACCAAGGTTTACCGACAAACTATCCAGTGGAATTGCTTGCTAATCTTAGTTCAGAACATTCAGAATTCGTGAACCCCATTCCAAGTAACACAAATCGAGAATCGTATTATGCAATTACATACTTCATTCTAAACGGAACTGGGCCTGGTGAAGACAAAATCGATCTTCGCTTCCTCTCCGGAAATGCTCTAAGTGAACCTATACTGGAAGACAATCGACCGCCTTCTCATATAACAGATTTCAACGCATACTTCGTTGGTAATGTTGACGGAACTGGAACGACGACCCTCTCTTGGAGCGGGTCCACAATCGAACATAATGAACGCTACGAAATTTATGTCGCTGGTGACGGGTTCTCATCGATTTTTGAAACCGGCCCAAGTTTAGTCGCAAGCATTCCAGAAAATGTGAATGAGACCGGGGTCAGTCTTGAAGATCGTAATATCAGGTACGAGTTTCCTCGAGACTTACCAGTCGGCTCACTCGGCTCTGCAACGTATTGTATCGTCCTTGTCGATGAAATTGGTTTGTTTGATTCCAATACTTCCTCAGGGTCGTGTTCTACTGTTCAAGAAGACGCATATTCCACTTGGGAAAAAGAGCCATCCAACGTTCACGCTGAATTCATCGGCGATCGCACGGTTCGAGTAACTTGGACAGATCAACTCGGCGTTGAAGGCGAACGATACCATGTCCGCTCCTCTTCAGGGTTCCAACCAGGCCCTCAGCAATTCCTTACAGCGACGATGTACCATGGATTTGCAAACGATAACGTTGGCACATTTGATATCGTTCTCAATGAATCCATTGTATCCTCTACAGGCGCACCTCTGCTTTGGTACATCTATGTGACGAGCGAGGCTCAGTATGTCCATACGACTGGGTCATACGAGTATATGGGGTTAAACAACAATTCGTTTGGTCCTGTTGAAATTGATATCACTACACCAACAAACCCATCAATCGTCGATGCTGAAAGTCGAGGTGATCTTGGTTTCGTTGCTCTTGAATGGTACAATCTTCAAGAATCAAATGAAGTTTATCAGGTTTGGAGACATACTGGAGACCCATTTAACGGTGGTCAGACAAGTATTACCACAAGTGATGCAGAAGGGTGGGAATTGGCCCTCTCCGATATCGATGTCGGTGGTCAATCATCTGCAACAATTATCAGAAATGTACCGCTTGCAAGCGACACAGAGCGTAACGTCTGGTACGCGATTACAGTCGCAGATGAATTCAACAACACGAACTCAGATATCCTCGATGGATTGAGCGGCAATTCAATTTTGGTTCGAGAGGATACACGTGCTCCATCCGTTGAACTACGTTTGTTGGACGATGAAAATTCTGAATACACAAGCCCTTCACTTATTGCTGGAACGTACACGATTCAAATTGAAATAAGTGAATTTTTGCCAACGCAACCTTCCATTGAAGTCGTCTCAGATACTGGATATAACGTGACAGCAGGAGGAGAACTAATGACTCTGATCGCCGATAACAACCTCAACCCTGACAAGGGTCCTGTATACTCATACAGTTTCACAATTCCAGGATCAGCGAATGCTGGAGAAATGACGTTCAGAATGACTCTTGTTGACGAGGCGGATAACACAGGTATCATTACAAACACAAGTTATCACATCGATGCAAAAGGTCCTACGGTGACAATTTATTCGCCTTCATCTTCTTCAGAAGGTTCAAAGTATCTTTATGGAAACAAAATCAATCTTATGTTTGCTGCTGAAGACGACGTTCAAATCAAGGATATTCAATATCGATTCACCTTCAATTACGGTGGACTGACAGGTGTCACAAGTACATCTCCATGGGCGAACGCTGAAGGTGTAACCGATGTCGAGGGAGATATGTCAATTCTCGTAAGTGACATGGATTTCTCAGCTGGAACATTTGATGCAGGTCAACACGCTATCACAGTTCGAGGCATTGATACTGCAGGGAACGAAGTCTCACAACTTGTTGTTTTTGTTGTTGATTTCTGTCGAAATAACCTTGACGGTGAAACGATTTGTACGTTTGAAGAGGATCTCAAAGCAGAACCTGAACCTGAGGAAATAACTCCATCTCTGAGCGACCCTCCATACCTCTTGGTTTGGATTGCAGTTGCAGTCAACATACTTCTGTTCATTGTCACTCTCATGATTGTTCAAACAAGCATGTCTGGTCCTAAGAAGAAGAAGGCTGGCGAAGAGGAAGATGAAGATTGGATGTCTGAATTCATTGGCACAAGTCAAGATTTGGATATGGATGCTATCACTGGAACAGGTGCTGCTGTAGAACCCGAGGATGAAGAAAAGAAGGAAGAAGAACCTGAATCTGAACCCGAACCTGAGAAAGATGAGGATGACCCATTCGCAGTCAATCTCATACAGCGCAAGACTCGCCGCAAGAAGAAAGAAGTGGTCGAAGAAATCGATGAAGATGAAGCAGAAGGAATTTTCTGGGACGATGATGATGATGATGATGACGATGAGGAGGAAGAAGAACCTGCTCCACGCAAGCGTCCAGTCCGTAAGCGACCTGCTCGAAAGGCGCCAACTCGCAAGCGTCCAGTTCGCCGCAAGGCAAACGACGATTGATACGAATCACGGTGAGAAATGATGTCTGAAGTTGTTCATGAATCGAATTACGATAGTTTACTCGATTCTTTTAATCCGTTAAAGAATCGATTGAATTGGCTCTTATTGGCAGTACCTGTGGCGTTGTTTTTTTATCTCCAAGATAACCACCCAGAAATGATCTTTTTGTTCTCGATGATTTCTATCATGCCTTTGGCTTTCCTCATGGGTCATGCCACAGAAGAGATTGCCCTACGGGCGGGAGAGAATCTAGGAGGATTACTCAATGCAACCTTCGGAAATGCTGTGGAAATTATCATCGCAAGTCTTGCTATCTATACTGCGTTTAAACACCCCGATCAAGCAGAGACAATGATCGTACTTGTTCAAGCATCACTGATCGGTTCTATTCTTGGTAATCTCCTTCTTGTCCTTGGTCTAGCGTTACTTTGGGGCGGAATTAAATTTAAGATTCAATCGTTCAATCAATCAGCACTTTCCATGAACGGTAGTCTGCTTCTCTTGGCAGTTCTCGCCCTTATTATCCCAGCTGCTGCACATCATACAGGTTCCAACGTTACCGATGAAAACGTACTCGAATTGTCTCGTTATGCTTCTTTAGCTCTTTTGGCAATGTATGGGCTGTCCCTCTTCTTCCAATTCAAAACCCATTCTGATATTTTCAATTCTTCAGAGGATTCATCTCACCACGAAGAGCCAAAAATGTCTATAAAAAATGCCTGGACTCTTCTGATTATTGCCACTATTATGGTGGGAATTATGGCCGAATTACTTGTTAAAAGTGTTGACGATGCAGCGAGCGAATGGGGAATGCCTACCCTCTTCATTGGCGTGATTCTCCTTCCGTTCTTTGGTAATGCTGCTGAGCATTTCACCGCTGTTATCGTTGCAGGAAAAGACAAGATGGATCTATCTCTCGCTATTGCAATTGGTTCAAGTGTTCAGATCGCAGTATTCGTCGCTCCCCTCATGGTTCTCTTTGCTTGGATTATGGGAGTTAGTCTCTCATTAGAATTTGGCTTGCTTGAAACTGCAGCGACGTTCATGGGCGTTCTCGTCGCCAACTTTATTCTAAACGATGGTAAGACGAATTGGCTTGAAGGGGCGATGTTACTTGCATGTTATGTCATCTTAGCCCTCTCTTTCTTTCTCATTCCATTTGAAGTCGGGGCTTGATTATGGCATTACTCGGAAGAGGAAAATTTGGAGTAGGATTGACCGGCTTCGCAATTCTTTTTCTTGTTGCTGGAATGATTGGTTTTACCTTTGAAGGAGAAGTCGAAGGTGTTCCAACTCCCAATGCGCCTAATCAAGCGTTCTTTTCAGATGAGCCATTACCGAGTAATCCTCTCATTGGCATTCTTTCAACTGAAATCACCTTGACATGGGATCGTGATGATGTCTGGATTGGTATTGTTGACGAGGATGAAAAGAATCGTTGTAAAGACGTTCCTTCATTCTTTTCTGACGAATCTGATTGTAACGGAGTATCGTTAGATTTTGAAGCCGGTGAGGCTGATGCAAACGCTGATACAGGGTTCACTTGGGAAATGGAATCAGGGACTTATTTTGCTGCCCTGGGTGCAAAGGACGGTGCTTTACCAGCAGGTGCTGAAGTCAATATTGACTATGAAGCACACATTGGCCACTCATTGTTTAGCGTTGTGGCATCAATGTTCACTCTTGGAATCGGTGCTACACTGGTCTACTATGGGCGCGAATAATCATTCGATGCCGTCATAGTACTCGCTTACTGCAATATCAAGTTCTTCGATTGTTGCTCGTTCATCGACCGTCTTGGTTTCTCCATTAAGCCGTAATGCTTGTCCATCAACCCAAACGTCCAGGCAGTCCCCTCCATTGTAAACGAGGTTGGCAAGATGTCGATTGTTTGAACGACCAAGAGGACGCATTCGAATATCCTCGAGATTCCAGGCAACCCAATCTTTACTTCCTTTTGTTGCGATACCAAAGATATCTTTTGCAGGAAGGAGAGTTGAATCCCAATGATCGTGTCGTTGAACAAGACTTGCTAGACGGGCTTCGTGGAGTAAGTTCAGTCCATTTCCACTTGATGCAGCACCATCTGTACCGATTCTCAAATCGACACCAGCATCCCGGTATGGTGGGTACGAAAGAGTCCCTCCACAAGCCAATTTCATGTTTGAAGAAGGACAATGAACAGCAGTAACACCATAGTCAGCCATCATTCGAATTTCGTTTTTCTTAACCCAGGAAGCGTGGGCAAAGATTGTTCCCGGTTTGATAAAATCAATAGATTGCAAATATTCGACAGGATACATTCCTGTTTTTTCCTTGCATTCGGCGACTTCCTTTCGAGTTTCACTGACGTGGATATGAAGTTGTCCATTCCTCTTTTCAGCAAGTTCACTCGCTCTTCGTAGAGTATCTTCAGAGCAAAGATAAACGGAATGCGTAGCAATTGCATATTGGACTCGATCGTCTTCAGAATTGTTAGCAATTAAACCATCAAGTTCAGCTAGTGCAGATTGTGCATTTTCATGTGAAGGGAGCGCAGCATCACTGACAGGGCCACCACATAGTCCTCTCAATCCGGCCTTTTCTAGAACATTGCCTGTAACGGCTGGGAAAAAATACATGTCCGCAGCGAAAGTAGACCCCGTTCGAATCATTTCAGCAGCAGCGGCTTGGGCACCTATTCGGACAAACTCAGGCGTAATCTTCGCTTCAGTTGGAAATATAGCTTCATTCAGCCATCGATGAAGTGGGAATCCATCACTAAAGTCGCGGGCATTCAGTTGCATTGCGAGATGCGTGTGCCAATTTTGTAATGATCGAGTAATGACTCGATTGGAGCCATCTATGTCTTCGATAACATCTTCATTACCGGTTGATTCTGACCATGTTCCGTCTTTGTGGAGTAAGAAATCTCCAACGTGTTTGGCGAATTGATCATCGTACAAAACCGAGTTACGATAACGAACGGCAGTATCATCGCCCATGTTGCGTCCTGATTGTGCTTCTTCATGAGGCTAGTGCTTGAATCGGTGACATTATGTCTGTCATTCTTGGCGATTGGATTGTGCCACTGTGGCTTAGCCGGTAGAGCGTCTGATTCGTAATCAGAAGGTCGGGAGTTCGAGCCTCCCCTGTGGCTCCTATTCATCTTGGATAAGTGGAGTAATTTCCAATTGGTATCGCTGAGCACTAATTTCAAGCGCTTCAATTCCTGGAAGGGTTCTACCTGCAATGTAACCCAAACAAGCACCGCCACCAGTGGAAACGTGCCCCATCTTGTCTGCAAGGCCGCGTTGACTCACCAACGTAGCGGTGTGTCCTCCACCCATCACTGCATATCCATTTGATTCTGCACACGCGTTAAGCATCTCAATTGTTCCTAATGCGAAATCTGGTAACTCAAAGACTCCAGCAGGACCGTTTAGAATGATTGTCCCTGCACTCTTAATCCGAGAGGACAAGGCAAGGATAGATTCAATTCCCATGTCAAAAAGAGGGGCGTGGATAGGCAACTTTTCGATTTTAATATCGATTCTATTTTCTTCAACATTCGCTGCAAGATCGGTTGGCAGGATAATCTTGTCTTTATACAATTCAAGCAAAGATATTGCCGATTTAAGCGTTGATTCCCATGCATCTTGCAACTCAGTCTGCAAGAAGGACATGTTTCCTTCTCCGATGTCATTTCCTGAAAGGTGAATCGCAAGATTAGCAACTCCCCCAGTAAACCAAACTTCGTCAGCGATATTATTCTGTAGCATATTGTGAGCCACTTCGATGCTATCATCGACTTTTATGCCTCCAAGAACAGCGACACATGGCCTCTTTGGAGATTCAAGTGCTAGATCGATTTGCCGAATTTCGTGAGACATTAATTCTCCAGCTACACATGGTAGATGGTGTGCAAAGCCCACAATGCTTGGGCTGGAGCGATGGGCGCATGCAAATGCGTCGTTTACGAAGACGTCCGCAACACTTGCCAAATCTTGAACCAATTGTGTTTCAGAAAGAGCAAGAGCATCGCCTTTTCGATTCACTTCTTCAGGATCCATTCGAATGTTATTCAACATGAGGATATCACCTATCTTCATATCCTCAATAGCCGCCATTGCCTTTGCGCCATGAATATCTTCAACCCAACGGATTGAGCGCCCCAATAATCGTCCAAGTTCACGAGCGTGACCAAGTGTACTGGTGAAATCGTTCTTTCCAGGTCTGGATTGGTGGGCAATGAGGACCGTCTTTGCCTTTGATAATCGGTTCAAGGTTGGAAGAATGGCTCGAATTCTTGTATCATCAAGAAACGACTTTGTTGCAGGATCAAGAGGGCTGTTGATATCAACGCGCAAGAGCACAGTCTTGCCTTCGACGTTGATATTGTCCAATGTTAGGACGTTCGCCATGGTTCTTCCAAGTGAACCCAGTTCTTGAGTGATGTGATGAATATCCGAATTTTAATCCGAACGTTAGAGTCTTCACGCTCCCATAGGTAACAGACTTGTTACCAAAGAATATTTTAAGACTAAGAGATAGCGAAAACCATGCGAGTATTACTGGTAATTGCATTACTTCTCGCAGTTTTTGCATCTCCTGTAATTACACAACAAACCACTCTTGAAGCAGAGTGGAATGAGATTCAGCATTCAAGCCCTCTCCAAACCTCTCTCTCAGACAGTTTGGGTTGGATGACTGGCGGAGAGGAAGTTACCATTACTGGGAATGGTTTTTCTGACCTTGATGAGACAAACGTGACGTACGATGGAATCAATCACCAATGGGCGTCGTCAAATTTGGATATGAGTAGCCAAGCAGGTCGATGGAATGCCATCGGCGTTGATTCAAACGGACACATTCACGTCGTCCAAATCAAGGCAGAAAGTTACCAAATCCGACATAGCGTCAATGACGGGTCTGGTTGGAATTCAATGAAAATTAACGATTGTGGGAACACGTATTGTTGGGACATTCACATGGCCATTGATGGTAATGACCACATACACTTGGCCTATTCAACATACACGAGTTGGGCTGAAACGCTTGTTTACATGAACTATGATGGAACTTCTTGGACTGATTATACAGTTTCAAACTCTGCGCACTTCGGACCAATTGGTATTGCAGTCGACTCAAACAACAACCCACATATCTCCTATGCTGCCAACGGAGCAGATCAATGCGGAAATGGACTTCGTATAGCCTCATACACCGGAACCGCTTGGACATATGACACTGTTGAGTCGGGAAACAATCGGGGTTGTGAGTCTGCGATTGTGATTGATGAGAACGATAACATCTACATCGCATATCAAGACCGCAGCTCCTCGAAATTGATGTTCGCAACGGACAAAAGCGGCTCTTGGGATACCTATTTAGTCGAAACAGGGTCATCTCAGATGTATCCTGGATACATGACCTCGATGGCAGTGGACCAAGAAGGGCAGTTTCATATCGCTCATTTCGATGATGAAAATTATGATTTGAGGTATTCAACGGGAAGCCCAAGCAGTGGATGGAATACGGATATTCTTGATTCATCTGGGCACACGGGTCGCGACCCTTCAATCGCAGTGGATGCTGCGAATCAACCACACATCGTCTACCACACGTGGTCTGGTGGTAATTTGAAATACGCAACAATCGACCCGACAATCTCCGATTGGGAAGTCAGTACGATTGCCAATAATGCAGATGTTGGTGAAGGAAATTCAATTTTCATTGATGAAAATGGAATCATGCACGTTGCCTTCAACGATGATACAGCTGAGGTTCTGAAGTATACGACAAAATCGACTGGAGTGAGTATGACAAATGAAATCACAGTCAAGTTTGGTCAATTGGGTTCGGTAACAGGTGACGTTATCGATGATTCGACCATTCAATTCACCACCCCCACTGTTGCAAATTCTGGAACTGTCACAATCTCACTTATCGATGATGAGGGAGTCGAGCATCAACTTTCCTCAACGTTCGAATTTATTGATCAAAACGATTTGGATGGCGATAGCATTCCAAACGCAAACGATGATTGTCCAGATGTAGCAGGTACTTCCACTCAAGATCAAAACGGGTGTCCAGATGATGATGGCGATGGCTACAGCAATTCAGGTGATGCCTTCCCGAACGATGTTCTCGAATGGGCGGATACTGACGGAGACGGTGTTGGCAACAATGCTGATGCCTTCCCGAACGATTCTAGCGAGACTGAAGATAGCGATGACGATGGCGTAGGCGACAATAGTGACGCCTTCCCTATGAACGCCTTGGAGCAGTTTGATTCTGATAGTGATGGCGTCGGCGATAATTCCGATGCATTCCCGAATAATCCAGCTGAGACCGCTGACAGTGATGGCGATGGTGTTGGCGATAATAGCGATGCTTTCCCACAAAATGCATTCGAACATCTCGATTCAGATGGCGATGGAGTTGGAGATAATAGCGATGCTTTCCCAAATGATTCGAGTAAATCATTGGATAGTGATGCTGACGGCGTGGATGATGTCAACGACCTTTGTTCAAACACAATTCAAGACGCGGAAGTCGATGGGAACGGATGTTCATTAGCGCAGTTGGATTCTGATGGTGATGGTTATCCGGATACACAGGATACATTCCCACTTGAATCAACCCAATGGCAGGATTCTGATGAGGATGGTTATGGTGACAACTGGGGTGACTCTGATTGGAACGAAACTCGTGAATCCGAATGGCCTGGTGTCTTCGTCATTGGAGCGGTACAGGCTGATCATTGTCCAGATACCTTTGGTAACTCGACTGCAAATGGTTTCTACGGTTGTGTCGATAATGACGGAAATGGAATTCCAGATCAGTTCCAGCAACCAGAAACGAATGAAACAGATGATGAGAACGAAACTCAAACACCTCTCGATACTGATGGCGATGGTGTTCCTGACATCGAAGACGATTGTCCTGCAACTTCATCGGGTGTAGTTGTCGATGCTGATGGTTGTGAAGTTGAAGAAACGCAAGAGGATAACGAACCTTCTTCTGGGTTCGAGGCGTTCTTTTCAGGCAACGCTGATCCCGTAACAACCTCAGTTGGTGTAGGGGCGATTCTTCTCGCTGTGTTTACCTTACTTCAAACGAATGCAGTAGCAGCAGTCCTTCCAGATACTTTCCGCTGGGTACAAGTTCTTCGTAAGAATTCCAAGCTTTCCAAAGAAGAACGTAATGAATTGACTTATCTCCAATCCTTGGTTCAAGCCTACTATGATGATCCGCAGGAATTCGCCGAAGAGTTAGGCAATCTGAAAGCAGACCTAACTGCTCGATTTACGAATAATGAAATCAGGAGAGAAACTCGCGAAAAACTCCTTGTTTTGATTGAAGAACTTCAGAGTTCAACGTCGAGTGAATTGTATAAAATCGCTCATAGCGACACGTATTTCGGCTTATCTCAGGTCATTGATACCAACGAGCGCACAAGTCTTCTCGAGGAAAAGTTAGCAATGACATCAGATGTGGATGAACTGAATCCTTCGGCATCTCCGCCAGTCAATTCACTGGGTGATTTGGATGACAAAGGAACCTACTGGATTGAATGGCCAGTGAGTTCAGGAACATGGCATTACAGATACGCTCCTGAAGAAAGTTGGACTCTTTGGGAAAATTAAAGTCAGTCCCAAGCATTATTGGGATTTTGTTCAAACCTTGTAAACGCGCGTCCATGGCATATGTTTGGCGCGAAAGGTCATAACCGAGTCGAACCCGTTGCTTGGCAATGGGTGGCGAAAAGCCGAAAAAGGAAGGATTCGATGGGGCTCGTAAAAGAGCAAAAACATCGACTTCAGCATTTGGTGTATCTCGCAGAGAAAGCCATGATGCATCGACCTATTACAACAGTCGAATCAACAAAGGTATAGCCTCACAAAGAGATGTTGGCGAGCCTCAAGACTTGCCAGAAACGTTCCATAATGTTGTCCTTACTGGTGATGCAAGAGAAAACCCATTACCAGATAATTGTGTACAATTGGTGGTAACATCTCCTCCATACAATGCTTCAAAGGCCTATGATGAAGATTTAACACTCGACGAATATCTCAAGCTTTTACACGACGTTTTTGCAGAGTGTTATCGAGTCCTATCGCCTGGTGGAAGGATGGTTGTTAACGTAGCAAACCTTGGCAGGAAGCCGTATATTCCACTTTCAACATACATCAATAGCATGATGATTGAATTGGGCTTCCTTATGCGTGGAGAGATCATTTGGGACAAATCTGCAAGTGCCGGGTCATCCTGTGCATGGGGTTCTTTTCAGAGTGCTTCTAATCCTTGCCTTCGTGATATACATGAATATCTCCTTGTGTTCTCAAAAGGTGATTACAAGCTGCCTCGTTCGAAGAAAGAGCGTGCTGAAGGACGTATCGATACAATAGAGAAGCGTGATTTCATTGAACAGACCAAATCAATTTGGAGGTTTGCAACGGAACGAGCAAGTCGGGTCAATCATCCAGCTCCATTCCCAGTCGAGTTACCTCGCCGCTGTATTGAGATGTACACCTTTGCAGGAGATGTTGTGTTCGATCCGTTCAATGGTTCAGGGACAACCTGCGTTGCAGCCAAACAATCAGGAAGAGTGTTTGTTGGCATGGATCTTTCAGAAGAATACTGTACAATAGCCGATGAACGGATTCTGAACACAGAACCAGCATTGATTCCAGAAGTTGAAACACCTTCTTCTTGAAGAATTCAAGCGTAGTGGTTTTGAATAACGAACGAGAAGCCGTATCATGCCCGATTGGGATTCATCTGCATTATCTGGTCCCGAAGGCGAGGATTGGCGTGTACCGGTTTCGGAACTAGAGCAGAGATTGAACGCTCTAGCCGTTGCCTTGCGAGCATCCTCACTTCCTGGTGTACTGATTCAGCACCCCATTGATCTGTACTATTTCGCAGGTGGTCGGCAAGATGGCTCTATGTTCGTGCCAGCGCAAGCAGCAGGTGGTAGTACCCAAACAGGTGGCGATGGGCCAGTATTCTATGTCCGTCGATCTCTTCAGCGTGCACAACATGAAGCTGGAGATGACAATGCTCCCTTCAGTATCGAAGCATTCCCACGATTGAGTCTTCTGAGTGAAACATTACAATCAAGAGGAGTCACAGAAGCTCCAGCATTACAATTTGGTGAACTGCCAACCACATTTGCGAATCGATTTTCTAACGCACTATCCTCTCTTGGAACATGCAGTGATGCGACTTCCGTCATTCATCGATTGAGAGAAGTCAAGTCATCTTGGGAACAAGAACAGATGGAAGCAGCAGCAGAAGTTCAGATGAGAATGTTTGATGCTGTTTCGAGACTTGGCGGAGAAGGCATGACTGAACTCGACTTGGTTGCAGCAGCAGAAGCCATCAGCCGCAGTGAAGGATTTGGAGGCCAAGTTCAGATGCGCCGATTCCCATTACAATGCAATCGAGGCGTCATCGTCTCTGGAAGAGCAGGTGGCATTCCTTCCTTCTTTGATTCAGCTGTTGGAGGAGCAGGCCCACATCCACTTGCAGGCATGGGGTCTGGATTCAATAAAATAAAGAAAAATGAGCCAGTACTTGTTGACCTCGTTCACGTCCATCGAGGCTATGTTGTTGACATGACTCGAATGTTTTCTCTCGGTTCTCTTTCTCAAGAATGGCATCAACGTTTGGAAGATATGTTGGCTGTCAAAGATACAGTTGTGGGTGTTCTCGATGAAGGTGGACTATGCAGTGATGCTTGGGTTGAAGGCCAGGCATTAGCACATGAACTCGGCCATCAAGATCACCTCATGGGCATGGTTCCTGACCAATCAAAATTCTTAGGTCACTCAGTAGGTTTGCAATTGGATGAATCTCCTGTTGTCGCCGCAGGATTCGACCGTCCATTGCCTATTGGAGGGACGATGGCTATTGAGCCAAAGGTCGTCCATGCAGATGGAAGTATTGGGTCTGAAGATACGTGGATTCGTGATGAGGATGGTATGCGTCCAGTAACAGCCGATGGCGCATGGCCATGGTTGACTGAATGGTAAGAGCCATTCATCACGGTGTGTTCAAAGAGGTGGAAAGGTAGCCTGTGATATGCCGGCAAAGCCCTACGCACCTAGTCACATCGGTTCAGTAGCATCGACATTTACAACGATGCGTATATCTGGTGCAGTAAAAGAATCACTTGTTGGCCTTGTTTGCTCTGAACTCGATTCACTTGTCCCTTCTATGGAACAAGCGACACTCGAAAATGATCCTGAGCGAAAGACTCTGGATGATTCAAATCGAACACGACTGAATTACAATCGAACAAGAGAACTGATGATCGATCGATTGGAACAAGTTGAGTCCGTTGGCTCAGCAGCAGTTCAAGGTGGAATTGAATACATCGAAAAATTCCTTGCACGTCTTATGAGAAATTGCGAAGAAGCAGCATCAAGAGATCGCGTTGCGACCATCAAGCCACGACATCTCCAACTTGCACTGAATTCGATGGGTAAGGGCGAAGCAGCCAGTGAAGAAGATGCAGAAGAGGTCGAAGAAGAAGGCATCCAAGTTCAAGGCGGGGGATTGATCACAATTCCTCACGTAAAATCAATGTCTCGTACACATGCAAAAATGGCCATCACCGATGAAGCCGCACAAGAT
>ERZ1046740.37-NODE-37-length-124835-cov-27.370011_pt1 | contig 124835 bp, 117 predicted proteins | sample MGYA00383093_ERZ1046740 | MGnify/ENA primary metagenome ERZ1046740 (study PRJEB29581, sample SAMEA5548363) | metagenome | biome: marine; feature: coastal; material: water | depth 25 m | study: Short-term variability in the microbial, nano- and picoplankton... | reverse complement strand
GCTAACAGCGGTTGCTGCCTGAGAATCTTTGCAGTGGCCACAGGTCCAGTTTTGGCTAGTGGAGAAAAAAAGCCAGTTCTGGTGAGCGTTGTTCTCGCTGTGTTTGTTATTACTAAATCTGTTGTTACTGAAGGGGTCTAAGTAAATGCAGTATAAGAAAGTGGTTGGTCTTGTTGTGGTGGTGGCGTTAGCCGTAGGTGGGTACCGCGCTGTACAGGTTGCAGGTACGCTTGTTTTACCGACCACCGATGAGGATGTAGAAGCTATTGTTGCCTCAGCCGATGCTCAAAATGAGGAGTCGTACTACCGTCCCCAAAGGACCCCCCTCGAAATTCAGCAACCCAATCCACTGAACAATGTATTCTTTGGTGATCTTCATATCCATACTAATGCCTCTGTCGATGCTTATTTGTTTGGCAACAGATTTGATATGGATACCGCATATCAAGTAGCCAAAGGTCGCAGTGTTGTGCTTAGGTCCGGTGAACGAGTGGAGCTTACCCGACCCCTAGATTTTGCCGCTCTGACTGACCATGCAGAGGGTTTTGGGCGTCGGCTAGCCTGCCTTGACCCGAGCAAAAGCGAGGAGGTCCAAGAGGTTTGCGATAAATTTGCCCGTGCCTCACTCATTACTTTTCTAGAACTGCGTAACCGAGGGCCGCAGCGAGACCTCACCGTATTTAACAATGACAGTGCCACAGAGCGGAAATATGCAGCAAGCACTTGGCAATTGGTTCTGGATTCTGCAGAGCGCAATTATGAGCCAGGAAAGTTCACGACCTTTGCAGGTTACGAGTATTCTCCAGTCTTGCCTGATCGTGGCAAGCATCACCGTAATATTATATTCCGGTCCTTGGATACACCAAAATATGCCGTCTCATCTTTTGATGCAGCGTCCGAAATTGACCTTTGGAAAGAACTAGAATCTACCTGCAGCAAGGAGTGCGAGTTCTTGACCATTCCCCATAATTTAAACAAAACTTGGGGCTTGGCCTTCTCCGGCAAAACTATTGATGGGGCCACTTACACAGAGGACGACTGGAAGTTACGAGAACGATCAGAACCCCTAGTGGAGATGTTTCAGATCAAGGGTAACTCAGAATGCTCCGTGGCCTTTGGCGCTGGGGATGAAGAGTGCGGCTATGAACAATTTTTTCCAGAGTGTGAAGAAGAGGGCCAGACGTCCTGTATTTACCCTACGTCAATGATGCGCGATGGACTGCAAATAGGTTTAGCGCTGGAGGATCAAATCGGCATTAATCCTCTTAAGGTGGGGTTAATTGGATCAACAGACACCCACAATTCCAACCCAGGTGACACCGAAGAATGGGATTATCGTGGTGCAACCACATTTGCCTCAAGCCCAGCCAAGCGAAGGTATGAGAGCACTCGCTTAGTTGGTACTCAATACAACAACCCTGGTGGGCTAGCCGCCATATGGGCTCCGGAAAACACTCGAGAAGCGCTGTTTGATGCAATGAAGCGCAAAGAGGTTTACGCCACCAGTGGAACGCGCATTAAACTGAGATCTTTCGGTGGATTTAATCTGCCAGAGGACATTGCAGTCACGGCTGATGTAGCGGCTGCATATATCCACGGCGTCCCGATGGGTGGAAGCTTAGTTGCTAGCGAGGATAACAGCCTGTCTTTGTTTGTGTGGGCGGTGAAGGACCCAGACAATGCGCCCCTGGCAAAGATTCAAGTAATCAAAGGTTGGATAGAGCAAGGGCAACGCCAGGAAGTCGTCTATGACGTTGCTTGCGGGGGGTCAGACTTAGACCCTGTAACTGGTAAGTGCCTAGCTAATGGTGCGACGGTAAATATGACTGACTGTCGTTGGGATAACAGTGTTGGGGCGTCTGAATTAATGACCTTGTGGACTGACCCCGATTATAGTGCTGATGAGGATGCGTTCTATTATGTGCGCGCTATCCAAAACCCTACGTGTCGGTGGAGCACCTATGACAGCCTCCGCCTGGGTAAGCCACCCCGTGATGATGCGCCGTTAACCTCAACAGAAATGGCTTGGGGATCACCTATTTGGGTGAATGCGCAATAACAATCAGCTAGACTCGTTATAACTACTTACAACTACCTGCAACCGCGCAGCGATCTGATAACTAGAGATAATAATTATGATAACTAGGCACGCTACATACCGACAATCAGCTTTGGTTTTACTGATGGGGCTGGGTTTGACCGCCTGTTCTGGGGACAAAATGGGGTCCTCGAATGAGGCTTTTAGTACGGCTGCAGATGTTCATGACAATGAAGACGTTATTGCTGCGACACGCGAAATTGATGAGCTACTACAGCAGCGGGGCGGTGCTATTTTAGGCGGCCAAAAACCCTTATTTGACGTTGAGACAGAGTTGCTGCAGGACACGGGGGCACCTCGGGCGGAGTCAAAGGGTAAACAGACCTTAGAGCAAGCGCGAAATGCCTATTTTGGCGATTTACATGTGCACACTACTTACTCGTTTGATGGTTATGCGTTTGGTACTCTAGCCACACCTTATGATGCCTATCGTTTTGCTAGGGGGGAGGCTATTAAAAATCCTGCAGGCTATGAAATGCAGTTAACCCGGCCTATGGATTTTTATGCAGTAACTGATCATGGCATGTTTTTGGGGGTTGTTCAGGCCGCTGCAGACACATCGACAGATTTTTCAAAGAATCCTTTCTCTGAACCTTATCATGATCTTAATGCCCCAGATAACTTTGGTACTGGCTTTTTTAGCCGCATGAAACGCTTGCTCACATTCTCTGGATTTATCCCTCAAATTATTTCCGGTATCTCAGGGGGCAGTATTGATCGTGGTGAGGTGCTTAATGTTGTCAGGACCGCATGGGAAGACACTATTGTTGCGGCGGATCAATTTAATAGTCCTGGTGAGTTCACCACCTTTGCAGCCTACGAATACACGACCTCCAGTGTCGGGATGGGAAATTTACACAGAAACGTTATTTTTGACGGAACGGAAAGCCTGCCCCGAGAGCCTTTTTCGCGGTTTCATTCAAGTAACCCTGAGGACCTTTGGGATTGGATGGATGAGCTGAGAGCCAAAGGTGTCGAGAGTTTGGCGATACCGCATAATTCAAATGGCTCTAATGGCTTGATGTTTCAGACCAATGACTTTGCCGGTAACGCGTTTGATAAAGCGTATGTCGAACAACGTAGCAGGAATGAGCCGATTGTAGAGATCACACAGATAAAGGGAACATCTGAGACTCATCCGACATTGTCCTCCCGAGATGAGTGGGCGGGTTTTGAAATTATGCCCTACAGAGTGGCAACAGCGGCGCTTAGTCAACTCGAAGGCTCCTATGTGCGAGAAGCGCTGTTGAACGGTTTAGCAATTGAAAAACAAGGTGTTGGCAACCCTTATGGGTTTGGGTTTATTGGCTCAAGCGATACTCACTCTGCAGCAAGTCAAAATGATGAGTCAAACTTTGTATCTAAGCTAGGGATATTGTCCAGTACGGCCGAGCAGCGTGGCTCTGTTCCCTTTGAAGGTATTGACGGTCAATTTGCTTATTACGCAAGCTACCTAGCTACACGGTTGTACCCTACACCCTTGGGTAAAAATATGTATGTGAAGATCGATGGTGACGTTTACACGAGTGGTTCAACACCAACGTTTGGCGCGGCGGGTCTTGCGGCGGCTTGGGCTGAGGAAAATACTAGAGAGTCTTTATACAGTGCGTTCCGTCGCAAAGAGGTGTTTGCTACCTCAGGCCCGCGCATAAGACTCCGGTTTTTTGCAGGGTATGACTTTGATGAAGCTATGTTAAGTGCGCCAGATGGTGTAGAGCAGGCTTATGCTAAGGGTGTCACTATGGGTGGCTCTCTTGTAGGTAATGGCACGGAATCTCCAGGATTTTTGGTGATGGCGTCAGCTGATCCAGAAAATGCGCCCCTACAACGGCTGCAAATTATTAAAGGTTGGATTGACGATGATGGAGCTACCCATGAAGAAGTGATTGATGTCGCCTGTGCCAACGGCGCAGAGGTTAACCCTGACACAAACCGTTGTTCTGATAATGGTGCTCGGGTAGATGTCTCCAATTGTGTAATTAACCCTGAAACCGGTTCTGATCAATTATCTACTCTTTGGCATGACCCTAACTTTAAGTCAGATCAACGAGCGTTTTACTATGCGCGAGTGCTTGAAAATCCAACCTGTCGCTGGTCTACTTGGGATGCTATCCGCGCTGGAATTGCGCCCAGACCAGATCTTGCGAAGACTGTTCAGGAGCGGGCTTGGTCGTCACCAATTCATTATTTGAAGGACTAAAGCTTTCTTTACAAATCTGCAGAAGAATCGCAGTTTATTTAACTGCAGCTCTTAATGGCGGAATCTCAAGAATCCATTGTGCGCGGTCATTTTCATCCTGAGGCCCAATTTTGCCTTCTGCGGATTTTAGTAGGGTTTTTGGATCATGCACAACCCCCTGTTTTATCACACGATGTATGTTGCGCGTATGTTTGATGTCGGCAAGTGGATTGCCATTCACTATGATGAGATCTGCTAATTTATTAACCTCTAGAGAGCCTAGCGAGTCGCCTAAACCAAGGGCCATAGCTCCATTAAGTGTTGCGGCCTTTAGAACGATGTGATTGGGTAAGCCCGCATAGGTAAGGGCTAATAGCTCTCTGTGATAGGCAAATCCGGGCAGGAGCAAGGTATAAACTGGCTCATCTGTTCCAACAACCAAAAGGTTTTCGCCCCCGGAATTATAGAGTGCCATAAGTTCAATGAGACGTTGCCGATATTCAGGCCAATCTGACTCCGGTGGCGGTGGTCCGCGCTGTAGCAGTAGTTTTTGCGCGTAGGGAGTAAAGTATCGGCCTTCATTTGTCCAAACCATTTCTTCTAGATGTTTTTCACGTAAATTAACGCTGCCGTACATTTGCAGGTTTGCATCATAGAAAACTTGGTGGTCGATCATCAGCTTGACCGCAGTATCTAACTCTTCTTGATCAGCTTCTTCTGGACTCAACGCTAGCAGTAATTGGTGTTCAATACGATCAATACCAAGTTTTATGGCCTGCTGGGTAGATACATCAAATTCAATATTGTAGTTAGCTAGGTGGCCGGTGGTGGTTAATCCATGTTGTTTAGCTTGGTTGATAATAATAGACATTTCATGGGGAGTTGCCTGCTTTATTTTAACACTGGTGATGCCAGTGCCTGCCCAGTAGTCCACTTCATTTTTTATTTCTTGGTCGGTTATGTCATTTGGCCAAGCGACGCAGTCATCGGCCGCGACTTTGACATTGTATTCGCATCGAAAACCGCCGAAGTAGGGGCCAGATGAAAGAAGGCGAGGGCCTACTGCCTCACCAGATTCAATAAGATTACGCTGAGCGATTATTCGTTCGGGATTGAACTCTCCGGCAGACCATGTGCTGGTTACCCCATTGGCAAGATACACAATACCGTTGTAGGCCGCCTCTTCGACCCGGCCCTCGTCAAGAAAGTCAAAGCCATAATGTGCATGCAGATCAACTAGCCCTGGCAGAACCGTCTGCTCGTCAGACAACTCGATTATTTTGGTATCTTGGGAATGAATCCTTGTATCAGGTATATCTAGCGCTGTGATGAAACCATTTTCGATCAAAATACCACTGTTTACTCTGCGTTCAGCACTGACGCTGTCAAATAGCCAGCCACCACGAATAAGTAATTTATCATCGGCTTTTGAGCCTGCAGCTATGGAGCCACTCAAGGATGTCAGCAACAGTGCTACAGCCAGTATCGCTTTCTTCATACTTGGTAACTCCCTTCGTTGTCGGCACTTGCCTTGGGCAGTGGTTATCTAAATGCTTAAATCCGTTAAATTATAATTTTTAAGTGATGGCATGATTGCGTCGTTCCAAACAGGTTTCTCAGGGCCATTCGCGTCCGGTGCATACTCGTAAGGTGTCTCATCGGGGAATCGCTGTCTTCTTGCGTCAATGGCTAGGCCAATCAATCGAGAACGATTTTTGATAAACGCTTCATCAAACGTTACCGCTTCTGCATGAATACCTGCGCCGTGCACATTGAGCACTGATGAGCGACGATGAAAACCAAAGTTAACAGTTACCCTTGTTTCAAAGCCAGTATTGGCAAATGACCCATGCAGTATCTGGCGATTATTAATGACCACATCACCCGCATTACAAATAATGGGGACGGCATCAGGGAGCCGCTCGGTGCCGGCCTCCGCAATGAGTTTCACTATATCTACTCGGCCATGCTTGTGGGTCCCAGGTAGCACCCAAACCCCATTAACAGCAGTACTGCCGTGTATTTGCCCCATAAAGTTAAAACCGTGAATATCTTCATCAAAATTGGGGTTGTCCCAGTGGGTGTCTCCATCCTGATGCCAGGACACGGCTGCACCAAGCCCTGCGTCCTTAATAAAAAGCCCTTCATGAAATGGTGTAAAGTCAGCCCCGTTAATGGCTTCTGCCATCTTTAAAAGCCCTGGATGGGCATAGGTTACCAAACAGGCTTTAGAAAACTGTAAAGAGCCGCCAAGGTAGACAGGTGTCGCTTGGGGAGCGCTAGCGTCTGGTTTGGGCTCAAATAACTTTACTTGGTGTCGCCCATTGGCCATTGCTGTGCCGCCAAGAGGGTCAGAAAGAGGTTTTGCCCACTGCAATGTAAAACCTGTGGTATCCGCCCCAAGAGCTGGCCGACCCTTAGCATCGGTGGGCGCGCCCATTTCAGTGGGAAAGTTGTCGCGCATGGCTACAAGATCACTCTCGAGGTCTTTCAGCTCTTCTTGGCGCAGTGCATTCTCGAAAATATAGAAACCATAGGTTGAGTAGGCTTCTAGGATATCGCTATGGATATCACCATTATCCATAAACCGCAGAGGCCCCCGATTAGGTAGGGCTAGGGCTCGCTTTTGCCCTTCAATTAGATACTCACGAACGGCGGCGGCATCGTCACCATAATAGGCGGCGCAAGCCTCAATTGATTTGCTTATATCTTGCACTTGGACATCTCCTTTGAAAACTCTTGGCAATTACTCTCTATTCAATAACAAAAGTATATGCTTTGCTCAGGAGGGGTTCAATTACCATTTTTATGATGGTTGGACGGGTGTACTCGTACAAGAAAAAGCCCCTCACAATGGAGGGGCTCTAGGGCGAAGCAGAAGGGCGATAATTAGCTATTTTAGTCCTCTTCGGCAATGACCGCTCTGGAGGCCACAAGGATATATTTAATTTTACCGTTTTCAATGCGGACATCAAAAAACTCTTCAGAAACAACTTCTTTGCCATCGATCGTGTCTGTAACTGTGTAGGCTGAGGTCACCCAATGATGGACAGTGCCATCTGACTGGGGTACATCATTAGCCATGGCATAGTTGTATTTCCAAGATGGGTTAGATGTGGCAAACCATTCCTTTAGAAATGCTGCGTGAGCTTCTGGACCCTTTACGATAACGCCATTTGATGCACGGCCTTCAAAGTCGGCAGCGTTGGTGCTGTTTATGGCCTCAAGGTCACGTGTGTTGTGTGCTTCAACATAATTAACCCAAATATCGATGTTGGATGTATCTCCTGCGAGGATTTTAAGTTTCTCTCCCTCATCTGAGACTTCATAACCAATAACGGTTGCCACTGCTTTTTCACTCTCTTCATGGTGACCTGCAAAAGAAAGTTGGGCTAGTAAAAGTACGCTGATGCTTATTAGTATCTTATTCATAATAATCCTCTGATTTTGTGTATTAATTATATTTTTGAAATAACACCTAGTTACTTTAGCATAGACGTATCTCACACGATTACACAATTAGCTCGCTTTTATTGCGGAAAAACCAGGTAACACTCGGCGTTATTGTCCTCGACCCAAGGCGCTAAGGTTGGCATTGTGCATGTCTCGATCAACTTGATAAAAGGAAATACACCAGATCATAATCATCCAAACAGTAACCACAGTAGGCACATAGAGAGCGCCAAGCTGGAAGATGGCTTCAGCAGGAACGTTCTCCATACTTGCTCCCTTCGGAAATTGGGCAACGGTAAGAATTGTACTAGCCATTACAACGCCAAATCCTTGCACAAACTTTTTAACAAAGGTCATAGAAGCAAAGAAAACCCCTTCAGAACGACGCCCTGTATTGACCTCACTCTGTTCTACTAGATCGGCAATCATTGACGTGGTGATAGTTTGGTAGGTGATGATTAAACCAACGTCAATAATGGTTACGCCAAGAATAATTGGAAATAGAATAGGGTCACCATTCTCCGGCATTAGTTCCAATAGGCGAAGAATTATAGTCACCGGGAGTATAGTAAAGGCCAGCAACCCCGTAATAATCGCCGCACGTTTTTTGCCAAGCTTTCTAGATACGATAGGGGAAATTACAAGGCCAATAATAGCTGAAATGACCACCGATAAAGAAATCGCAGCATACTGCTCTGTAGAGAAACCCCAAAAGAATGAATTAAGGTAAAGAGATAGGCCCGCTGCGGTACCGGTGCCGATAGCGCCAAACAGGGCGGCGGCGAACAGGGCGACAAATGAGCGATTCCAAAGGGTCTCAAAAATCTCTCTATAAATTTGCCTAATTGTTAGTTTCCGTTGAGATGGTGCTGGCTTGAGATTTGGTATTAAATTATGGGTACCTATGGCTGATGTCATAATGGCTGTGAAAATAATGAGGGCAGCAACTAGCCCCATCTGCCCATATCCTGCCACATTAAATATGCCGTGACTGTATTCATTGGTGGGCACTAGTAAATAATAAGACGTACAAGCGCCCATGAGGGTACCGCCACTCCAACCAAAAAAGAAACGGTAGCTTAATATGCTCGTTCGCTCATCATAGTCTTCGGTCATCTCTGCCACCATTGCAGAGTTTGGAATTTCATAAATAGTGATCAAAGTACGAACGAGAATAGCGAGAAACAAAATATAACCAAATAGCTCATTACCGCTTAAGCTTGCTGGTGGATTCCATATAAAGAAATATGAAAGACTGACAGGTATTGCCGCAGCGTACATAAATGGATGGCGGCGACCCCAGCGTGTATGTGTATTGTCGGAAAAATATCCTATCAGAGGGTCACTTAGAGAATCGATAACCAAAGAGATCATTAAAGCTAAACCCACGAGATATGCATCGACTCCCATAGCCTGGCTGTAAAAAATTAAGAACCAGTAATCAAATCCGTTGCTCTTCACTCCATATGCAATCGAACCTATTCCGTAGGTGAGCTTATTGACGGGAGAAATATGTGGATTATTCATTCGGTTTCCAAGATATTAGGCCGGTTAATCTTTTAACCTTGATTCTCTAACTCGACGCTGTTTTGTTTTTCAGCTACCTGTGTATAATACATGACGCACCGATTTGATCCAGATTGCGGGGTGCTTTATAAATACCAGCTAAACCGGAATGTCGACTCAGTCGACTCACTAACCCGATTTAGCCTTGCTGGATCGGGTTTTTTGCATTTAAAGGATTGGCTTCCCTTAAAAGCTGGGCATTTGATAACCAGATTGTGCGCCCGCATACCGCAAAGCACTAAAGAGGATAATCTAATGAGTGATCGAGAAAAAACCTACTACAGACGCGTAAATGCGTATCTGAATCCTGATAAAGCCATTCAAGCTACGATGATCAGATTGAAACTTCACGGCCATCGCAGAACTTTAATGAAGAGTTACTTTTCCATACCCAAATTATCAGTGCACCAGTGACGATGAAGTTATCTATTTTGGCGATTTGTTGTCGCAAAAAAATATACTTTTGTCGTCAGTTTATATGCATTTGTGCAATTTCGAGACCACAATGCACAAAATTAGTTAGAGCAAATTAAAGAGCAAATGCTATGTCTATAACCCACGAAAATACAGAGTCAGTGACCCTCGATTTTGACGTTCAAGTTCCCGAAGCTTTAGCGGCAAATGATGCGCCGAAGCCCTTTGGTTTTGGTACGCAAATTCGTAAATCATGTTATTTCGATGCTACGGTACGCTGGGGTGCTGCCGCATTCTCGGTCTACAACCATATGTATATCCCCAGGGATTTTGGAGATCCAGAGCAAAACTTTTGGAATCTTGTTAATGCAGCAACGTTGAGTGATGTGGCAGTTGAGCGACAGGTGGAGATAACCGGGCTAGATGCGGCTAGTTTTGTACAGTTGTTAACCCCGCGTAACCTTTCCAACTGTGCTGTGGGGCAATGCAAATACGTACTAATTACCAATACCGATGGCGGCATACTAAACGACCCTATCCTATTACGTTTAGGTGAAAATCATTTTTGGCTTTCCTTAGCCGACAGCGATATTTTACTCTGGGCTCAGGCGCTTGCGATTAATTCTGGGTTAGACGTTCAGATTAATGAACCTGATGTGTCTCCATTGCAATTGCAGGGCCCAAAGTCCGGTGCAATTATGCAGTCGTTGTTTGGCGACAAAATCAATGAACTTCGCTATTACTGGTTTGCTGAGTTCGAACTAGACGGTATGCCTCTAATAATCTCCCGCACTGGCTGGTCAAGTGAGTTGGGTTATGAGATTTATTTACGCGATGGTACTCGTGGAGACGAACTATGGGAGCGTCTAATGGACGCGGGTGGAGAGTTTGGCTTGCAGCCAGGACACACTTCAGCAATAAGGCGTATTGAGGGCGGTATGCTCTCCTACCACGCGGACATGGACAGCAAGACTAACCCCTATGAATTGGGCCTAGACCGCCTCGTTGATCTAGAAATGACTGCTGATTTTGTTGGCAAGGCGGCGCTGACTAAGATTGCAGCAGAGGGTGTTAAGCGCAAGCAGGTTGGTTTAATTATTGATGGGGAACCTTTTGACGGGGCAAATAATGAATTTTGGCCAGTTTTTGTTGGTTCTGACCAGGTGGGAGTGGTCACTTCCGCCATTTACTCGCCGCGCTTGAAAGCAAATATTGCCTTAGCTATGGTAAGCGTTGAGCATAGTGCTTTAGATACAGAAGCTCAGATTGTGACCCAATTTGAACAACGCGGTGCTAAAGTAGTTGCTAAGCCTTTTTACGATCCTAAAAAAAGCATTGCTAGTTCGGTAGAGGTATAACTTAAATTATTGGATGGAGTTGCTGCTATTAATCACGATCATTATTCAGATGACTATTTGAAAAATATTCTCACCGAGGTGCAATCTATTGCGCTGGTGGGTGCTAGCCCTAGAGCCGATCGTGATAGCCACATCGTAATGAAGGTTTTGCTTGAGGCGGGCTATCAGGTGATTCCGGTCAATCCAAGGGAGGCGGGGAACTCCATTCTGGGTCAGACTTGTTATGGGTCCTTGGCAGAGATTGATGTTCCTGTTGATATGGTTGAGATTTTTCGCTCATCAGAAGCCGCGCTGGGTGTAACTGAGGAGGCTGTTGCGATTGGAGCTAAAGTGGTTTGGATGCAGTTGCAGATTGTTAACTATCAGGCGGCAGAAATAGCTGAATCGTCCGGTATAAAAGTTGTGATGGATCGCTGTCCAAAGCTAGAATTACAGAAAGCCTATTGGACGAGTCGGGTAAGATAGTCCACTTTAGTAAAACAGTTAACTTTGGGGCAACACAATGACAGGACATGCGGATAATGACATCTTACTGAGTGAATTAACTGATGGTGTCCTTAGACTCACTTTAAATGACAATAAACGGCGTAACGCACTGTCTACAGACATGCTAGCTCGATTGTCAGTGGCGTTTACCGAAGCGGCGGATGATTCAAGAGTACGAGTTGTAGTGTTAGCGGCTACGGGCCCTGTGTTTTGCTCTGGCCATGATTTAAAAGAGATGACTGCGGCCCGAACCATGGCGGATAAGGGGCACGAAGCCTATCAACAGTTATTCGCTGCTTGTGCCTCGGTGATGGAACTGATCGTGCGTAACCCCAAGCCTGTTATAGCAGAGGTCGCTGGAACTGCAACTGCGGCAGGCTGCCAATTGGTAGCTAGTTGTGATCTAGCAATGGCCTCAAATACAGTTAAATTCGCAACCCCTGGGGTTAATCTTGGTTTGTTTTGCTCTACTCCAATGGTGGCGTTGTCACGAAACGTGAGCCGTAAGCATGCGATGGAAATGCTCCTGAGCGGTGAGATGCTGGATGCCAGCAGGGCAGAGCAAATAGGATTGATCAATAGGGCGTTTAACCCCGATCAATTGACATCTGAAACTATGGCTATGGCACTCAAAATCGCCAGTAAATCCACCATGACCATTGCAATTGGTAAGCGCGCTTTTTATGAGCAGGCAGAGATGCCCTTGAACGAGGCCTATGCCTACACATCGCAAGTGATGACTGAAAACATGCTCACTAGGGATGCAGAAGAGGGAATTGGCGCATTTTTGGGCAAACGTACCCCTGAATGGCAAGACCAATGAAGCCCAGCATCTATGAAGTAGGCTTAGACAAAAACGAGGCTAACCACCAGCCTCTAAGTCCCTTACCATTCCTAGAGCGCGCCGCTAGCGTATTTCCTGACCACATAGCAGTGGTACATGGAAATACCAAGCTTACCTATGCGCAATTTTATCGACGCTGTCGTCAGTTTGCATCGGTGTTAGCTGCAAGAGGAATTGGCCGCGGAGATACAGTTTCTGTGATGTTGGCGAATACCCCACCAATGCTGGAAGCTCATTATGCAGTACCTATGTGCGGCGCAGTGCTGCACGCCATTAATACGCGTTTGGATGCGAGCGTGATTGCCTTTCAGTTGGAGCATGGCGAAAGTAAAGTGTTGATCACTGATACAGCCTTCTCTTCTACAATTGATGTTGCTCTTGAAAATACTAAAGCAGAGCCTTTTGTGATTGATTACTCTGACCCAGTATTTCCGCAAGACGGGGAGAGATTGGGTAGCGATGACTACGAAGCTCTCGTAGAGTCTGGTGACCCAGATTTTGCATGGCTCATGCCTAACGATGAATGGGATGCAATTGCGCTCAATTACACCTCTGGCACCACAGGTGATCCAAAAGGGGTTGTATACCACCATCGTGGCGCTTGTCTAATCGCCCAGGGAAACATTATTACCGCGTCGATTGCAAAACATGCGGTGTATTTATGGACTCTGCCAATGTTTCACTGCAACGGTTGGTGTTTCCCTTGGACCATTGCTGCGGTCAACGGAACCCATGTTTGCCTTAGAGAGGTGAGAGCGGATGCTATATGGGCCTCTCTGGTGGACAACGAGGTGACTCTGCTGTGTGGGGCACCTGTGGTGATGTCTGCTCTTCTGAGTGCGTCTGATGAAGAAAAGCGAATACTGCCAAAGCCTATAGATTTCTTCACTGCCGCTGCACCGCCGCCTGAGGCTGTATTAGCGAGCATGGGTGAAGCAGGATTTAACGTGACCCATCTCTATGGCCTGACCGAGGTTTATGGCCCTGCGGTCGTCAATGATTGGCATTCTGAGTGGGATGTTTTGCCTAGCGCCCAGAAAGCAACGCTAAAGGCGCGACAAGGGGTTCGATATCATGCTCTGGAAGAGCTTGATGTGTTGGATCCGCAAACTATGCAGCCCGTTCCGAGGGATGGTGAAACCCTTGGAGAGGTTATGTTCCGCGGCAATGTGGTGATGAAAGGCTATTTAAAGAACAAACAGGCTACTGATGAGGCGTTTAAGGATGGTTGGTTTCATTCGGGTGATTTAGGTGTCGTCTATCCTGACGGTTATGTCCAACTTAAAGACCGCTCCAAAGATATTATTATTTCTGGTGGTGAAAACATTTCATCCATTGAAATCGAAGATGTCCTATATAAGCATTCTGATGTTTTAGCAGCTGCTGTCGTAGCTATGCCCCATGAGAAGTGGGGAGAGACCCCCTGTGCGTTTATTGAGCTTGTAGAATCAAGTGAGTTATCGGCGGAGGACATGATCCTCTGGTGTAAACAACATATGGCAAGCTTTAAAGTTCCTCGTCACTTTGTGTTTCAGGAAATTGTTAAAACCTCTACGGGCAAAGTGCAGAAGTTTTTACTCCGTGAGCAGGCAATCAATTTAGCAGGGCACAATGAACCGTAGAGTGGTAAAAATAACTCTATACTGATCTGATGACTCGATTAGCCAAGACTGCGCCGTTGGAAAGCCGGTGGATCATACTTTGCCCAATTGGGTTTCGCTTTTTGTTCTGGAAGTTTGTCTTGCATTTGACGTTCTTCAAGAGTCGTTCCATAGGCTAAATGGTGTTCTTGGTCGACGAGAGTTGTGATATCAATCTCTTCGATAATTCCTAGTAATAAGCCAGCTTTGAAATAACCTTCCAGTTGATCTCTATGCTTTTCACGCCTGGGATTTTGCTCGCCTAAGCTATAAATCTGCTGTAATTTATGACGAGCAGTTTCGATATATCGGGTTCGCTTGTAAGCATTTTCAAATGACATGTCGGAAGTTTTTCAAATAGATCAGATAGCCTTTTATGCTATCGCAGACTACTCAAGAACGCTATGTTTTACTAACTAATATGGAGTAAAAAATGTGGGAGGTAAAATTTTCTAGGGGCCTAATCGCACATCAACATCATTATTAAGCTATCTTAAAAGCATGCCTATTGATTATGTTCATATCACTACGCCGCCAGTTCACGCTCACATTAATTATCTTCATGTGCCAGATATTGGTGGGCCGTTGTCAGATGATCGCTATAAAATCACGATCTTGATTTCCAAGCATGATACGGAATGTATCAAAGAAATTAATAACGCCTGCGAAAGAGCCGCTAACCGCGAATGGTCAGGTGATGGAACTAAGGATGTTCAGATGCCGTTAACTGACGGAGAGACTCAGAAATCGATCCGGCCAGAGCTGGCTAATTATCACCTTTGCACGTTTAAAAGTTTTCATGCGCCTATATTACAGATGCCGGATGGCACAGTGATGCCCCGGTCAGTTGAAATTAAGGTGGGAGATCCCGTTCGAGTATTTGGTGCCATGGGGGGGATGATTGAGGATCAAAGAAAAGTTGTGGTTTGTTATCTAAGTGGTGTGCAATTACTCAATGAACCGCCTGATTCTAAGAACAATTCCTCGGTTATTGAGCGTCTGCACCAGCGATTAGCCGACTTTTTGCCATGGAATTAATCGTTCTGTCCCAAATCATGATAAGCCTTTTAATGCTTGCTCTGGTGAGCACGCGTCGGTTATATCAAAGACGATCCTTGGCAAGTCTTAGCGCTGAGCAACCCCTATTATTTTCAGTATACATGACCTTTCTGGCCGCAGTAGTTTTTGTATTTGGTCTGTATTTTTTGCCGCTGTTTATAAGTTTTACTTACGTTTTAGGTCTTTTAGGTTACGCGGTAGTTTTTTCAATACTTATTAAGCGCTCTGGTTATACCTCGACAGTTTGGGCATTAGCGCTGATTGGGCTGGTCGGTACAATTTTGATTCAGTTATTATTCTTTGTTAAGGGCTATGACATAACAGCCATTAGGGCTCATCGTTGAGGGAAGAAGGGACAATACTATCTGTCTTTTTTTATACGAGTGATGGTGGTTTGAACATCTCCAGCTTCAAGACGTTTGTCAATTTCCTCAGGAGATAAATAGTCTAAATCCCAATGGTTACAAATATCATTTCTGTAGCGGGTATGGTTCTTATCAGTAGATTCTGATTTTTTCTTGTTAAAGTAGCTCAATAATCGATTGCTAATTGACATAAGCCATAGATTTTTTGGTTGTAAGTTGGGAGCATAGTGTAGTCGATGGAGAGTTACTTTGGCTATAGATGGTCTCAGATGAAACTAATCTCTGAGGTACCTGTCTTATCCCTGACAGTGATTAATGAACAGTCACTTATAAATCAACCAGAGAGAGCGCAGTTTTTGGATATTTATACACTAATAATACTAATAGGCTTTGTTACCAGTATATTCAGCACATTTATTTTTGGACCAACATTCGAAAGTTTAGCGGGCCTGACTACTTTTACTATCGTGGGGCTAATTGCGTTGTCTGATTAGCACGAAATCTCGCTGTTAGATGCCCCGTATCTAATTTATCCACTGTCAATTCAGACAATTACGATAGTCCTATGATTCCGTTATTTCAAAAATAAAGTAGTTAGCTAGGGGTGCACTTTAACTCCAAATTTTTCATTGCATTGCGTAAAAAAGGTAGCCAGTTGGTTTGAGCCTCGACAAAGTACCCTGAGAAAAATCAGTGAATACTTGCGAGAAATTTACTCAACAAGTCGATGCCTTGCCTCATCTTGTTGGTGTGTTTATCGGTTAGCTCATCTGACCAGCCAGATTGATTCAGGTCATCCATTGCCTGTGATCCGTCAAAATCTACATATGCAAGCCGAGCACAAAGACTAGCTGCAGGCATGCCAAAGGCCACACCGGGCAAAAGTGCGACGCCGGTTTCCTGCAACACATGTGAGCAAACGGCCGAATCGGTTGCAAACCCCATTTGACTTAACTTGTCTCGAAAATGAGAAAAGTCTACCAACATGTAGAAACCTCCTTGTGGGGAATGTGCTCTCAGGCCAGCATCGATTAACGCAATGTGTATCTCACGGCCAATGGCGCCTAAAATGGTTCTTTGATTGGCTGTATACCGCTCTATCTCCGGCTCTCGAGAGTAGGCCGTAACAGCCGCATGCTGAATCGGAGCAGCGGCACAGGAATACGTCTCAGAAGCTATGCCAAGCATGGCGTGTTTAAGATTTTCATCATATTTTTCAGGTAAAATTGCAATACCCAAGCGCCATCCTCCGGCTCCCGCCCATTTCGACAAACCTGAGGTTACAAATGTTCCCTCGGGATAATAGCTGGCTAGGCTTACATGTTGATTATCATGTTGAAGTGGCGCATAGATTTCATCAGATATCACCCTTGCACCATATTTTTTTAGCACGACGGCCAACAATTTAAGCTCTTTTTTTGAGTAACACTGGCCATCAGGATTTCCTGGTGAATTTAATACAACTAAAAGCGTTTCATGATCCTTGGACGCTTTTTTTAATGTAATCTCCAATTGTTTAGCAGTGATACGATATCGTTGTGTGTATTCGGTCTGCATAAGAAAAGTGCTGTGTCCTATCAATTTAGCCTGCGGGGCATAAGATACCCATGCTGGCGCAGGGATAAGGACTGCAGCCCGCTCATAAGCACTCATGATGGTATAAATTAGTGCTTTGGAGCCCGGTGCAATAAAAACCTGATCCCCAGAGATTTGGCGCTGCTCAAATGAAGAATGATATTCAGCTACCTGGTCGCGTAACGATTTTAGTCCTTGGACGGGGGTATATTCTTTGTGGTGGGCAGATTTCATGAGAGCATCTCGCAATATCGGTGAAACCGGAAAAGGTGATTGACCAAAACCAAAATGGAATACCTGTCGTCCGGTTTTTTCGAGGATTTGAGACTGTTCATTTAATAATAAAGTGCTTGAGAGTGGAATGCGGCGGTACATTAAAAATTAAACCTGTATTTATAAGTGTCTGGTATTTATACTCTGACTTTATAATCATAGAATAATGAGCGATCATTCATGACGCCTGCGCAGCTTCAAGCGTTTGTCACTCTCGCACAGACCAATAGTTTTACTTCTGCCGCCATGATGCTTGGCATTACGCAATCAGCAGTTTCTCATGCTATTAAATCTCTCGAAGATGAGTTGGGTGTAAGTCTGTTTGTAAGAGGAAAAGCAGAAATCGTTCTCACAGAAGTAGGCAAAGGTTTAGTTGGCAAAGCACATTCGGTGCTGGGATTTAGTGAGTCCATTAAACAAACTGCCAATGAAGCGCGAAACTTGAAGCAAGGGATACTTAGAGTTGGCTCCTTTGGGCCAAGCTTTTCTGTGGGATTATTGCCTGTTATTTTGAAGAAATACCGCCGTAGATATCCTAATATCAACGTTTACGTTGAGGAGGGTGAGGATCACCAAGTCATAGATTGGATTGATCAAAGACAGGTAGATTTAGGTTCTATTATTCTGCCTGTCAGCAACCTAGATTATATCTTTCTTGGCACCGATAAGTTATCTGTAATCTTACCCCCTAAACACACCCTAACGACAAAATCTAAGATCACTGCGAGCGATATCTCTAAACTTCCTTTTATTTTGACACAAGGCAGCACGGGCAAACTAGCCATGGATGTATTCAGACAGCAAAACTGCCAGCCGGACATCCGATACAAAAACATTCAAATAATGAGCATGTTCTCTTTGGTGGCTGATGGCGCCGGAGTTTCTATTACCGCTGATTTATCCATCCCAAGCGAGCTGGAGAAGAATAAACAGGTTTCAATCCGTCCATTGGAACCCTTGGTAAAAAGGCAGATTGGTTTGGGAATGCAACATAGGGAGCACCTATCACCGGCTGCTGCTGCGTTTGTAAAAATAGCGGCTGAACTCCAACGTGCAGGTGCATTGCCAAATCCCTAAGCAAACCCTAGGTACACAAACCGTGCTTATTTGGTTAAATGCGAGCCAGATAAAAACGGCCTATCATTTCCTGCATGATGCTCTGCACTGTGCAAAACATACTAGCCTTCTGTAAGATAACATTTTTTACAGTGCTCATAATGACTGTCTCTATGGCACGATTTTAAAGGTCCATTAATGGAAAAGTTGCTTCTCAAGCTTACTGACCTGTTTGCTCAGGCACCCAGTGCTGTTCTTCGTTTTAAAGTATTAGTGTTGAGTTCATTGATTGCAGTATCCATTGCTATGGGATTCGCGATTGCCAATCTCACAGTATTCAACCTTTCCTCTGAGTCATTTATGCAGGAGGATAGCCCAGCCCAGCTTGCTCTAGAGGAGTTTAGACGACAATTTGGCAGTGACAGGTCGGTCTTTATTATTTATGAACCAGCTGATGGAGATGTGTTCTCTCGCAAGTCTCTAACCGAATTACAGAAATTAACAAATGACTTAGAGAATTGGCAAGATCTTGATCCAAAGGACTTTCCTGATGTCGATCTACAGCAACTACTGCATATCAGACGGGTCCAGTCCCTAGCAAACCTGCTGGTGCAGACCAGCGTCGATGACACTTTATCCTCAAGTAGGATTTTACCTAAGCAACTACCTGAGACCCAGAGCGAGTTAGACGAGATTAAAACCCGAGCTTTGGCCGAAAAAGATTATGTGTCTGGTTTTTATGCGATGGATGGAAGTTTTGCTGCCATTTTGCTACAGACGGATTTCGGCACGGTGCCAGTTGAAGGATATGAGTCGGCTATTAATGATACGGGAGTTGAGCTAGATGCTAGTTTTGACGATTTTGATCTCGTGTTTGATGAGCAAGCGGTGGTGCAAGAGGTTGAGTTTGAGGACGTGGACCCGAGAGTTTATTTCGCGTTTAACGATGCCCTAACGGCAGTGTATGACCAGTACGGCGAGCAGTTTGAGTTTTATCCGGTAGGGGAGCCATCATTGATGACTCAAATGCAGGGAATCTTGGATCAATTGGTTATTTTAGGGTATCTGATGGTGCTGATTTTTGCCATCCTACTCTGGGTTTTGTTTCGCTCAGCAAGTGCTCTATTCTGGCCGCTGCTAACCATTGCTCTGAGTGTGGCTTGGTGCTGGGGATTCACTGTTTTATTGGGTTTAGAGCTATCCAGTATGATAGGTCTAACAGTGCTGCTGATATTTTCAGTGGGTATCGCAGATTGCGTCCATGTAATGAGCGCCTACTTTAGCTTCAGGCGCCAAGGGATCGAGCATCGAAATGCTTTGACCAAGTCCTATGAAAAAGTAGGCTTAGCAATTTTACTCACTACACTAACCACTGCGGCTGGCATATTAGTGTTAGCAACGTCTAACCTTGAGCCCATCAGAGTCTTTGCCTATATGTGTGCGTTTGGGGTAGTGCTCGCCTTTTTCTTTACTATTGTTTTACTGCCGATACTTCTCGATATTTGGCACCCTACTGGAATAGCCGAAAAAGACAGTATCGCTGATCGACTTGGGACAGGATGGCATAGGCTGAACCCCGGAGTGAAAACTACTATTGCACTGTTTGCGGGCGGGACGATTTTTTATACTCTTGGATTGTTGTTAGGTTTGTTCATTAACTCAGTAATATTACTGACCTACTGGATTGTTAATTCGCAGCAAGAGATCCTTGCAGAGGTTCCCCTAATAGTGGAGCGGCGCCCCAGGTTTATTTTGCTTATCTTCGCTTTTATATTGGCTATCTGTTGCTACGGAGCTAGCAAGATCCTTATTGACACAAATATAGCTGGCCTGTTTAAAGACGACCACCCGCTGGCTGTTGCGGTAAATGTGGTAGATAACAATATGTCCGGCTCCCAAAATATGGAAGTGATGATCGATACCAAGGTTATCGATGGCATGCTTGATGCTGAGTTATTGGTCGCGGTGGACGACTTGCAGAGGACTTTAGAGCAGCGATATCCTGAAACCGTTGGTCGCACCCAATCTCTGGCTAATATCGTTAAAAAGACTAATCAGGTAATGAATGACGATGATGAAGACTATTATCGCATTCCAGAGTCTAGTCAAGCGGTGTCTCAGCTACTTTATTTGTTTAATAGTGCTAATCCTGAGGATAGAAGAGGGGTCGTCTCTGATGATTACAGTCGGTCTCATATTAGCGTTAACTCAAGGAATATGGGCTCTTATGGATACCAGCAAATGTTTGAGGAGGTTGCCGAGATTATTGATGAGCGATTTTCCCCGCTAAAGCTAAAGTATCCAGATTTGGAGATAGTACTGACGGGGACCATGGCTACTCTAATGGTAGTCTCAGATGAAATAGCGCGTTCCCAGTTTAATGGGTTTGCCCTAGCGCTTTTGCTGATAAGTCTAATCATGATCGTTACTCTTGGTTCTTTGCGCGGCGGCTTAATGGGCATGATACCCAACGCAATCCCAGCGTTTTTAGGTTTTGGTCTCATGGGTTTGTTTAATATTCCTCTAGATACGGACACACTGTTGATTGCACCGGTTATTTTGGGTATCGCGGTGGATGACACAATTCATTTTATGACCCATTACAGGGTTGAGTTAAGTAAATCAAAAAGCGTCAGTGTCGCCTTGGAGAGCGCGATTAGGGAGGTTGGGCAAGCGGTAATGTTCACCACTATGATCATTGGTCTTGGCTTCGCTGTTTTAAGCTTTTCAGATTATTTAGGCATGGCTAAAGTTGGATTTTTTGGCTCGCTATCAATCTTTTTTGCCTTACTATGTGACTTATTTTTAATCCCCGCCATTATTATCGTGTTCAAACCCACTTTTGGTGTTGCAGGGGCAGACACTTCGATTAATTTTCAAGGAGCAAATGCGTGAAGCTAAAAGGAATATTAGTAATCTTCTGTTTGACTATGATCGCCATTAACACACCTATTATTGGGGCTGAGATGACGGGTGTGCAGATTATGCAAAGGATGGAAGATGCGCAGCGCGCAACGAATGATTCATCATTTACACGATTAAAGCTTTCAAGCTGTAAATTTGGTGTCAATAAGGGTCGTATTGCCTGTGCAGAAAAACCCAGAGTAAAAGTACTAGAGTCGGTCTCTGTTAATCATGGCAAAGATAATAAAGACACAAAAAGTGTGAGTATTACCCTCGAGCCTTCGGCAGAGAGAGGAATAGGGATGCTGTCTTATGCCTATGACGAGACAGGGCGAGACAATCAAACGTGGTTGTATCTGTCTGCGCTTGGCAGGGTTAAGCGGATCGCTGGTGGAGACTCCGATGAAGATACTGAGCCTGCATCGCTTTTTGGTTCGGAGTTTACGACAGAGGATACCGACACAGGCAAGCTTGCTGAATACCAAATTACATTGCTTGAAGAGACCAATCAGCGAGGACGTGAGGTATGGAAAGTTCAGGCGATTCCCAATGCTGAGCGAGCGAAAAAGAGCCGCTACTCAAGAACCGTGCATTACATCGATAAGGAGCGCTATGTTGCGTTGCGATCCGAGATGTATGATAAATATGACAAAGAGATTAAGCGGACTATGTCATCTCGCGTTGAGCTAATTAATGACAATTGGGTGGCTAGGTCCGTCACCATGATGAATTTGGTATCTAACCGCCTTTCAAATATGGCCTTGGTAGAGCTTTATGTAGATCTTGATATCAGAGATGACTTTCTTACTCAGCGAACGCTGACAGATAGTGCTTATCGAGAAACTAATCTAGAACGTTTGAGAGCACAAATAGAAAAAGGTGACTAAAATTTCAATGCCTTTACGGACTTACGTTTTAGGAATTCTGCTATTGCATCAAGGTGCTCTTGGCCAGCAGGCTGTCTCTGAAATACCAAATGATCAGAACACTCTTGACGATTTCAGTTTTGAAGACGATCTGTTTGAGGATGCCTTCAACGAACCGGAGGTTTCAACTAAGTCTTGGCGAGATGGTTTCACTGTTTTAGTGAGTCAGCAGTTTTTTGGACAGGTCAGTAGGCACGCGGTTGAACCTCTTCCAGGTGTCGTTATCAATAAAAACCCAGGAATAGAAAATAACCGCTTGGGAGTCAATTTGAGATATCAGAATGCCTTTTCCCCTGGATGGTTGCTTCAGGGGAGTTGGCAAGGCCGTGTGTATTGGAAAGAGGATTATGAATATGAAGCCAGCGATAACAAAGTGAATGCTGAGTATCGCGTCAATGAGCTCTATTTGCAGCGTAGCTTTGATGATCATAGCGTCAAATTTGGTCGTCAAACGGTTGTTTGGGGAGAGACCATTGGGAACTCAGTTTTAGATGTCATCAATCATACCGAATTTCGCGATTTCAGTATTATTGATATTGAGGATGCAAGGCTTAATCAATGGATGTTGGTATGGGATATTTTTCAAGAGCAAAGTAGTTGGTCTAGTTTTATCAATTTATATCCAGAATTCAATCCGGCACCTCGATTAGGCGGGCCATTTTATTTCCAATCCCCTTTTGAATTTGGAGACTATAAGCGCAGCGGCGATGTATTGCTTGAAGCGGGTACCCAGTGGCGTAAGTCATATGAGGCAAGTGATATAGCTTTTATGGCAGCATATCTCCATGAAAATCAATTGCGCTATGAATTACCAAGTTCGGGCTTTGGTGAGGCAATTCCAGTTAAAAATGACTTTTTATTGGTTGGGTTTAGTGCCAACCGAGCTGTGGGGAACCTATTATTAAATCTTGATGTGGCATTTAGTCATGGCATCCTAATTGATAATTCAAGCCTCATAACTAACGGTAGCATAAATGTTCCAGTGAACTTAAAGCGAGATCAAATTGGGATTTCCTTTGGTTTCGAATATGGCATAACCAGCGTGCAAAATATTAGCTTAGGAATACAGGCTAAAAAGATGTTGGATGAAAGAGATGGCCTTAGGCCTGCGGAAGAGCTACTTAACGAAGGTGTTTATGGTTCATGGTTGCTGCGCTTCAGCAATAGAGTGTCAAACGATGACATCGTGCTATCAGCAACTATGCAAGGGGATTTAGACGGCAACTCGATTTTAGCGTCCTTAAGCGCCGATATGACCATTAACGATCATTGGAAAGTTGGTGCTCAGTTTGTGGGTATTAATGCGAACAAACCCTCTCAACTCGTGTTTTTTGATGATGATTTGAGGATCGGCGCCACCATCACTTACTCTTTTTAGTCACCCTACATTTGTCAATGGTACGATTTCGATATTCTTCCGTATAAATTCCAAGTTGAGCATTTAAGTGTGATAGATTTTGCGCTTTTTACTCTTACTTGACGAACATATTGTGGTGTACCATATATACCTAAGAGACTTCCGAACTGGCTGTATTAATGAGCGACAATAACGACGACTTCTGGCAGGACGACAACGGCACTCTAACTCAAGAGGCGCCGCCAAAATTGAAAAAGCCGCGGCTTTACCAAGTGGTGCTTCTCAATGATGACTATACTCCGATGGAGTTTGTGGTTGAGCTAATTGAGCAGTTTTTCTACAAATCACGAGAAAATGCGACTCAAATCATGCTAAAGATACATACAGAAGGCAAAGGTGTGTGTGGCGTCTATACTGAAGATATAGCCGAGACAAAAGCGGCTATTGTGACCCAATACGCTCAGGACCATCAGCACCCATTAATGTGTCAAGCAGAACCGGCTAATGACGATAAGGATTAATTGAGATGTTAAGCAGAGAACTTGAAGTCACCCTCAATTTGGCATTTAAGAACGCCCGTGAGAAGCGACACGAATTTATGACAGTTGAGCACCTCTTGCTAGCGCTACTAGACGATGCATCAGCATCATCGGTGCTAAAGGCCTGTGGAGCAGATCTCAATGCTTTGCGCGAAGACCTCAGCGAGTTTATTGATTCGACAATGCCGACGATTCCGGATGCACAGCTCGAGCAAGAAACGCAGCCAACCCATGGATTTCAGCGGGTTCTACAAAGAGCTGTATTTCAGGTTAACTCAGCAAACCATAGTGAGGTGATTGGTGCGAATGTAATAGTAGCTATTTTCAGTGAGCAGGAAAGTCAGGCTGTCTACTTACTTCGTCTGCAAGATGTAGCGAGAATTGACGTAGTGAACTTCATTTCCCATGGTATCTCGAAATATGCTGATCACATCGAGAATACTGGTGAGACCCAAGACGAAACGACTCAAACAGATCAGTCTGAAGAGCCCGCGGAGCAGAGTTTTCTGAGCCAATTTACCACAGACCTAAATGAACAGGCACGTTTGGGATTAATCGACCCTCTGATTGGGCGAGATGCAGAAATCGAGAGGGTCAGCCAGATTCTCATTCGTAGGCGCAAGAACAACCCATTGTTGGTGGGCGAATCGGGTGTCGGAAAGACTGCCATCGCTGAAGGTTTGGCCAAGCTAATCGTTGAAGAAAATGTCCCTGAGCCAATGCTTGGCAGTACAGTATTCTCTTTGGACATGGGATCACTTTTAGCTGGTACAAAATATCGAGGTGATTTTGAAAAGCGTTTGAAAAGTTTGATAGCTGAGCTAGTCGAGCATGAAAAATCGATCTTATTCATTGATGAAATCCATACGATTATCGGAGCTGGAGCGGCGTCTGGCGGCGTGATGGATGCATCTAACCTCCTTAAGCCGTTGCTTTCTTCAGGACAGCTCCGCTGCATTGGCTCGACGACTTACCAAGAGTACCGTGGCATCTTTGAGAAAGATCATGCATTGGCGAGGCGATTCCAAAAAATAGATGTTCCTGAGCCAAGCATTGATGAGACCTTCGAGATTCTGAAGGGCTTAAAGTCTCGTTTTGAAGAGCATCATGACTTAAAGTTTACAAATCCTGCCTTAAAAGCTGCGGCTGAGTTGTCTAATCGTCATATTAACGATAGGTTTTTACCCGATAAAGCAATTGATGTGCTTGATGAGGCAGGCGCTTATCAGCGTTTACAGCCCGAGTACAAGCGCAAGAAAACGGTAGGATTGAGTGATATCGAGTTAGTGATTTCGAAAATTGCTCGCATTCCGGCTAAGAGTGTTTCTGTGTCTGACAAGGCTCAGCTCGCTGATCTTGCTTCAAATTTAAAGATGGTGGTGTTTGGCCAAGATATGGCGATAGATGCCTTATCTACCTCTATCAAGCTTGCCCGTGCTGGTCTTCGCGAGGGTAGTAAACCCATCGGTAGTTTTTTGTTTGCCGGCCCTACTGGTGTTGGTAAAACCGAGGTCTGTAAGCAACTCGCGAACGTGCTGGGAATAGAATTAGTGCGATTTGACATGTCTGAGTATATGGAGCGGCACACAGTCTCCCGGTTGATAGGAGCCCCTCCTGGCTATGTTGGCTATGATCAGGGTGGCTTGCTGACTGAGGCGGTGACAAAACAGCCGCACTCGGTAATTTTACTTGATGAGGTCGAGAAAGCGCACCCCGACGTATTTAATCTGCTTTTGCAGGTGATGGATCACGGGACCTTGACTGATAATAACGGCCGCAAGGCTGACTTCCGTAACGTTATTTTGATCATGACGACTAACGCCGGTGCAGAGTTGATGAGTAGGGCGTCTATTGGGTTCTCTACACAGGATCACCGAACCGATGGTATGGAAGCTATTAAGAAAATGTTTACACCTGAATTTCGCAATCGTCTTGATAGCATTGTTCAGTTTGGTGAGCTTACAGTGGATGTTATCAAAACTGTAGTCGATAAGTTTCTTGTGCAGTTACAGTCGCAACTTGATGATAAAAAGGTGTTTATAGAGGTAGATGATGAGGCGCGCCTGTGGCTAGCAGAGCATGGCTACGATGCGAAGATGGGTGCTCGACCCATGGATCGGCTTATTCAAGAGCGGATCAAAAAACCGTTAGCCGAAGAAGTCTTGTTTGGTGCCCTTGCTGAAAAAGGAGGAACGGCCTACGTGACTGTTGAGGATAACGAGCTGGTGGTAACTGCCGAGGTAAAGGCAACGGTCACGGTATAGCTATTTACCAACACTCGGAGGTCGCTCAGTTGTCTGCAACTAAAGGACCAAGTGCTTTTGTCAGTGATGCGTATGGTCTCGGTCAGGACGACAGTGTGGTCGGTTTCTACCAGAAATGGGCAGATGACTACGATAACCAGATGCTAGAGGTCGATTATGTTGCGCCTGAGGTTATTGCGCAATTACTCTGTGAGCATGTGTCTGACAAGTCCGCCGAGATATTAGATGTTGGCTGCGGTACGGGGCTCACCTGTCGGCTTTTAGCTGACCGCGGCTACTGTTCACTAGATGGAATAGACCTCTCTCCTGACATGATCAGGGTTGCAGGCGGGCAAGATATTTACCGCGACCTAATCGTGGGAGATGTGAACAGAACGATAGAGCGCGACTCAGATAGTTATGATGCTGTCATTTCCTCAGGAACATTCACCCATGGTCACGTCGGACCAGAGCCCTTTGACGAGATTTTTAGAATCCTTCGCCCTGGAGGAATATTTGCGTGCACGGTACATAGGGATCTGTGGGAGTTAAAAGGCTTTAAGGATAAGTTTGAGTCCCTGGTGGCTGCCGAAGTTTGCCAGTGCTTACAACAGAAAAAGGGTAGATATTACGAAACTGAAAACATCGATGGTTGGTTTTGCGTTTATCAGAAATTAACTTAAAAAAACCCCAGAAAATCCGCCGAACGAATTCTAGAAGCCATCTTTTCATTTTAGGGATGTGCCCCTGCAAGAGGGCATAATCAAGCGAATCAGCGTTCTCTGAAAGTGATTCGACCTTTTGTGAGGTCGTAGGGAGTCATCTCAACCTTAACCTTGTCTCCAGTCAAAATTCGGATGTAATGTTTTCTCATCTTCCCAGAAATGTGGGCAATGATTACGTGATCATTCTCCAGTTTCACTTTGAAAGTTGTGTTCGGAAGGGTGTCAATCACCTCTCCTTCAAATTCGATATGCTCTTCTTTCGCCATACTATTTATTTAAGTCCGTAAAAAAGGGCGCAGTTTGCCCTAAAACACTCGTTTTAGCAAAGTCATTCGCTCAATTCCCAGCTATTTTCTTTGAAAAACTCCATTGGCTGATATTTTTTCTTGTAGCTCATCTTCTGGCAGTTCTCTATCCAGTATCCCAGATAAACATAGGGTTTATTTAACTTAGCCGCAAGGGAGATTTGAAACAAAATAGCGAAATTACCAAGCCCGCGCTTATTAAGTGACGGGTCAAAGTAGGTGTAGATGGCCGAGAGTGAGTCGGGCAGTACATCGACTACTGCACATCCAATCAGTTTACCAGCTATTCTAAATTCAAAATATTGAGTGCACTCCCATGTCGCTCCCAGGAATTGCTCAAATTGGTCTCTTGATGGGGGGTACATGTCACCATCTTTATGGCGCTCATTGATGTAATTCTCGTACAACGGATAATGCTCCGCTGTATCTATGCTCTGTCGTTGCTGCACATCAATATCGTCATTTTGCTTCATACAGCGTTTTTGAGCGCGATTCTGGGTGAATTGGTGCACAACGACTCTGGTCGGGATGCAAGCACTGCAGGTACCGCACATTGGGGTGTACAGGTAGGGGCCACTTCGACGAAATCCAATTTCAGCAAGACGAGTATAGAGAGAGGCTTCGATCACTAGCTCTGGATCAACAAAAGCGGTGGTTGATTGTTCTCCTTCAAGGTAACTGCAAGCGTGCGGAGCAGTTTTTAGAATCTTTATGCGTCTTATTTGAGCTGATGCATCTGTTGCCATTGAAGAATTGCTCATTGATTGGTCAGAGTAAGACTAGCTTATGACCCATTTGTTAACAAGGCCTCTGTCCACTGGCTTTGCTGAGGAAAGCTCCATCCTCGTTTTATACAGGGAGTTTTCTGTAATTCCTTTAAAAAAACTGACCTTTTAATGGAGTGTGCCCCAAGGGATGTCAGGTGTGGATTAACCAGCTGACAGTCTAGCCATTTCATTCCACTGACTTGCATCCATTGGCAAAGATGGGCAATCGCGATCTTGGAGCCATTATCAACGGCGCTGAACATTGACTCGCCGCAAAATATCTTGCCAATTAACACCCCGTAAATACCTCCAACGAGGTTATCCTGTTGCCATACTTCTACACAGTGGGCATAACCCTGGTGAAATAACTCTATGTAAGCCTCAATCATTTCATCGGTTATCCATGTGCCACCGTCATCTCGAGGCTTGGCGCAGGCACTTATAACCTTCTCAAATGCGGTATCTCCGGTCACTGTATAGCGGTTCTGTCTTAGTAATCGGCGCAGTCTACTAGAAATATATAGGTTTTCTGGCTCAATAATGCAGCGAGTAGAGGGGTTCCACCAAAGGATAGGGTCATCGTCTTGAAACCAGGGAAAGATTCCCTGGCTATAGGCGGTTAGTAGCGTATCTGGACGGAGGTTTCCGCCCACTGCGAGGAGGCCATCGGGGTCATCCAGGGCGTTATCTGGTGATGGAAACTCTGGATGGTCTTGGTCCATTAATACAAGCTTCATAGAGCATCACTTTTCCGGTAGCTATCAACACCCCAGCAGGTTCTACTCGTCGAGATATCGCTCAGCATCTAAAGCAGCCATACAGCCGCTTCCAGCTGAGGTTACTGCTTGGCGATACACATGATCGGCAACATCGCCGGCTGCAAAAACACCTCTGACGCTCGTTTCAGTAGCATTGCCCGCTAAACCGCCAGCAATAGTGAGGTACCCGTCTTTCATTGCAAGCTTATCAGTGAAGATGTCAGTGTTTGGTTTATGTCCTATGGCAATGAACACTCCAGAGACTTGTATCTCCTTGGTTTCGCCGGTTCCAGAGGCAGCAAGCCGCATGCCAGTGACGCCAGCATCATCCCCAAGGACTTCATCAAGATTCTGATTCCACTCGATGGTGATATTGCCATTCTTTTCCTTCTCAAATAGCTTATCTTGAAGCATTTTTTCAGCGCGCAGCTTGTCTCTTCGGTGCACTAACACCACCTCTGAGCAAATATTTGACAGATATAGTGCTTCTTCAACGGCTGTATTTCCACCGCCGACAACAGCGACCTTCTGATTTCGGTAGAAGAACCCATCACATGTAGCGCAAGCAGAAACTCCTTTGCCCATAAAAGCCTCTTCTGACGGCAGCCCCAAGTACTGGGCAGAGGCTCCTGTTGAAATGATTAAAGCATCGCAGGTGTAGTGATTTGAGCCGGTTAATTTAAAAGGTTTTTCTGATAAGTCTACGGATTCGATATGATCAAAAATTGTTTTAGTATCAAAGCGTTCCGCGTGTTTTTGCATGCGATTCATTAAGTCAGGTCCCTGAACTCCTTCGTCATCTCCTGGCCAGTTATCAACATCCGTTGTGGTGGTTAATTGGCCCCCTTGTTGTATGCCCGTAATAACTACGGGGGCGAGGTTAGCGCGAGCTGCATAAACAGCTGCTGTCCAACCGGCTGGACCAGAACCAAGGATAATCAGAGGGTAATGTTGTGAATCAGGCATAAAAGTCTCTATCTAGTAAGTTTTCTTTCAATTTTGCGCGCAGACGCGACAAGGGTGGTCATCATAATGGTTCAAATGACTTACGCCAATTACCTTTTTTAATTTATTCTATTGTTATATTTTATTGAACGATAATTTCAGCCCTGTGATCTTTTGTTTATGCGATAATCAGCTACAATTAGGAACCGGATAAATACATAGGGATCAGTTCGTTGAGTACCGATAAGTCGAAACAAACCAAGAAGAAGCTTTCCGGCCATCCTGAGTCCAGCTCTCGTAGCAAACTTCTTTTAGCTGAAGGGGCGCTCATTGGTTGGGTTGCACTCTGTTTGATCTTACTGCTGGCACTACTCAGCTATTCCCCAGAAGATCCCGGCTGGTCACATACTGGCAGTCGAGAAGGTGTAGCTAATCTGATAGGCCCTGCAGGGGCTTGGATGTCAGACATATCTTTTGCTTTGTTTGGACTGATGGCTTACTTGTTGCCTGTTTTGTTGGGTGTAAGAGCTCTGCAGATATTACGGACCTACTTCCTTCGTGAACCCAGTGAGTTCGATTCAGCGACGGTTGTCCTGAGAGTCGTTGGATTCATGCTAGTGATGATCAGCGCAACATCCTTGGCCAATATTCAATACGAAGATATCGCAAATACCTACCCAGAAGGCATGGGCGGTATTTTGGGTGAGTATGTTGGTGTGGCGATCATCTCTATGTTCAGTCATACCGGCAGTACGCTCTTATTGCTAGCGCTATTTTTATTTGGTTTAACTGTCTTTGCCGATATCTCATGGATTAAGTTGATAGATTATCTTGGAATGTCAACCATTGTGATTGGCGGAAAGGCCCGAAACTATTATAGCCAGCGAAGCATACAACGAAAGGAAGCTAAAAAAGCAAAGGCGGCAGTCAGTGAACGATTAGTGAGGGTAGAGAGTGCGGCTAAAAGAAAAGAAACTAAAGTGCCACCGGTAATACAGCCCGTCACCCAGAGTAAGCGCCCAAGCCCGCGAGTGCTCCGAGAAAAACAGCAAAAGCTTTTTGATGATTCAGAACTCGTTGGATCATTGCCTCAAATTAATCTGCTAGACCCACCCGACAAGTCAGGTGCAACGGGCTATTCAGCCGATTCGCTAGAGCATCTGTCTCGTTTGCTTGAGCTAAAATTACAGGACTTTGGTATTACTGCAGAGGTGACTGAGGTTTTGCCAGGGCCCGTTGTCACGCGATTTGAAATTCAGCCTGCGCCAGGAATTAAAGTGAGCCGTATCAGTGGATTGGCTAAGGACTTAGCCCGGTCCATGGCGGTAATTAGTGTGCGTGTTGTAGAGGTTATTCCTGGTAAATCCGTTGTCGGTATCGAGATACCTAATGAAAAGAGAGAGATGGTGCGACTTAGTGAAGTTATCTCCTCCGAGGCTTTTGATCGCTCTAGCTCACCTTTGACACTAGCATTAGGTAACGATATTGCGGGGATTCCCACGGTGGCGGATCTTGCTCGCATGCCTCATCTGCTGGTGGCTGGAACCACCGGCTCAGGTAAGTCTGTGGGCATAAACGCCATGTTACTAAGCCTATTGCTCAAAGCGTCACCCGATGAAGTTAAACTGATACTTATCGATCCAAAAATGCTAGAGCTGTCAATTTATGATGATATCCCGCATCTATTGACTCCGGTGATCACCGACATGAAGGATGCTGCCAGCGGTCTGCGCTGGTGTGTCGGTGAAATGGAACGTCGCTATAAACTAATGGCTGCACTTGGAGTAAGGAATATAGCGGGTTACAACCGAAAAATTGAAGATGCCATTAAAGCAGGAAATCCTATTGTGGACCCTCTATGGACGTTTGATCCGTCTACTGTGGGTTGGGATGAGACAGAGGAGCCGCCGGAAGCTCCTATGCTGGAGGCGTTGCCATACATTGTCGTTGTGATTGATGAATTTGCTGACATGATGATGATAGTTGGTAAGAAAGTGGAACAGCTCATTGCTCGAATTGCTCAAAAGGCTCGCGCAGCAGGCATTCATCTTATTTTAGCGACTCAGAGGCCCTCAGTGGACGTTATAACGGGTCTTATAAAAGCTAATGTGCCAACACGTATTGCCTTCCAAGTGTCCTCTAAGATAGATTCTAGGACGATTTTAGACCAAGGTGGAGCTGAACAGCTGCTCGGCCACGGCGATATGCTCTACTTGCCTCCGGGAACTAGCGTTCCTGAGCGTATTCACGGCGCATTTGTTGATGATCATGAGGTTCATAAGGTAGTGGCGGACTGGAAACGTCGCGGTACGCCTAGCTACCTATCGGATATTACTGATGAGGCTAGTGTTTCCTCTATCGCGGTTCCTGGGTTCGACACTACTGATGAGAATGGCGATGATGCGGAGTCTGATCCTTTGTACGATGAAGCGGTTGCCTTTGTTCTGGAAAGTGGAAAGGCATCAATATCCTCTGTTCAGCGTAAGCTAAGGGTCGGCTATAACCGCGCTGCTAGACTTATTGAGCAAATGGAAGCCAGCGGAGTGGTCAGTCCTATGAGTAGCAATGGTAGTCGAGAGATTCTGGCCCCTAATAACAACTGAGGCTATCAGAAAGTAGTATTCTTATGAAATTTCATTCAGTTCTTCTGTGCTTTTTGGTCAGCCTATCTGTTGGTTCGGTGAAGGCTGCTAACCCTGAGCAAAACCTTGCCGACCTTATGTCACCTGCGGCTAAAATTAGCGCCAACTTTTCTCAAAAGCTGTTCGATGCGGATGGATTTGAAATGGACAGCTCAAGCGGCCTCTTTAGTGTTGCTAGGCCAAAGCAAATACTTTGGCATACCACTGAGCCCTTGGAGCAAAAGGTGGTTTCTAACGGCAAAGTGGTATGGATTTATGACCCTGATCTTGCTCAGGTTATTATTGAACCAGCTGAGCGAATACTGAGCGGAAGCCCAATAGCCTTGTTTTCGGGGAATTTGTCCGATATCCAACGGCACTATGCAGTGGCAGAGGAGTATCGTGCCAACACGGCTGTATTCTCTCTAGTTCCAACTAGTAAAACCAGTTTATTTAAAGAGATCACAATTGTCTTTGTTGATGGAGTACCCGATTCAATTGCTCTAACTGATACCCTCAGTCAAAAGACCAAAATCCAGTTTGGTAATGTGAACCTGAACCCAGCGCTTGATGACACTGCATTCGACTTTGTAGTTCCTGCTGATGTTGATGTGATTAACAATGTCAGATGATCTGTTTAGCCAAGCTGTATACAAGCCTTTAGCTGCGCGTATGCGACCTGATAGCTTAGATGGGTTCTACGGACAGCAGCATCTTATAGGACCAAATCGGCCGCTGAGAGAAGCAATCGATAGCGGGATGTTGCATTCGATGATCTTTTGGGGTCCTCCAGGGGTTGGTAAAACAACCTTAGCCAAGATGATTGCTCATAAAGTTGATGCCCATTTTGAAAGTATCTCTGCGGTACTGTCTGGGGTCAAAGAGATACGCGCTGCTGTTGCTAAGGCACAGGAGCAGCGCGATATTCGTGGCCGTAAAACTATATTGTTCGTTGATGAGGTGCATCGATTTAATAAGTCTCAACAGGATGCCTTTCTCCCTTTTGTTGAGGATGGGACTATCGTATTTGTCGGTGCTACCACAGAGAACCCATCCTTTGAGCTGAACAATGCACTACTTTCACGCTGTCGAGTGTATGTCTTAAAGAGCCTTACAAATAGCGATATAAAAACCGTGGTTTCCCATGCTTTGGCGGACTCAGAGCGCGGCTTGGGGGCCCAAGGTTTAACTCTTGAGGATGAAGCACTTGATCTGCTAGCTGCGGCTGCGGATGGCGATGCACGTCGGGCTTTGAACCTCCTTGAAATAGCTAGTGATCTTGGAGCACAGGGCAGTAGCGGATCAGTAATTGATAAAGAAGTTCTCGAGCAGATTTTGGTTGGGGATAGCCGGCGCTTTGACAAAGGTGGTGAGTATTTTTACGATCAAATATCAGCACTTCATAAATCAATACGGGGATCCTCGGTGGATGCTGGTCTATACTGGTTATGCCGAATGCTGGACGGTGGGTGTGACCCCATTTATCTGGCTAGACGTTTGGTTCGCATAGCAAATGAGGATATTGGCAATGCAGACCCTAGGGCTCTAGAGCTAGCATTGAACGCTTGGAGTGTACAAGAGAGATTGGGCAGCCCGGAAGGGGAGCTAGCACTCGCGCAATCGGTTATCTATATGGCTGCGGCGGCAAAAAGTAATGCTGTATACAGCGCTTTTAATGCGGTGATGGCAGATGTAAAATCGTTGCCGAGTTACGATGTGCCATTGCATTTGCGTAATGCACCCACTTCGTTGATGAAAGATCTGGATTATGGCAAAGATTATCGTTATGCCCATAATGAAGAGGGCGCTTACGCATTAGGCGTGAGCTATTTGCCTGAGGAATTGGCGGGAAAGCAATACTATTTCCCCACTGATCGTGGTTTAGAGAAGAAGATTAGTGAAAAACTAGATTACTTGCGCAGTCTGGACGATACTGGCGCCCTCGACAAACATAAGGATCATCAGTAATGCATTGGTTTGCGGTTGCCATCGGAGGTGCACTGGGTTCAATGGCTCGATATGCACTGAGCGCTTGGATTTTCGATGTCTCTAGTCATAAATTCCCTTACGCAACTTTGACGGTAAACGTCATTGGTAGTTTTGTTATGGGTATTCTCTTTGTAATTATTGTTGAAAAAGCAGCGTTGCCAGCCGAAATGCGAAGTCTACTGATGATTGGCTTTTTAGGTGCATTTACAACGTTTTCCGCGTTCTCGCTAGATGCCCTAGGTCTGTGGCAAAATGGCCATGTTTTTCTGTCGCTAGTATATATGCTGGCGACGGTTGTTTTATGTCTGGTCGCCATCAGCAGTGCGATCTGGCTAACCAGATTATTGTAAGGAATACATTATGATTGACCCGAAGCTATTGCGTTCGGATTTAGCATCTATCGCCAAACAGCTTAAAGTTAAGGGCTTTGACCTCGATTGCGAGGCTTTTTTGGCCCTTGAGTCTGAGCGAAAAGCATTGCAATTAGAGGCAGAAAGTCTACAACAAGAGCGTAATGCCTATGCCAAGTCCATGGGTAAGTTAATGGGCGAAGCAAAAGCTAAAGGGGAGGATGTTGAGCCGCTTAAGCTAAAAGGCGAAAAGCTTAAGAATGATTCTGCTGCTGCTGATGCGGCGTTGGCCGATGTGCAGGTTCAACTGGACGATCTTGTTCAAGGCATTCCTAATCTCCCCCATGAGTCAGTTCCGGCGGGTAGCGATGAAAATGATAACGTGGAAGTGCGAACCTGGGGCACACCCAAGCAGTTTGATTTTGATGTCAAAGACCACGTTGATTTGGGTGCTGAGCTTGGTGGATTGGATTTTGATGTTGCTGCCAAGATAACAGGATCGCGTTTTTCTCAAATGCGTGGCGGTTTGGCTAGCCTGCATCGAGCATTGACCCAATTTATGCTCAACACACATATTTATCAGCATGGCTATGAAGAGGTTTATGTCCCCTATATTGTTAACCGAGACTCTCTCTTTGGAACTGGCCAATTACCAAAATTCGAGGAAGATCTGTTTAAGCTTGAAGATGATAGGGGTTTCTATCTGATTCCCACAGCTGAAGTGCCAGTGACCAATATCTATCGAGACGCTATTGTTGATGTGTTGCCGGTTAAAATGGTGGCACATACGCCCTGTTTTCGCAGTGAAGCGGGCTCTTACGGGCGAGATACTCGCGGTATGATCCGTCAACATCAGTTCGAAAAAGTTGAGATGGTGCAGTTTGTTCATCCCAGTGACTCTTGGGACGCCTTAGAGGAGCTTGTGGGGCATGCAGAAGTCATATTGCAACAGCTCGAACTGCCTTTTCGCACGGTCACCCTATGCGGTGGAGACCTAGGATTCTCAGCAGCAAAAACCTACGATATTGAAGTATGGTTACCTTCCCAAGAGAAGTATCGAGAAATTTCATCATGCAGTAATTTTGTTGATTTTCAAGCTCGTCGCATGAAAGCACGCTATAGAAATGATCAAGGAAAACCCGAGTTATTGCATACGCTTAATGGGTCTGGATTGGCGGTAGGTCGGACTTTACTGGCGGTGATGGAAAACTATCAGCAGGCAGATGGTTCAATCGAGATACCTAAAGTGTTGCAGCCTCTTATGCATGGCTTGACAAGCATAGGATAGCGGGTAACTCACTTATGGACTTTCTTCCACTTTTCCATAATTTGAAAGATCGGAATGTTTTGGTCGTTGGCGGTGGTGAAGTAGCCCTTCGTAAAGTGCGATTGGTTCACCAGGCTGGGGCGAGAATTACAGTAGTAGCCAAAGACTTTTGTCCAGACTTGGTTGAATTGGCTAGCGAGGCAGGGTCTATAGCGAAACTTGGTCTCAACCTGATTGCCACTGCCTATCATCAAGAGCAGATGGAGACGTTAACGCCAATTGTTCTTGTGATAGCAGCTACCAATGACAGAGAGCTCAATCACCAGGTGTCTGCTGATGCTCAAGCTCTCAATATCCTTTCCAATGTGGTTGATGATCCTGAGTACTCTACAGCTATATTCCCCTCAATTGTTGATAGATCACCTATCCAAATAGCTATTTCTAGTGGAGGTTCAGCGCCAGTTCTGGTTCGACGTATTCGCACCCAACTAGAGGGCTTAATTCCCTCGGGTATGAGTCGTTTGGGTGCTTTAGCCGGCAGCTATAGAGATAAAGTTAAGGCTAAGTTTTCATCTGGGCTTGATCGAAAAGCTTTTTGGGAGTCCGTATTTGACGGTCCGGTGGCCGAGCAAGCCTATGCAAATAATATGGATGAAGCCACTCGGTTATTGGAAGACTCTGTCAATAGTTTTTCAACCATTGATATTGGTGAAATTTACCTGATTGGCGGTGGTCCTGGAGATCCAGACCTGTTGACATTTAAGGCCGTGCGGTTGATGCAGCAAGCTGATGTTGTTTACTATGATCACAGGGTATCTAACGAGGTTCTTGAGTTAGTTCGCCGTGATGCAAGCCGGATTTTTGTTGGTAAATCAAGTAGCGGAACAGCTACAAATCAAGACAATGTTGCACAGAAGATGATTGAGAGTGCCCTAGAGCGGAATCGAGTCGTGCGCTTAGTGGGTGGAGATCCCTTTACCTTTGATCATGCCAGTGAAGAAATTGACACTTTGCTAGAGCACAACATTCCTTTTCAGGTAGTGCCCGGTATCCCGGCAGCTACTGCCTGTGCAGCCTATGCCGGAATTCCTTTAACTGACAGTAGATTTTCGCAAACTGTACAGTTCTTAGATGCTCACCCAAGATCGGGCCAACTTAATCTTGATTGGTCTAGTCTGTCTCGTGCAAATCAAACCCTTGTGTTCTATCGTGCTATAGCGGCGATTGACATTATTTGTAATGAACTCATATCCCATGGATTAGATGCTCATACTCCTGCAGCATTGGTTGAACGTGGTGCCTATGCGGATCAACGAGTGATCGTTGGTGATCTTACAGATCTCTCAGCAAAGGTGGGGCAAGCCGACATAAAGCCACCTACGATTGTTATTATCGGGGAAACTGTTGGGCAGCGGGATCAGTTAGCTTGGTTTAGATGATTTAGAGATGAGCTAATATCGCTGCCATATTCTTTTTGGTTATGGCCTATGATAAACAATTAATGCTATTTGGACGTCTAAACGTCAATAATTCCCTCACTTCAACAACTCATGTGATTGACTGTGACGGCCAAACAAACAAGTCCTATACAACAGGCAACCGCCCGATTTTCAAATATCGATGGCGACCTTCTCAGCAAAGTGTCCAATTTGGGCCCAAGTGAGCTACTCTTATTGGCGGGCTACTGTGCCGGCCTGGCTGAGAACAATTCCACCGATGTAACTACCCATGTCGCTGTGAATCCAGTGACAGAAAGTAGTGTTAAGGTATTGGTTCTCTATGCTTCGCAAACTGGTAATGCCGAAAGCATTGCGAAAACCCTTGGTAGTGATTTGGATTCTAAAGGTTATTTCGCCCACGTAGAATCAACACTGGACGTTAAACTGTCCAGTATAAAAAACTACTCCCTCATACTTATAATCGCTTCGACCCACGGAGAGGGTGAGCCACCGGATGACGCAATTGATTTCCATGAAGCCGTTTACTCAAAGAAAGCACCCGCTCTAATAGGTACTAAACATGCGGTACTTGGTCTTGGTGACTCTAGTTATGAATTCTTTTGTCAAACCGCTAAAGAGTTCGATGAGGTACTGATTAAACTTGGGTCTGTTCCTTTAGTTGATAGAGTAGACTGTGACATCGATTTTGAACTTGATGCCCAAAGCTGGTCTCTGAAGGTACTCGATGCACTTGAGACTTGGCAACCAGCAGTTGTTGCGGCCGCTCCTAATACTGTTAATGTGCTCCAGTTCCCTCACACTAAGGATAAGCCTTTTTCAGCGACTCTTTCCGGTATTCAAAAAATTACCGCGCCTGGGTCCATAAAAGACACTTATCATCTTGAATTAGATTTATCAGGTTCTGGGATTAGCTATCAGCCGGGAGATTCTATAGGGGTTTGGGCTGAGAATGACCAAAGTTTAGTTGAGGAAATCTTATCTGAGTTAGAGATACTCGGCACAACCGAAGCTGAATTTAAGGGCGACAAGCATAGTATCGAGTATTTATTACTGCACAAATTGGAAATTACTTTGCTCAATAAAGGTCTGATTAAAGCGCTAGCTTTGCTCAGTAACTCTCAGCGGTTGAATGAGATCGCAGACGCTGAATATCCAAGCTATATCAACAATCATCAACTACTCGATGTCCTCAAGTTAGCTAAATCTTCTTTGAATGCTCAGCAGCTGGTAGATTTGTTAAAGCCCCTAAAACCTCGCCTGTATTCAATTTCATCTAGTTTGGAGGAAAATCCGGACGAGGTACACGTTACTCTTAATCATGTTCAAAGTGAAAATGAAGATGGGGTACGTTACGGGCAAGCGTCGCATTTTCTCACACGTAACAGTAATGTCGGGGATAAGATTAACCTGTACGTTGATCAAAATGACAACTTCAGACTGCCGAGCCCTGATAAACCAATCATCATGGTTGGCCCAGGTACTGGCGTCGCTCCGTTTCGTGCGTTTTTACAACAAAGAGAGCTACAGGATGCCAAGGGCCCGAGTTGGCTATTTTTTGGCAACCCAAACTTTAATAGCGATTTTTTATATCAGACTGAACTCCAGAAATACGTTAAATCAGGTGTTTTAAGTCAAATTGACCTGGCATTTTCAAGAGATCAGAAGAGTAAAGTTTATGTGCAGGACAAATTATTAAGCAAAGGCAAAGAGGTATGGCAATGGCTAGAGCAGGGCGCCTATTTCTATGTATGTGGGGATATGTCTCGTATGGCAAAAGAAGTCGAGAGTACTTTGCTAGACATTATTAAGGTACATGGGCAGAGAAGCCATGAGCAAGCCAAGGGCTACCTCAAGCAACTGAAAAAACAATCACGATATCAAAGAGATGTTTATTGATGAGTAGTAACAAGATCATACCAACCGAATACGACCCCGTTAACCATAATGATGTCGAGAGAATTAAATCTGGAAGCGAATACTTACGTGGCAGTATCACAGAGGGGCTAGTAGATCCAATTACAGGCTCTATTTGTGATGATGATCAGATATTAATTAAGTTTCATGGTATTTATCAGCAAGATGATCGAGATTTACGGAACGAGCGACGCAAAGCAAAGCTTGAGCCACTTTACTCTTTCATGATTCGTGCTCGTGTCCCTGGAGGAGTGGCTACCTCAAGCCAGTACAAAGTCCTAGCTGAGCTTGCTCAGGAGCATGCAAATGGGAGTCTACGTTTGACTACTCGTCAAGCATTTCAATGGCATGGCGTATTTAAACGAAACCTCAAGCAAACTATCGCGGGTATAAACTCAACTCTCCTCGATACCATAGCAGCCTGTGGAGATGTGAATCGTAACGTAATGGCGAACGCGTTGCCTGAGACATCTAAATTGCATCATGAGGTTTATGGGTGGGCTAAACGATTAAGTGAACATTTATTGCCAAAAACGAATGCATTTCATGAAATTTGGTTAGATGGCAAAAAAGTTGAGACTAGCGAAGAGCCCATCTATGGGAAAACCTATTTGCCGCGCAAATTTAAAATGGCCATAGCAGTGCCACCACATAATGATGTTGATGTTTACGCCAATGATTTAGGTTTTATCGCGATTGTACAGAACGAAAAGCTCACTGGTTTTAATGTAGTGGTCGGCGGCGGAATGGGCAGTACCCATAACGACAATCAAACATACCCACGGATTGGTAACGTCATAGGCTTTTGCCAGCCGGAGGAATTAGTAGATGTAGCTGAGGCTGTCATTAAGTTACAGCGGGACTATGGTAATCGTGAAGTCCGAAAGTTAGCAAGATTGAAATATACACTTGATCGTCTAGGAATTGACGAATTTAAAGCTACGTTAACCCAATATCGAGGGACTGGCTTGGAGCCTGCCAAAACCTTTGAATTTACCGATAATGGTGACCGCTACGGTTGGTTAAAGACTGAAAATGGTAAATGGCATCTCACGCTATATATCCACAGCGGGCGGATTAGCGACACGCCTAGTTCACATTTATTTTCGGGGTTGTTAAAGATTGCTGAAATTCATAGTGGTGAGTTTAGAATTACCGGCAATCAGAACTTGATTGTCAGTAATATTGACCCTGTGACTAAAGATCAGATTCAGACAATAATTGAAGCCCATAATATAAGCTATGGCGCTACTGAATCACCTACGCGGCTCAATTCTATTGCCTGCGTTGCTTTCCCAACCTGTTCTTTGGCGATGGCTGAAGCTGAGAGGTATCTTCCGGACTTGATTACTAAAATTGAGGCTCTGTTAGGCGAAAATGGCATCTTGGATCAGCCAATTAATATTCGAATGACCGGTTGTCCAAACGGTTGTGCGCGCCCATTTTTGGGTGAAATTGCGTTCGTAGGAAAAGCCCCTGGAAAATACAATCTCTATTTAGGCGCAAGCTTTAAAGGCGACCGGCTGAACAAGTTGTACCGAGAAAATATTAATGAGCAACAAATTCTCGATGAACTGAGTCCTTTACTTAAAGATTATGCCACTCGCCGTAATCAAGGTGAGTATTTCGGCGATTTTGTAATCCGTGCAGGGTATGTAGCGTCAGTGGAAAATGGTTTAGATTTTCATGGATAAGAATCATAGCCCGCTGGATGAACTAAACACATTATTGGAAAAGAAAACAGCTCAGGAGAGAGTAGAATTCGCAGTCGAAACTCTACCTGAAAATTATCTACTTGCATCCAGCTTTGGGGCTCAATCTGCGGCTAATCTGCACCTGATAACCCAAGTCGTCCCGAATATCCCTGTAGTGCTATTAGATACAGGATACCTTTTTCCTGAAACCTATCAATTTGTTGACCAACTAATAGAGTTACTAAAGCTCAATGTAAAGGTCTATCAAAGTAAGATGAGCCCGGCGTGGCAAGAGGCGCGTTATGGAAAGCTATGGGAAAAGGGTGCCAGCTCCCTTAAGGAGTATAATCAGCGTAACAAAGTTGAGCCGATGGATAGGGCGCTAGACGAACTAAATATTGGCACTTGGTTCGCCGGATTGAGAAGAGTGCAGTCATCGACTCGCACGCACATTCCCGTGCTTCAGAGTTTTAAAAAGAGAATTAAAATCCACCCAATCATAGACTGGTCTAATCAAGAGCTGCACAAGTATTTGGTTAAACATAAGCTTCCCTACCATCCCCTTTGGGAGAAAGGCTATGTGTCAATTGGTGATGAGCACAGCACTCGACCTCTCACTGTCGGTTTGTCAGAGGAGCAGACTCGTTTTGCGGGAGCTCAGAGAGAATGTGGGCTCCATGTGGATAATCTAGCAGGCCTCTAGTTCGTTTGTGAGCGGTTTATATGTGCCACATCTCATGCATTGGGAGACTTGGCTTAGTACTAGCCTGAGGGCTTGGTATTAGATCTAGAGAGGTTAGATAATCCGGAAATAACTGCTGTTTGTAGTCCGCTTCAGAAATATGTGGAGCGAAAAGTTCTATAAAGTCTTTCATATGCTTGGCTAAAAATAGGTTTTTATTAAACGCAAGCCATGTTGTGCATCGGGGTAATAGGTCTTTGGTTGAATAGCTGATCAAATCTCTATCAGCTTTTTGATCGAATGCCATGCTAGCGATGATACCTACTCCAAACCCACGTCTAACGTAAGTTTTAATAACATCCGCGTCTCTCGCAGTGAAGATAATATTAGGCTCAAGGCCTGCATTCTGGCAGCTACTTACAAATGAAGATCGTTCTTTTTCACCCACGTGATAACCAACGAGAGGGTACTTGGTAATATCCTCTAGGCTGATTTTTACCAGATCACCTAGTTCATGTTCGTGGGGAAATAGTATAAGTCGATCCCATTGGTAACATGGGATCTTGACAATATCAGGACCCAAGTCCTCATTCCCTGATGCAATTGCAAAATCTACCTGTTGTTTTTTCAGTAGTTCCACTATTTGCTCGGTTGAGCCTTGTTGTAGGTCTATCTTAAGATTTGGGTATTGCTTATGAAAATTTAGAAAGACCTGAGGTAGCACATACTGAGCCTGAGTCTGTGTGGTTGCAATTGTAAAACTACCAGAAGGCGAGGCGACAGTATCCGTAGTTAGTCGCTTGATATTTTCAACTTCTTGGAGAACCTTTCGAGCTCGATTTAGTACTTCTTCACCGGTTTTGGTTAAGCCTGTTAGAAGCTTTCCGTTGCGTTCAAAGATTTTCGTTTGCAATTCATCCTCAAGCAACCGCAGTTGCTTGCTAATACCTGGCTGAGAAGTATGAATTTTCGCAGCAGCAGAGGTAATGCTGAGGTTGTTGTCCGCAATGGCAATTAAGTAGTTTAGTTGCTGTAATTTCATGGCCGTATAGACGTCTAAATAAAGTAGGCGCAATGTACCATAGCAAGGACTGCATTAATAACCATTTAATATAAACTATCCGTAAAATTGAGATCGTTTGGTTATAAGCTAGTTCTTTTACTTATTTATGTAGCAACCACTAACTAGTCATAATTGGCTATATGAGCAATAAACTCGCTAATATCTCGGCACAGTCACCAGCGAAGTCCGATCCATGTTCTCTTGATCAAAAGCAGATTTCGAGTCGGGACTCTCTGGCGTCCATAAAAGGCAAGGTGTATCTGGTGGGGAGTGGACCTGGGGATCCTGATTTGTTGACTCTAAAAGCCTATAAGTTGCTCCAACGCGCAGAAGTGGTTTTACATGACTCCCTAGTCAGTGAGGACATCCTTTCACTTGTTAATAGCAGCGCACTTCTTGTAAATGTGGGTAAGAGAGCTAGTCATCATAGTAAACATCAAGACGAAATCAACGAGCTCTTAGTAGGTTATGGTTCTTCAAGTCGATGTGTGGTGAGGCTGAAAGGTGGGGATCCCTTTGTTTACGGAAGGGGAGGAGAGGAACTCCAAGCCCTTGTCACTGCGAATATTGCTTTTGAAGTTGTACCAGGTATTACCGCCGCATCCGGGTGTGCAAGTTACGCAGGCATTCCACTTACCCACCGTGACTATTCCCAGACGGTAATGTTTATAACGGCTCAGTGTAAAAACTCAGAGGAGAACCTTAATTGGCCAAGTATAGCCCGGCAAAATCAAACTCTTGTAGTTTATATGGGGCTATTAAAAAACGAAGTGCTGGCGGAAAAGCTTATCAAATATGGCAGATCTCCAGATACTGCAGTCGCCGTTATTGAAAATGGTACTACTAACTCCCAGAGAGTTATTATGGGTACATTAACCACATTGAGTGATTTGGTGAAAAAGCACTATGTTAAATCCCCGGCATTAATAATTGTTGGTGAGGTCGTTTCTCTTGCGCCAGCCCTTGATTGGTTTTCTAATAACCAATTAATCCAACACAATCACGATTCAAATACATTTTATGAGCTCGAGGAGGCTGTTTAAGTTATGTCAAAAATTCATGATTCAATTCTAGACACTATCGGTAACACGCCGGTAATCAAAATTAATAGGTTAGGCCCAAAGGACGTTGATATGTACGTCAAGGCCGAGTATTTCAATCCACTTGCTTCAGTTAAGGATCGACTGGCTTTCGCGATCATCAATGATGCAGAGAAAAAGGGCCTGTTAAAAGCTGGACAGACTGTTGTGGAGGCCACCTCTGGTAATACAGGTATTGCACTAGCCATGGTTTGTGCTGTCAAAGGGTATCCATTTGTGGCTGTTATGACAGAAACATTCTCTATCGAACGACGTAAAATTATGCGTGCTCTGGGCGCTAAGGTCGTTTTGACTCCTGCTGCAGAGCGTGGAACAGGCATGGTGAGGGTGGCTAAGGAGCTCTCTGAAAATAACGGATGGTTTTTAGCGCGACAGTTTGAGAATGAAGCTAATCCTGAGTACCACCGGAATACGACAGCTCCAGAAATTCTGCGGACGTTCGCAGGACGTGACCTCGATTATTTTGTCAGTGGGTATGGCACAGGCGGGACGATTACCGGAGTAGGGGAAGTACTGAAGATTGCTCGACCCAATATTCAAGTGATAGCCACAGAGCCTGATGGAGCTGCTTTGCTCAGCGGTGAAGATTGGCAACCTCACAAGATACAGGGTTGGACCCCAGATTTTATTCCTGATGTCTTAAATACTGAGGTCTGTGATCAAATTATCCCGGTCAGTGGGGACGTAGCCAAAGATACAGCGCTAGCATTAGCGCAAAATGAAGGTATCTTCTGTGGTATATCTGCTGGTGCAACGTTCGCTGCGGCGCTTGTGGTAGCTGAATCAGCGCCTAAAGGTTCATCAATATTGGCCATGCTACCGGATACAGGTGAGCGCTATTTAAGCACCTTCTTGTTTGACGATATCAAAGAGGGCTCAGATGAGGACGTGTTAGCGACACTTTCTTAGTAAGCATCTACCTGTTATGACCAGTACCGTACTTTTGGCTTGCCTCTCTCCCAAGGTGGGTCGAGCCGTTTTTAGTCAGCTAGCTTTCAGCGCTTTTAAGGTACTGCGACTCAATGCGGTATTCAAATCATTAATCAGGTCTTGAGCGTCTTCTATACCGACAGAAAGGCGAAATAGATTGCTTCCTATGCCCGCATTTTCTAGAGCATCTGGGCTTAATGCTGCATGAGTCATGGTAGCGGGATGACAGATAAGACTCTCAACACCCCCAAGAGATTCAGCGAGAGTAAAGAGCTGAAGATGCTTAACAAATGTTTTTTGACATATCTCATCTTGGTTCAGAGTAAATGAGAACATTGCGCCAAAACCCGTCTGTTGCTGTGCTGCTATTCGATGCGTAGCGTGGGTCTCAAGGCCAGGGTAAAAAACCTGCTCAACAGCTGGGTGTTTGTTGAGATAGCCAACTACAGCGGAAGCATTCTCCTCATGTTGCTTCATTCTAACGCTCAGTGTTCTCAAGCCGCGCGTAGTGATAAAACTATCAAAAGGCGACCCTGTAATACCGGTGCAATTTGCCCACCACGCTAAATCTTCGTGGACCTCCTTGCGCTTAGCAATAACTGCGCCGCCGACAACGTCGCTATGGCCATTGATATATTTTGTAGTGGAGTGAACAACGATATCTGCACCTAAGCTCAAGGGTTGCTGGAGAATGGGCGATAGAAAGGTGTTGTCGACAACCTTGATTACTTCATCTCCAACCTCACTGCAAATCTGCCTTATGTCGACCACTCGCAAAAGAGGATTACTTGGAGTTTCGATCCAAATGAGTTTAGGGTTTGATTTTAAAGCCTCCGCCAGAGAGCTAGGATTCCCTTGGTCAATAAAACGCACATCGAATAGCCCCTTATCATTTAGTGTTTTGAATAGCCTGTAACTACCGCCATAGCAGTCGTGGGGAGCGATTATCACATCACCCTTGTCGAGCAAGTGTGTAACCAGATAAATTGCAGACATACCACTCGAGGTGATGACCCCATCATACCCACCCTCAAGATTAGCTAGGGCCTTGCCTAGCTGATCACGTGTTGGGTTGCCCGACCTAGTGTAATCATACTGGCGCGGTTGAGCGAAATCCTCAAAACTAAAATTGCTAGATAAGTATAAAGGGGGGGTCACAGATCCATATTGCCTGTCCGTGTCTATGCCAGTGCGAACTGCTGTTGTGGTTTTGTTAATTGCCATAGGTGTCTCTTAGTTATAGTATGGTTTACGACTATGCAAAGAGATGTTTAGCCGTCTAAACGTCCGACAAGTTTAACATTTAATCAAAACAAGTAAAGGTGTTTAGGCGGCTAAAAATGGGTATGATAACCAAAACGAATAAGCACGAGGTATACATGGTTAAAAAATGGAACGGCAATTTTATCAATCCATATATCGAGCATGGCGAAAAGCGAGATAAAGTCAAAAAAGTCACTGTCTCAATCCCATTTAGTGTTTTAAAAATACTAACTGATGAGAGAACAAGACGCCAAGTAGCTAACCTGAGGCATGCAACCAATAGTGAGCTGCTGTGTGAAGCGTTCCTGCATGCCTATACAGGTCAGCCGCTGCCTACTGACGAAGAGCTGGCTAAATCGAGTAAAAATGATAGTTCTTCCTAGCTAATTTTTTGCCGTCGTTTGCACGCCCTACAATATTTCATTACAAGGAACTCTAATGTCACAACAGTTTGATTATGACCTGTTTGTTATTGGCGCAGGCTCTGGAGGAGTTCGAGCCGCCCGTATGGCTGCGTCCAAGGGTAAAAGGGTGGCCGTCGCAGAAGAACGTTATCTGGGTGGCACTTGCGTAAATGTTGGGTGTGTACCTAAGAAACTATTTGTGTATGCCTCTCAGTTTCCCGAGCATTTTCAGAGTAGTAGGGGCTTTGGCTGGAGCCACGCGGCGCAGGCGACGTTTGATTGGGCAGCCCTGAGAGATAATAAAACAACCGAAATTGAGCGGCTTAATGGTATTTATCAGTCCCTGATTGATAACAGTGGCGCAGATCTTTTTGATGGACGTGCAACGGTGCTGGGCCCTAATTCAGTCGCCGTAAATGGGATCACCTATAGTGCAAAGATAATTCTTGTCGCCACAGGTGGATGGCCGTTTATTCCTGAGTTTCCGGGTAGTGAGTATGCGATTAGCTCCAATGAAATGTTCTTTCTCGATGAGTTACCTGCAACTGCAGTAGTTGTTGGTGGTGGCTACATTGCCGTTGAGTTTGCTGGCATTTTGAATGGCTTAGGTGTTGATACTCATCTCGTTTATCGTGGCGCTAACTTACTCAAATCTTTTGATAGAGAGATGAGTGAAAAAATTACTGCTGGTATGCAAGAGAAGGGCGTCAAAATACATCTAAATACTCAGATCACAAGCCTAGAGAAGGAGGCTGGTGTATTTAAAGTTAATATGGATCGTGGTGAGGCAATAAAATCTGGCTTAGTGCTTTATGCGACGGGACGCATCGCTAATACATCAGACCTTGGTTTAGAAAATACTAAGATTGAATTACGTAGGGACGGCTCTATACCCGTCAATGAGCAATTCTGTACTGCGGAGCCCTCTGTTTATGCCCTAGGTGATGTTATTGATCGGGTGCAATTAACACCTGTCGCCATCCAGGAGGCCATGGTGCTAGTAGATCATTTATATGGCCGCGGTGAAGCTAAGATCGATTATGACAACATACCGACAGCCGTCTTTTGTCAGCCAGAGTTTAGTACCGTTGGTCTGAGCGAAGAGGCGGCGAATAAAACCTATGCTGATATTTCCGTTTACACCTCGGATTTCAAGCCGATGCTGCAGACCTTGGGGGGCGGTAATGATCGAATCTCAATGAAATTAATTGTTGATAAGGCTAGCGATAAGGTTGTTGGGTGTCACATGGTTGGTGAGCATGCTGCAGAGATTATTCAAGGAATAGGCATTGCCATTAAAGCTGGAGCAACCAAGGCTGATTTTGACGCTACTGTGGGAATACACCCGTCTGCGGCAGAAGAATTCGTCACTATGCGTGAACCCTCTCGCTAGAACTGGCTTTTGGCACGCTCAAGGAGACATAGGCTCAAAAACTTAAGATCAGATAAGCTCCGTGCGGCGTCTGATTTGTCTTGATGGACAATCACCAAGAGCAGGGCATGGCTGACCTCTAACCATTCTCGGCCCAATCGATCTAACTCGGAGAGATCGTCGGATATCTCAAGGCGTTTAAACATACGCGCCATGGCGGCTATGATGGTCTCATCATGATGGGAATCAAGCTCCTTAAGCTCCGGCACCCCAAACATTGCCTGAACCAAGGGCAATAGACCCTCCTGATTTTGATAGGTGAGAAGCATTCTATCGGTACTCATCTCAACAAATTTCTTCAGACTAAGGGTTTCTATTGGATAGTCCTCCAACTTTCGTAGGCCCACATCCATTTCTCCTAGCCAGCGCTCTGCCAATGCATAGAGAATCGCATACTTGTTTGGGAAATAGTGATAAAGGGTCCCCACAGACATGCCGACGGTCTTAGCCACTAAGATGGTGGTTAGGTCATCTTGACCCACTTCCTCGAGTAATTGAGCAGTAATGGTTAAAATCTGTTCGCGACGTTCCTGGGCCCGCTTTTGCACGGGTGTTGATCTAGGGGTGAGTTTACGAATAGCAGCCATAGTAGATCTCCTTAAAACCTATCACGGAGCGAGTAATAAAGCATAGCCGATACCATTCCTGGCCAGCGTAAGAGTGTTCCACCAGGGAATCGGCGAGTAGAAAGATTGGACATAACATCAAAGCGCTCTAATTTCCCACTAATAGCCTCTGCAACGAGCTTTCCAGCGAATGTTGCGGTAGGTACGCCATGGCCTGAATAGCCCTGTAAGTGCCAAATGTTGTCTTGAACACGACCGAAATGGGGCAGCCGGTTCATGGTGATGGCCAGAGTGCCGCCCCAACCATAGTCAATTTTTGTATCAGCAAGTTGAGGATAGATTTGACGCATATACTTCCCTACAAATCCTTTGATGTCTCTAGGGAATTTACGACGATAATTTTCTCCACCTCCGAATATCAAACGATTATCACCCGATAGCTTCCAATAATTAATAACAAAGCGACTGTCGGCCATGGAGGTATCCTTTGGAATGATCGAGCGAGCCATATCATCAGTCAAAGGTTCTGTAGCAAGCACGAAGTTATTGATGGGCATAATGTACCCATTAATCTTCGGCTCGAGCTTCTCAATGTATCCATTGCAGGCAAGTATTATTTCAGATGCGGTTACCTGCCCGGTGGTAGTGCTGATCACGAGAGGGGAGCCCCCATAAGAGGTAACCCTTGAATGCTCATATATTGTTACCCCGGCCTTTATAGCAGCGTCCGCTAGGCCAAGGGCGTAATTGAGTGGGTGCAAGTGGCATGATGCCTTATCCCATACCGCTCCGTAGAATCCATCGCTGCCTACGGCCTCGTGCAGTCGCTCCTCAGGTATATATTCCAAATCGTGAAAGTTATATCTGTCGGCCAAAAAGTCGATTTCTTCCTTCATACCTGCACATAGCCTGCGTTTGTGGGCCAAATGCATGTCGCCATGTTTTAAGTCGCAATCAATATTGTGTGTGGAGATTAGATTTTTCACTGTGTCTACAGCTTCCAAGCCCATATTCCATAGCAGGCTCGCGGTTTGGTGGCCGTATTCAACCTCTAATTCCGCCTGATCAGCTCTTTGCCCTATACCGACGTGTCCACCGTTTCTGCCCGATGCTCCAAATGCAACTGTCTCAGCTTCCAAGATAATGACTTTGTAGCCTTTTTGGGCAAGGTGCAGGGCAGAGGAGAGCCCGGTGTAACCCGCACCGATTACACAGATATCTGCAGTCTCATGGTCTGCCAGTGATGGGAACTGGCGACGATTATTCTGTGTGGCTGTGTAGTACGACTCCATAAAGCTTATTCTCAACGGTAGCTAAAATTGACATTATGATGTTTTTGAATAATAATTCAACTTTAATTGAATGATCATTCAACTTTTTGATAAGTAAAGGTATGCCATGGCTCCCCAAGAAAACATAGAAAGCTGGTTAGAAGAGAACAAGATTACAGAGGTCGAATGCTTAGTCCCGGACATGACGGGGAATGCTCGTGGAAAATTCATTCCAGCCAAAAAGTTTCTTAAAGAAGATAGCCGCCTGCCAGAGGGAATATTAGCTCAAACTGTCACGGGAGAATATTCGGATGACTTTTGGGAGCTGCTAGATACTATTGATGGTGACATGCTCCTTGAGCCAGTTTTAGAGACGAAGCGCTTGGTCCCTTGGGCTAATGAGAGTACAGGTCAAATCATTCATGACTGCTTTACTAAAGATGGAGAACCACATCCATTTTCAAGCCGAAACGTGTTGAAACGTGTGCTTGCTCTGTACGAAAAAGAAGGTTTAAGTCCAGTTGTTGCTCCGGAGATGGAGTTTTACCTGGTAGAGAAGAACCCTAACCCTGGCCTGGCACTTAAACCGCCTATTGGACGTTCAGGTCGGCCTGAGACTGCTCGCCAGTCATACAGCATTGATGCTGCAAATGAGTTTGAGTCGTTCGTCGAAAGAATGTACGGCTATTGCGATGCTATGAACCTAGACATAGACACACTGATTCATGAGTCAGGCGCTGCACAACTTGAGGTTAATTTTATTCATGGAGATCCCCTTAGTCTTGCTGATCAGGTATTTACTTTTAAACGCACAGTGCGCGAAGCAGCTTTAAAAGAGGGCATGTATGCAACTTTTATGGCTAAACCCATGGCTGAGGAGCCTGGTTCAGCTACACACATACATCAAAGCATTCTTAATACGGAGACCGGCGCTAACATTTTTACCAATGATAAGGGCGAATATAGTGAAGCTTTTTATCACTATATTGGCGGACTTCAGAAATATACTCCCTATGTGATGAGTCTTTATGCGCCTAACGTGAACTCTTACAGACGCTTTACGCGAGAGGTTTCAGCGCCAATCAACTTGCATTGGGGCTATGATAATCGTACTACGGGGTTGCGAGTGCCAGACGCGGCACCCAAAAATTACAGAATTGAAAATCGGTTCCCCGGTGCAGATGTCAATCCTTATTTAGCGATTGCCGCGACATTGCTATGTGGCTACCTTGGCATGAAAAATAAGATACAGCCATCAGAAGCCTACGAAGGTAATGCGTATGAGGAAGATGTTGATGTGCCTAGGACTCTTGAGGAGGCCTTGCGCGGGCTGCAGGATGATCAAGATATTATTGATATTTTCGGGGAGAAATTTATTCAGCTCTACACATCGATTAAACTGGTGGAGTTTGAAGAGTTTAACCGTGTTATATCCTCATGGGAGAGAGAGCACCTGCTTCTTAATGTCTAAGCTCGAGTGGGTTTATCGACGCTTGAGTAGGGGGCTCGACACTGGTGGTCCTAGACAAAAGATAGATCTCAAAATATTTAATTTACTTTAATTATATATTTTAAACTATTGATTTATATTACTAAACTTCCCTTTCTTTCCCTGTTCGTGCTCGTTCTTTCATATCCGACTGAATATATACTTGATCGGTTGTTCCCATACTTGCATGACCCAAATCATCAGCCATATGCTTAAGAGGGCGAGTTGCTATATCTTGGGATGCTCCCGTATGTCGTAACCAGTGGGTTGTGGCTTCCCGAAGAGCAAGTGCCTCATCAATAAATCCTTCAGAACGCATCTTTTCATAGGCTAAATCAAAAGCCTGCTGAACTATCCGTCTTAATTGCCGCGATGTCATGCCTCCAACGCCACGATTTTTGGCCACTAGAGTGGCATTTAGACCAAAACTAGGACTAAGAGACTGCCGGTAACTCTCGTAGCGCCTTATGTAGGGGCCGAGGGAGTTAGGTACTGAAATATCGCGTATTTTATTGCCCTTACCGAGTACCTTTAGCCAATTATTACCATCGCTGTCTTGCCAAAAATGCTTCCAAACCGGCTGCCAGTTAGACCGGTCAGAGAGCTCAGATACCCGTAGATAAAGGGTTTTAAGCATAGCTATGATAAACAGAGTTCGTTCGTGGTCAGAATCCTTGTCAGCAGCTGAATTCGCGCAATCTAATACATAATCCCACTGCAAGTCTGAGAGCCGCTTGATGCTTTTAGATGTAGCACCCTTGATTAAAAACGGTGATTGCTTCCTGATTGCGGGAATTGGATTACCAAATGCATAGCCTTCGTCGGTTAGATAATCATAAAAGCACGACAAGGCCGAATAACAAATCTTCATAGCTTCATGGGATAGCGAGTGGCCATCTGTGCTGTTTGGAATGGCTAAGCCGCTATCTAAGGCATTTTTACGGTCCTGTTTGGCTATTTTTACCACAAATGGACGCCAATTCTTATTTTGACGAGACTCTCCGCCGATTATCTTAAACCGATCAGCTACAGACATTCCAACCCAGTGTGCTGGCGGGCTGTGCACAAAATCAAAGTATGCCTCCAAATCAGGCCGTTTCAGTGTAATCACGCTTTTCTGTGCAACAGTCCATGACCAAAGAAGTAAACGCTCGACCTCATTGCGGTAGCCGCGATAGGTGGCTTCACTTTTACGACTGTAGCTCTTTAGGAAAGACTGGGTATAAAAGAAATCTTGAGTGGCGTCTGGTATAGCCAATGCAATGTTATCTATGAACTGCTTCGAGTCAGGATACTCGTCGAGCATTGCCGGGCCCATTGGTAACCGCACAAAGGTCTTATGGGCGTCAAAGAGAGGTGTGGCTTTAAATACTTTAGGCATAGGCTTGTTTGGCTGTAGGCAGCAGTTTCATTGAAATACACTGTATCAGCCGTGTATAGGATTGTCCAGCTATGTCTACTAATTGAGATTAGCGGACATAGCAAAACACTGTAACTCCTTGCTTTTAACTAAACCACTACTCTACCTTAGTTGCCTCTATCCAGTTTTTGACCTGCCGCTCAAGCATATCCAGTGGCAATGCCCCACCACCAAGCACAGTATCGTGGAAGGCTTTGATATCAAATTCATCACCTAGTTGGTCTTCAGCCATCTTACGTAAGCGTTGAATATCGATCATACCAATTTTATAGGCCGTAGCTTGACCTGGAATCACTAGATATCGACGAATCTCAGTTTCAATCGTTTCTAGGGGTGCTGGTGAGTTTTGAGCGAAGAAATCAACCGCTCGTTGCTGTGACCATTTTTTATGGTGCATCCCAGTGTCGACAACAAGACGAATCGCACGCCACATCTCGCTACCCAAGCGTCCAAAATCAGACCCTAAAGTCACATAAGTATTTGGCATTTCTTTAGCGAGTGCCTCTGTGTACAGCGCCCACCCTTCTACATAGGCTGTGCTGCCAGCCTGTGTGCGGAACTTGGGAATGCCTTTAAGCTCTTGTGCAATAGAGATTTGCATATGATGACCGGGTAGACCCTCATGATAAGCGATGACCTCAAGCTCGTTCTTTGGCATGGCCTTCATATCTGATAGGTGCGCATAATACACTCCAGGCCTGGAGCCATCTGGGGTGCCTGGGTAGTAATGCTGTGGTGCACCATCTTGCTCACGGAAGGCCTCAACCCGTTTTACTACTAGATCTGCTTTAGGCAATATACCAAAGTAGTTAGGTAGCTCTTTTTTGAGGTTTTCAATCGCTGCTGTTGCGTCATCGATGTACCCTTGCCTACCTTCATCTGTGTTGTCATAGTAAAATTTTGCATCATCTTTACTGTCTCTGATATAGGCAAAATACTCTTGCAGTGTTCCTTTGAAGCCATCTCTTTGCTTGATAACCTCCATTTCACCCCGAATACGTTTGACTTCATCAAGCCCGAGTTGGTGTATTTGATCTGCCGTCATATCAGTAGTGGTGATACTCTTTAAGCGATACTTATAGAACTCATCACCCTCGGGAAGTGCGTGCACGCCTAAAGCTTCCTCTCTTGTATTTTCCAAGTCGTCTGTCATGAAAGCTATCAAATCATCATAGGCCGGAGCAAAATCATTGATAAGTGCACTTCGTACTGCTTTTATTAGACCATCACCCTGCTTTTGCGAAATTGTGTCTGCTTTAACCAGGGCAGATACCTTGGAATTAGCATCAGTCCACAGTGTCGAATCTGTGCCGCTATTATCAAATGGTGCTCCCGAGATGATTGCCTTGGATTCTTTCATCACAATCTCATAGGCAAAACGAGGAGCACGAACGCCCTCACCTGCTGCAAGCTTCGCTTGCCCTGTGAGCTCTGCCATTGCAGCACCAATGCCACTAATACGCGAAATATAGTCCGTCATATCTTGCTCGGTCTTGACAGTATGATAATTCATCATCAGTGTAGGGAAGAACGAATGAGTACCGCTCATTTGATGGAATACATAGCCCCGTCGCATAAACGCCTTACTAGCAAGTGCTGATTCATATTGATGTTCCCATAGGTCATAGGATATTTTGGCGGCATCGCTAAGCTTGCTATAGTCGAAGGTTGACACCATTTCCTGAACGGAGTCGCCTTTCCATTTGATTCTTTTGAGTTGAGCAGCCTCACTCATATCATCAATTTCGCTGTACCGGTCTTTGCGACCCTGAAAAGTTAAGCTAAGGGGGCTCATCATCAGCTCTTCTTCGTACTTTATCTCAAACCATGCATTGAGCTTCTCAGTCTCCGAGTTTTCATGGTTATGACCTAAGCTCAGGCTTGATACAGCCAATAATGCGATAAAAACAATCTTATTCATGCGTATTCTCCATTGACGAGTTGAAACTGCTAAAAACGCGATAACTATACTCGTTTGGTAGCTCTGTCGGCCACGACTTTATACCGACTCTTAGGCGACAGATAATATTTCTATTATACGCCATTGATGTCTCCACAAGCCCTATTGGCCGGGACTGCTATATGCATCATTTTGGGGTCTGGCAGAATGATACTGTTCATTAGATCAATGTAATCCTGTCTATTAGAAATTTGTAGCAGAGGATTAGATTTTTTTTCGGTAGCTAGAGTACTTTCAGTGATGTTTTTGTAGTTGTGTGCTGGGTACAAGACTACATCATCAGGTAGCACAAGAATGTGATCGTGCAAGCTATCAAACTGAGCTCCAGGATCCCCGCCCTGGAAATCCGTTCGTCCGGTACCACCAATTAATAATGTATCGCCACTAAATAGCATATCGCCGTTCGCACTTGCTAAATGGAAACTATAAGAGTCATTAGTATGGCCAGGTGTATAGATCGCCTTCAGAGATATACTCCCGACACCAACAATATCACCGTGACAGAACGTGCCTGACAGACAAGCCGCCCCGGACTCTCTACCCATCATGGTAATGCAGCCCGTTTTTTTGCGAAGAGAACCCATCCCTGTAATATGGTCAGCGTGAGTATGTGTGTCAATTGCTAAAGTCAGATTACATCCAATTTGTTCAACAAAGGCTAATAACTCGTCCGTATTTTCTAACACGGAATCAATCACCAACACTTCTTTCGTTTTTTCATCCCCGATAACATAGGTGAATGTAGAGGATGCGGGTTCAAACAATTGCTTAAAAATCATAATTCGTTAATCCTTAATACTTAGGCACTATTTTGAATAACGGTTATTCCTAGCTCTTTTAATGCCCCAAGACCTCCTTTTATAACGATTAAGTCTCCGGCAATATGATTTTTTAACTGTTCTGCCGCTAACTCAGCACGCGGACCTTTAGCACATAGGAGATAAACAGGCTCTTCAGTCTGACGTCGTTGCCGTTGGAGATATTGCTTTACCTCCCCCTGATCGAGGGTCTGCAATGGAAAGTAGCCACATTCACTGAGATGTTCAATTGCCACCTCAGCATCGGTTCGCAAGTCGATGATATGAAGCTTCTCTAGCCCCTTAGTATGGTTTTTAAAAAAGTCTTTAGCTGAGATAAATTTAAGGCTTTTCGACATGTCTTAGCTCTCTAAATCTGGACAATAAATGGATTTAAGGACAGAAATCACCTGAATCGCTTCGGTGCCCGCTAACCGATAATAAATTGTCTGAGCGTCTCGCCTCGTAGTCACAAGACGACTTTTGCGCAGACAAGCTAGATGTTGCGACAGCGCCGATTGGCTGAGTTGAGTCATTGAGTTAAGCTCACCGACTGACAATTCAGCCCCTACAAGTGAGCACATAATCATAAGGCGGTTAGTATTGCTCAGTAGCTTCATTAACTGCGCCGCCTCTGCCGCATGCGCCTGCAGCTCGTAGAGATCATTTTTATCAATAGTAAGTGACACGAATTGGGTACCTATTAACATCAGGTTTGTAGCTTCATTATATTAGAGTAATCTAAATTAGCAATATCTAATATAATGTAATTGAATTTAAAGTATTGAGAACCTACTCATTAAGCTAACTTCTGGTAAACTTCTTCAAACAACACAGGTACTTCTATGCGTCAGGTTTTTCGGCCACTCTCTTCTTTACTGCTTTTTCTTTCAACACTGATATTCAGCCTTTCGGTCGTTGCTTCAGAATCTATTGAAACTGAAGACGGACAATCGTCTTTGTATCGTGAAATTTTTGAACGCCTTGCTAGTCGGCATTATCGAAGTCAAGAGATTGATGATGCCCTGTCTGATCGGTATTTGGACGAATATATTAATACGCTAGATTCAGGTAAGAACTACTTCTTACAAAGTGATATTGATGAGTTTGAAAAATGGCGGTCAAAACTCGATGATCTTTCTAAGCGCGGTGATATTAAGCCAGGATTTATCATGTTTAATCGTGTCCGCGACCGTGCGATGACTCAGCTAGAAAAAAATATTACATTGTTAGAGGACGAAAACTATGTATTCGATTTTGAGACTTCAGATTCGATTATGTTTGATCCTGAACTCCGGTCTTGGTTCAAGACCCAACAAGAGGCGTCTAAATTTTGGGAAAAGCGCCTTGTAGATTCAATGATTCGGCTGCTACTGAACGAAAAAGATGAGGCTGATGCAAGAGAACTACTGATTAAGCGGTATAGAAATCAAATCAAACAATTTGAGCAACGAGATAGTCAAGATGTTCTGCAACTCTATGCAAATGCCCTAGCGTCTCTTTACGACCCACATACGTCATATTTCAGTCCTAGAACAAATGAGAATTTTCAGATCAATATGTCTCTGTCCCTTGAAGGTATAGGCGCTGAGCTATCTACTGAAGATGACTATACAAAGATCAACCGTATTGTCCCTGGCGGCCCGGCGGATCTTCATGGTGTACTCAAAGCAGAGGATAAGATTGTTGGTGTTGGGCAAGCCGAGGAAGATATTGTCGATGTTATAGGGTGGCGAATTGACGATGTAGTCGCTCTAATCAGAGGTGCGAAAGATACCACCGTGCGACTCCAGTTTATCCCTTCTAAAGGGGATAGTAGTAATACAAAAACAATCACTATCGTGAGAGATAAGGTTAAATTAGAGAATAAATCTGCCCAAAGTAAGATACTTGATGTCGTCCATGAGGGTCAAACATACAAGTTAGGGGTTATTGATATTCCAGCCTTCTATATGGATTTTGAGGCCTACAGGGCTCGCGATCCAAATTATAAGAGCACCACTAGAGATGTCTATAAGCTAGTGGAGGAACTAAAAGACGCCGACGTGGATGGCATTGTAGTAGATCTTAGAAGTAATGGTGGCGGCTCATTATATGAAGCAACGTCTTTAACCGATCTATTTATTGATTATGGACCGGTTGTTCAAATTAGGGATTCTGATATGCGGGTGCAGCGCAATCAGCGAGCCTATAGACGAGCGGCCTATAACGGCCCTCTTCTTGTCATGATTAACCGATTAAGCGCATCTGCGTCGGAGATATTTGCAGGCGCCCTCCAAGACTACGGCAGAGCACTCGTCGTCGGAAGCCAGAGTTTCGGTAAAGGAACTGTGCAGGACATCACCGCGTTGAGTAGCGGGCAATTGAAAATGACCGTATCCAAGTTCTATCGTGTTTCTGGTGACAGCACCCAACACCGTGGAATTTTGCCAGACATTTCGTTCCCGTCGTTACATGATCTTGATGAAGTGGGCGAAAGTCATCAAGATAATGCCCTACCCTGGGACAGTATTCACAGGGTTCCTCACCAGACAAAAGATGAACTGAAAGGATTTATCGGGCCATTGACTGAGTCGCATCTTGAACGTCGCAAAGAAGATCCTGACTTTGCTAGTTTGATTGAACGAATTGAGTTAAGTGATTCATGGGCGCAAGAAAAATCCTTGTCTCTCAATCTCGAAGAACGTCGTATTCGTAGCGAAAGTTGGGATCTAGGTCTCTTTGAAATTGAGAATAGGCGTCTTATTGCAAAGGGTGAAGTGCCCTTCGATACTCTTGAGGCTTGGCGACTTAGTGACGAGGTAGATGAAGAAAATGATACTGAGCTGCCCGAAGAGCAAGCGCAGCTGCAGGATCAAGCAGAGAAAGAGGGAGCGGAAGAGGAAGAGGAAAACATTCCAGAAACCGACCCCCTTTTATTTGAGGCTGGCAAAATTCTTGGTCAACAGATCTACATAGAAAGCACAAGAAGAATGCAGCAATTAGCACAAATTGAATCTGAACAAGAGAGAGATTGATGGACTCGATGACGCGGGTAATGTCTTTCAACGTCAATGGCATTAGAGCCAGACTGCACCAAATAGAGAAGGTTTTAGAGCAGCATAAGCCCGATGTATTAGGTTTGCAGGAAATCAAAGTTAGTGACGAGGAATTCCCTGTAGAGGCAATAACAGCCTTGGGCTATAACGTGGACTTTTTTGGCCAGAAAGGCCACTACGGTGTGGCTTTGTTGAGTAAAGTCCAAGCAACTGCAGTCATTCGGGGCTTTCCATCGGATGATGAGGATGCGCAGCGTCGAATGATTCATGGCGAGTATTTATTGAACGGGAAAATACTACATGTGATAAACGGTTATTTTCCTCAGGGAGAGAGCCGTAAACACCCGACTAAGTTCCCGGCTAAGGAAAAGTATTATTCGGACCTAACTCACTATATATCTGACTCCTTTACCGCCAGTGATAACGTTGTTGTTATGGGTGATATGAATATTGCGGCAACAGATGCTGATGTAGGAATAAAGCCTGAAAACGCCAAACGTTGGCTACAGAGAGGGATCTGCTGCTTTCTCCCAGAAGAACGAGAATGGCTTCAAAATCTCATGAATACTGGATTGATAGATACCTTTAGGCTCATGAACACTGACGATAACAGCTCCTTCAGTTGGTTTGATTACCGCAGCCGAGGTTATGAACAAGAACCCAAGCGTGGTCTGCGAATAGATTTAATTTTAGCAACTCAAAATCTTGTAGATGTGCTTGCAGGGACAGGTATTGATTTCGAGGCAAGAGCGTCAGAGAAACCGTCCGATCATTGCCCTATTTGGGCTGATTTCGCTCTGTAGAGAGCTAAGTCAACCAAATCTTATGGTTTCCGTTATAGTAATAGATGTCGTAGATTAGAACGAGCCTATGAGCCTTGCATACATTAAAACGGACCATAACGCATCTCTTGCCGAAAATTATCAATCGGACGCTGCTGTTGTGAGTATTGAATACAACAATATCGATCAATTTTTAAAGTACATTGAAAAGCGTGCTTTTCATATGGCTCGACTAAGCACCCGTAGTTTGGAAGATGCTCATGATATTGTTCAAGAATCGATGTATAAATTAGTACAAAAGTATGCTGACAAAGATCCCAGTGCGTGGAAACCTCTTTTTTACCGCATACTGAATAGTAAAATTACTGATTATTACCGCCGTAATGCAGTTAAAGATCGAGTGTTTCCATGGAGGACACCTGATGTCGAGGATGCTAGTGATTATGGTGATAGTATATTGGACCAAGGTATAGGCCTGTTATCAGAAGAGCCAGATACCATAATGCTTCGACAACAGCGCATAAGTAAGCTCGCCAGTCAGATCCAAGCCCTGCCTCGACGTCAAAAACAGGCTTTTATGCTGCGTACGTGGGAAGGCCTTAGCACTCGAGAGACAGCAAAGGCTATGGCCTGTAGCGAAGGTAGTGTAAAAACACATTATTCACGTGCCATGATTCGGTTACGAAGTATGCTTGAGGACGATTACGATGACTAAGATACCTGTTACAGAGTTTACGGATGATCTGAGAAGTGTTGAAGAGAATACTCAGGCAACAGACGTATTTCGTCTTGCCAGAAGCAGGAAAGCTGCACTCGAGCAGAAATCACCATCCTACAGCAATATTAAATGGTTAACTGTAGGCGCTTTTAGCGCTGTTTTTGCGTTTAGTCTGATCTTACCCTTTGGTAGTGACTCCCTCGCACCTGAGAGCAATATCGACAGAGTCGTGCTAGTTAAATCTAGTTCAGATGAAACAGCTGAAGAGATTTATGAAGAAGATTTTTATTATTGGCTCGACATCTATGAGACTGAGTTGCTGGTGAGTAATGATTAGCGTCGTTACTTAATTATCTGCATGAAAAAAGGCCCCAATGGGGCCCTTCTCGTTTTGCCTTCAAAGGAAACTACTAAAGCGCAGCTTCAAGCTCTGGTAGCGCATCAAATAAATCAGCAACAAGGCCATAGTCAGCCACTGAGAAAATGGGCGCTTCTTCGTCTTTATTAATCGCTACAATAACTTTACTGTCCTTCATCCCCGCGAGATGCTGGATCGCCCCAGAGATCCCCACGGCAATGTAGAGGTCAGGAGCAACGATCTTACCAGTCTGCCCTACCTGCATATCATTTGGGACAAATCCTGCATCAACTGCAGCGCGCGATGCACCAATAGCCGCGCCCAATTTGTCTGCGATGCCATTTAATAAACCAAAGTTTTCACCGTTACCCATTCCCCGACCCCCAGATATAACAACATCTGCAGCGGTGAGTTCGGGACGGTCTGACTTAGCAACCTCTTCACTAGTAAAACTCGACTTTTCTGCATCGTGAGCTTCCACCAAGGTGTCTATGCTTGCAGAACCCCCTTCGCTGGAAGCCGCATCAAAAGCAGTTCCACGAACGGTGATGACTTTAATGACATCACTACTTTTGACAGTGGCAATCACGTTACCTGCATAAATTGGTCGCTTAAAGGTGTCTCCGTCAACAACCGCAGAAATATCTGATATTGCTTGAGAATCCAACAGAGCTGCAGCCCTGGGCATAATGTTTTTAGCATTGCTTGTTGCTGTGGCCAAAATATGCCCATATTCCGAACCAATCTGAGCGATCAGCAGAGAAACGTTTTCTGCCAATGCATGCTCGTAGGCCGATGCATCAGCTAGGAGCACTTTTGACACACCCGCAACATTGCTGGCCTGCTCTGCAACAGTTACACAACCATGCCCAGCGACTAAGATATGGATATCACCGCCAATAGCATTAGCAGCGGTCACAGCATTAAGTGTTGCTGCATTTAAATCATTATTATCGTGTTCAGCTACGATTAAAATACTCATGAGATCACCTTGGCTTCATTTCTTAGCTTATCAACTAGTTGAGCTACATCTTCGACCTTAATTCCCGCCTGACGTTCTGCAGGGAGCTCAACTCCCATCAGAGTGACTCGTGCGGAGGCATCAACACCTAAGTCATCTGGGGTCGTAGTATCGAGAGGTTTCTTTTTAGCTTTCATGATGTTTGGTAATGATGCGTAACGAGGCTCATTCAAGCGCAAATCAGCCGTGACAACCGCAGGCAATGGAAGAGAAATTGTTTGCAATCCACCGTCAACTTCCCGCGTTACACTGGCGCTGCCCCCATCAATAGACAACTCTGATGCAAATGTAGCCTGCCCAACACCTAAAAGTGCAGCTAACATTTGACCTGTTTGGTTGTTATCGCCGTCGATGGCTTGTTTGCCCATCAAGACGAGGTCTGGAGATTCAGAGTCACAGACTGCCTTTAAGCATTTCGCAATGGCTAGAGGCTCTAAGGTATTTTCAGTGGATACAAGGATCGCCCGATCTGCACCAAGGGCTAAAGCGGTGCGCAACTGCTCTTGGGACTGCTGAGGTCCAACAGAAACAGCCAGTATCTCAGTGGCTACTCCCTTCTCCTTGAGACGCACTGCTTCTTCAACAGCAATCTCGCAGAAGGGGTTAATTGACATTTTAACGTTAGCCAAATCGACGTCAGTACCATCAGCTTTCGGCCTTACCTTGACGTTGTAATCTACAACGCGCTTTACCGCTACCAGAACTTTCATGGTGATCCTTCAATAGTCAGTGGACAGTGTTGAGGAGTTGGTGCTGAATGCGCAAATCCCCGCTTTTTTCAGGCCGGTATAGTGCCGAAATACCGCAAAAAAAGCAACCCAACAATGTCGCTGTTACGACCCATTGGTCAGCTTTAACGCCTTACTCAGACTGTTGATTTGACTGATAAATATTCAATATAGCTGAATCAATATGTTAAACTTCAGTTACTACTGACCGTTTTACAAATTCTTGGAGTAATGCTTTGGAAAGAGAATCAATGGAATACGATGTTGTCATCGTTGGGGCGGGACCTTCCGGCCTGTCTGCAGCTATTCGTCTCAAGCAATTAAATTCAGATATCTCAGTTTGTGTTGTTGAAAAAGGCTCTGAGGTCGGAGCACATATTCTCTCCGGAGCGGTTTTCGAGCCCAGAGCAATGGAAGAACTGTTCCCAGACTGGAAAGAGCGTGGTGCTCCACTAAACTCGGCGGTAAAGGAAGATAAATTCTTTTTATATACCGGAGCAAAAAGTGCGATAAAACTACCTAACTTCATGATTCCAAAGCCTACCCATAATGAGGGCAATTACATTGTTTCTATGGGTAACGTGTGTCGCTGGCTAGCAGAGCAAGCAGAAATGATGGAAGTTGACGTATACCCTGGTTTTGCGGCTTCTGAGGTGGTTTTTCATGAGGATGGCTCCGTCAAAGGAATCGCCACAGGCGATATGGGTATTGGCCAGGACGGTGAGCATAAAGCCAGTTATGCCCAAGGTATGGAATTACATGCCAAATACACTCTGTTCGCAGAGGGTTGTAGAGGACATTTAGGCAAACAGCTCATCAAAAAGTTTGAACTAGATAAGGAGTCTGATCCCCAGCACTACGGAATTGGAATTAAGGAAATTTGGCAAATACCTCCCGAGCAACATGAGGAGGGCTTAGTCGTTCATGGTCTTGGTTGGCCTCTTCAAGAATCGAACGCAGGTGGCGGAGCATTTCTTTATCACGCCGAAAATAACCAGGTTTATATCGGCTTGATTGCGGATCTTAATTACAGTAATCCTCACATGAGTCCCTTCGAAGAATTTCAGCGTTGGAAACACCACCCTGAGACTCTTAAATATCTGGAGGGCGGTTCTCGTTTGACCTATGGAGCTAGAGCAATAATAAAAGGCGGGTTAAATTCATTACCTAAGATGCACTTCCCAGGTGGGTTATTGATAGGCTGTGATGCAGGAACATTGAACTCAGTAAAAATAAAAGGTAATCATACCGCGATGAAAAGTGGGATGGTCGCAGCAGACGCCATAGCTGAAGCAATGAAGCAAGGAGATGCGGCCCCTTCTGATCTAGAGGCTTATGACAAACATTTCAAAGCATCCTGGTTATATGAAGAGCTTTACAAATCGAGAAATTTCTCAGGCTGGATGCACAAGTTTCCAATGTTGATTGGCTCAGCGTTTGTGTGGATTGAGCAGAATATATTTCGCGGAAAGCTTCCCTTTACACTTCGAGACAGCCTCCCAGATCATAAGGCAATGAAACCTGCAGCGGACTGTAAAAAAATTGATTACGCTAAACCCGATAATGTAATCAGCTTTGATAAAGCGTCATCAGTTTTTATGTCAAATACCAATCATGAAGAGGATCAGCCCTGCCATCTAACTCTCAAAGACGCAGACCTGCCTATTAACTTCAATTTAGAGATGTTTGACGAGCCAGCTCAGCGTTACTGTCCTGCGGGAGTCTACGAGGTGATTGAAAACGACGATGGGAGCAATCGCTTTCAGATTAATGCTCAGAATTGCGTTCACTGCAAAACCTGCGATATTAAGGAGCCGAGCCAGAACATCAACTGGGTAGTCCCAGAGGGTGCTGGCGGCCCAAATTATCCAAACATGTAATCTATTAAGCCTAGAAAAGGACGAGCGATACTCGTCCTTTTTTAAATCCTAAATAGTTAATCTATCTGTCCTAGGACAAACTTTTGGCCCATGCTCGTAACAAACAGCTCATTGCTATTATCTGCCAAATTAGCCTCTGCCCAATCAACAAGTTGATAGTAGGCTGCCCTGCTCAATAGACCGGTTAACCCCTTGCGGATCTGTACTAGCGGCACTGGCTGGTTAGTTTCGAAATCGTGGTCAACCCACAATGGGTTCTCATCACTCACTACCACAGTTTCACCGGTTGATGTAACACAGCTGATAGCTGGCTCTTGCTGCCTAATCTCTCTGTTGACAAGAGTAATGTAGAATGGTGCTATTTCGACACTAATCCTCCATTTCTCGACTGGAGTAACAAGATAATGCTGCCCATCCTCGAACTTTAATATTTGCGAAAAAAGCTTCACTAGGGGCGCTCTTTTGATTTCTCCGCCCTCGTGTATCCAACGCCCTTCCCGATCAATAATTAGATCCATATCACCGGATTTCTTTGGATTCCACAAGTGCACTGGAGGGAGCGATTTAGACGAAAGGTCTTGTAGAGCAAGAAGATCAGAAAATAGTGTATCTAGAGTATCTGACGCCATTAACCAGCGGACTTAGGCTTTTTGTCGCCCGCCTGGTGATACTGACCCCTATTACCCATTGTTACGCCGATACTAGTGATGAAGCCCATAAGAGAAGAGGCATCCTCAATATCACCCCAACTCTTGTTAAAGTAGAGTTCCACAGCCCCCTGCGCAAGAGCCCAGCACGATAGGTAATGATAATGTGGAGGGACATCCTCCAGAATTCCTTGGCTGATAAGTTTTGTAATTATCGTTCCAAGGGCATCCTCATGGGACCGTCGGATACTCGAAAATTCAGCTAGTTGCGGGCCTATATCATCAGCATCCATAAGACGGTCCTCAAGTTTCTGAACAAGACGATCTAACTCCGGTCGCGCGAGCCTAGATTCGAAGTAGGCTTTTGAAACTGCGCCAGGATCGCCCTTCTCTGCCTTTTCTAGCCCCGCTGCCAAACGCGAAGCGATACTCTTCTCGTAGTCAAGCATGATACGCACAAGAATTTCATTTTTAGTGAGGAAATGTTTGTAGACTGTACCTTTGCCAATACCCGCTTGCGATGCGATCTTCGAAACCGTTACACGATCAATATTTTCACTGATTAATAATTCAAGCGCGGCGCTTACGATCTTTTGTTCCCGCGCAAGAAAAACCTTCTTTTTCTCGCGGATTCGATCGGTACTCGACGTTTTTCCCAGCATGAAATATTTTCCTTTTGAGCGATCAGTCTATCAGGCATCTAGCGCTTCGCACAGCGTTCTATATGCTAAGGGGCCTATTACTCGCCCGAACAAACTCTTCTTTCAACTCATCGTAAGTGTTTGCAGCAGGAAACTGAGGGAACTCACTAATTACATTGATTGGAGCGTGAAATAGAATTCCGGCGTCGGCTTCCGACAGCATTGTTACGTCATTATACGAGTCACCCGCTGCAATAGTTCTATAGTACAGGCTTTTTAGAGCAACGATTGATTGGCGCTTTGGATTTGCCTGACGTAGTTTGTAGGCTAGAACATGGCCAGCGTCATTGTATTCTAACTGATGGCATAACAGTGTTGGGTAACCCAAAGGTTTCATTAACGGGCTCGCAAACTCATAAAACGTATCAGATAAAATAACCACTTGAAAACGTTCGCGAAGCCAATTGACGAACTCTACAGCTCCGTCAAGGGGCTCCAAGGTTGCTATTACTGATTGTATTTCGCTAAGTCCGAGACCATTCTTTCGAAGTATCTGTAGACGGTAGTTCATGAGCACGTCGTAATCGGGCTCATCTCTGGTTGTTCTCTTAAGAGCCTCAATGCCGGTTTTTTCGGCGAAGGCGATCCAAATTTCAGGTATTAAGACCCCTTCGAGGTCTAAGCAAGCGATTTCCACAGCATTTTCCTAGATTAGATTAAACGGAGACTTTAGTGAATTCCAAAACTTCAGCTAATAGTCGGGAATATTCAATGTATCAAAATAATGCATCTGCGCGTCTTTGCTGGGGAGAGCCATGACATTTTGTACTACACTGGAGGTCAAATGAGGCGCAAAGGCTTCAATGAATTCGTACATATAGCCTCTGAGGTAGGTACCTCGTCGAACACCAATACTGGTTATGCTCGACTCGAACAAGTGAGCTGCTTCAATAGATACAAGATCGGAGTCCTCTTCAGGACTGTATGCCATGTGCGCCACAATACCTATACCTAGCCCTAGCCTGACATAGGTTTTAATAACGTCAGCGTCTGTGGCGGTAAATACTATCTTAGGATCCAAACCCTTGTCATGAAAGGCTTTCTTTCGCTTAGATCTTCCAGAAAAACCAAACGGATAGGTTACTATCGAATGCGCAACTACATCTTCTAAAGTGATCTCTTCTATATTTACAAGAGGATGATCCTTAGGCACCAATATGCAACGATTCCAGCGATAACACGGCATCATTGCTAGATCGCCATATAACTCCAAGTCATCATAGGCAACCGCCAAATCCACGTCTCCTGACGCAGCCTCCTCGGATACGTGCGTAGGTGTCCCCTGAACAATATTTAAAGTCACGTCGGGGTAGTTAAGGATAAAGTCTTTAATGATGTTCGGCAGTACATACCTCGCCTGGGTATGAGTAGTCGCAATCGAAAGGGTTCCATGAGCTGGATTTTGATGATCGCGCGAAAGCTGCTTAATTCCTTCAACTTTACGCAAAATTTCTCCCGACATTTGAAGAATTTCTTGCCCTGCTGTTGTGACTCGAGTGAGATGTTTTCCACTCCGGGCGAATATCTCCACGCCTAGCTCATCTTCCAATAATCGTATTTGCTTACTTATGCCTGGCTGCGACGTGTAGAGACTGAGCGCTGTGGCTGAAACGTTTAGATCGTGATGAGCGACTTCCCATATATAACGCAATTGTTGAAGTTTCATATTGGTAGCCTATTTAACCATTAGATTACTAGGTAAAAGCATATATCGATATATTACGACATGTTTGCTTATTTATTCCAGTTGGAAATAAGAAATCATAGTGTTAAAGCAGCTGACGACCGAATCTTCCTATGAATAGTACGAAAAGTAGCAGATAAAAGAGGTAGTACCACGGCGAGTGCGTAGCTTTTGGTTTTGCTGACTCAGAAAACTGAACAGCTTCGTCTTTCAATCCTCGCACATCGATTTCTACCTGCAGAAAGTGCAGCGCTTCACCCTTGGGAGATTCGGAGAAAAGTCGAAGTACCTTCTGATCAGAATACTGTCTGTACTTGTTAGAACGTATTAAATCAGCCATAGAACTTACTCGTTCGCTACGCCGTGAGGAACATGGCCTGTAGCCACATACTCACTTGCGGACTTACAGTGAGCCTGCTGATCATCAAAGAAAACGTCTGCACCAAAGGAGTTGAGAAAATCTCCTTTACTTAGCCCCCCCAAAAATAAGCTTTCATCGATACGAACATTCCAATCACGAAGTGTTCTGACAACACGTTCATGAGACGGTGCGGATCTGGCTGTTACCAACGCAGTACGAATCGGGCATTCCTCTGGAGAGAATTCAGATTGAAGTCCTTGTAGTGCCTGCAAAAAACTCTTAAATGGACCTGCATCCATAGGAGTGTGCGCAGACGCTTTTTCATTTTCTGTAAATGCTTTAAGTCCTCGTTCTTTGTAAATGCGCTCAGATGCATCAGAAAATAGAACGGCGTCACCATCAAATGCAAACCGCAGATCTCCATCTTCTGAAGGGCCTGCCCGGGATGACAGTAAAGTAGCCCCCGCAACACCATTATCGAGAGCGCTGCGAACATCCTCAGCGTTAGTTGAAAGAAAAAGATCACACTCAAAAGCAGACACATAACGATAGGGAGAGGAACCTCCCGAGAACGCTGCTCTGGTGATAGATAAGTCATGATGAGCGATAGAGTTGAAGACTCTCAAGCCTGTGTCGGCAGAATTACGAGACAACAGAATAATCTCTACTCTGGGATCACCCTCTAATTTATCATTAATGCGCAGTAATTTTCTGGCTAGTGGGAAGGCCTCGCCAGGAGACAAAATATCATCTTCATGTTGGCGTTGGTACTCTGCATAGGCTGCAACACCCTTCTGCTCATAGATGCGGTGACTTTCGGCCATATCGAAGAGCGCAGTTGATGATATGGCAATTACCAATTTTGGTTTAGTCTTTACGGACATAATCCCTATTCGCTTGTAGTTGCTTCCTCACGATTTTCTTTTTCAAAGTACTCTCTAGTTAACTTAAACACAATGGGAGATAGGAGCAGCAAAGCGATCAAATTTGGAATCGCCATTAATCCATTAAGTGCATCAGTCATTTTCCAAACCAGTTCCAGACTCATCTGAGTACCCACAAAAATACCGATTACCCATAGCACTCTGAATGGCGTAATCACCCGAGGACCAAGTAAAAATTCAGCACAGCGCTCCCCGTAGTAGCTCCAACCCAGCATAGTGGTAAAAGCGAACAGCGCCACACAAAGGGACAAAATAATATCACCGTAGGGTAAGGCACCGGTAAATGCCGCAAGTGTCATTGCGGCCCCCTGAGGCTCGCCACTCCAAACGCCAGTCACAATCAAAACCAAGCCTGTCATAGTGCAGATAATTAAAGTATCAATAAAAGTACCGAGCATGGCAATGGTGCCCTGCCGCACTGGACTATTTGTTTCAGCCGCAGCGTGGGCTATTGGTGCTGACCCCAACCCTGCTTCATTGGAAAAGATACCCCGAGCAATCCCCATACGTAAAGCGAGCATCAAGGTCGCGCCAGCGAAACCGCCTGTGGCTGCAGCGCCGTTAAATGCGCTATCAACAACTAGGATTATGGCTGCAGGGATTGCTGGTGCGTTCATTACAAGAATTATGAATGTGGCTGTCATATATAATGCGGCCATAAATGGAACTAATTTACCGGCAACGCTTGCGATGCGCTTAATGCCTCCCAGGAGAACGCCACCGACAAGCACTGCCATAACAATTCCGCTGATGACTGTTGGGACATTAAAGTTTGTCTCTAACACTTGAGACACTGCATTCGATTGAACAGTGTTAGCCAATCCAAATCCTGCAAGGGAGCCAAACAGTGCAAAGGCACCACCTAGCCATTTCCATTTATCACCTAAACCGTTCTTAATGTAGTACATGGGCCCGCCGACTTTTCGGCCGGCCTCATCTGTTTCACGGTAATTGACGGCGAGAACAGCCTCCGCATATTTCGTGGCCATACCGACAAACGCGGCACACCACATCCAGAAAAGTGCCCCAGGTCCACCAAGACCTATGGCGGTTGCAACACCCGCAATATTGCCCATACCAATTGTAGAGGACAACGAAGTCATCAACGCATTAAATGGGCTTATCTCGCCATCCCCACTACCCTGCCGGCCCTTAAAAAGCTGCTTAAAGGCATATGGAATATGACTAATCGTCATTCCTTTTAGGCCAATGGTAAGAAAAATACCAGTGCCCAGCAGCAAAGTTAGCATCACTGGACCCCACACGAAGCCATTGATTTGATCAATAATTTGCTCGAACATATCGGCTCCTTATAGAGTTTGTCGCTTGATTAAATCGCTTTGATGGTGCCTTTGGGCAAAACAGCATGGACAGCGGCTTTTTGAAACTTTAATTCCAGATTGTTATGAACTTCAAGCACCACATAATCGCCCTCTATCTTAGTGATTTTGCCCAGCATGCCGCTGGTCAATACCACCTCATTGCCCTTTGCTAAACCACCAACAAGTTCGGTATGTTCTTTTTGGCGTTTTCGCTGGGGTCGTATGATTAAAAAATACATAAAAGCAAATAAGCCTGCAAACATGGCGACGGTAACCATCGGGTTTGGTTCAGCAGGAGCACCAGATTGGGCATAGGCATTAGCGATAAAAAACATAGTGAATTTCCTTAATTGAAGTTATATGCATGTTGTTAATGAAAAGCAGCACTAGTCTAGATTTTTTGAGATCCATTCTAGTACATCGTCATGGTGAGTTTTAGTTTTCACCTTACCCATAACATGGACGATAACGCCCTCTTTGTTAATAATGAACGTAGATCTGAGAACTCCCATAAATTCGCGGCCCATGAACTTCTTTAAATCCCAAGCTCCATAGCTGTCAATTACACTATGATCTTCATCAGACAATAAAGTGAAGTTAAGCTCCTGCTTATCTTCGAATTTCACAAGCCGATCAACTGAGTCAGGACTAATACCCATGACGACGGTATTCAGATTTTTAAAGTCGGCATTTGTATCTCTAATACCACAAGCTTGCACGGTACATCCCGGAGTCATAGCCTTTGGGTAAAAATAAATAACGACATTACTTTCCCCTTTAAACTGGTCTAAAGCCACGGTCTCGCCGCGCTGGTTGGATAGAGAAAACGAAGGGGCTTTATCGCCAACAATTGAAAACGCCACAGAGATACCTTTGATTTGATGTTTTTAGGGAAAGGAATCGTATCAAATTTTTCACTGGTAATGTGACAAATCCTTAAAGATTGAACAATTCAACTGACGATTCACTAGGAGCATACAAAAACGCCACCGAACAATCATCCGATGGCGTTTGAATAGGACTAAAAAATGGAGCTACTAGGGGAGTAAATGTTGCACTGCGTCGCGCTCTTCGGCCAATTCATTCTCTGTGGCTTCCATCTTTCCACGGGAGAACTCATTGATCTCTAGGCCCTGCACAATTTCCCAGTCACCGTCTTTACAAACGCAGGGGAATGAATAAATAAGTCCCTCGGCAATACCATAACTGCCATCGCTATATACACCCATACTCACCCAATCGCCGTCGGTAGTGCCGAGCGCCCAAGTACGCATATGTGCTATGGCAGCGTTTGCCGCTGAGGCAGCACTTGATGCACCTCTAGCGCTAATAATAGCGGCACCACGTTGCTGAACAGTTGGAATAAAGTCTGTTTCGTACCAATCTTGATCAACCAATTCAATGGCAGATCGCCCAGATACCTTTGCTTCATGAAGATCTGGATACTGCGTTGCCGAATGGTTGCCCCATATCGTCATATGAGTCACATCATTGATCGTGCTGCCTGTTTTATTGGCAATTTGACTCATGGCTCGGTTGTGATCCAATCGAGTCATCGCTGTAAATTGCCGAGGATCGATATCAGGCGCATTACGCTGAGTAATAAGTGCATTGGTATTTGCTGGGTTTCCCACTACAAGCACTTTGATCTCCCTCGATGCATTATCATTTAATGCCTTTCCTTGCGCCGAGAAAATCGCTGCATTAGCTTCTAGCAGGTCTTTGCGCTCCATTCCTGGACCTCGAGGACGAGCTCCGACAAGCAACGCGTAATCTGAGTCTTTGAAGGCTTCACTCGCATCGTCGGTACAAACCATTCCTGCTAATAATGGAAATGCACAGTCTTCGAGCTCCATGGCAACGCCCTTCAACGCTTCTAAAGCAGGGGTGATTTCTAACATCTGTAGGATGACAGGCTGATTAGGGCCGAGCATTTCGCCTGCGGCGATGCGGAACAACAAAGAATAGCTAATCTGGCCTGCTGCACCAGTAACAGTAACGCGAACGGGTGAAGTCACAGTTTATCTCCGAAAAGTTTAGTTGGTATTTAGAAAGGCGCCATTATACGGACGGTAAAAAAAAATGCATAACGCATCCGCTATATACAGGCTATTAATCCGATAAATATTCAGTTCGTTTTAATTATTGGCATAGTTTCTTGTAGCGAGCGTCCATACTTTTGTATAAATCGTCAGCAAAACTGCTTGAATCGGTATCAAGGGTGGCGACAATCTCCACCAAATGCTCATTATCTTCAACGCCCCCCCACTGCTTAGCATAGGTTCCATCTTGATAACCATTGTCCTGACGGAAGAAATTGAGTACATTTTTACCAACATACCCTACATAAAGCGTTTCGAAGTCCATTTTAATACCGACCATTAAACGAGCAAAACCTGCAATATCAAAATCCTTAGTAGCCAGTGTCTGTTGTGTAAAATCCTCTAAATCTGCAGCAAAATCGCCACTGCCCTGAGGCAAGGTGAACCCCTTCTCGACCCTAGAAATAATGTCCTCAACAGAATCATCCTGCAGTAACAATAGGCTAAGACCAAAATGCCAGATATCTACTAACTCAAGCGCAATTTGATCAACATCCGGTGTTTGTTTTTTCCACCATTTCCAACCATAGTGATCTAGCAGCTCAGCACACTCTATCCAAATCGCCCGGTACCACTCAAACTGCTGCTCACGCCAATTAGCATGTACCTTGGTATTCATATTGTTTTGTAGTTCAAGCATGGTAGCGAGTTGTTGTTTCATATTTATTTCCTTAGTTAAAGAGGTTTTAGCCGCGTACGAAGCTGTTTCCAGTTTTCTCAGAGCCTATAGCGGTATTCGGTCCGTGACCAGTAATTACTATGGCATCATCATCAAGGGTATATATCCGTTCTTTGATCGAGGTGATAATTTGATCAAAGTTACCACCTGGTAGATCGGTGCGACCAATGCTACCTTGAAATAAAGTATCTCCCGCAATCAACGTCTTATACTCCTCAAACCAGAAGCTTATAGACCCGGGGGTATGCCCAGGAGTGTGAATAGCGACTCCTCCGCAACAATTCAAAGCCTGATCATCTTCCATAAAGTGATCGGGCTCTGGTAGCGTTACTGGTGGCACTCCAAACATCACACATTGCTGACCCACCATGTCCCAGAGAAACTTATCTCCCTCATGCAAGTAAATGGGAGCTCCAGTGGCCTCTTTTATCACACCTGAAGCCAGTATATGGTCAAGATGGGCATGGGTGTGAATGATTCCAACAACGGTTAAGTTAAGCTCATTCAGCAGACCCAAAATTTGGTCTGCGTCGCCACCAGGGTCGACAACAAGGGCTTTTGAAGAAAGGCGATCGCCAATGATTGAGCAATTACACTGCAGTGGTCCAACAGGGAATGTCCTGATAATAAACTGAGAGAGAGGCTGTTGGTCTTGTGTCATTTTCGGTTTCCCTAATTTTTAATCAAACTTCCGATAGCTTAAACAGTCGATGAAAGTTTTGCGTGGTTATTCGTGCTAAATTTTCGAGTTCAATACCATGTATATCAGCCAAACATTGTGCCACTTCAACCACATACTGAGGTTCATTCTTAGAGCCTCTATAAGGCACCGGTGCCAACCAGGGAGAATCTGTTTCAACGAGGAGTCTGTCCAAAGGAATCTTGGCGGCAACGCGTCGAAGTTCTTCTGCATTTTTGAAGGTAATAATACCCGAAAAAGCTATATAGAATCCAAGTTCAATTGCATCTTGGGCCATATCCCAGGACTCGGTGAAGCAATGCAACACCCCAGCCGCTGGAGATGGGTACTTGCGCAATAGACGAATGGTTTCGTCGACCGCATCTCTGGTGTGGATGATAATTGGCTTGTTAGTCAGTTGGCTCGCTATTAGGTGATTTACAAAACTTTCACTCTGCCATTCAATGGTGTCCGAGCTATAGAAGTTATCTAATCCTGTTTCGCCGATGGCGATAACACCTGGCTGATGCGCTAGAGCAACAAGTTGATCTACAGAGACAACCGTCTGTATATTTTTACTTAATGGATGAACTCCAACAGAAGTGTAAACATTTGGGAAGTCTGCCGTTAGTTCAACTAGAGATTTAGATGATTCCAAATCCACAGCAATACTCAGTATTTGCCCAACCCCCCGAGCGGCTGCATCAGACACAACGGCTGCTAAACCGCCTGCACGGGTCGTGAGATCTAACTGATCGAGATGACAATGCGAATCTACCAACATATTGAATTGTTACCCAAATGATTAACTGATTATTTTTTAAGAATGCTATCTATTTGAAAACACCTGAGTCCAACTCATTAATAGCTCTTCCCATAATAACTGCTGGTTTACATTGCTACCCGACAGGATCATGGCATGCATAAGGTGTAATCGGTCAGAAAATAGATATATTTTTTGATTCCCTTGGCTGGTCGAATCGCTTGTAACTAAGCGGTGAATATAATTCATAAACCATTCTAGAGCTTGTGGAGGAGCCAACTTGCTACATTGCTGCGCAGCGTCGATAAAAGACAGTTTTCCATCGCGAACCGCTACTAGCATACTTTCAAAGGTTTCTTGCTCTTTTAAGCTGTCACTTTGAATACATTCAAGAGCGAGCAAGGGCCTACCAGAGGCTACTTCGAGTGCTTTGCCTACACTAACATTATCCCCAGTAACGGTTTTCAACCAATCGCCTGCTGCTTCAGCTGGGGGAGTTAACAGGGCCTTCTTCTGACACCTACTTCGAATTGTTGCAGATAGTAAACTCGGCCGATGAGAAACCAAAATAATCAGTGTCTTACCTTGTGGCTCTTCAAGACTTTTCAAAAGAGCATTTGAAGAGCTGTTGTTCATAGATTCACTAGGGGCGATGATTGCCACCTTCCAACCCCCCTGCTGCGCGGTCTTGTCCAGGGTCGATATCAGCTTACGTATATCACCGATCAGGATATCTTTACCTGCATCGGGTGGCTCTAATAGAGCAAGGTCAGGATGAGAGCCAGCTGCAAGCAACTGGCAGCCTTTGCAGGCACCACAGGCATAGTTATTCATCTCTGCCGTACAGAGTAATCTATGGGCCAACGCTGTTGCCAATCGTTGTTTTCCAATGCCATTGGGACCACTAATCAATAAGGCATGGGGCAGTCGCTCATACTCTAATGCTTGACTAAAATCCTTCCAGACACCCTCTTGCCAAGGCAATGGTAGCGCAACACCTGTTTGATACGCCTCCATTACTAAGTTGCGCTCGCTTGAGAGTAAAAGTTTTCTAAAACAGCTTCAATACTTGCCTGAACCTGTTCGAGGGATTGAGATGCATCAATCACAGCACAGCGTTCAGGGTTCTCCTCAGCAATTTTAAGATATCCTTGCCGCACTCGATCAAAGAATTCAATTTGCTCTTGTTCAAAGCGATCTGGAGTACTTCTCTCGCTAGCCCGCTTAAGACCAATTTCTACTGGAATATCAAGAATTAACGTCAAATCAGGTCTGAGATCACCTTGGACAATCTGCTCGAGCTTAGCAATCAAAGAGCAGTCCATCTCACGGCCAAATCCCTGATAGGCGTAGGAAGCATCAGTGAACCGGTCGCACAGCACTGAAGTTCCTGAATCAAGGGCGGGCAATATCACCTGATCCAAATGCTGCGCCCTGCCGGCAAACATAAGTAGAAGTTCTGTGGAGTCCCCGACCTTTTCTTCGCGAGGCGTTAAAAGTAACTCGCGTACTTGCTCGGCCAGGGGCGTGCCGCCCGGTTCTCGAGTCGATACAAACTCGACACCCCGTCGATTAAGCCAATGTTGAATGAACTCAATGTTGGTGGTCTTTCCGACCCCTTCGGTTCCTTCAATAGTGATAAATTTACCTTGCATCTGTTTGTCGCTTTATTAACTAAGGTTTTGTAGGGGCAGACTGATAATCTTCTGTCCGGCCATCGATTTGATAACGTCTTACCGCTTTTCTATGCTCATCAAGAGTATCTGAAAAGTAATGCCCGCCATCGCCTCGCGCTACGAAGTATAGGCTAGAACCCTCCTCGGGGTGAAGTGCAGCATGAATGGCTTCTGCGCTTGGCATAGCAATTGGCGTTGGAGGAAGACCATTAATCATGTAAGTGTTGTATGGAGTATAGTTTTTGAGATCTGATCTTCGAATATTTCCATCAAATCTCTCGCCCATACCGTAAATAACTGTGGGATCAGTTTGCAATCTCATGCGCTGCTGTAAACGTCTAACAAAGACGCCGGCAATTGCAGGTCGTTCAATCGCTAGACCTGTTTCTTTTTCGATTATGGAGGCCATTATTAATGCATCATAGGGAGTGTCGTACGGTAGGCCCGGTGCTCTAGCATGCCATTCCCTATCGAGTATTTCCTGCATTTTACGATGCGCTCTCTTAAGGATATCCGCAACTGAGTCAGATGAGGTATAGGTATAGGTATCGGGGAAAAACCAGCCTTCAGGGTTATTCTTTTTAAAATCAACTGCGTCAAGCAACGTGGAAACCTCTTGCTCTGGTTCTAAGCTGAACTGAGTTGTTGAGTTTAGGTGCGACAACCATTGCTCGAAAGACCAACCTTCAGGAAATGTCAGCTTACGACGAATTACGTCGCCGTTGTTAAACTTAGCCAATAATGTCCGAGCAGTGTCGGTTGGATCGATCCAATAATCTCCAGCTTGAATGTCTGTTTTATCACGTATGATTGCATATACAGACAATATTTTAGGCTGAGATATTATTTTTTGTTTATACAGTCGATCATTCACCTGACTAAGATTACTGCCTTTTGGAATGACCCAAACAATAGGCGTTTCTGATGTGTCCACAAGCTTAATTGGGCTATCCAGATGCTGTGTTACCAGCCCATACAGCCAACCCGTTGCAAGGAATCCTACCACTGCTATCCATAGCGAAATTCTAAGCATAAAAGGGCTCATTTAAAACAAGAATAGAGTTGGGCTAACATTAGTTGCAAGTCTCTTGTGTTACTGCCGATCGTAATAGGTTTTACTTCCGACTGATCTTGATTCAGTATACCTGTAACTGGAACAATACCTTTAACAGAGTTACAAATGAAGATTTCGGTGGCAGCACTGAGTTCTCTCTCAGTTAAGGAATTAACTCTTACTCCTAGTTGCAACGCGGGAAATATCTCATCAATCAAGACAGAACGCATCACTCCTGAAACGCCACAGAGGGACAAATCAGGAGTAGTCCATCCTTGAGACTGAGTTTTAAGAAAAACATTTGCCGAAGTAGTCTCAACAAGACAGTCATTAGTATCGAACATCAAGCCATCATCACACTCATTAGGGTGGACCTCATTGCGCGCTAAAACCTGATCTAAGCGATTTAAATGTTTAATGCCTGCCAGTGGCTTATTCAGCGCTAATTGATGCGCACAGCGCCACAGGTTAACTCCGTGGTCACGCTGAAGGTTACCCTCAGCTGGACTGGGGCTATAGCGGAAAATAACATTTGGACTGATGTTCTCAGGATTCTGGTAACCCCTGCCTCCTGATCCTGCGGAGAGAATAATCTTTACAACCCCTTCAGTAAATTTGTGATGAACAAGAATATCGTGAAACTTACTCAAATATCCGTCTAACTTTTTTTCGTTTGTATTAATACTCAGTTCAGCTGCATCTTTACACATCCTGCTGAGATGACGATGCTTCAGGGGAAAGCTAGAGTTATTGTAATTAATGGTTTCAAATAACCCATGACCATAGCTCAGGCCACGATCAGACAACAGTGCTGATGGATCAGCATTGCAGAGTTCTGGATAACCATCGATTGAATAAAAGAAGTCAAATGTTTTCATAGGCCCATTAAACAAAACTTTCGGCCAAAAAAAAACCGCCCCAATTGGAGCGGCTTTTAATGTAGCTGTATTTAGCTGTTCGCATTGATGTAGGTAATTGCATCATTAACAGTTGCGATCTTCTCAGCTTCCTCGTCAGGGATCTCTGCATCGAACTCCTCTTCAAGAGCCATGATCAACTCTACAGTGTCAAGGGAGTCTGCACCGAGATCTTCCACAAACGATGAAGTCACCTTCACGTCTTCTTCTTTAACACCAAGTTGCTCGGCAACCATTTTGATAACGCGTTCTTCAATATTACTCATCTTGTCTCCACTCCATATAAGGGATCGATGTTTACTGATTTCAAGTCACAAGACTCGAAAAAGGGATTATGTGAGTTAAGGGCGGCATTTTACCTTACAAATATTAAAATGCTAGTCTCTAAATAAAAAAAAGCTATAACGTTTGCAGAAACTCCACCTACTAAGACATGTACATTCCACCATTAACGTGGATCGTCTCTCCTGTAATGTAGCCCGCTGCGTCACTTACTAAAAATTTGACAACCGCTGCAATCTCCTCTGGGGCCCCTAATCGGGCTAAAGGAATCTGCCCTAAAAGTACCTCCTTGTTGGCGTCAGGTAGGTCTTTAGTCATGTCTGTGTCAATAAAACCCGGTGCGACTGTGTTAACTGTGATGCTACGTGAGCCAAGTTCTTTGGCCAGCGCACGGCTAAACCCTTCAACCCCAGCTTTTGTTGCGGAATAGTTGCTCTGCCCACCGTTGCCCATCGAGCCTACCACTGAGCTTATATTAACTATCCGTCCCCAACGGCCCTTTGTCATAGGCCTAACACACGCCTTGGATAGCCGAAATACAGCATTGAGATTAGTATTAATTACGTCTAACCATTCATCCTCTTTCATCCGCATCAATATATTATCTTTAGTGATACCTGCATTATTTACCAGTACAGTAGGAGCACCAAAATTTTCCACAACACTCTGTAAAAGAGCACTAATCGAATCAGGGTCAGTAACATTTAATGGCATACCAGCGCCCAAAATTCCTTTATCAACAAACCGTTGGCTGATGCTATCGGCACCAGAGGTCGTGGTCGCCGTCCCTATGACGGTATACCCCGACTCACCAAGGGTGTCAGCTATTGCCGCTCCTATACCGCGACTTGCCCCAGTCACCAATACTACTTTTGATTCTTCACTCATAGATTCACCTTTGATTATTTAAACAGCAGCCAGGGCATTTTTTAAACTGGCAACATCATCTGTTGAAAAAGAGACTATTTCTCTATTAATTCGCTTGGACAAGCCACTTAAGACACGACCAGGCCCGCACTCAACTAATTGCTCAGCGCCTCGTCGTCTTAGCTCAAGAACACAATCTACCCAGCGGACTGGGCTATAGATTTGTTCAAGCATTAACTTCTTAATAACTGCCGGGTCACTCTCGGACTGGCCATGAACATTGTGAATCACAGGTATCTCCGGAGCGCTAAACGTTACAGACCTAACTTGCTCTGTCAGTCCTTCAGCAGCAGGTGCCATTAAGGAGGTATGGAAAGGCGCGCTCACTGGCAATGGCAGAGCACGCTTCGCACCGGCTGCCTTACATAATTCTATTGCACGGCCGACCGCGTCCGCTGATCCAGCAATTACCACCTGTCCTGGCGCATTAAAATTGACTGCATCGACAACTTCATCTCCCCTCGCGTCGGCACAGGACTGACAGATCGACTCATCGTCCAATCCTATTATTGCAGCCATCGCTCCAATTCCTACGGGAACCGCATCCTGCATTAAGGCTCCCCTTGATCTAACGATTCCAACAGCATCTTCAAACTTTACTGCACCCGCACAGACCAGTGCTGACCATTCTCCTAAACTGTGCCCTGCTAATACCGCTGGCATAGCCCCATTTTTATTCATCCACAGGCGCCAAACAGCCACACTAGACGCCAGTAGAAGTGGTTGCGTGCGTTCGGTTAAATTAATTTGCTCCTGAGAGCCCTCTTGGCTCATTTTCCAGAGATCATAACCAAGCACCTCAGATGCTTGGCTAAAAGTATCCTCAACAATAGAGTTAAACTCAGCCAATTCACTAAGCATTCCAATCTTCTGAGATCCCTGACCAGGAAATACAAAGGCAAGATTATTTTTCATGAGTCTCCGCTAGTTTGTAGTATCAATGAGTTTTGCCTGCAGTAATGGCGTTAGCGCCTTAGGCAAGTTGTGCGCCGCAGCTTCAATAGCTACATCTAAAGCATGTCCGAAAGCCTTCCGAGAGGCACTTCCGTGACTTTTAACCACGACTCCATCCAGACCCAACAGATACGCTCCGTTGTAAAGCGAAGGGTCGAGTCTATTTTTAAGATCCTTAAAAGACCGACTGAAAACCCCTAGTACAAGCCGAGCAAGCCAGTTCTTTTTCACAAGATCTTCTAAAATAACTGAAATCATATTAGCGAAGCCTTCGGTTGTCTTGAGTGCAATATTGCCGCTGAAGCCATCACAGACAACAATATCTGCAATACCTTCAAAAATGCCATCACCTTCTATGAACCCCACGTAATTAATACTCGAATCACCCTCTAGTAGCAGCGATGCCTGTTGCAATTCCTCGCTACCCTTAATGTCTTCTACCCCAACATTTAATAGTCTAACAGTGGGGTTACCAATATTATCGAGAAGTCTCGCTGTTAAATCCGCCAAAATGGCAAATTCATGCAACTGTCCAGCCGACGAGTGAATATTGGCACCTAAATCTAGAACGTAGGTTCTTCCCTCAACGGTAGGGAATGTTGTGCAAATTGCAGGACGAGAGATTCCGGGTAGAGTTTTCAGGTTGATCAAACCGAGAGCCATGAGAGCACCGGTATTGCCCGCGCTGATACAGGCATCCACCTGACGGGTTGCGACGGCATTAATAGCAAGACCCATAGATGAGTCTTTCTTATTTCTTAGCACAGTAGAGGGCTTGTCGTTGTCACAAACCTCAATATCAGAGTGATAGACGCTTATTCGATTCTTAACCTGAGAAGACGCCTGATTCAGCTCAACGGCTATAGCCGCTTTGTTGCCGAATAAGTCAGCCTCCACATTTGGATGTCTTTTTAGAGAGCTTATCAACGCGGACACGGTCACTGATGGGCCAAATTCACCACCCATCGCATCTACCGCAATCCGAACCGAACTTGCCAAGGGAATGCCTAGTCGGCGCTTGTCTCGACCACTTTTTGTCCGCGGTAGAAACCGTCTGCAGTTACGTGGTGACGCAGATGTCTCTCTCCGCTCACTGAATCAGTAGAAACAGTTGCTGAAGTCAATGCATCATGGGCACGACGCATGCCACGTTTTGAACGAGTTTTACGACTCTTTTGAACAGCCATCAGATACTCCTAATCTAAATGTTGTATGCAGTTATTAATTACGTTTTAACTGCTCTAAAATACTAAATGGGCTATCAACGATAGCTTCATCATGTGTAGCGTCTACCTCTTCTATAAAGGTATCCCCTGTGCACTCCCCCATGGCGTGGTAATTAACCAATGGTAGCGCTAATAAAATTTCATCTTCAAGTAACTCGTTTAAGTTGGCCATTTTATCAACAACAAGCCAGGGCTCATAGTTCTTTGCAACTCTATCCTCATGATCTTCTGACCAAATGACCTGTACTGCAAACTCAGCATGAAGATCAACCTGTACTGGGTCTAAGCAACGCTGACAAACGGTGTTCACAGTTACATCGGCATTACCGTGAGCTATCTTAGCTCGTGATTCGTCAAGCTCAAATTGAATCGAAGCCTTTAAGGGCTTACAAATCTCAGCAACTGATGCTGACAACCTTGGAAGGTTATCAGACTTAACTTCCCCTTCAAGTAGATAACCTTGGAGGGCCAGTTTTCGCGGGTCAATGTGAGTCGGCAGTGCCATAAAATCAGGTCGATCTCAGTTAGGCGCGCATGATATGCAGAACACTGTGATCTGTCAAAGAAAATTGGTTGATTTCAGTGCTTTAACGTTCAGTAGCAGGTTAGAATGTAAAATAACAAGCTTTCTCAGGGATTTTGGGAGCTTAAATTCTCAAGTAAGCACCTAAAATATGAAAGCAGCCTAATGTCTCAAATCATTCTAGCATCTACATCCGAGTATAGACGATCGCTTCTATCTCGCTTGAGTTTGAAGTTCACCTGCGTTGCCCCAGAGACGGACGAATACGCCCTTCTAGAAGAGCCACCGATCGCAACGGCTATGCGTTTAGCCGAGTCTAAAGCTTGCTCTACTGCTGAGCGCTATCCTGAGGCTGTCGTAATAGGCGCTGATCAAATTGCAGATCTTGAAGGCCAGCCAATTAATAAACCCATCAGCCATGACCTAGCTGTTGCCCAGCTCTCACTGCAGTCAGGAAAAATTGTCAGATTTCATAGCGCAATTGCCGTCGCTCAGATGGATTATTCAGGTGAATTGCGACATAAATCATGCATCAACACAACTGATGTTCACTTTAAGGATCTAAATGAGAGTCAAATACAGGCCTATTTAGCTGCAGAGAAGCCCTATGATTGTGCCGGAAGCTTCAAAGTTGAGGGTCTTGGCATAAGCCTTTTTGAGTCGGTTAAGACTACAGATCCGACGTCTCTTGTGGGGCTTCCCCTGATAGACCTATGCAAATTACTTACCCACTTTAACATAGATATAATTTAGATATAACTTTATATTATTCAATTAAAATATTGATATTTATAAGTATTTTAATATATCTGAGAAACTGTCGACACACGCAATTGGATGATAAAACTCTAGGCGCTCTTTACTGTGAGCACCATAGTTTACGCCAATCGATCTCATTGATGCCTGCTGAGCCATCGACAAGTCAAACTCAGTATCCCCGATCATGAGGGCTTCATTGCTGCTTACAGAGAATTGATCAAGCAGTTCATTTAGCATTAATGGATTTGGCTTTGACAGCGTTTCATCTGCACAGCGTGAGCCATCGAAATAATCACTCATATCACGAGCAGCTAAGACTCTATCAAGACCTGCCCTGCTCTTACCGGTGGCAACTGCGAGAATATAGCCTTGGCCTTTAAGGATATCTAAAGTTTCTGTAACACCCGGAAAGAACTGGCATGGCGCCTTGTCCTGCTCCCGAAAATGTCGTGAATATAACTTAGTAAAAGCGTTCGCATCAGCTGGGTCAAGACCAGGAAATAGCTGATTAGTCGCTTCCACTAAACCAAGACCAATAATATCAGCGGCACTCTCCCGGGATGGCACCGTCAGTCCTGCATCCGCTGCAGCCAAACGGATACAGCTGGATATTTTCTCTACGGAGTCACAGAGAGTCCCATCCCAATCAAAAATAAGTAGTCTTGGCTTAGTGATATTTCTTTCCTATGATTATTGTATTTTTTGAAGAACCCTACCAAGATCATCTGGCAAGGGCGCGTCCACGACAACCCACTGATCAGACAAAGGATGTTTGAATCTTAAGCTCTTGGCGTGCAAGAACAGGCGCCTGCAACCAAGACCGCGCATTGAATCATTGAACTCTTTGTCCCCGTATTTCTCATCTCCGGCAATAGGCTGCCCTGAGAACTGGCAATGCACTCTAATTTGATGAGTTCGTCCAGTTTCTAAAGTTACATCTAACAAAGTTGCCTGCTTAAAGCGTTGCGCGATATCGAAGTGGGTAACTGAGGCTTTTCCTTCAACATCAACCTTGACAATACGCTCGCCAGAGGAAAGTTGGTTTTTTCGTAAAGGCGCATTAACGGTACTCTTGCCCTTCGGCCATTGGCCCGAAACCAACGCTTGATAGCTCTTTTTGACCTGGTTGCGCTGCATGGCGTTTTGTATATCGAGCAAGACACTGCGTTTTTTTGCAAACATTAAGCAACCGGAAGTTTCTCGGTCTAATCTATGAACTAACTCCAGAAACCTTTGCTCCGGCCTTTCGGCTCTAAACGCCTCTATTGCACCCAAGGACACCCCACTGCCCCCGTGCACCGCAAGACCACTCGGCTTATTAAAAATCAGAAGCCCTTCATCTTCGAACAAAACATTCTCAGAAAGGTACCGTTTGAGTTCTTTTCCAGGAACAGCAGGCGCGCCTCGTTGAGCGGTCCTAATGGGCGCTATCCTTACGATATCGCCTTCTTTGATGCGAGTATCAGGCTTCACTCGCCCTTTATTAATCCTTACCTCACCTTTACGTAAAAGATTGTAAATACGTGACTTAGGGACACCTTTAAGATGCCTTATAAGAAAATTGTCCAACCGCTGCCCTTCTTGCTCAGGCCCTATTTCGGTATAGGTTACTTTGTCGAACTTATTTTCTTCCACGAATGATAGATCCATTAGTTTCTCAGCGAGGCATTGTAACGATCAAATCGCTATAAACAAATCTAATTACTACTTTGATTTGTAGGAACCTGAGTTTATTGTTATATTGCGCTCCGAACCGACATGCAGAGTGCCCAATGGAAGGCACAGTGTTGAGGGTTTTAAAGGCCTGAAGACTAATTTGGCCAAGAATACAGGGCTATTTGCTGAATTTTTATGAGCAGATAGCCAAATATAGCTGAGTGAGTTCAGCAAGTGAAAGTCTGAAATAGACAAAGGTTATAAGCTAGGCACTGCCGCTTCGACAATCGTCATACAAACGATACAATCATTAACTCGAAGGCGTTGATATACAGTGATTAGCTGAATAAAAACGAATAATTAGTTGATTTAGAGACCATTTTAACAAGCTTAATTATGGCTTGAAATTTGCGGTCATCAATCCACAGAACGTTACCTAAAGTTAGGCTCTGTGCGGCCAAGAATCTAAATTAACAATAACAAGGCAATAGCGATTTAAATCCTGTGGCCGAATGAAATTGAAGTATAAGTTCAAATTTTGTCGGTTGTATTTGGTAACGTCGCGATATAGCACCCGTTAATAATGGTATATTTTATTAGCGTTAGAAGTCTGCTACCCATGCCTACTCGTGGTCCTTTCCTCTCTTTCTTTCCTTTACTCTGATACTGCTCAGAACAACAAGTAAAGGTGAATTATGAAACGTATGTTAATTAATGCATCGCACACTGAAGAAGTGCGCGTTGCTATGGTAGATGGCCAGCGGCTATATGATCTAGATATAGAAAACAGAACCAGAGAACAAAAAAAATCAAACATTTATAAAGGAAAGGTAACGCGAGTCGAACCAAGCCTTGAAGCTGCTTTTATTGACTATGGCGCAGAACGTCATGGCTTCCTCCCTCTTAAAGAAATATCCCGAGAATACTTCAAAAAAGGTGCATCTGATGGTGGTCGCGTCCGCGTTCAAGACGCCCTCAAAGAGGGACAAGAAGTCGTCGTCCAAGTCGAGAAAGAAGAGCGCAGTAATAAAGGCGCAGCACTAACTACCTTCATCAGCCTGGCTGGTCGGTACCTGGTACTGATGCCAAACAATCCCCGCGCTGGTGGCATATCTCGGCGTATTGAAGGTGATGAGCGGGCTGACTTAAGAGAAGCTATGCGTGGCCTAGATATCCCAGACGGTATGGGTGCAATTGTAAGAACAGCCGGCATCGGTCGAGCGACCGAAGAACTTCAATGGGACTTCAACTATCTACTTCAACTTTGGAATACTATTACTGAAGAGTCAGGGAAGGCTAAGGCGCCCCACTTTCTATTCCAAGAGAGTAACGTGATTGTTCGTGCGATTAGAGACTATCTGCGTCAGGACGTTGGAGAAGTTATTGTCGATGGCGAAGAAGCTTACGCTCTTGCGGCAGCCTTCATCACTACGGTCATGCCAGACTTCAGAAGCAAAGTGAAGTTTTATCAGGATGAAATCCCACTGTTTAACCGCTATCAAGTCGAAAATCAGATTGATACTGCTTTCTGCCGTGAAGTGAGCTTGCCTTCTGGAGGGTCGATAGTGATCGATATCACCGAGGCTTTGGTCTCAATCGATATCAACTCAGCTCGCGCAACTAAAGGCGGTGATATCGAAGAAACTGCGTTTAACACCAATAAGGAAGCAGCAGAAGAAATAGCCCGCCAGTTGCGTTTGCGCGATGTGGGTGGCCTTATTGTCATCGACTTTATCGATATGCTAAATAGTCGCCACCAAAAGGATGTCGAGAACAAAATGCGTGATGCTCTAGAAGTTGATCGTGCCCGGGTACAGGTAGGTCGAATCTCTCGCTTTGGCTTGTTAGAAATGTCTCGACAGAGACTGCGTCCGTCTCTCGAAGAAACAATGTCTCGAACATGTCCTCGTTGCAAAGGGCAAGGCACCATTCGTGGGACCCGATCTCTTGCTCTATCGATATTAAGACTGGTAGAAGAAGAAGCACAAAAAGAGTTTAGCCGTGAAATTCGGGCCATAGTGCCGGTACCAGTGGCGACCTTTTTGCTAAATGAAAAACGCAAAGAGATATCTGACATTGAGTCGCGAAATAGCATTCAGGTTACCGTGCTACCCAACACTGAGATGCAAACACCGCATTTTGAGGTTGTTAGGATCCGTAACCAGGATGAAGAGAGCACCGACTTCAGCTATCGTCTTGCCGATGAACTTAGCAAACCAGAAGAGGAAGTAGTAACAGAGGCAGCAGAGCCCCAAGCTCTTCCAAAACCTGCAGTTAAAACAGTAATTCCGTCCACCCCTGCCCCTGTTATGGCCCCTGCTCCAGTTGTTGAGGAGAAAAGCCAAGGCTTTGTTAAGCGGCTATGGGCAAGTATGTTTGGTGAAACTGAAGAGCCAGTGGTAGAAAAGAAACCAAAACCTACAAACAATAGAGGTCGTAACAACCGCAATAATCGTAATCGTGGCGGGCAAAACAACCGCAACCGTGGCGGGCAAAACAATCGCCGTCCTAACGAGCGTAACGCAGAAAACAAGAATGCCAGTACTGAACAGTCAAATGATCAAAAAACTGCTCCTAAAGGCAATCAAAACCGTAATAATCGTCGCAATAAAAATAATCGTCCGAAAGATGCGGTGGCTCCTAAGGAAGCGGCAGTCCAAAAAACCACTGACACAAAGCCAGTTGAGACTTCAGCAAAAGCAGAAGGTGGCGATCAGTTGAAACGGCGTCCCGATGACAAACGTCGCGGGCCCCGTCGTCGTCGTCAGCGACAAGATGTACCAAAGGCTATGTTGGACCAAGCTACAGCGCTAACTAACTCGCCAAGTGATACTGCAGCAGACAAAGCCCCTGCTTCACCGTCTGCGGAGGTTAAGACGCCCAAGGCAACTACCGATCTAACGCCAGTCAAAGACGTTAGTGTCGCAGATACTGCACAGCCTAAAGAAGTTAAACCTAAGCCCAAGCGCAAAGCCGCGCCTAAGGCGAAAGCATCAAAGGATGAGCCAAGCAGTAAAGCTGTTGATACCGCAACTGATTCAGTCGTTGACAACGCAGATACGCCTAAGAAGCCAGAAGCTAAGAAATCTGCTGCGAAGGCGAAGGCAAAACCAAAAGCTAAACCTGCGAAGGTAGGAAAAGCTAAATCTGCAGCCGACTCAGAAGCCTCTTCTGTGGTTGATACAGTGGTAAGAGCCAGTAATGATCCTCGCAAAAAACCTAAACCAGTTGTGGAGGTCAAGGTGAGCACAGAGCGTGTCGAAATACCCGCTCCAGCGGTTTCATCGGAGCCGACACCAGTAGCTAGCAAACCCAAAAAAGCTGGACCAAGGGCCTCTAATGACCCACGGAAAAAGCGTGCGGCGGCAAAGCCAAAGGCAGCTTCAAAGGCTAAAAAAGCTGACTCTGAGACTGCTAAAACGGGTTCATCTGAAAAATCTTCAGAGGAAAATACACCAAAGGCTTAATTGGTACTTGTTCCAAGTAAAAGGCGCTGTATAATCGCGCCTTCAAAAGGTGGGATGGCAGAGCGGTTGAATGCACCAGTCTTGAAAACTGGCATACGTTAATAGCGTATCTAGGGTTCGAATCCCTATCCCACCGCCATTTACATTAATCAAACCTCTGTTTCTGCAGGGGTTTTTTTATTCGCTAGCTTTTATTTACCTGTACGACACCTCAGTCTAATTAAATCTATCTGAGTCTCCTTAACAGATAACTTAAAAGTTCTTCAACAATCCACTCGTTTATAGATCTAGATCAAAAAGACTTGCCAAGCAGTCCCTTAAATTGATGTCCAACATCACTGTTATAAAAGGAAGAACTGTAATGACTCGAGTAAACCGCGAGGTCAAATTATTCGCAATAGGACTTTTATTTGTCCCCCCAATCCTTTGTCTAATTGTTGTTCTGTTACTCACCGCAATACAATGACAGCATACAAAAGATCGGAAACGACAACTTACGGTGATTAAAGTTGTCTTAAGCCTGTCCATGTAAGCTTCGTAAAGCGTCTAGTAAGGCTTGGCCACTTCTTTACACCTCCCAACTGAACGGTACACGTGGTATTGAAGTACAACCTCAAAACTAGCATGCGTGCTTATCGATGGAGGGAGTGTAAATGCCTACGAATATCCACTAAGTGTTAGCTACAAAGTTTTGAATTAACGATTTCTTGATCTTCATGGCCATCACTATTGCGAAATAGTCAGTTTCCTAAAAATAGCTCACAAAGTTTCAAATGAGGTGCTAGTCTATAAATATGCACTTATGATTGGCTATCTGATAACATCGGGTGCACAAATAATTTTAACAAGAGGAGTCATACATGGAAAAGTTAGCAGCGACACTAATATTGATTGTTATGAGCTTAGGTAATTTGTCTTATGCAGATCAACACTCAGATTCTAGTGAGTCTGAGGTTTTAGAGGCTTTGTCGGCCTATATGGATGCTCGAAATACCCGGGATTTTAAAGCAGTAATAGCACTTTCGAGTAAGTCTGGCACTTTGGACACTAACTCAGATGGGAGCTTTCACAAGCAACCTGCGATCCAAACAATCGCTGGATGGAAGAAAAGTGGTGATGCAATTACGCAATACTTTTATCCAGAAGCGACTGCGATCGCGGATGACGTCGTCCATGTACGTTTCTACTCAGAAGGCATGGTGGGTAGTAATGGCAAGATGAATGACTATAGAACTCGAGTAACAATGAATTGGGTAAAAGAGGACGGTAATTGGGTTTTACGAAGCGCTCATTATTCTCCGGCCAGTTATGGCGGTGTTCACAAAACACAAGCTTCAGACTTTGAGGATTAATCATGAAAAATTTACTAATTATTTTGGCGTTCATCAGCCTTACTTTTTCGGCTACAGCTGCTCATCACGAAGAGGGAGAGGCAAGCCCGAAGGTAAAGGGAAATAACTTTGCTTATCTCTCTTCATACACTATTCCTGCAGGCAGTAACCCAGCTACCTTAGCTAAGAGCCTTAAAAAATCTATAGCATCTCTTGAAAGCAGTGGCTTTAATAACTGTGGCCTACTAAGGCATCAATTTGGTGGGGATCGAGCATTTTATACTTATTGTTATTTTGATAGCTGGGAGCATTTTGGCGAAATCAACGATACTGATGAACCTGCTGGAAGAGAAGCTAGGCAACTTCATGGCAATCATAGTGACCATTTAGTGGCGATGGTTGAAACAAATCTCACAAAACTGACGCCTTATGTAGTTATGGCCCGTTATACCTTTGGCCCTTATCTTACTGATAACGAAAAAAGAGCGAATGCGTCAACCATCTTTAGTGCTTATGACTCTGCATTTGGCGGGTGCAATATGATGGAACATTTCTGGGGCCCTGAGCAGGCCTGGTATTTCGTCTGTGGGTATGACAGTTATGCTGATTTTGGAGCCAAAGTCGCCGCTGTTTCTGTCATTCATGAGAATGAACTAGCCGATATGAAATTGGACGTGTTAGAGCACTCAGATGAGTTAATGATTAGAATTAAGTAGTAAGCCTACAAAAAAGCCCTTTTCCTAAAGGGCTTTTTTTCATCTAACAAATTGGGCCGCTATTTTACAGCCATTTATAAAAAAGAAATTTCACGATTTTTTGTTCTAAATGCTAGCTATTATTCGTCATGACCGAGCTCAAGGCCGGCGGCATTAGCCCGCAGCCGCCAAAGCTCTCTAGCACGTTCTTGCATATCAATATGACTATCTGACTCATCAACAATTTCCATACCTAACATGGTTTCTACTAGGTCTTCCATTGTAGCGATCCCAAGAGGATCACCGTACTCACTCACAACCAAGCATATCGAAACCCGCTCATTAACCATAGTTTGCATCAGTTCAGGCAAAGCTTTTACCTCTAAAGCACTCAATAGCTCCCGCTTAAGACTGTCAAGTCTAGTATCTAAACGACCTTCGGCGACCTCTTTGTATATATCGTCTTTACGGACAAAGCCAACAATATCATCATTATTGCTGTTATAAATTGGAATTCTTGAAAATCTCAAGGATGGATCACTAGGAAGAATGTCTCCTACTCGAATAGCCGCAGACAATGTGGCCATGACTGTTCGGGGTGTCATCACGTCTCTTGCAGTCAACCCTCTGAAAGCCAATAGCGTATTTATCGCACGTGCCTCATCTGCATTGATAACCCCTTCTCTGCGACCCATGTTGGCCATCATATGGAAGTCATCCCTTGATACTGTGGGAGCCTCACTCTTTGGAGCCATCCAGCCTGTTAATATCTTCGCCATCACGACTAAGGGGTACATCAAAAATTGAACCCACCAAAGAATATAACCACAGATTGGCGCTAATTGACGCCAATATCTAGCGCCAAGAGTTTTAGGGATAATCTCTGAAAATACGAGTATCAACAATGTTAGAACAGCAGAGATTATTCCGAAGTACAACTCTCCAAATAACTTGGTCGCTTGAGCCCCAGCACCAGCAGCACCAATAGTATGAGCTATTGTATTCAACGATAGGATTGCAGCTAAAGGTTTATCGATATCTGATTTAAAATTGCGCCACAACAACCCCAGTTTTGGTCGTTTATTCTCCAGGCTCTCCAAGAATGTTGGAGTAAGTGACAATAACGTTGCCTCTAATAACGAGCACAAAAAAGAAACCGACAGCGCCAAACCAATATAAATCGCCAACAAACCCATTTACATACCTCCCTAGTAACTACGCTCTAGCAATTTTCTGATATTCAATTGTAATTTAGTTTGATTGGATAGAAAAATGTATTCAAATGGTTTAATGATTCGAATCAAGCAGGAGGCCTGTACAAATAGCTCTTTTACCCTTGAGCTAATACTTCTTCACCGAACTAATAGGCTTCTTAGTCGCCACTGAACCAGCTTGTGGTGAGTCTCCTTTTTTTACCATTTTGTACCAGTCATTAAATGGCCCCAACGTGTTTTGCAAGTAGGTACGGTGCTCTGACTGTGTTTTGGGTCCAATACCCCAGGGAGTGTATTCATCCGTAACGGGGATATACAGCGTTCCAAACAGCCTGTCCCAAATACTAGTCACCGCTGCAAAGTTTTTATCCCAGTGGGGTTCTAGGTAACTGTGGTGTATGTGGTGCATCGCTGGACTATGAAGCCATAGGGAAAGCCAACGCGGATAATTGAATTGGACATGGTAATGGCGAAAAGAGCCATTAAATCCAAAGAGTAGTGAAAAGAAACCTATATTAAAAAGGGTCGCAGCTGTTATGCCTCCGCCAAACAACCAAGTAAACACTCCACCAACAAGCCCGTAACTAAGAGCACTTCCAGCTGCCCAGATAGGGCCGGCTAAAAAGTGCTCTCTGTAGCGTGTAAGAGGGGTTAATACTTCAGCTGAATGGTGCACCTTATGGACTGCCCAAAGTGCCGGCACTCTATGCATCGTGTAATGAATAATAAAAAAAACGAAGTCGTAACAAAGCAGAGTAACCAAGCTGTATAAAAGCATCCAACCATAAGTGATCTCTAGCCCCAGCGGTGCTCCAACAGCCCATTGTAGGCTAGATATCATCGCAACCTCGGCGCTTGGACCTACAGTCGCCATTAAACCAACGAACCAAAGTGGTCTTAGTACTCTCTCGGTAACCCATAGCCAGATGTCTACTCGAGCTGAAATGTGAGTATAAATGTCCCTCGGGAATAAAAACTTCAGTAAAGGTGCTGGTCGCTCTCTCCCATCCGCCCCTCGCGAACCATGGCCCTTTCTAGCCAGCCAAATAAAGACGGCAAGAATTAAGGTCACAGCGAGAAACTGCCAATGTAGATCTCTAGGAAGGTTGCTCGCTATTATTTGCCATATAAAACCACCAATTTCTTGACTAGTTTCACTTAATGGCCCTACCAACTCGTTCATAACGGCTTCAGCAGGCTCTTCAATCTCAAGTTGATCATCTAGTGCCATTGCGCAGAGGGCCTTGGTGGTTGGGGTTTTAGTAGGTAACCTTTTTAGTCGAATTATTTAAGCAATATCAGCTATCCGCTGTCAATCTTCCAATCGAACAGTTTATTAGCCTCTAATTTTGCCAATTTCAGTGCATCTGGTGAATTTTATCGAGTTAATCGGTAAACTGGTGTCCATGCCGACATCTTCTGACATTCAATTTTTCTCCTGCAGCGATCCCGGCAAAGTTCGACGTAATAATGAAGATTTCCTTAAGATTGATTCAACCTTGCAAATAGCAGCTGTCGCAGATGGTATGGGCGGTAACGATTATGGTGAAGTTGCCAGTCAACTGGCGGTTGACGCTTGTATAGAATATCTGCGCCAGACCAGCGAAGAAGTATTAAATAAGTATCCTTGCCGTGAGTTAGGCAATGCTATTAAGTATGCTAACGAGACAATCATTACTATTCAGAGAAACGAAGAAAAGTATCGCTCTATGGGGACAACCCTGACCTGTCTATGGGTTACAGATGATCAACTTCATTACTCTTGGGTGGGCGATTCTAGAATTTACTTGATCAGAAGCTCAGATAAGACCATTAAACAGCTAACCACTGATCACACACTAGATAGAGACAAAATTGATGCGGCCTTAGCACCTGATTTATATCGTCGAGCGCCCAGTATACTGACTCAAAAAATCGGCAGTATATTATTAATTAAGCCAGATTCTGACAGCACACAAATCGCCCCCGGTGATATTGTCCTCGCCTGCACTGATGGACTCTCTGACAAAGTTAGTGATGAGTTAATGCTGGATTACGCAATCGGCTTTAAACATAGCCTAAATGAGTACGGTGAAAAATTACTGGACAGAGCGCTGGATTGTGGGGGTCAGGACAACATTTCTTTCATTCTGGCTAGACTTTAAATTTAGTCTACTTATACCCCTAAACCCTCTTTAAGTAGGCGTATTAGCTCACCAACGCTCTGCATTCGTTTGTTTGCATCTTTGGCCAAGCACTGCATAACAATGTCATCTAAAACCTGTGATATAGGCGTCGTGGATATTTCTGATGGGATGAGTGGAATATCATTTAGCGTGCTTGCCTTTATCTTATCCATAGTATCACCCAAGCTTGGCTTAACTCCGGTTAAAGCCTCATAAAGCACAACACCAAGACTATAAATATCCGTTCTGCCATCTATGTCGGGAGCCTTTTTAATTTGCTCCGGGGACATATATGCAATCGTTCCCTGCAGCTTTTGAAAGCCAGTCATTGTTGGATCTTCCGTCAGAGATTCGGATGACATGTCGTCTATATCCGACGGTGCGCCCTCCTCGCTTCTTACCTTTGCCAAACCCCAATCTAATAACAGGACTTCACCAAAAGGGCCTACAAGGATGTTTTCGGGTTTAACATCTCGGTGGACAACACCGTGAGTATGCGCGTATTGCAGAGCATGACCCACTTGAATAATGATATTAACGAGCTGCGTCACATCATAGCGTTCTCGATAATCGATAATTTCTCGAAACGTATAGCCGTGGACTAGCTTCATGGTGAAATAGCAGTTCCCATGATGATCGCGGCCGACTTCATAAGTAGGCATAGTATTAGGGTGCTGCAACATTGCAGAGACACGTGCCTCACGCAGCAGCCTTTTTTGTTCAATGGGATCGTTGGCAAATTCAGGCAATAAGGATTTATGACAAACTACTCGACCAAGATGTAAATCTTTGCACGATTGAATAAGAGATTTGCCACCCTTAGCTATGGTTTTAAAATAGGCATAGCGCAGGCTGGGATGTAAACTTTTCGCCAAATCTTTGTCAGTCTGCTCTAAATAGAGTTTAGGGTAATCAGCTTGTCTAAACTTTGGGAATTCGCTCATACGTAACTCAAATTGAAATCATAGTTTATAGATTGGGCTAAAGACCAACGTTCGTCAAATCGATCAGAGGTCTTGTTTGAAGTTATTGCCTAAATAGCGCACTGAGGGCGTGCGCTTTGTCTCTCTTAACTAGCTAAATAGCGCGCTAAAAATTGGTGGGCTCGGCAGGAATCGAACCTGCATCTAAGACTTAGGAGGTCCCTATTCTATCCATTGAACTACGAGCCCAGAGGGGCGCCATTATAGTGAACTCACTCACAATTACTACAAAAGGCACGCTCAATCTATTATCGATTCCGCCCCAGTGCGTCATGACTAGTCACCCAGTCTCCAGCCAATACGGCACTCATTAAGGAGATTTCACCTGCCATTACTGTTGCACCAATAATTTCAGCTAGCTTGTTCACTTTACCGGCTCCGCTACACCCCATCATTTTGAGACACTCTTGCTGCGTGGGTAAACCCGTACCACCTCCATAGGTAGCGACAATTAACGAGGGTATGGTAATCGACAAATAATAATTTCCGTTATGATCTAGGTCTGCATAAACGATAGCCGCAGAGGATTCGGCAACATTAGCAACATCTTGCCCTGTGGCAATAAAGGTAGCAGTAATACCATTTGCAGAATGCGCTCCAGTATTTATAGAACCAGCAAGTAAAGAGCCAACCTGATTTACAGAACGGGCCTTATACAAAGCCTCAGCGGTTGTGCCCATTACTTTTTCAAGTAAGCCGCTGGGAATTGTTATCTCAGCGATCACACGCTTTCCTCTTGTATGCAGAGTATTAAGCTGTGAATGCTTCTTATCCGTGTCCATGGCGCCTGAGAGGGTATAACGCTCAATTCCTGGGTAATTAGCTTTAATCCATTCACAGGCCACAAAAGTGGCTTTACCAACCATATTCTGCCCTGCCGCATCACCTGTGGTGTAATTAAAGCGCAAGTAGCGCATACGAGCAGCTGCAAACTGTTGAATATTGCGCAGTTTCCCGGAGGAAGTTGTTGTCTCCGCTTGAGTTGCTATCTGGTCGAAATTTTCTTCTACCCAAACTCCAAAATCACGTGCCTCTCTGGCATCTTTAAAAATAAAGACAGGAGCTCTTTGCATGGCGTCATCTACTACTGAAACTGTAACCCCGCCAGCTTCTCGCAGTAGGCGCGCTCCTCGGTTGTAACTTGCAACCAACGTACCCTCGCTGGTCGCCATAGGAACATAAAATTCGCCTTGAGCATGCTCACCGTTCACAAGTAAAGGACCCATCAGGCCCATAGGTATCTGAGCTACCCCAAAAAAGTTTTCAATATTTCCCGCGGTTGAGCCAGGATCGACAGAATAATGACCAATATGATCTAAAGGCGTCGACGTCTTTCCAGAGATAAATTCTCTCCTTCTGCCCGCCATTGTCTCCGTGTAGTCGTTGCTATTATCTCTCGGTATTTTATCTGACATTATCTGCCTCTATTTTGGATTATTTTGAGCTAGTTTATATTGGGCTAGGGTTCCCGACAAAGACCACGAAAGCGCGATAAGCCAGCGTCCATACCAACCACGACGTGAGACTTTAGGTCATTGATGTTTTCCTGTCAATCGCACTAGATATGGAGGCTGAAAAGGTAATTTTCCGGTACAATTATCCCTATGAATTTAATGCTCCTTAACTCAGATAGTATCGAAAACAACGTCGCTAAGATCAGCGGTCGTCAGTTTGATCACCTTACACAAGTGCAGCGGTTAACTGAGGGTGAGTTTCTTAATTTGGGTGAAATAAACGGTACTATGGGTAGAGGCAAAATCACCACACTAACCGATGAGCACGCCACTATCTCCTTAGAGCTCGGTGTTCAACCGCCTAAGCCTTTGCCGATAACGGTCATTCTTGCTCTTCCCCGACCAAAAATGTTGCGGAGAGTCCTCCAAACCATTGCCGCTATGGGTGTAAAAAACGTCTATTTAATAAATTCTACTCGTGTTGAAAAGAGCTTTTGGCAGTCCCCATTCCTTCAACCACAAGCAATAGAGGAACAGCTTATTCTGGGGCTAGAACAGGCAAAGGACACCATCCTCCCCTCTGTTCATCTGCGTAAGCTGTTTAAACCTTTTGTTGAGGATGAACTGACCGACATCGTCGCAGGCTCAACAGCAATTATTGCTCATCCAGGAGCCAAAAAACCTTGTCCGATAAACTTAAACAGCCAGGTAACTTTAGCCATAGGCCCTGAAGGAGGGTTTATCCCTTACGAAGTAACAAAACTCTCGGCAATTGGCTTTGACCCTATGCATTTAGGCCCACGGATATTGAGGGTCGAAACCGCTGTGCCCGCGCTTCTGGGTCGATTGTTTCCGGTTTAAAGCGTGGTTTCTTCAAACATTAGATATTCACACTGATGCATGCCACTGTTTTTATAGGTTTTGTGGGCAGCAATATTTTCTGTTTCCGCGTAGAGCCTAAAACCGCATATCGGAGTTGCTTCTGCACTAGCCATAGCCTTAAGCTTTTTGTACATGCTTTTATACACCCCTGCTCGCCTAAAAGCTGGTTTTACATAGACTGATTGAATCCACCAAAATAAGCCGTTACGCCAATCAGACCACTCATAGGTAACCATCAGACTGGCGATCGGTTTTCCGTCGACTTCTGCAACTAAATAAAAACCGAATTGCGGCCTATCAAACAGACCTTGAACACCCAATTCTGCAGATTCTATATCTAATACTTTTCCTTCGGTTTCCAAGGCCATGGCACAGTTATGCTGGGTTAGCATTTTGGCATCTTGGTCAGCGTTAGCGTTACGTATAATTAGCATGTTTTTGACCCTATTTTTATATAAGTTGATAAGATGAATTAAACCAGTAAAAGTGTCAATTGATGATTGCGTATAATCTATTTAATCCATAAAGTAGCCGGCCTAGAGATAGATCAAACTGCTAAATCAGAACGATGGAAAACTTAAAGCCTAATGAAGTCTGTTACCTGCCATGAAATACCCTATGTCTGCGACTGCACAGGACTTTTTGATGCAATCAGGGATATGCCCGAGGCTATCTGGCTTGATAGTGGCAGGCCCACGAGTTCTCAAGGCAATATTGATATTATCTCAAGTTCAGCGGATATCATTATCGAAACAAAAGGCGATACCTCTACTATTTTTGATAGCCAGGGCACTACCCAAAGCACGAAGGATCCTTTTGATCTTGCTCACGAAATATTAGAACCTTTACAGCCGATACGAGCGGGTCATGAAAATCTTGCATTTACTGGGGGTCTTTTAGGCTTCTTTGGCTACGATTTAGGAAGGCGCTTCATCGAAATTCCTGACCTAACTAAAGAGGCAGTAGATTTGCCTGATATGAGAATTGGTCGGTTTTTATGGGCCCTCATAGTAGATCATGATGAACAGGTAGCTCAGATCATTATTCATGAGAACTGTTCTGCACAACTTAGAAACGAGGTTCTAGACCGATTAAAAAAATCAAAACAAGTGGATTGTGAGTTGGCAGGTGAATTTGCACTTACCGCTAAGTTCTCTGCTACTCTGGGGGCCGATGAATATCTTGATAATATTGAGCAAATCAAAGAGTACATTAACAGCGGAGACTGTTATCAAACGAACTTCGCTCAACACTTTTCAGCACCGTATTCTGGAGATGAATGGAATGCTTACCTCAGACTGAGAAAGGTTGTAGCTGCGCCCTATTCAGCTTTTTGGAAATGGAGAGATAGAGCCATTTTATCTATGTCTCCAGAGCGGTTTTTAAAGGTATCTAAGCATGAATCTGCTGGGGGGTTCACAGTAGAGACCAAACCGATTAAAGGAACCATCCCAAGAGGTAAATCTTCCGAGGAAGACGTAAAAAATGCAGAAATTTTGCGTAACAGCCAGAAAGATCGAGCAGAGAATGTAATGATTGTTGATCTGCTGCGTAATGACCTTAGCAAAAATTGTACTCCTGGATCTGTTACCGTGCCAACACTCTTTGCTCTTGAAACATTTCCCAATGTTCATCATCTTGTAAGTACTGTAATTGGCAAATTATCACCAACCAGTAGCGCGCTGGATGTCCTGCGAGATGCTTTTCCTGGGGGCTCAATCACAGGCGCACCGAAAAAAAGGGCCATGGAAATAATTGAACAACTTGAGCCTCTAAAACGCTCTGTTTACTGCGGTAGTATTGGATATATAAGCACCAATGGCAGAATGGATACTAATATCGCCATAAGGACTGTTCTAGCGAGCAATCAAAACATGCATTGTTGGGGTGGTGGTGGGATTGTCGCAGACTCCATGCCTAGTGACGAGCTTGCAGAATCCATTAACAAAATTAGCATAATTATGACAACATTAGAGGCGTAGTCGACCTTAGAATTATATTAGGAAACATCTTTACAGCTAATATAATAAGTCAGTAACATTATGGCGGTCGAGTTGTCTAAAACTAAAATGTCATCAACGGGATTATCCTAAATAAAGATGGAGTTAGCACTAATGGAGCTTGGTAGTAAGGCTGAGATCGCAGGTAATCTTAAGAGGATTTGGAATATCCGCAAGAAAGAGATGAGGGTTACTCAAGCGCTAGCTGCAACTCAACTCAACTGGACCCAGGGCGCGTTGAGTCAGTACCTAAATGGCATTACAGCTATGTCATCTCAAACTGTTGTTAAGCTAGCGAACTATTTAGACGTTCACCCCACAGAAATTGACCCTAACATCATTGAATCTTTACCTTCCGTTGCAACTAAAGAAGTCCTATACAGCACGAGCGACCCTAACTTGATTCTTAATGAATCAATAGTATGGCCCGAGGAAAGCTGCAAATTTTTTATTCGCGTCGACAAGGAATACCTTATAGAAGTAGACGACGGTGCTGCAAGACCGTGGCAGGCTTTCGAAGGAATGCTGTTTAAATGCATAGATGTGATTGAAAATATTTCTTATAAACAAACTCGTATGTCAACCAATAGGCCTCATTATCTGGTTCAAAAAAAGGGTGCAGATGAATTTGTTATATTTTCAGAGGGCTGTGCGCCCCCAGATGACGCACTTGAAAAAAAGTTTCTAATACTGGATTTGTCAGTTTATTGACCTCAAAAAAATATTCTTGTTTGCTACCAGTTTGCTAAGCCTTGGGCTTTAAGTTAAAATCCTTTTTATTAGTGTTGCTAATTTTTAAAAGGCGGGCAATCTAAATTTGGAAGTCACTCAACACGGATGTTCCTTAAAAAAGGGACGTTAAAAACAAACGCGGTAATCATTGCTTTAACATTCCTTTTAGGTAACTGTAACAATAACAGAGGGCCTACCGGATGCTTTGCGAGTCGTATAGTCACAACGAAAATCAAGATGATGATGACGAGGATGCCTATTTAATGTCAGTTGGTTTGGCGTTTAACTTGGGGTTTGAGATGTTCAAAAATAAATTCGAATCCTTAAGTCATAATCAGGTTACAGAACTTCATAATTTATTAAATCAACTCGATACTCGGTCGTAGTGCGAGATCAACAACCAGAGTTATTTACCTAAATCCCAGCTTGAATCAATAACCTCCCCTGCATCATCCAACCCACCAGATGCTTTTAGCAGGGGGAGCTTCAAGGGATGATAAGCAGCATAGGATTACCAGGCTGCAGAGCACTCTGATTGGTTTTTAGCATAAAAACTACAGGTTTCGGTGCTAGTTAGGAGAACTCATATATACATAGTTCATCATCTTTCTAAGGTTACTTATTGGTCTTCCTAAAAAGCCATCACGAGTAAACAATCCGACTAAACCACTATGCCAGGGTATTATTATATTACTACCACCTTAATTATCGGTACACTATAATTATAAAATGAACTTCGGTCATTTAAAAATAATCGATACTAAATTTATTCTTCAACTAGTATTGACCATGACTCTCTTCTTGGGGAGTACAGTTGTGCATAGCATTATGCACGTAGTCACTCAAGATGAAATATTTGAGAGCGAACATCATAAATGCAAATCTTTAAAGAATCTTGCGGCCTCTTCTATCGAGACTGGGCCGATGCCAACTATTCCACCCCTGTTATTTTCCATTGTCACCTACGCTAGCTACGTGCCCTACCCTGTGTATACTTTTTGGTCACGAGGACCCCCAAAGGCATAAATTTATCAGACGTTATTCCTACTAAATTTATAGTTGATGGAGAAGTCCTAAATGCTACATACAAATTACTCTGCAGAGACTGAAAGCTCTGCAGACGTTGATCTATTAGAAGCCTTTAACTCGGGCATTGGCCCATTTAAACGTGAACTTGAAAAGTTAACGGACCAAGAATATGTAACTCTTCTAACGTTGCTTGATGAGTACCGCTCCCCCCTTTAGTGGGCCTTCAAGTATTGTCTTGCCAAGGATGGCAACCTTTTTCCTTCCCGATTGACGCTAAAATTTAACATGCTTGTCCCCAATATATGGCTGTATTTTTGACTGCGTCGTTCGAGTCGCTGTAATTATTCACTAATAGATAATCGTCGTATTTGCTATAGAATAGTGTATAGCTAGTGTGGTTTAATGACTGATAGTCACCAATGACATAAGGATGTGTTATTCACTTATTTGAGGACATATTCATGTGTAAACTTTTTATCGGCGCAAGCCCTGACTTATGGGAAGCAACGACACGGTCTTTGAGGATCGATGGGATGGTAACAAGCGTAAGACTTGAAAGATATTTCTGGCGTGTACTCGAAGAGATTGCAGGCAGAGATTCTTTAACACTTCCTGACATGCTGTCCCGACTTTATTCTGAGTCTATAGAAGCCGGACATAATTTGGGGAACTTTACATCCTTCCTACGAGTTTGCGCGATGCGCTATCTTGGGTTACAAATGAGCGGCGACATTCCGATTCAACCAGAGATTTCAATAGCGTCACTAGATGCAGACAATATTTTGCTAAATGAAGCCCAAAGTCATGTTATCAAGGGCTGGTCCGCCCTAGCGGATGCTGAGCCAATCATTTAAGGAAATATCGCTTTTTTTCACTCTGTTAGCGGCCTTTCAAAATGCCATTCGCACAATTAAGTGTTCAATAAGTCAGTCTGCGTCTTTTGTTCTAGTTCGCCAGTCTATGTCTATAATATTGCCGTCATCATCCAGCTCTGGATAAGCAATATTGTGTTTTTGGCAAAATCTAGCAACCAATGGCTGGGTCCACTCAAGAATAGTCCTTCTAAAAACCTCGTCGGTAATCTGCCGTTTGCCATAGCGACCCAAACGTTCTCTTTGACGTCGCGCCTCCGCTAGGATAATGGCACAGGCAACACTGACATTAAAAGACTCAACCATCCCCATCATTGGTACGGTGATACACTGATCTATATAAGGATATGCAGCATCACTAATGCCATATTTTTCCGCACCGAGAAGCAGAGCGGTTGGTACGCTATAATCGATATCTCTATAGTCTTTAGTGCTTCCTGATGTATCTGCAGCAACTATCTGATAATTATCGTTTTTTAACCTTTTGAGTGGCGTATTAATGTCTCGAAATATCTTAGTTTCGACCCATTTATGAGTACCCATAGTTGTGCCTGTATGAGCCTTAAAAGTTGCCGCATCATAGACCGAATGAAGAGCCATAATACCCACAGCGTCACAAGTTCGAATAATCGCCGATAAATTCTGACCCTTATGCACCTGGTCGGTGACAACAGTAAGATCTGGTTGACGATAGTTGAGCACCTGCACTGCTTTGGCAAATCGTTCTGGTGTCATTGCGAAAACGCTCTCTTGACCTCTTCTGCAATTATCTTAATTCCTTTTTGCACAGTTTCACCGTCTTGAGCATAGGAAACGCGGATACACTCCTGCTGATGCCGCCAGCCATCTCTCATCCCCGGGAAGAAATTATGTCCTGGTACCACCAATACGCCCCGCTGTTTCAGACGTTCGTATAACTCCTGGCTCGTAATTGGTAATCCTTCGAACCATAACCATAGGAAAATAGCACCCTCAGGCTTATGTATTCTATAAGAAATGCCTTTAAGAGCTTTCTTGAACCAATCTACAGCCATTGCCGCCCGGTGTTTGTAAAAAGGATTGATCAAACCTTTACTCAAAGAAAGAATTTCTCCGGACTTAAATAGCTCTCGAGCAATAATTGGCCCAAAGTTCCCACAGGCAAGACTTACAACGGTATTGGCTTTGGCAAATGCAGTTATAAGCTCTTCGTTAGCTACCACTATCCCCGTTCTTACCCCGGGAAGCCCCAACTTAGAGAGGCTCAAGACTAAAATTGTATTGTTATTCCAATGAGGTTTCGCTTGATTAAATATTATTCCCGGAAAAGGCAAGCCGTAGGCTCCGTCTATAATTAGCGGAATGTCAGCGCCCTGAGCTATCTCATCGAGGTGTTCAACTTCATTGTCTGTCAGTACATTACCCGTCGGGTTGGTTGGCCTAGAAACGCACAGAGCGGCAGTTGACCGGTTAACCTTAAGCTTTGAAAAATCGACGCGATATTTGAATAAATTCTCATCAAGGAGTTCAATATCGGGGCGAGTAGCTGTGTAAAAAGGTTCACTAAGACCAATATCTGTATACCCAATATATTCTGGCGCGAGGGGTAAATGAATTGATCTATGGTCGCCGTCAGGCATCTGCCCTGCCAGCATGTTGTTTAGAATAAAAAAGGCCGGTTGACTGCCATTTGAGACTGCGATGTTACGATCAGAAACATTCCATCCAAACTGCTTTTTTAAAAGTCCAGAAATTTGAGTCAAAAACCCCTTATCTCCCTGAGGAGATTGATAAATTCCCATAAGGCTATGCAACTGCTCGGGATCCTGCAACACGGACTCTAATCGGTCTTTAAAAATAGCCTCAACCTTTGGAATCCTGCCTGGATTGCCACCTCCCATGAAAATCATCTCTGGATTTTCATTGAGGGCACTACCCAAATCATCCATCAGGTCCACGATCCCCGTAGACTCGGCGAATTTCTGCCCAAACTGAGATAATTTCATCTGTTACTCCATAGTGCAGATTCGTCAATCATTCGGTGACATAAAGCGAAAAGTAAAATTAACCCTCGGATCGTCTAAACCTTTTACCTTAGCAATGCTATGCTGCCAATACTCCTGAATCCCCGCACCCATGAGCAATAGAGAACCATGGGGCAGATTTATTTTCACTTTTTCTTTTGTCTCGTTATGACGTAGCTGAAATACACGATCACACCCAACACTGACGCTTGCTATAACCGGCTCAAACCCAAGCTCTGGCTCATCATCAGCATGCCAATCAACACTATCCTGGCCACTTCTATAATAGTTAACCAAAGCTCGATTGAAAGGTTTTCCCGTTTCACTCTCTACATCAGCTCGAAGTTTGTCCAGCCACAGTGGAAAGGCCACTGCCTGTAATCTAATCCTCGAGTATGTGTAACTAGTATTGGGATCACCAAACCAATTCTGAAGTCGAGGTACGGGAATTTTTTTACCCATAATCCTTATAAAATCCTGCCGCCATGGTGTTTGGCTAATGGCGGTATTTAGTAAGATATCAGCGAGGCTTTTCCCTAACCAGTTGGGCCAAAAAATGACTTCACTAGCCCGATCATTGGTTAACCTAAGCGGAATGATCTGGTGGTCAAAGAGATCCATAGATCCTCGGCTCCACCTCAAGATCAATTCCAAATTCAGTTTTGACCGTTCGTTGAATCTCCCGGGCTAATTGCAAGATTTCACTGGCACTATCGCTACCCTCAACATCATTGTAGTTAACCAAAACCAATGCTTGGTCTTTATGCACGCCAACTGAGCCGCGGCGAAAACCCTTAAAGTTACAATACTCCACCAACCAAGCTGCAGGTATCTTGATGCTTCCATCGTCCTGCGGGTAGAAAGGTAGCTCTATATCCAGAGCGCTGTGCTCTTTCTGTATTCTGCCCAATGTTTCCGCTGAAACAATTGGATTTTTGAAAAAACTACCGACGTTAGGCAACTCCTTCGGATCTGGCAACTTTGACCGACGTATTTGGCAAACAGCATCAGAGACCAACAAAGGTGATGGCAGTGTCGTCGATTCGGGAAAATACGCCCTTAGCGCAGGATAATCAAGATTAACCATGGGTGTTTTGGTTAAACGCAAAGTAATCTCGGTAATAATGCATTTATCTTTCAATGATTGCTTAAAAATACTATCTCGATAGCCAAACTTGCACTCTTGATTGGTCAGATTTAATAAAGCACCAGACTCAATATCTACAGCCTTCAAAGAAACCAACACATCTGCCAACTCCACACCGTATGCCCCTATATTCTGTATGGCCGCAGCTCCAGAATTTCCAGGGATTAATGACAGGTTTTCAAGCCCATACCAACCTTGCTTTAAAGTATAAATAACAGCGTTATGCCAATTCTCACCCGCACCAAAAGTGACGTCAACAGTATCATTATTGCTCGCACTACCTTTTTGCTCAGTAATGCCCAACAAGTTCAAAGACAACACTAAACCGGTTAAATTAGATGCCAAGACAATATTGCTACCTGCGCCCAGCGGGATAACAGTCAGGTCATTGTCTGTAGCAAAATCCAAAGCCTGTTTGACATGATGAAATTGAGACAATGTGCAAAAATGGGAGGCTTTGGCAGGCAAAGCCAAGGTGTTGAGTGCTTGTAAGCACTTGTCGGTTTCAACTGTGAAACTATTAGCTTCGGTCATTTCAGCCGTCAATCTGAGTTCTAATATGATTCAGCAGTGACGCGCAAGCATCTTCAATTAAGTCTAAAACCAATGGAAAGCCGTCTTCACCACCATAATAAGGATCTGGGACCTCGCTGATCTCTTGATACTCAGGCTTGCTCGAAAAATCCAAAAGTAGTTTCAATTGGCCACTAAAATTAGAAGGACCCATAGCATTTAGGTTTTTCAGATTATCCGCATCCATGGCAATGATATAATCAAAGCTAGAGAAATCATCCACCGTAACCAGGCGAGACCTGAGAGTCGACATATCATAGCCTCGCAACGATGCTGTAGCTGCCGATCGACTATCTGGCGGGTGCCCGAGGTGCCAATCGCCAGTGCCTGCCCCATCAATATGAATCTGATTGGTCAATCCAGCCCTATCAACCATCGATTGGAAAACAGCATGTGCTGTTGGAGACCTACAAATATTGCCCAAACAAACAAAAAGAACCGAAGTGTTAACCATAATTTATTTTCAGCTTATAAATTTACATAAAACGTTTAGAAAAGAAGTGATATCGCTTTTAGATCTTCCTCAGTATCGATACCCCCAGGAACCTCAGCAATAGCATCATCGACATGGATCGAGACGTCATTCCATAAAAACCGCAGTTGCTCCAGTGATTCAGCTTGCTCGTCTGGTGCTACCGGCCATTGAACAAATCGATTCAAGTAAGCTACTCGATAGGCGTAAATCCCTATATGACGGTGGGCATTACAACCCTCGGACAAGCGCTTGTCCCTCACCCATGGAATGGGTGCTCTGCTGAAGTAACTCGCTAAGCCGCTCACGCTTGCTACAACCTTTACAATATTGGGGTTCTGCAGGTCGTCGTCCAATGTTATAGCTTCGCGCAGTGTTGCAACTCCCGCAGTTTTATTGATACTTAGATTACTCGCAACCTGATCAATAACTATCGGTGGAATCAACGGCTCATCTCCCTGTACATTGACCACAACTTGGTCTTCGGCGAGATTTAATTGGCTGGCGACCTCTTGAAGACGATCCGTTCCTGACACATGGTCTTCTCGAGTCATACAAACTTCTGCACCAAACGCCTCAGCTACAGATTTGATTCGACCATCGTCTGTTGCAATCACCACTCGGGAAGCGCTACTTTTACAAGCTTGTTGCCAGACTCGCTGGATCATTGGAAGCCCAGCAATATCCTTTAGAGGCTTCCCAGGAAGCCGCGATGAGGCATAACGAGCCGGTATAATTACAACAAAAGCCATAAACTACTCATCAATTAAAAAAAGTGTACCGACATTATAGGGTTAAGTTATGCGCTCGTCACAGTAAGACCTGCGCAATCAATAAGACTAGATACAAATTCATTATCCAATGCCATTTCTACTTCTAATACCCAAAGGTTATCGGGCACCGAGCCCTCGTACTTTACGGCATCCTTCGCGGTAATCACGACGGGTAGATCATCATCGAACCCAATATCACACGCTGTAAGCGCTTGGTGGTCGTTCTTAGGCTCTGAATCCACTTTAAAACCCATTTGCCTGAGACTCTCAAAGAAACGCTCAGGATGCCCTATTGCGGCAACAGCATGGATATTAGTGGACTCAACCCATTGATCAAAACCGATCAACTCGCTCGAACCAAACCGACGAAGTCCCGAAGTCTCCAGTTGTACGATATAAGTCTCGGGGTCATCAGGTTCAACGATCCCGCCATTTTGAATGATGAAATCAACTTCCTTTAGCCGTCTGGGAGATTCCCTGAGTGGCCCTGCCGGCAAAGTATAACCGTTACCGAAGCGACGACGGCCATCCACAACGACAATTTCAACATCTCTATGCAAGCGGTAATGCTGTAACCCATCATCACTAAGAATAAGATCGCATGAAAAGCTTTTGACCAATTTCTCGACTGCTCTCGCTCGATTAGGATCTACCACCACTGGGCAACCTAGCTTCTTAGCAATCAACAAGGGCTCATCACCACTTTGACTTACTAGGGTATCTGGACCAACAACCAACGGATACTGTGCTGAGGCACCACCATAACCTCGACTGACTACTCCGACAGAATAACCCCTTTCTGAAAGTGCCTTCGCCAACGCAATAATTAAGGGTGTCTTGCCGCTTCCACCAAGGGAAATATTACCAATAACAACGACAGGCATCGCGTATGACTGACCTTGAAACCGCCACTGAAGAACAATACGTCGAAACCTACTTATCGCTCTAAACAACCAAGACAGAGGAACAAGCAGCACAAGCCAAGTACTCTTTTGGTACCAAGCGTTTGTCCAAAACCGTTCAGCAGACAAACTTAATCCACCTGAGGTTCGTCAAACTGCTTGCGATAGAGATTAGCGTAACGGCCTTTCACTTTAATCAGCTCCTCGTGGGTTCCTTGCTCGATAATTTGGCCTTTCTCGAGGACAAGTATGCGATCTGCTTTTTCCACAGTGCTCAACCGATGAGCGATTACAAAGCTTGTACGCCCTTTCATCAACTCCTCTAGGGCAGCTTGGATATGGCGCTCTGAGTCGGTATCTAAGGCGGACGTAGCCTCATCAAGTATAAGGATTGGAGCATTTTTTAGCACTGCCCTAGCGATTGCGATACGCTGTCGTTGCCCACCAGACAACATTACTCCATCATCACCTACTTGCGTATCAAAACCATCAGGCATTTCGTTAATAAACTCAGTTGCATGAGCCACCTGAGCGGCGGCTCTCACCTTTTCTTCAGACCGCCCCTGTAGCTCACCATAGGCGATGTTATTAAAAATAGTGTCATTAAACAAAGTGACATTCTGGCTGACAATCGCAATATGACTACGCAGATTTACCAGAGAAAAGTCATTAACATCAGTACCATCAAGCAGTATCTTACCTTCCTCGTGGTTGTAAAATCGCGGTATCAAACTTACTAGGGATGTTTTACCACTGCCTGAGGAGCCCACTAGAGCAATAGTTTCACCTGGACTGACCGAGAAATTAATATCCTTAAGCACCTCTTTTTTGGCGCCTTCGTAGCTGAAATTGATGTTAGAAAAATCCAACCTACCTGTCACGGACTCAGTTTTGTATCTGCCCTTATCCACCTCGGCAGGACTATCAATAATAGCGAAAATTGATTCAGAAGCAGCAATTCCTTTCTGAATATCACTGTTAACTTCAGTCAACTGACGTATGGGTTTGATCAGCACACCTGACGCCATAATGAAAGCAACAAAACTACCCGTAGACATGGTATCCAAAATGAACGGGTTGAGCATAAATCCGGTAACGCCGGCAAAGGCGAAAGAAACGATAAAGATGATCAGTGGATTACTCAAAGCACTAGTAAATGCCATTTTCATGTTCTGTCTTCTATTACCGTGACTTGCCTTCTTCATTCGTTGCCGCTCGCTCTTTTTGGCGCCAAACATACGTACTTCTTGATAGCCATGAACGGCTTCTTGGGTGACATGAGTAACATCTCCCATAGCTGACTGAATGTTCTTACTAATTAGCCGAAATCGCTTGCTGACCTTGGTGACGATCATACCAATCAAGGGTAATACGGCAATAAAGAACAGGGTGAGAATCCAATTGGTGTAGATTAAATAACCCATCAAACCAATAACTAAACTGCCCTGCTGAATCACTGTTTTGATGGCTTTGGTGCCTGCCTCTGTCACCTGCTGTACGTTGAAGGTCACCACAGATACTAAATGGCCAGACATCGCCTGATCAAAAAACTTAAATGGAAGCAACAGATAGCGCTCAAAGAGGTCAGTCCGCAACGCGTGCACAAGATAATTGGCAACATAAGCAAGAAAATAGGTGCCTATTAAATAACCCACACCTCTCGCCGCGCTGATCAAAACCAAAAATAAGGGAATGACCAGCCAAGGTTCATTAACCCACTCATCTCCAAGAAGTCTATTAGCCATACCACCGGTAAACCCCGATGAGGCAACAGTTGCAGTATCGGCCACGGAGCCTGTAAGAACCCCTACGATATCCGTCATGTAACGAAACAAATCAATAAAAGCAATTTCTGCTAGCGAATGCAGTAGTAAACCAAACACAGCAATTAAAAATGGGAACCAGTAACGAGCCACATACCACAGTAGTCGTAAATAGGTTTTTGTTCCTGAGGGGCTAGCGGTATCAGACATAGACTAAAAACTCGTTAGGTTCATCACAATTCAATTCAAAAAACTCGGGACTTGGGTCATCCAGAATCCTTTGCGGGGCACTAAAAGCCAATACCACCATGACTATTCTCTTTTATTGTAGGTTTACTTAGTCTAAAACTTCACTGGAGCTCGCTAACCAACGTAATTAAAACACATCATGGGGTTATGGGCATACCTAGGCTGAGATTAACTCCAAGTTATTTATTCATACTCAACCATGAGAGAGAATTAGTTAGCCTATAATTTCACTATTACCCTTTTACCTCCACCAGGCTGCACAGGTAAAACAGTCAAAAAACCCTTTTTCTCTTTGACCTTGCACGGTTACCGTACCCTGAGATTGCCACTTAAAAGATATAGCTCCCTGATCGCCTGTTGACCAAAGCTCGCTGCCGCCGAGTTTGTAACGTCTGACAACATCAGGATGAGGGTGACCAAAGTGATGTCTAAAGCCACTTGAAAACACGACATGTTCCGGCTTTACCACTTTCACAAAAGCATTAGTAGACGAAGTTGTGCTTCCATGGTGGGGGGCAATGAGTACGGAAATTTTGTGATTTTTTAGCAATCCAGTCTCAAGAATGGTCTGTTCTGCTTTTTTCTCTATGTCCCCTGTAAGTAAAACTGACTGCCCCTTCCATGTAACGATGAGAACACAAGAACTATTATTACCCTTTTTTGGACCGTTTTTGGGAGGCCAAATTACTTCAAAATAAACGCGTCCACTATCGTGCCGATCTAGGTGTGCGGACGATGATGGCCAAACCCAACTTTGGCCTTCTTCACAATACTTCACTTTAGCATCCATCCTTACAGCGGAAGTAATAGAAGCCACTTTGTCTTGCAAACCCGAACCCAAGATTATTTTTTTTGCAGGGATTTCAGCAATCAGAGGCAAAAGACCTCCACTGTGATCGTTGTCTTCATGACTGACTACCACCTCATCAATCACTAGATGACCTCGAGAGCGAATGTACGGAGTTAAAATTCCACTCCCTGCGTCAAATTGTTCGCTGTATCGAGGACCAACATCATAAATCAAGACGCGTGCCCCTTTTTCAACAACAACAGATAATCCTTGACCTACATCGAGTGCAGTTAGTCGGAGATTTTCGTCCTGTTTAGTGAACAAAAGCGTTAACGTCAATGGTAAAAAACAAGCCATTTTGTAGCTTTTAGGCAATGGCAGTAGGAGCGCTATGGCGACCATAATGAAGGCCAAGATTAGCGGCGCATCTTGAATGACTGGTACATAAAAAAATCCATGAGATTGGGGGATTTTTGACAGAACGTAGTCTAAGGGCTTGATGGATAGGTCTGCTAAAGCCCATACCATTGTCGCGAAATCTTGACTTACCTCCAAAGCAAGAATACCCGCTAGTCCTAGGGGGACTGTGACAAAAGAAACCCAAGGAACGGCTAGAATATTGATTATGGGCGCTAACCAAGAGAATTTTCCGATAAAGACAATCAAAGGAACAGCCATAGCTAAACACAGCATCACTTGAGCACTAATCGTCATTCGAAGTCTGTATCTGCGATCAGTCGAGTGCCATGGGTAAAACCACCAGACTAGGGCCGTAACAGCGGTAAAGGATAGCCAAAACCCCGAACTCAAGACCGCCATTGGTTGAATTAAAGAAATCAATGTAAAAGCCCAGACAATGCAGGGCCAAGGACTAATGCGGCGGTAGGTCAGTTTAGCAAACATGACAACGCATACCGCTGCTAAAGCCCGTTGAGTGGGTAGTGTGAGCCCTGCTAGAAGACTATAAGATCCCGCTGATAGTATGGCGACGACAATTGGTATACACCGAACAACTAAGCTTGGGTTGCAAGGCCAGCTAGAGAAATGAACTATCAGTAAAAAGAATCGTGATACTAGCTGACCCAAAATAAAACCCGCGCCAGCGACAAGGCCTATATGAAGCCCAGAAATAACCAAAAGATGGACTACTCCCAAACGAGAAAGATCCTCCCACCAGGGACTAATCTGGCTTCTGTCGCCAACAGTAAGAGCCAGCAATACTGCAGCTCCAAACTCCGACAGGTTGCTATCATTAATCGCGTTCTTTATAGCTATTCTGGAAAGATTAACTCGAGCGCTCATCGGGATAGTGGAAGCATTCTGTGGAGTACTTAATATTTTGCTTAATTCCGATTCCCTGATATAACCAGTGGCAGAATATCCCTCTTGTAATAACCAGGCTTGGTAGTCAAATCCAGCAGGATTTAAAAATCCTCTAGGTACTTTTAAGCGAGCTACAAAGCTCCATTTATCACCACTTCGCAACAATAGTTTACGGTTCTTTTGATTCTCAAAATAATTACTAAGTAGGATGTCGTTTAGGGGTATTTTTGTATCTGAATCGCCTAATAAATGCGCCGATTCGACATGAAAATCGAATCTGGTTCGACGTTTATCCTCATTATGGACAGTGCCAACATATCCAGATATAACAAAGTCGGATCCGTCTAAGCTCCCAGGTAGCCGATGATATTGAAGGTCATATGCCGCTAGCAATCCCCAGATGCTACCTATAGCAAATAAGGCGGTTAGGCGGCTAATTTTGAGGACCACACTTGGAGGTTGTCTGTGCTTAATTTTTAGGAAACCCAAAAGTAGGACTGAACTTAGCGCTAACACGACAAAAACCCATGCGCTAGGCAAATTAGAATAAAATGCAATCGAAAATACACCAAAACTTATTGCAAGCAGATAAATCATACGTATCCTTGTAGAGGGGCAGAATCCTAATTACGAACTAGATAATTAAGTACTTCTCAATAAATTGTAGTGTGATTAACCTAAATATATTGCTACGGTGTAGACATATTGATGAAAAATTTATTAGTCATTTATCACAGTCAAAGTGGTGGAACTGAGCGTATGGCTCAAGCTGTCTATACAGGCTGTCAACAGGATGAAGATGTCGAAACACGTTTTTTAAAAGCCTTCGATGCGACTTTAGATGACTTGCTTTGGGCCGACGGTATTATTTTTGGTACGCCAGAGAACTTTGGTTACATGAGTGGCGCATTAAAAGATTTTTTTGATCGTACTTTCTACCCCGCTGAACCACACCAGATAAACCTACCCTATTGCATGTTCGTGAGTTCAGGCAACGATGGCACCGGCGCAGTGCGTGAGGTTGATCGCATTGTGAAGGGCTACCCTCTACGCAAGATCAATGATCCTTTGATTATAGTTGGCGGTTTTAAGGATGAGCATCAGCAAAAATGCGAAGAGTTTGGCTTGGGCATGGCCGCAGGCCTATCTCTTGGAATTTTCTAGGTATAACAAGCCTTGAAAGAACCTTGGTGCATACTGTGGCTTCTTTTCATCAAGCATTCTATGCCGATACGGCATTACAATAACTAATCAATTTTCAATAAAATAGACGAAGTATTTCCATCAATAACGGTAACAATATAGAGATTTGAATTATTGTTATCATCAATTTGACCATATTTTTCTTCTCCTAGCGCCCTGTTGGCGAAAACATTAGTTGTATTGCTATGACCAACTATCAAAACAGTTTGACCACTGGTTTCACGCTGAAAAGAATCTGAGTAAATGTCTTTTGAATCATATATGAATATTGGTAAGTTCTTGCTATCCGCCGTGGGTTTAGCCGTTAGTTTTGTCCTGAGGTAGTCTGTTGAATACACGGCATCTAAATTCACATTAGAGAAAATTTCTCGCCATGCGTTGGCGCGTTCCAGCCCCTTTTCTGTAAGACTTGGATTTTGATCAGATTTATCAATACGTAATTTTTCAGCATGACGAATGAAATAATAGGTGGTTACCTCCGACGAGTAACAAGCGGAAGATGTAAAAACAAGAATACAAATTAGAAGGAGTTTTTTTGTCATCGATGGGAGCATAACTTAATAGTCGCAATTATCAAATTAAGCATGACAAAATTGAGGACGAACACGTAAGAAGCAGATTATGTAATCGCTAAACCCCCATAGCCTAATGGCTACAAGGGTTTATGGAAAATGGAGCGGGAAACCGGGTTCGAACCGGCGACCTGTACCTTGGCAAGGTACCGCTCTACCAACTGAGCTATTCCCGCAGAAGCCAAGAATCTGGCAACGTATAAAAATGGCGTCCCGTAGGGGAGTCGAACCCCTGTTACCGCCGTGAAAGGGCGGTGTCCTAGGCCTCTAGACGAACGGGACGTGATTGGCTAGGAGGCGCGCATGATAAGTAGCCACAAGAAAAGTGTCAAGCATAACTAGCCTTAATTTAAAGCCTTTTTACTTTTTGCTATTTCTAGGTCTAAATGATCAATAAACTTTCTAATAATAACCATGTTTGAACCGAGATCTCTGCGTTGAGCGCGGGACGATGATCGAACATCTATCAAGCTACCACCTTCTCCTTTAGGTAGAATTCTTATAACAAGGTCAGTCACCTGCTTCTCTGCTACTATATTGGCCGAGGCTTCAATAGTAAGACCATTAGCGCCAGTATTAGTTCTAGGCCAACCCAGCATGACTAGTGCTCGCTTGACTAGCCTGGAGGTCATTTTAGGTTCCATGTCTAGAACAATAGAGTCGATACCAGGCGCTTTAAGAACTTTATCCGGAACATCCAAAAACCTCCATAATGGGTGAACTTCCTTAAAATGTAGACGATCATGCTTTGATCTCGAAAACTGAGGAATTGATCCAACGTCAGTACTGTAATCATTAGCGGCTATAAAGTTGATATTTAACCAACCATACTGCTTATCAAACCAAATTATAGGAATGCAAAATATTATGAGAGCTAGAATAATATCAAGCTTCAAATGAGCTGATTTACGAAAGTGTATAAGAACTAGCGGAATACCCAAAATAATAAGTATTAACCCCAGTAAATGGAAAAAAATAACAACGTACGCGAGTGGGAAGCCCCCAGGGTTAAAAATAAACTTAGCAGCAATAAAACTTAAACAATACCCGGCGATCGTCAACACTGCCAGACGATCAAAAACTTTAGTGGCTTTAGTTAACATAAGCTCAGCTCCCATTACTCCGACTATATTGGTTTATCACCTCAAATTGATCTAGGCGAATAATGAACTTTTTGTTCAGACTAGATTTATGTAATATTGAATAAAGTAGAGTACACAGAACTAATAAAATAGACAATGCAAAAAAGAAGTTTCTAGGGCAAAGGATTCGCTAAAAAGCCGGTACCAGAAATTTGAAATCTAAAGCCTCATTACTTTAAGGAGTCTACATATACCTAATTGATCCACCAATAGGTTGATTTTTTGCGTACAATGCGCCACTACTCGCGAACCGCCTCAAGAGACAATGATGGACAAAACACTGCAGTCTGAGAAGCTTAAAAATGTGAATTACGAAATCCGGGGCCCGGTACTGGATTATGCAAACTTGCTGGAAGAGGAAGGTCAGCAAGTTTTAAAACTTAACATTGGCAATCCAGGGGCCTTTGGCTTTGACGCCCCTGACGAAATTATGCGTGATGTCATTCACAATCTTCGTGAGGCCCAGGGTTACTCTCAGAGCAAAGGACTCTTCTCAGCCAGAAAAGCCGTTATGCAACGTTACCAGGTGCAAGGTTTGAAGAATATCGATGTGGGCGATATCATCATGGGTAACGGCGTCAGTGAATTGATTGTGATGTCTATGCAAGGACTGCTCAATCAAGAAGATGAAGTGCTAATACCCTCCCCTGATTACCCTTTATGGACAGCGGCGGTGTCCATCTCAGGCGGCTCTGCGATTCATTACGACTGCGACGAGTCAAATGACTGGCAACCAAATATTGCAGATATAGAAAGCAAGATAACTGAAAGGACTCGTGGATTAGTCATCATTAACCCCAACAATCCAACCGGTGCAGTGTACTCAAGAGAGACGCTTATCGAATTGGTAAATATCGCTGAGAGAAACAATCTAGTAATATTTGCTGATGAAATTTATGATCGTATTCTATACGACGGTGCTGTACATCACCCTCTTTCATTATTGGTTACAAATACCCTTTGTCTAACTTTCAATGGCCTGTCAAAGACCTATCGTTTAGCGGGCTTTAGGTCCGGCTGGATGCTCATCAGTGGAAATAAAGAAAACGCTGAGAGTTATATCGAAGGTTTGGAAATGTTAGCCTCTATGCGACTATGCGCTAACGTACCAGCAATGCTTGCCGTGCAAACAGCACTGGGCGGCCGACAGAGTATTCAAGATTTAATACTTCCGGGAGGACGACTTTTGGCGCAACGAAACTTGTGCTACGACTTACTAACCAAGATCCCCGGAATTACCTGCGTAAAGCCGCGCTCTGCTATGTATCTATTCTTTAAGCTAGATCCGAGCATGTATCCTGTGGATGACGATGAAAACTTTGTTCTTGAGCTGTTAAAGCAACAGCACTTACTTTTAGTGCAGGGCTCTGCCTTTGCCTGCAAAGACTCCCAGCACTTCCGAATTGTATTTTTACCAGACCAAAATGTATTAATTAAGGCTATTGACCGACTGGACACTTTTTTGAAAAATGTTCGCCAAGACAATCAGACGATAGAGGGTGGTTCTGGTACTCGACAACCCACTGCGGTTTAGGGTTTAGGATCAGCTAACTGAAAACCCAGAATATCTAACTCTTTTTTCAATCTTGGGTTACTAGACCACTGCGTCCAATCAACACATGTCCCCGAATATTCTCGCCTGAGTGGATAATTTGTCCTCAAATGATCGAAAGCCTTCCTCTGCCTTACAGAACCCTCTTCAAGCCCCGTGAAAGCAGTGCGCATAGCTAAATCATCCCGCCGAGGATCATAGCTGCTTAAAATAGCATCCGAGATTGAATCTATTACCTCCTTAGAGTCGAGCGCAATTGGTTGGAGGCTGTTATCGGACATATCGTCGCTTGTTTTTCCTATCCAACTGAGAAATGCCTCATACACCATAGAGGTTCCATTGCGCTTGCCCTCAACGGTATTACCCGCTATGTGAGGAGTTCCTATAGAGACCTGTTCTAGTAAATCTAAGCATACCTCAGGCTCAGACTCCCAAACATCAAGGGCGGTTTCAATTGAACCGCCGGACTTCAAATAATCCAAGAGTGCCTTGTTATTAACCACGCCCCCTCGCCCAGCATTCAGCAATAGACTTCCAGGTTTTAACCTTGATAGCTCATCAGGCCCTATAAGGTGAAACGTAGGATATTCCCCATCATGAGTTAGAGGGGTGTGAACACAGATGATATCTGATGCTAGTACCTCATCAAAGCTGCACAAATCGACGCAACTATCAGGGTTCAAAAAGGGGTCATATGCCCTGCAGCTAACATTTAGATCCTTTAGTGTTCTAAATAATCGACCACCTACATTACCACAACCAATAATTCCCACATGTTTGTCTCGCCAGTTGGGTACCAAGTGAGACATAACCGAAAGGTCATACTGAACCACAGCATTCGCATTGCAGCCGGGTGCAAAAGCAAAATGTATTCCTGACTGCGACAGAAAGTTTGTGTCGATATGGTCTATGCCAATAGTTGCGGAACCGACGAACCGCACCGATGAATTCTCAAGCAAATCGCAACAAACCTTAGTTACCGATCTAACCAAAAGTACATCCGCGTCAATTAGATCTGAAAAAGTAATCTCGCGACCAGATTTAAGATGTACGTCACCGTATGGGCTGAATAATGTCTCTACTAGAGGCATATTTTGATCAGCCACGATTTTTAAACGACCCTCACTGCCCATCTAATTAATTCCCATTACTGAGCCTAATTGGCGTTTCTTTAGATCAGCCAAACGACTGCTAAACGTGCTACCAAAGCCCATTTCCTCAGCAAATAACTCAAAGGCCTGCTCCTGCACACCTCGCCATTTGATCTGGTCAATATCCGGCATATCTTTGATGTCAGTTTCGATTGTAGCAAGCAGTTTGGACAACACTAACTGATCCTGATTTCCAGCAAAGCGATCTGCTAGTTTCTTTGCTCCTCTAATAGGGAGACCCTCAAGTTGATCTAAGTGCTCAAGAATAGACTCGATATCGGAGAAATGGCTCAATAGTTGTTTTGCAGTTTTTTTACCAATTCCTGCAATACCTGCAATATTATCACTGGCATCGCCAACCAGAGCGAGATAGTCAGCCATCTGATGGCAACCCAACTCTAGCGTACGCTCTAGCTCTTTTTGAGCTTGGGGTTGAGACCGACCAAAGTCCCAATAAAGCTCGTTATTTCCAATCAATTGCATCAGATCTTTGTCTCTGGAGACGATAATAGGCTGTATATCCGCATCGCCTGCTATTTTGGCCATGGAACCAATGAGATCATCCGCCTCATAGATCTTGGAAGCAATTTCTGTTACGCCCAGCACCCTGCATACCTGCCGACAAGCATTTAACTGAAATGCTAGAGCTTCGTCAGGCAACTCACGGTTTGCTTTATAGTCCGGTGCCAACTGGTGTCTAAAACCAGTTTCAAGACTCTCATCGAAAGCGCACAGTATGTGGGTGGGATTCTTTTGTCGCAAAATATCGAGCATGAAATTGGTAAAACCATAAACGGCATTTGTCGACATATTTAGGTCAGCTGAGTGCCAATTGTCAGGCAACGTGAAATAGCTACGGAAGATGTATATAGAAGAATCTACTAAAAAAGCTTGCATCAATGATCTCTAAGCAGTGCTAACTGACTGATAATGGGAGTGACACTTTCCGTTCGAGCCAAAATTTTTACAAAGGACATTTAAGAACTGTAGACCCCTCGATGGTAGCTGACCATTAGCGCACCACTGCTGAGCCTGATTTGCAACGGCCACGCTAAACGAACCACTAGAAGGCGACTCAACACTGCAGCTTAAGTTATCCGTACTAAGACGAAATACTTGGCCACAGGCAACACTGAACATCCATTCTAAAGCTTGAGGTTTGACTTCCGATTGCTCAAATAACTCTTGCTGTTCGGCACTGCGGCCATCAGGAGCATACCAATAACCGTAGTCTTGCATATTAAGACGCTTTTTTCCGGCAATACACCAGTGCGCTATTTCATGGAGCGCGCTAGATAGATAATCTGCCCGATAAATTATTTTAGCTGGAAGATTATCGCTAGTTTTTGGAAGATACAGCGGTTCGCTACCTCCACCAACTAATATCGTTGAGTATTTTGCTTCGAATTCATCAGCAAATATTGCACTGATGATAGTTAATTTTTCAGATTCAATAGACACGGTGATATTTAACTTTCAATCGATTATTCAAGTGTTTTTCACTAGCGTACAACGGAAGTGTACAGGACAAAAGTGTAATGCTAAATAGGCCACGTGAAACCATAAGTCTCAGAGAATATTCAAAAATAGTATAGGGATAAACCACAAAGCGTTGTGCTTTTGCTATTTGTAGAGTACCGTATGTAGTGTTAGGTATTTATGTGACTGCTGCCACAAGGAGATATATTTATGCCCAAATTGGTGCTTGAACACTCCAATGACAATGTAATCGACATCTTCACCCGCAAGCCTCTCTCTGATCTCTCTAACAATCGTATAATCCGCGTCGCAGCCGAACTTGATGGGCTCGAAATTCTTTATAGTAATTCAGAAAATCCAGATAAATTATTCTCTGTAAAGGTTTTGGCATGGGGCCTAAAAGTTAGTGGCGAAGTAGTCGGTTTAGTTCCCTGGCTGGATAAACTTGTGGCTTGCGATGAAATCAATGATCCACTTAATGGGCAGTGGCAGGGTTATTATGACCAAGGAGTAGACCAGCTGTTTTTTAACGCTCCACTCCACAAGGTTGTCGAACTTGAGACTGCTGCTGATTATTATGATTATCAATGTGACTCTGATGAAGAAATCATCCAAGAGATTCCTGATAGCATCGGCACCCATGCAGTTCTATCGGAGGATAGCTTCCATAGCATTACATTGAAAGAGGTTGTTAGCTGGCAGCTTTTAAGTAACGGCGAAATAAATGCGATGATCATTAATGAAGAGAAGGTCGAAAGCACGCCCGTACTCCCTGGTGATAATTGTCTGTACCCAGCAGAAAGCTGCGACTCTTTTCGTTATTTCTTCCAGCATAACATTGCCAATAAAATCAAAAGCCAAGATCCCGACGCAATGGCGGCAATTTCTATGCTCGACGATGGTTAGCGTTCAAATGACTCAGTTTGGATTGCCGTAGTTCATTAGTCGTTCATACCGCTTGGACAATAATTCATCCAATTTAACTGATTGGAGCTCATCCAATTGAGTGATTAGATGATCTCGCAAATTGGAACTCATCGTTTCAATATCTCGATGAGCACCGCCCATAGGCTCAGGAATAGTTTTATCAACAATATTAAGTTTTTCTAAGTTCTCTGAAGTAACACCCATAGCTTCGGCCGCGGCAGATGCTTTTTCGCTACTCTTCCATAAAATATTTGCACATCCTTCCGGTGATATCACAGTATAAGTGCTGTATTGCAGCATATTTACCCTGTCTCCAACACCAATACCCAACGCACCACCGGAGCTTCCTTCACCAATCACGGTACAGATAATTGGCGTTCTCAGCCGCGACATAACTGCTAAATTACGAGCAATTGATTCAGAGATATTACGCTCCTCAGAATCAATACCGGGATAGGCCCCCGGTGTGTCGATTAATGTCAGTATAGGTAGATTGAAACGCTCGGCCGTTTCCATTAAACGCAACGCCTTGCGATAACCTTCAGCCTTGGGCATGCCGAAGTTCCGCATCACTTTTTCCGTAACACCCCTACCCTTTTCTTGCCCAATAACCATAACAGGCTTGTCATCTAATCTAGCGATACCACCGACAATTGCATTGTCATCACCAAAGTGACGGTCGCCATGCATCTCTTCCCAGTCGGTAAAAATGCGCTGAATATAATCGAGGGAATAGGGTCGATGGGGATGTCTAGCTACCTGAACAACCTGCCACGGCGTCAGCTTGGCATATATGTTTTCAGTCAACTTCCGAGATTTGGCGCGAAGTTTAGTGACTTCTTCAGAAATATTGAGTTCGTTGTCATTACCAACTAACTGGAGCTCTTCAATTTTCGCTTCAAGTTCAGCAATTGGCTGTTCAAAGGACAAATAATCTAGGTTCATCTTAATTAAATTCTCAGTTTAGATCGCCAAGGAGATAAAAGTGGGCAGTTTAACATCTCTAAAATCTTTGGCTAGCGTTGGTTTAATCATAGCGCATGATCACACTATTTTGACCAAATTGTTCTCGGAGCCTGGCAATTAACTCATCTTGGGGTTGGATTTTCCAATCGTTACCTAAATATAGAGTTCCTCGAGCGTGGTCCTGGTGATAATCAACTGTAATCTTGCAATTACCATCCCTGTATCCGCCCAGAGTAGAGTGGACTTTCTCTGCCCAATCAGTGCTATCAGCGGGGATTGTAAGCTCAAGACATCGCAACTTGCTACATCTGGCCTCGTAGATCGATTGAATTGAATCAGCAACCATTTTTAACCCACCGGTAAAGCTATCTTCAGAGATAGCACCCTTAACCACTAAAAGGGCGTCCTTTGACAAAATTTCCCGATAAGCATTATATTTTTCTGCCCAAACCGACAACTCTATTCGCCCACTTTTATCATCTAGCGTCAAGAAGGCGAAGCTGTCACCTCGCTTGTTCTTCATAACACGCATACCAATAACCATCCCAGACACTATGGCTCCATCCTTGCCTGGGCGAAGGTCTACGATCCTACTGGGCACCATTTCCTTTAATTCATTCTCATACTCATCGATGGGATGACCCGTCAAATAGAGCCCTAGAGTCTCTTTCTCTCCATTTAAGCGTTCTTTGTCAGTAAGAGTACGAATAGCTGCATAGGCGTTGTAATTGATCTCTGAGGCGCTCTCTACGACGGATTCTCCAAATAAATCCCCCATTCCGCTAACTTTATTGCGCACATGTTGCTCAGCAAGCTTCACCGCCTCGTCCATACAGGCCATCATCACTGAGCGCTTGTAACCAATTTCACCATCTGGACCGATTTCATCAAACGCTCCGCTACGAATCATCGCTTCAAGAGCACGTTTGTTCACCTTACGACTATCAACCCGAGCACAGAAATCAAATAAGTCCTTAAATTTGCCGCCTTCTACACGAGATTCAATGATTGCTCCAACTGGACCTTCTCCTAAGCCTTTAATAGCCCCCAAACCGTAGATCACTCCCCCTCTTTCATCGACGCTAAAATGAAACTGCCCTTTGTTGACATCGGGGGGCAATAAATCCAAATTCATTGCTCTACACTCATCAATAAACGTCACTACTTTATCTGTTTTGTCCATATCTGAAGAAATGGTTGCAGCCATAAACTCTGCCGGATAATGAGTTTTGAGCCAACCTGTCTGATAGGCAACCAAAGCATATGCAGCGGAGTGAGATTTATTGAAGCCATAGCCGGCAAACTTTTCCATCAAATCAAAGATATTAGAGGCGAGGTTTTCCGCAAATCCTTTCCCTACAGCGCCCTGCACAAACAAATCTCGCTGTTTCGCCATTTCAGCGGCATTCTTTTTACCCATAGCACGGCGGAGTAGATCGGCTCCCCCCAGAGTGTAACCGCCCATCTCTTGTGCGATCTGCATTACTTGCTCTTGATATAGAATAACGCCATAAGTAGGCTCAAGAGATGCTTTAAGGCACTCGTGTTGGTATTGTGGATGAGGATAACTAACCTCTGCCCGCCCTTTTTTCCGGTTAATAAAGTCATCTACCATTCCAGATTGAAGCGGACCGGGCCGGAATAAAGCTACGAGTGCAACAATGTCCTCAAACCTATCAGGGCCTAACTTACGAATTAATTCCTTCATTCCGCGGGACTCTAATTGAAATACCGCTGTAGTTTCAGCCCTTTGCATTAGCCCATAGGTATCGGCATCATCAAGTGGAATTTTCTCAAGTAACAACAAATCCTCGCCATTGTCTTCGCGAGTTTTGTTGATCATCTTCATAGCCCAATCAATAATGGTTAATGTCCTTAACCCTAGAAAATCGAACTTGACCAAACCGGCGTCTTCAACGTCATTCTTATCAAACTGAGTTACGATACCAGCACCACTCTCATCACAATAAATAGGCGCAAAATCGGTTATTTGTGTTGGCGCTATGACTACCCCACCAGCGTGCTTGCCGCAGTTTCGCGAGACCCCCTCTAGCTGAAGAGCCATAGACCATATCTCAGAGGCCTCCTCATCTGCTTTGAGAAATTTCTCTAGATCCTCTTCTTGATCGACTGCTTTCTCCAGAGTCATACCTACTTCAAATGGTATTAGCTTGGATAATTTATCAGCCAAACCATAGGACTTTCCCTGAACCCGCGCCACATCTCTGACAACAGCCTTAGCTGCCATAGTTCCAAAAGTGACAATCTGTGAAACCGCATCTCGTCCATATTGTTCTGCCACGTATGCAATAACTCGGTCTCTACCCTCCATGCAGAAATCAATATCGAAATCCGGCATAGACACGCGTTCAGGGTTGAGGAACCGCTCGAACAGCAGATCATATTCAATAGGATCTAGATCGGTTATTTTTAATGCATAAGCCACGAGTGATCCTGCTCCAGATCCGCGACCCGGGCCAACAGGAATATCATTAGTTTTAGCCCAACGTATAAAGTCCATAACAATTAAAAAGTAACCGGGGAATCCCATCTCGATGATAATATCTAGTTCAAAATTCAAACGGTCTTGATAAACTTTTTGCTTTACATCAAAGTCAGGAGCCGACGGATCAAACAAGCTGGTCAAACGCTCTAACAATCCAGATCTAGACTCTTCAATGAAAAAATCACTCATTGTCATTCCATCTGGAATTGGATAATCCGGCAGAAAATATTCCCCGAGTCGTAAATCAAGATTACATCGCTTTGCAATTTCTAGGGTGTTCTCCAAGGCCTCTGGGATATCGGAAAAGAGCTCAGCCATCTCCTCAGCGCTTCGAATATACTGACTCTCAGAATATCGACGCTCACGCCTAGGATCATCCAGAGTTCTACCCTCATAAATGCAAACCCTGGCCTCGTGAGCCTCATATTCCTCGGCGGCGATGAATCTTACATCGTTGGTTGCAACCAAGGGACAACTAAAAACATCCGCCAAATCCACTGCCGCATGAAGATAGTCTTCTTCATCAGGGCGTCCAGTGCGCTGTAACTCGAGGTAGAACCTGTCAGGAAAGATAGCCATCAATCGCTTAAGTGAGATTTCCGCATCAGCTCTACGGCCAGAAACTAAGGATATACCAATTTCTCCTAGCCTCCCGCCGGATAGCGCGATCAAGCCCTCGTTAAGCTCTTCTAACCAAGAGAGTCTGATGGTGGGGATACCTTGCCGCTGACCTTCTTGATAGCCTCTAGAAATGAGCGTAGTGAGGTTCTTGTAGCCTGTGTTGTTGCTAATAAGTAAGACTAATTGGGAAGGAGAGCCTTCACCACCCTCATCTGCAATTAAAACATCAGAACCCAGTATTGGCTTCACACCAGCACCTTGGACAGCTTTGTAGAACTTTACTAAACCAAAGAAATTATTAAAATCAGTTAGCGCTATTGCAGGCATTCGCAACTCAGCTGCCTTAGCTGCCAAAGGTTTTAATCGCACTAGTCCATCGACTAGCGAATACTCCGAATGGAGCCTTAAATGAACAAATTGTGCAGACATTTTTACGCTTTAGTTAGGAGGTGCTCGGCATCAACGCCATAGTGAACAAAACTGTCAGCCATTAGATCAAAAACGGTGCCCTCAAATTCTGGGATATTTTTATCCGATGCTCCAACAGGCTCCACTCTCTCGCCCCATTTTATGACCCCTGCACCACAGGTGAGACCTGCCCCAAAAGTGGCCGTCAAGATTGTCATTCCTGGTTTTATAGTGCCATCTTGCAATGCATCACACATAGCCAATGGAATCGACGCTGCGGATGTATTTGCATATTCATCAATGCGCACAACGACCTTTTCCATAGGGAAGTCGAGACGTTTAGCCAGAGACTGAATAATTCTAAAATTTGCTTGGTGAGGTATAAACAAATCAATGTCGTTTGGGGTTAATCCCTCTTTCTCCAGCACTTGCGCGATGGAATCACTCATTCCTTTCACTGCGCTTTTAAAAATTTCTTGTCCCTCAAAATTTAATGAAATGAAAAGATCATCGGTAAAGTGGAGTGGAGACATCCCCCAACTTGGTAAGTGAAGGCATTCACGACTATCGGGGACGCAACTCATGTGTCCAGACAATAATCCAGTAGGTGTCTCTGACTCCTCAAGCAATACTGCCCCAGCTCCGTCTCCAAACAAAAAACAAGACTCCCGTTTCTGCCAGTCCATCGCCAAAGATATCCTTTCAGAACCAACAATAAGGGCCTTTTTAATTGACCCTGCCTTTATCATGTCAGTAGCAACATTAACCCCATAAAACCAGCTAGTGCAGGCAGAATTCAGATCAAAAGCTGAAGCTTTACTCGCACCAAGTTCATTCTTAATGTAACTAGCCGTATTTGGGCAAATCTCCTCAGGAGTGGTAGAGCCTAAAATAATTAAATCAATTTCTTCGGCAGAAACACCTGCAGCAGCCAGAGCTCGCTCGCAGGCTAACCAAGCCATTTTCCCTGTTGATACATGAGTATAATGACGCTGCTTGATACCTGATCGGGAGTATATCCACTCATCACTAGTATCAACTATTTTACTCATATCATCATTGGTCATAAGAAGCGGTGGGACATAGCTGCCCCAGCCGGTAATTTCTGCGTATTTCAAAAAACTTTCCCCCAAAACACAATTATTATTATTAATTGAATGTAAAGGTTGTCAGCGTTTAACTCAAGTCTTTAGTGAGGTTTTTTAACATGATAGTAAAAGGGATGTTTGTCGATACTATTTATCGAAGAGGTGGGCTGGTGAAACCCCACCAACATTTTTAAAAAAGGTCAGTCTGTTCATCTTTTAGACCGTAACTAACCGGAGCGAATGACCTTCGATGAATAGATGTTGGCCCTAATCTCTCTAGTGCTTCAAGATGTTGTGGTGTTCCATAACCTTTGTTAGCAGCGAAACCATAACCTGGATACTTTACGTCCAGATCTTGCATCTCTCTGTCACGGACTACTTTCGCCAAGATCGAAGCAGCGCTTATCACCTCCACCCTACCATCCCCTTTTACCACAGCTTCGCCGTTATACTCCCACTGGGGTAAGCGATTTCCATCCACGGCTACAAAGTCAGGCTGCAAAGATAAGCCGA